>ENA-ORBV01000854-ORBV01000854.1-microbial-mat-metagenome-genome-assembly--contig:-NODE-854-length-69409-cov-13.459672_pt1 | contig 69409 bp, 54 predicted proteins | sample MGYA00237777_ERZ505514 | MGnify/ENA primary metagenome ERZ505514 (study PRJEB26160, sample SAMN06269048) | microbial mat metagenome | isolation source: Oligotrophic lake microbial mat | place...
ACATTACATCACATTTCGTCACGAGCCGTCCATCCGTCTGATTTGGAGAGTAGAGGGGGGGGTGTTACTCAGTTCCCCCCCGGCTTCGCCGACGCTGGCGAAGCCGCTCATGCCGATGCTGCGCTCGGGGACGCTGCGCACGGCCTGAGCGGCTTCGCCAGCAACGTCATTCGATGGTTGACTGTGTCTTACCAACCACTCACGTAGCCAATTCACGCCTGCCGCTTGATGCTCAGGCAATATCCAATCGACGGAAACACCTTCAACGCCTCGCGGGTGTCTGTGATCGGAAACACGAACACAGATACGGCGCTCATCCAATTTTCTTGCAAGGTGAACGTAAACGCTTGTTGCGTCTTTCCGATGCCCAACGGCGACGCGCTTCCAGCCGTGAGCTTGTGCCCACCTGACGACACCCTTGGCGACTTCAGCCAGCAATTTGACCTTGTTCATCTGCTTGCGCCATTCCTTGGCGTTGCGACGTTTGATGGCCCGTTCAGACAGCCCATGCTTTCCGATGGGAGGCAACGGCCTGCGCTCACTCGCTCGCAAAGCCTCGCTCGCTCCGGCCTCGACGTGGCCCCTTACTGGCGAGCTCATGTCCTCGCTCGCTCGCAGAGCCTCGCTCCCTGCGGGCCTCGCCCCTCCGGGTTCGCTCGCAGAGCCTCGCTCATCACCAGTCCCCATCGTGCCCGTCACATGGCTTGAAGCGCTACATGCCTCGACTTCGTTCGCGAGTGTGCGAAGAAGCTCAGGAAGAAGATCGCGAATGATAATTGCCTCACTCATTCGTCACCTCGCCCTCAGATTCACCGTATTCCGTCCGCGATGACATGACCGATTCGCCCTGGCTCAAAGGCGCGGACGGGCGGGCAGCGATGCTCTGCCGTGTCCTATGGACACATCGCCGCCCGCTCGAACCGCTTGCGGGTGAAGTGGTCGATGCAGCTTCACGACGAACGACAGCAAAGACCGCCGATCGTTGTTCGGGCGTGAGCATCGGCCACGCCAAAATGACTTCTTCTAACCCCGTGTCGTTGGACGCTCCCCCGCATGTTCCCCCGTTGCTTTGAGAAATACTCGTATTCTGCTTGGAAATGTCACATGGCGCAAGGTTCGAGTCCCCTCGCCCACCCTTATAAGAAAAGCCCTGGTCATTGCGACCAGGGCTGTTTTTCTATCTTAGCGTTCATGTCGCATTCGTTTGAACTCATTCTGCAGATGACGGCAAGTCCCACAGGTGGATCGGTGAGTGGTTGCCGGTGTATTCACCGTTCTTAAGGGCGCTGTCGCGGCCGTTGGCGTTGCTGCCGCCGTTGGTAGCGGCGATGGCGATGCGGTGGCCACCTGGGTGCAGCGTCATGGCGTGGCAGTTGGCCATTTTTGTATTGATGAAGCCCGGTTCCTTTTCATCAGGGTTGAGCAGCATGAATCGGCCTTGGCCCGGCTGACCACTGGTAATGAGGAGGAGCTCGCCGGTGGTGTGTTCGATGATTTCGTACACGAAGCCGTGCGCGGGATCGCCCAGTGTCCACTCTTTTTCAAGCTTGCCGGTCTTGCAATCAAAGCGAAGGAGTTTGGGGGTGGCCTGCACGAAGCCGCCGCCGCTGGGCATGGCTCCGCCGCAGTAAAGCGATTGACCATCGCGCGCGAAGGTGAGCACGCGGGCGCCGCCGACGTCTTGAATGCGATCGTATTTGTAGAGCGATGTTGCATCGAGTTGCTTCTGATGCTTGCCATCTTGGGCGGTGTGAAGATGAATCGCCCCCTTGAGATTGCCACTGGCCAGCAGCAGTGAATCTGGCGAAAACGCCAGAGCGTACACATCTTCGCGATGTTCTTTCAGTTCGAATTTCAGCTTGCCATCAGTGGACCAGAGGCGAACGATCTGATCGCGACCGCAGGTGGCCAGATGCTTGCCATCAGCGCTCACGAGGACGCTGCGAATGTAGCCATCATGTGCCGCATCGATCGACCAGCGTGGCTTGATGGCATCAGCAGCAGGTGCATCATCCTTAAGCCAAAGCGCATAATCCCAGCAGGAAAGCCTGCCCCAGGTGTCGGCGGTGAAAAGCAGTTGCTCTTTGGGCGCGAAGGCGATGGCATCGACGAAGCCGTTGTGCTTACCGGTGAGGGGCGGCACGGCGGCGAGGCCAGCATCACTGACGCGCCACAGTTGCACGTGGCCGTTGTAGTCACCGGCTGCGAGCAACTGGCCACACGGACTAAATCGCAGGCAGCCGATTTGCTGCGAGGTGAGCGTGGGCTTGCCTACTTCTTTGGGCTGTGAAGTTTGAAGTTTTGCATCAGATTGCATCATCACGCGAGCACCTCCGTGATGGATTGCATGTCTTCGTGCGCGATGGGCAGCGGCTGGCCCCCGTTGTCATATTCCGTATCGATGGAATCGATGCCCAGCGCTTTGAACATGGTGTGGAAGACGTGGCCGATGTCGTAGGGATTGTCTTTGACCCAGGTGCCTTGTTCGTTGGTGGAGCCGCTGACGATGCCGCGCTTGATGCCGCAGCCGGCCATGACGGTGGACCAGGCTTCGGGCCAGTGGTCGCGGCCGATGTGACCATTGATGCGAGGCGTTCTGCCGAACTCGCTGATGGCAACGACGAGAACATTTTCAAGCATGCCGCTGGCGTGGAGGTCTTCGATGATGGCGCTGAAGGCCTGATCGAATTTCGGGATGAGTGACGCCGAGCCGTTGAAGTGATCGCCGTGCGTATCCCAGCCGTAGCTAGTGACGTTGACGAATCGCACACCCGCTTCGAGCATTTTTCTTGCGATGAGTGTGTGCCGGCCAAGATCATGCGTACCGTAGCGCTGAATGTCGGCAGCGGAAAACGTGGTGGCATCGAACAGGTCTTGTCGCTTCATGAGCTGCTGCGCGGTGTCGAAGACAGCGGTGCTCGCCTCCGTGCTGACCTTGCGGCGCTGGACAGCATAGCGACGATTGATCGCTTCGCGCAGCTCATTGCGCTGCGTGTCGGCTTCCTCGCTGATCGATTCATGCCGCAGTAAATTGTCCGGCGGCTGGCCATCGCCAAAAGCCAGAGCGCCATACTTGGGGCCAAGAAAGCCCGCGTGTTCCGCTTTGAATCCGCCGCTGCCTGGCTTGATCCAGACATACGGCGGCAGCTTGCTGGAAGTGGGACCAAGAAGTTTGGCGAAGGCGGAGCCGAGGTAGGGATAAACGACGCCGCGGTTCTTCGGGTCGCCGCGCTGGATGCGGGCGACGCCCGAGGAGTGAGCGTTGTCGTGGGTGCAGAGGCTGCGAATCACCGCGAGTTTGTCCATGTGCTTGGCGGTACGCTGCATGAGCTCGCAAAAGTGAACGCCTTTGACGGAAGTGGGCACTGAGCGAAAGGGGCCGCCAAAGGACGTGTTGGGTTTGGGGTCCCAGCTTTCGAGTTGACTGATGCCGCCGTCGAGCCAGATGAAGAGGACCTGCTTTTCTTTTTGACGCAGTGCCTCAGCGACGGCGGGCGTCGCCAGTCCGCCAAAGGCCATGCTTGCTGCGCCGCCGGCCATCGTGCCAAGCATGACGCGGCGAGAGAGCGCATGTTCATGCGGCGTGCACAGCGAAGATGAGTTGCGTTTGTGTTGCATCAGTGATTCACCATGAACTCGGAACTGGTGAGAAGCGCCCAGGCTAAATCGCGAGTGGCTGTCGCTCGCTGCTCGCCGTAGCTTTTGAGGAAGGCGGCAACGGCGGCGGTTTCTTCGGGCAGCGGCTTACGAGTAAGCACGCTCAGGTAAAGCTGATGAGCCAATTTCGCATCATCTTTTTCATCGAGTAGTTTTTGTATCAGGTTGCCTGCTCGCGGCTGAAGCAACGCGAGAAAGGCGACATCATTGCGCACGAAGAGCGCTGCCTTGAGCGTGTGATCCACGTGCACTTCCGCTTCCTTCGTCTCGGCGGCAAAGGAGGCGGCGAATTTTTTGCGCAGGTCTTCGTAGGCGGGCAGCGGTTTGTCGCCAGCGCGATCCTTCGTCATCACCATGTCGAGCTGGCCGCTGGCAGTGAGCATGCTTTGCAACAGTTGCTCGTAAGAAAGGCGGCGCTCCAGGGCGACTGTGAAGCGGTCAACTTTGGGTTCGCTTCCAGATGGAAGAATGGAAGAGCGCTGATAAGTCTTGGTGAGCGCCAGTTCGCGAATCATCCATTTCACATCGTAGCCATGCGCCGCAAATTCTTTCGCGAGCAACTCGAGTAGCTGCGGGTGCGAAGGCGGATTGCCCGAGTGATGAAGATCCAGCGGATCGACCAGGCCGCGCCCCATCATGAGAAACCAGAGACGATTAGCCATGTTGCGGGCGAAGGCTCCATTTTCTGCGGTGGGCAATTGCTTCGACAATTGTTCGAGCGGACTGAATGCCAACACGCCAGGTAGCTTCGTCTTCGTGTCCGCAGGCATCATAAATTCTTTGCCCTTTTCAAAAACCGGAATCGCAATCTCGCGTTCCTCCGGCAGCGTCGGCACACGCGGCCCGGTCTCCTTGGGCTTCTTGTTGAAGACCGATGCGAATTCGATTTTCTTCACTGTCGGTTTTTCAGCAATCGCAGGAAACTCGCTGCTGTGAATGGCGATGTTCTGATAGAAGGCGAAAAGGCCTTGGAAATCAGCCTGTTTGTAGTCATCGACGGTCAGGTGATTGTGGCACTGCGCACACTGGAGATCAATGCCCAGAAACAAGCGACCGACATCGCGCGTCAGGCCGGGGTAATCGGTTTCCTGTTCGCCGACTTTTTCGAGGCGCCTGGTGTAGAAAAAAGCGGAGGCTCGCGTCTGTTCGTTGCGGGCATCGGGGCTGAGGATTTCCTGTGCGAGCTGATTCCACGGTTTGTTGGCTTTGAATGATGCCAGAAGATATTGCTGCCACGATGCGCTATCGCCTCGCCGTTCCATCAGCATGATGTGAAACAAATCCGCGAGCCGCTGTGAGAACGAATCACCTGAAGCAAGCTCATGAATCAGCTTGCTGCGTTTGTCTCCATTCTGATCCGCAAAGAATTTCTCCGCGACATCAGCGGAAGGAATTGAGCCGGTGAAATCGAGATAGACCCGGCGAAGAAATTCCGCATCCTCGGCAGCAGTTGCCATCGGCTGCCCCTTGGCGCCGGCTTCGATCAGCGCATCAATGCGAGCGTGCAGCGGCAACTGTGCGCCGATCGCCTGTGTGGCTCCGATGAATGAAGTACACGCAAGCAAAACAACAACGCAAGCTTGACGACTTCCAGATTGTGATCGGAGCGTAAGCATCGGGCACCTTGAATCGAGGACTTTAATTCATTGAGGAACTCTGCTCCAAGGTAACCGAATTTCGCTGAACCACCTTGGGTTTCTTGGAAAGTGACAGGATGATCGTGCGCTGAACGTGGCAAGTTTCAAGGCAAAAGGAAGGAAGGATCGATTGATTGTCGATGCGAACAGTGGACAATTTCCTTCCGCATGGAGGAGGAGGCGACATGTTGCTCAGTTGGAATGATTCATCAGCCTCAGCGAAATCAGTTCGCCGAGGCTCGCTGCTCAACCGTATTGATGATGCTGGGAACGGCGGGGCGTTCGACAGTTGGGGCGGAGACTTTGGAAACCAGCGTCGCTTGACGTGCCGCATCGACGAGCCAACCGGCGGTGAGACCGATGACGATGGCGGCCACGGCGGCGATGAGTGCAGCTGTGCGGCGAGGCGGATTGTCTGTGATCTCGCTGCTGCCTGCCGCCTTGGAAGGCTCACCGAAGTAACAAGCAGCGGTGACGCGCAGGTAATACGCGCCGGAGATCGCACTGTTGATCACCGCCAGCACAACCAGCCAAAGGTGATCTGCGACTGCGGGACTGAAGAGATAAATCTTGCCGATGAATCCGATCATCGGAGGCAAGCCGATCAGGCTGAGCATGGAGATGAGCATGATCGCGGCGAGGATCGGATTGCGCTGGGAAAGGCCGTTGAGATCTTCGATCTGCTGTGCTTCATCGCCTTGCTTCTCGATACAGGCGAGTACGGCGAAGCCGCCGAGATTGCCCAGCCCGTAGGCGACGAGGTAGAAGAGGATGCCTGCGGTGCCGCTCTCAAGCGTGGAGCCTGTGGAAGTAGAAGCGGCGAGCAAGCCGATGATCATGTAACCCGAGTGAGCGATGGAGCTGTAGCCGAGCATACGCTTGAGATTGGTCTGAAGCAGACCCATCACGTTGCCGTAGGTCATGGTGACTGCCGCCATGATCGAGAGCAGCACGACGATCTGCGTGGGCAGTTCACCCGCTGGCGATCGCACCAGATCGAGCAGGAGAATCAGCGAGACAAATCCTGCTGCTTTGGGCACGAAAGCGAGAAACGCAGTGACGGGCGATGCGGCACCTTCATACACATCTGCCGCGTAGAACTGCATCGGAGCGGCAGCGATCTTGAAGGAGATGCCGATGACGGAGAGCGCGATGCCCAAGATCAGCAGCGGCGACATGCCTTGCCCTGCGGCCATCTGAGCGACAATCGTTGCGCGAATTTCGGCAAAGGTGGTGAAGCCCGTCGCGCCGTAGATAAGCGCAAAGCCATAGAGGAAGATCGCCACCGCCAGTGCGCCCAGAAAGAAATATTTGACCGCTGATTCCTGAGCCTCAAGTTTGTCACGGCTGATGGCGATCATCACATACGTCGGCAAACTGACAAGCTCAAGCGCGAGAAACAGCCAGGCCAGATCGCTAGCACCGGCACAAAGCATCACGCCCGTGAGACTGAACAGAAAGAAGCCAAAAAACTCACCGCGCACCGCCAGCGCGGGATCCCAGGACCGGCCATCTTCCGTGGGCTGCTCCGAATCAATCGTGGTGTGGAGCTTCTCAGGCACACGAGCAGCGACCATCAGAAGCAGCAGACCGATGCCCACGACAGCCAACTTCACATACGTCGCCATCGGCGATAGTGAAGCGAGTCTTTCTGCGGAGACAAATGCAGGATCGCTGACGATCACCGCTGCAACGCCCGCCAGAACCAGTGTGCCCGCCGCCACCGCCACCGTTGCACGCCGAACAGAAGCCTTGGACGCGAGACCGATGAGCAAGCAGGCGACGCCGCCGGTAAGCATGATGATCTCAGGCCAGAGGAACAACAATTTTTCAAGCATCGGATTCATCGGCGGGCCTCCGTGATGGAGGCTTGTGGCTTGAGGTCTGCGGGAACGAGGAGAGTTTTTTCAGTTTCACTTTCCAAGCCGCGATTCATTCCAATTTCCTGCTCTGTTTTTGTAGTCTCCACGAGCTGCACCTTGCGCTCCTGCACGTGCTGCGATGCTGCCGCGACGATCTTCTCTACCGGTGCATCGAGCGTGGTCAAAATCAGGTTCGGGAACAGACCCAGCACCAGGCAGCCGATGGCCAGCGGAACCAGCGTGGTGATTTCGCGGGCTGACAGGTCTTTCACATGATGCGCATCGTGATGCGAATCATGACCATGGCCGTGGCTATCAGCAGCGGCGGCGCTATGACCATGATCATGCTCAGGTACCTTGACAGGGCCGAAGACGACTTTGCCGACCATGTAAAGAATATAGATCGCGCCAATGATCATGCCGATGCCTGCGGGGAAGGCGAAGGCTGGGCCGAGGGTGTCGGTGCTGGTGAAGGCACCCATGAGCGTGAGAAATTCACCGATGAAACCGTTGAGGCCGGGCAAGCCGACTGAGGCCATGCAGAAGAAAACCATGAAGAACGACCAGATGGGCATGACCTTGGCGAATCCGCCGTACTGGCGCATTTCGCGGGTGTGGAAGCGTTCGTAGATCATGCCGATGCAGAGGAAGAGCGCGCCGGTGGAAAGCCCGTGGTTGATCATGTACATGACCGAACCGCTGGGACCGATGATGTTGCTGCCCAGCGCGAACATGCCCAGCACACAGAAACCCAGGTGGGAGACGGAGGAATAGGCGACGAGTTTTTTGATGTCCTTCTGCACCCAGCAGATCAGGCCGGTGTAAAGGATGCCGATGACGGCGAGCGTGCCGATGACCGGGGCGTATTCAACGACCGCAATCGGGCACATCGGAATCGCCAGTCGAAGTAGGCCATAGGTGCCGAGTTTGAGCAGCACACCTGCGAGGATGACGGAACCAGCGGTGGGCGCTTCGGTGTGTGCGAGTGGCAGCCAGGTGTGCACCGGGAAGATCGGAACTTTAACCGCGAAGCCTGCGCACAGGGCACCGAGCACCCAGGCCTGCTGCGTCGCGCTCATCGTGTGAGCTGCGGCAACAAGATCAGCAATCGCAAAGCTCCACTGCCCTGCGTTTGGCAGCGTCGCAAACTCAAGCGGATTCAGATTCGCGTTGTACCACGCCACCCAGAGCACACCGGCAAAGGTGAGCATCGAGCCGGTGAAGGTGTAAAGGAAAAATACTTTCGCAGCCCGAAGGCGCTGCGTTGAGCCGTAAATGCCAATGAGGAAATAGAGCGGGATCAGCGTGAACTCGAAGCAGATGTAGAAGAAGATCACATCGGTGGCGATGAACGTGCCGATCATCGCGGTTTCGAGAATCAGCAGCCAGAGAAAAAACTCTTTGACGCGATGCGTCACCGCAGAGAACGAGCCCAGAATAATGATCGGCATCAAAAACGTCGTCAGCATGATCAGCCAGAGCGACACACTATCAACGCCAAACCCGAACGTCAGACCGAACGATTTCACCCATGCAAAACTGGCGACGAGCTGCATGTCACCCGTGTTCTTCCAATCGAACAGGCCAAGTGCCAGCAGTGACACGACGAAGTTCGCCAGCGTGGTGATGAGCGCCGCAGGGCGGATCAGTTCATCCTTACCACGCGGCAGCAGCGCGACAATGGCCGCGCCGAGCAGGGGGATGAGTAGCAGAATGAGGAGGAGGGCAGAGTTCATATTGAGTATCGATCAGTCGAATCGAAACGGAGGAATGCAAAATGGCCAGTGTAAAATGCAAAGTGCAAAATTTCTGAGGCGATGACCGATACACGATTCCGTCACTTTGCATTTTTCATTTTGCATTGGCCATTGGATATTTGCCTTTTCTACGCAGTCATCTTCACACAGTCATCTTCACGCAGCCAACTTCCACACCACAATAGCCAGAACAACCGCGACGCCCAGCACCATGCTGACGCCGTAGGCTTGGAGGATGCCGCTTTGAGCAGGGCGGGTGGTGATGCCGATCACACGAGGCACGAAGCCGACGAGGCTCACGAGCGGATCGATGATCAGGCGGTCAAAAGCGAAACAAATTTCACCGAGCAGCCGCAGGGGTTTGACGATGACTTTGTCGTTGAATTCATCGACGTACCACTTGTTCTCGAGTGTGCGAACCAGGCCGGGGAACTTGCCTGCGAGTTTGTCGGCGGCAGGGCGGTTGAACCAGTGGAAGTACGCGGCGATGGCGATACCAGTGATGGCGATGAGACTGCTGATGATGGCGAAGGCGGTGTGCACATCCATGCCAAAGAGCATGGCGTGATGCTCGCCCTCATGAACAGGCATTGCAGCCGTCGAATGATTGACCTGCGAAGTCACCCAGCCTTTGCAGAGGAAGCCCGCGGCAACAGCACCAATGGCGAGAACGACAAGCGGACCGTTCATCAGCCAAGGCATTTCATGCGGAGCGTGCGCATGATGATCGTCATGAGCATCGTGGCCATCGTGGCCATCGTTTCCATGCGAGTGATCATGCCCATGCTGATCGCTGACGGCTGACGGCTGATGGCTTTCCTCCGCATGATGCTCTTCACCCATCACATAATGCTCGGGCCCCATGAACACGCGGAACCAGAGGCGGAAGGTGTAGTACGCGGTGAGGAATGCGGTGAAGAGACCCAGCATCGCGAGCCAGAAGTAGAGATTCGTGGTCAGGTGCAGGTGGCCATCGCTGCCGGCGACGTATGCCCGGCTCATCACATCCGCGAGGATCATGTCCTTGCTGAAAAAGCCTGCGGTGAATGGGAAGCCGGCCAGGGCGAGACAACCCAGAAACATGAGCCAGCAGGTGACGGGCATCTTGTGGCGAAGGCCCGACATCTTGCGAAGATCAAGCTGACCAGCCAGTGCGTGCATCACCGAACCCGCGGTGAGGAAGAGCAAAGCTTTGAAAAAGGCGTGAGTGAAAAGGTGGAACACACCGCCCACAGTCGAAGCAGCGCCCACCGCCAAGAACATGTAGCCAAGCTGCGAGATCGTTGAGTAGGCGTAGATGCGTTTGATGTCGTACTGACACAGCGCAATCGTCGCGGCAAAAAGAGCGGTGCATCCGCCGACAATGGCGACCGTCGGCAGGGCCGCCGGTGAATATTCAAAGAGCGGGAACAAGCGGGCGATCATATAGACGCCTGCTGTCACCATCGTCGCTGCGTGAATCAGTGCCGAGACAGGCGTCGGGCCTTCCATCGCATCAGGCAGCCAGACATAAAGCGGCAGCTGCGCTGACTTGCCAAACGCACCGAGCATCAACAGGAACGGAATCCACAGGTCTTGCGTCGTCGCAGCCACGCCATCGTGCATCGCCTGCTGGCAGAGTGACACAACTTCCGAAAGGCTCACCGTGTCGTAGCGCATCCAGATCATGAAGATGCCCAAGGCAAAACCAAGATCGCCGATGCGATTGACGATGAATGCTTTCTTCGCGGCTGCAACTGCCGAGGGCTTTTCGTAGTAGTACCCGATGAGCAGGAAGGAGCACAGGCCCACGCCTTCCCAGCCCAGATAAAGCAGCACGAGATTGTCCGCCATCACCAGCGTGGTCATGGCGAAAATGAAGAGACTCACCGCAGCGAAAAAGCGAGCGTAACCTTTGTCGCCTTTCATGTAGCCGCTGGCGTAGATGGCGACGAGTGTGCCGATGCCGGTGACGACAAAGAGCATGAGGATGGTGAGCGGGTCGAGGTAATACGACATGCCCACGTGGAAGGAGCCGACTTGGATCCAGTTCCAGAAGGTGACGATGCCGGTCTTGGCATCGTTGGTGTGTGCGAAAGCCTGCACCTGCGAGGAGACAGAGACGGCAATCAGAAACGCGCCGAAGATGGATGCGATGCAGATCGGCGCAGCGAACCCGCGCAGCGACTTCTTCATGCAGCAGATCGTGCAAAGGATCGCCGAGAGGAAGGGCAGCCAGGGGATGAATTTTGCGAGTTCAAGGGACATACCAAGGTTTTCTCAAGTAGCCCAGGAGCAAGGGCTCGAAGCAAGGGAGCATCAGGCAATAGGCAATGGGCAATGGGCAATGGTCAATAGGCAATGGTCATTTGCAAACGGCTGCAGGTCTTCACTTGACTATTGACCAATGCCTGATGCCTACTGAACAATCTGGTTTCTTATCCTTTAAGCTGCGCCCACGCCTGTGCATCCAGCGTGCCCTTACGGCGGAACAGCAGCACCACGAGTCCCAAAGCCAGCGCGGCTTCCGCAGCTGCGATGGTCAGGACGAAAATCACAAACGTCTGCCCGGTGTCATTGGCATGAAACCTGCTGAATGCCACGAGCGTCAGCACGACACCCTGAAACATCATTTCGGTGCAGAGGAACATGATGATCATGTTCCGCCTCGTCACAAATCCGATCAGCCCCAGCGCAAACAGAATCGCGCCAGTGAGCAGAAAGTGCGAGAGCGTCAAACTATCAAGTGGAGTAGGCATGTTTCCCAGCCGCTTGCGGCTTCGCTCCCAGCAAAGTCATTCCTTAAAAACAGTCAATTCACTGGCCGCAAAAAATCGCAAAAATCGTAAAAGAAAAATCAGACAGACAACAATCACACGTCGCATCGTTCAAAAAGCCAAGCCGGCTTCATTTCCCTTTTTGCGCCCTCTGCGCATTTTCGCGGCCATGATCCCGACTATCACGCAGCCATCACGCAGCTATCACGCAACCATCATTTCGTTTCCCAATCGCCGCGCTGTCTCGCAATCACCACCGCCCCGATCAGCGACACCAGCAGGATCACGCCCGCCAGTTCCAATCCCAGCGGATGGCCTCGGAACAGGTCCAGGCCCACGCGCTCAACGTTATCAACTTCGCCAGGCGTCGCGTAGGCAGCGACCTTGGCTTTCATTGTTTCATCAGCGATGGAATCTACGACGGACTGTTCCGTGCGATGCGACAAAATCGGCGGATTCTTCGCATCACCCTTGATGCCTTCAATCAGTTCCTGCGAGGTCAGCCCGCGTGCAGCCGGATTGGCCAGCATCGGCTGAAAGCTCACATCCAGCAGCACCGCCAGCAGCAGAAAACCCGCAACAATCGCCCAGAAAGGATCGCGGGAAATGCGTTCGTATTCCGTTGCTTTGGAGAAGGGAATATCTTCGCCTGATTCCTGAGCCTCTTCGCTGTGGGCGGCGAGCATGATGACGAACATGTAGGTCACCAGAATCGCCCCGCCATAGATGATGACCATGCCAAAGGCGATGAACTCAGCACCCAGGACAAGGAACATGCCGGCCGTGGAGAGCACGACCATCACGAACCAAAGCGCTGAATAGACCGGCTGCGAATGCGTGATGACTCGCACCGCTGAAGCGATGCCGATGCCGCTGAAGATGTAGTAATAAGGAATCGCATCGAGACCGATGCCCAGATCTTGGCGCTGAAAAAGCGTTCGTCCCAGCCAAAGCCAGATGCCGCCCAGCGCAGCAGCGCCCAGCAAAGCACCGATCTTGCGCGGGTTGTAGCCGCGCCGTGGCATCATCAGAAAGAGAGCCAACGCGCCCACGACCGTGGCGACATACAGTCCGTAAACCTGAACCATGTTGACCTTAGCGTTGACCTTGCAATTCGGGGTGAGGCTCGGGGGAAGCGTCGCACTGAAGAACCCCGACCATCGGTCCGTTCAGCGAGATGCAGAGGATATGACGACAAAGCAGACTATGCAAGAAAGCGCAGTAAGCAGCGAATTGTTGAACTGTGCTTCGTTCATAGCCGCAGGGTCCGCCCTGCGCGAGTTCTTTGCCCTCTCACTTGACGCACCGCTGATAAAGCCGAGAATCACTTTACTTGACGATTCCCCATCGCCTCCGTTGTGTTCAGGAAGGACCCGATGACCACTGTTTCCTCCGATGTTTCCAAGCCAGTCGTGGCCAAACCTCGCTACACCCGCGTGCTGCTGAAGGTCAGCGGCGAAGCCTTCTGCAAGCCGGGCAACTTCGGCATCGATGGCGATGAACTGGAAGTGATGGCCAAGGAAATTGCTGCCGCTGCAAAACTCGGCGTGCAACTGGCGGTCGTCGTCGGCGGCGGCAATATGATTCGCGGCGCCAAACTCGCCAAAGAAGGCCACATTCAACAGGCCACCGCTGACTACATGGGCATGCTCTCCACCGCGATCAACGGCATGGCGCTCAAAGAATGCCTCGACAAGCTCGGCCAGCCCGCGCGGGTGCTCAGCGCACTGAATCTTTCTGCCGTCGCTGAGACTTTCATTCGTGGCCGGGCGATTCGGCACCTGGAAAAAGGTCGCGTCGTCATCTTTGTTGCAGGCACGGGTAATCCTTTTTTCACCACCGATTCCGCAGCCGCTCTTCGCGCTGCTGAGATCGGCGCCGAGGCTGTACTCAAAGCAACGAAGGTCGATGGCATCTACGACAAAGACCCGATGAAGTACCCCGATGCGAAACGGTACACCACGATCACCTTCACCGAAGCGCTCGACAAGCGTTTGGAGATCATGGACCTGACCGCCTTCGACATGTGCTTCAAGCGCAACATTCCCATCGTCGTCTTCAACATGAAAAAGCCCGGCCACATCGCCGAAGTCGTCAGCGGCAAACCGCACGGCACGACCGTAGTCGTTGGCTGAACATATAGCCCCGGCTTTAGCCGGGGTCCGTAGGCCCGTGAGCGGGCAAGTAACATTCTCAACTCACCCCGGCCAAGGCCGGGGCTATATGGACCCCCGCCATGGACATTGACACAACACTGCTCGAAACCGAAGAGCTGATGGAAAAAGCCGTCAACTATCTCAAGTCAGAACTGCGCGGCATTCGCACCGGCCGCGCTTCGACGGCGCTGATCGAGTTCATCAAAATCGATTACTACGGCTCGATGACCGACCTACGTTCTCTCGCGCTGCTCACCGTTCCAGAGCCCACGCAGATTCTCATCAAGCCATTCGATCAAGGTTCGGTGCAGGCCATCGTCAAGGCGATTCAGTCGGCAGGCATGGGGCTCAATCCGATGTCCGAAGGCAAACAGATTCGCGTGTCGATTCCGCCGCTGTCGGGTGATCGCCGAATACAGATGGTGGCTTCGGTGAAGAAGATGGGCGAAGAGGCGAAGGTCTCGGTGCGCAATGCCCGCCGCGATGGAAATAAGAATGTCGAAGCTGCGGGCAAGGACAAGTCGCAAAGCTTGAGCGAAGATGCCATCGAAAAAGGTAAGGAAGAAGTGCAGACCTTGCTCAAGAAGTATGAAGCGATCGTAGATGCGCTAGTGTCGGAGAAAACCGTCGAAGTGCAACAGATATGATCCGTCGCGGTTGTTCTTGTTTCTATCCGCCGCTCGCGGCGTAGCGTCGTCATCGCCACTCATTCCCAATTAACCTTTCACTCCCGCTGCGCACAGCGTCAGGGGTCTTATTCACGATGATCGACAACCCTTCCATCCCGGGCATCACCTATCCGCTTGGTTTTCGCGCTGCCGGTGGCACCTGTGGCATCAAGAAATCGGGCAAGCCTGATCTGGTGCTCATCGTCGCTGACAACACCTGCACCGCAGCAGGCGTCTTCACCACCAATAAAGTCCCCGGCGCTCCGGTCATCATCAGCAAGCGCCACGTCAAAAACGGCAAGGTCCGCGCCATCGTCGTCAACTCCGGCTGCGCCAACGTCGCCACCGGCAAATCAGGCGAAGCTGACGCGGTAAAAATGTGTGAAGCCGTCGCCCAGCAAGTCGGCTGCGCTGCCAGCGAAGTGCTCGTCTGTTCCACCGGCGTCATCGGCCACCATCTGCCGATGAACAAGATCATCCCCGGCATCGCCCAGCTCTACATGAAAATCGGCAGCGGCCCGACCACCGATCAGCAGGTCGCCACCGCCATCCTCACCACCGACCTCGTGATGAAAACTTCCTACCGCAGTATCAACATCGGCGGCAAGGAAGTGCGCATCGCCGGCATCGCCAAAGGCAGCGGCATGATCCAGCCCAACATGGCCACCATGCTCGCCTTCATCACCACCGACTGCGCCATCAGCGCACCGATGCTGCGCTGGTCGCTCCAACAGGCCAGCAGTGCCACCTTCAATCGCCTGAGCGTTGATCACGACACCAGCACCAGCGACAGCGCGATGATCCTCGCCAGCGGTCTTGCAGGCAACAAGAAGATCGCCACCAAAGGCAAAGCGGCCGGGCAATTTGCGGAGGCATTGGAGGAAGTCTGCCGCGAGTTGGCGTACCAGATTGTGAAAGATGGCGAAGGAGCGACGAAGGTTTTTCGCGTCACCGTCAAAGGTGCGCGCAGCGTCGCTGATGCGGACAAAGTTGGCTACACAGTCACCGGCAGCCCGCTGGTGAAGACCGCTGTTCACGGCGCTGATCCCAACTGGGGCAGGCTCGCTGCGGCGGCTGGTCGCAGCGGCGCTGCAATTGATCCCGCCAAGCTCACCATCACCATCGGAGGCACAACCGTTCTTAAAAAAGGTGTGAATCTCAATGCAGACCTGGCCCCGCTTGAGGCGCACATGAAAGGCACCGAGGTTGATTTCGTCATCGACCTGGGCTTAGGCAAACACACAGTTCAGTGGCTCGGCTGCGACCTGTCGCGCGAATACATCGCGATCAACGCCGACTACATGACATAAGACAAACCGGCCTTACGCTGCGAGCTGCACCTTCAATGATTCATCTGCCAGTTCACTGGCTGCATTGGTCAGCAGTGTGACGATGCGATTGAAAAAGCGCGCGCCTTGCGCGCCCGCCATCACACGGCGATCGAAGTTGAGCGTGAGGTTGAATGTCGGCGCAGCCGTCAGTTCGCCGTCTTTCACGATGGGCCGTTCTTTGACGAAGCCGAAAGAAATGCCAAGCGGCCAGGTCCACGTGGTGAGCACGGAATCAACGCCGTACTTGGCGGGGGAACTGATGAGCACTGCGCCGCCGCGATATTTGACCCAGAGCTTGGGGAACCAGAGCGGCGAGCGGATGATCAACGCGGAGAGAAAACGAGGTAGTTTGCGAATGAGCGAGCTGAACGTGCGCCACTGCGTGTTGGTTTCCACTGTGCACGTCGCCAGGTCTTTGAGCCAGTGCGTGAGCTGCGAAAGCGATTTCGTATCCGCATCGCGAATGATGTCCGCAAAGGCGCAGTACTCGATGCCAGGCATGTCGCGCTCGGCGGCGACAGTCACATCAATCTTTTCAAACTTCTGAAGCCTGGGCCCAAAGAACGGCAGCCACCAGCGCTTCATCACCCGGCGATTGGCGTAAGGAAATTCTGCGAGCGCTTTGGCAACAGCGCGGGCGACGAATGCGGTATAGGAAGGCTTATCTTTGCCGGACTGGGCGCGCACCTGTTCGACTTCGGTCAGATCCACTTCGCTGACGAAGGTGACGGTGACAGCCGGGTTGAGTTCCGCTTCGACAATGGAGCGATTCGCCTGAAAAAAGCGATTGTTGGGTTCTACTGAATAGCTCATGATTCATCTCCGATCGCAGCCGCAGCAAGCTCAAGCTCTTCCTTCGTTTCCCAGGGCGAGACAGTTGCATCACCCTCATTCATCTTTATCGGCTCATTACCCGCCCCAATCCTCAGCACGCGATTGAGGCACGCCTTAAATGCCGCGCTGCTGTCGCAGCTTCGCATCTTCTGGGCCAGTTGCTTTGCAGTTTGCGTGAGCACCGGGTCAGCGAGCATCGCCTTCACGGTCTCTTGAATCGCTGCCGCTTTGCACCGTTCGCTCAGCAGCGAAACGCCCGCGCCGCTGCGGGTGATCATCTGCATGTTCAGATGCTGATCGAGATTGCTGGGCAGACCGAGCACCGGCTTACCTGCGAGTAGAGCCTGCTGCGTCGCGGGGCTGCCGCCGTTGCAGATGACCAGAGATGCGCGCTCACATGCTGCATTGCCGGGCAGATACTTCGCCAGAAAAACATTGCTTGCAGTATTGGTCGGCAGTGCTGTTCCTGCAGTTGCAGCAATGACGGTGACATCGAGTGCGCTCAGTGCTTTGAGCAGTGAAGGCAATCGCTCTGACTGGCCCGAGCTTCCGAGATTGATGTACATCACAGGCTTATTCTGCGGCAACTGATTCCACCACTGCGGCAAGGCCATGTGCGGCGACCAGTGTACAGGGCCGATGAACTGATGATGATCAGGCAGCGCTTCGATGCTGCTGAGCGTGGGCAAATCCGCATACAGCGTCTGGTCGCCATGCGTGTAAACGTAGCGAAGGTCATTGCCCAGTGAAGGCAGACCATGCTCGGTGCGCAGACGATTGATCGGCGCTGCATAGCGAGAAAAAATCTTCGAACGAAACTTCCCGAAAAACCAACCCGCTACGCAGCGACCCACGAAGCGATTCATCGGATGATCAGGCATCGGGTAGTCGGTCTGTGCAAACGGAGACCAGTACGCATTGGCCAATGCCAAGTGCGGAACGTTGGCCTTCGCTGCGCTGATGGAGAGCGACAGTCGAAAATCGCTGACGATGACATCAGGCTGAATCGCCTCGATCAGTTTCGCATCCTGCTGCACGTACTGGCGCAGTTCTTCGTAGCGGTAGATCGGTGAGCCAGTCGCCAGAGCGCGCAGAAACTGCTGCGATGGAATTGTGTGCAAGGCGTGCGTGGTAATGGAGAGATCGGGAAAGAGCGAAGCGTAACGATCATCCCACGCCAGATGCACATCGTAATCCGCGCTACTGAGCGATTCTGCGAGCACGATCGGACGCGCCACGTGAGCCAGTGTCACCGCCTCGGCGAAGAACAACACGCGCGGCCTGCGTGATGCAGGACGCTGCGAACTCGTCGAATTGGTCGGTAGCTTCCACATCATTGGGGCAATCAAACTTCATGCAACTTTCGGCAACACAACTCAGCCTCGCACCATCAACGACTCAAGTGGCAACCGCAACGATCGGCTCACAGGCACACGGCCAAAACCAATACGGCCCATGAACAGCGTGCGATCGCAAACCTCTTTGGACAGTATCGATTCGAGATCGGTTCGGACGCGTGATGCTCTGGCGATGGCGCGGGTCGATTCGCTGAAAGCGATGTGCTCGCGATCGTACTGCGTGAAGATGAGCGGCGTCATCTCAGGCTGCACAAGCAAGCCTTGCTGCGCTGCCGTGAGCCAGAACCGCTGAAGAGCGCGGCCAGAAGCGATGTAGTCATCCACACTCTGCGCCGGTTCATCAGCCACCAGAAAAAAGTGTGATGCACAGCGAACACCCGGCACAAAATCCAGTTGAAGACGCGGGGCAATGGTGCCCATCATGAAGCGATTGAGAAAACTGATTCGCGACCAACTGGCCATGGCCCAGCGCATCAGACGACGGGTCAGCGGATCAACGCCGACGGCTCTGTCGGGGATGCGATCTTCGCTGGTGACTGCGTTCCACTGAATCACTTTGCGATGAGTTTCGTAAGCTTCACGGGTGGTCAGGCGAATATGAGCACTGCGAAATAGAAGCGATGCTATGCGCAGTCGATCGCGAAGTGAAGAGCGCCAGTGAATGCGATAGCCCGGCGGCAATGATGCTTCCAGTGCGGCAATCTGCTGTGTGGTTAACGCGCGTGTTTTGAGCGGCCTTCTTTGTGTGACTCGTTCTTCGATCTCGTGAACGAGCGCAACGGATTTCATGCTCGAGTCTGGCGCGAAGAATGCATCGATCAACGGTTGATCTTCACGCGAATCGTCCCGGCGAAGAAAGCGAACCGTCAACTGATAGGCCGAGGCTGCGATGGCGATGGTTTCAAGTAGCGCGCCCAGTGCGATCTGCGAAGCGTGGCCACGCAGGTCATAGACGCAGTCGCGCCGGGTGTCGCGGCCGTGAATGAGCAGATGATGATCGTCAATGATCTCAAAGCGCCAGGGCTGCGTGTTGTCACCGCTGGGCGCAAAGCGAGCTTTGTCGAGAATGGCGAGGAGGGTTGATGAATACTCAGCTTCATGCCCGTTGCCATGACCTGTCATCGGGATCAGCGCAGCTTTTTCACGCAGGCGCGGCAAAGGCGCAGCCTGATGATCGCGAGGCTGATCGGAGCGCGGCGAGAGCGCAGCTTTAGCCGGCCACGCCACGGACATCGGCGCGTGCGGGATGGTGAGCGTCCTGTCTGGCAAGAGCTTTCCTTATGCAGGAGAGGAGGAATTTTTGCAGCGGATTGGCGTTGCCCCACGGCCGCCATGTTCGGACAAGTTTGTGACGATAAGCGTCAAAGTGAACGCCATGCGGCGCGGGCTTGATGCGGCCACGGCCCAGCAGAATCTTGAGTGCTTCCGTGCCCGCCATGCCGGCGCACAGTTCGCACGCCATGCCGGTGGAAGGCACCTTGCGATTGGCAAAGTCCACAACGGTGGGGTCAGCGAGATAATTGCGTTGAAGCAGCCGGGGCGACAGGCCAGCCATGAGACGAATCTGCTGTTCATCGCGGCTGTGACCATCGAGGCGAAAATAATCTTCGAAGGTCATTGAGCCTGGCATGAAGGTGAGCATGGCTGCGCCCATGCCGACGGGCGCCACGGTGACGGCGGGAATGTGCCGCCTGGCGCATGCGGTAAAGATGAGCCTGCGTGCTTCCATTGCGAAGAAGTCGATGCCATCAACATACAGATCACAGCCATCAAGGAAGTCTTCGACATTGTCAGCGCTGACACCGGAAGCGAACTTGCGAATGTTCAGCTCGGGATTGATGTCGCTGGCCAGTTCGGCGAGCACATCGACTTTGGCGCGGCCAAGCGAGCTGACGGTTGCGCCTGCCTGGCGATTGAAGTTGACGGTTTCAAAGACATCGAGATCGGAGATGTTGAAGTTGCCGATGCCCAGTCGGGTGAGGGTGAGCAGATGGCTGCCGCCCACGCCGCCGAGTCCTGCGATGGCGATGCGTTTGTGGCGCAGGGTTTCCTGTTCGGAGGCGGTGACCCAGCCGAGGTTGCGCGAAAATGCCTGATTGTACCGATATTTCTCCAACTCATCCTCGCTCAGGGTGACTGGCTAAATGCTGCATCATGCTGCTATCACGCGATGCGTGCCTTCTTGGTTCGATCGGTTATTTTTGGAGTCTGCTTCATGTCCTGTGCCAAGTCGCAGAAGTTTGCCAGCACGCTGCCTTGCAGGTCTTGCGGGTGAAGCGGGGGCTGATTGGCGAAGGTGGTGCGGGGCAGCGGGCGGTCCAGATAATTTTTCAGTTGCATCGGCACGGGGTCAGCTATGAGCTGCGCCTGCGTGTCGCCGCGCAGGAGGACGACGGGATTGTTGTTGACGGTGGGATGCACATCGACGTGCCCGTCAATGTTGAAGCCAAAATTGCGGCGATAAAACGGTGCGTGCGACGGATGAACCCCAATGACGATGTCCGCCAGGTGGTAGCAGGAGTTGTAGAAAACGAATCGCATCATTTCCATGAATGCGGTGGTGGCCTTGCCGATGATCAGTCTTTGATCGGCGAACAGGCCCACTTCCATCAGCTTGCGACCTTGGACGCGCAGATCGTCCAGTCGCGATTTGTACACGCAATCGAGCGGCAGCCCGCCTTGCTTGCTGTCGTGCATCATCGTGAGCGTCGAGACGATTTCACCGTCGATTCGGCCAATCACCACAGTCGTACTGGAACGCAGGGCATGAGGGACGGTGTGAATCTGAAACGGGTTGTCCTCGATGAGCTGCGCCTGACGATAAGATCGATAAACCAGTTGCCAGGCGAGGGCGACTTCGTCTTGAGTCTGGGCGACATCAATTTCGATGTCCGCATGACAGATCGGACGAACGCGACGGCGTACCCGGCGAAGGGCGCGATCATCCGGCATGGCGAAGTTGGTGTTCATGAAAACGTCTCGTGTTGTTTATTCGGCCAGGTTGAATGACCGATGCAGGGCAAAAATCTGAACGCAAGTCAATCATTGAATCAGGGTGCGTTGGTAGCGGGGGTATGGTTTGCGACGGCAGTTTTTGTACTCAGATGGCCTCGAAGATCGCCTGGCCTATCCAAGTCGTTCAATTCAATAAAGAAGGCACAGTGTAACGAGTCCGATAACCCAAGCGGTCTGTCAAACTCTCTTCCTTCGTTTGCCTAGAGGTTCAAAACCTTAGTAGGAGCCTCAAACAGCAAAGTGTGAGGTTGGAGCAAAAATTACTTGGGGCAGGATCAGGTGCGACGACCTGATGGAAGGAGGTAGGTTTGAGCTGGACGGCAGCGATTCTGACGTACGTCAAGGCAGGAAAATTCAGTCACGTTTCACGACTCCAAAGAGTAAGGGGTGAAGGTGACACGGGAAGAGTCATGTGCTCCGCACAGCGAACAGTCGAAGCTCCGGGCCACGACCATCCATGCAACAGCACCGGGCGTCCCATGCCTGGTAAAATCCATTGTTCAACACAATTCATTCAAATTCAAAACTGATCGCACGAAACGTTGCACAGGCATCCTTTCCTGGCAAACAAAGGTGGGAAGTATCACAACTCACTTTGGGACACGTTCGTATTCTCGCTCAGGTCACTGGTCAATCAACCAATCGCTGAAAACGACAATTCAAAGGCATCCCGGCATCCATTCCAATCAAGACCATTTCGAATCAAGAGCATTTCAAAGAAGTTCTGTCGAGTCGAGTGTAACCCACCAAGGTGAACTCGATGTTTCACTTTCATGCTGCGTTGCACAGCAGAATCGGGAAACTATCCATCAGACTTCCTCAATTGACATCTAGAAACATAATCCAAGTGTCGGCCTTTGTCAATGGCCAACGTAAGGAATTGGCTAACATGATGAAGGAATAGGTCGTTACCCCGTGTCGAATTCGACAGCGATCAGTGAAGTCCTAGTGTCAGATACTAGATCGCTTTGATGTTCCAAGGACTGCGAGTTTGGGAGTGTATGAGCAGTCCATCAACTACTGGCCTTCATGCGATAGATGCGGTTGATCAGGTCGGAGCTGTCGCGTGGTCGATCATCCGGATCGCTCATGACCGTGTCGATCCATTGCATGGCCTGGGCCCTGTTCTCGCCCAGGGCGACCAGTGCATCGAGGGCTTCGCGTGCCAGAGAACCGGTGCCTTTGGCTGCGGGCGTGGCCTTGTCCTGTTTGCCGGTGGCTGAGGTGGTGTAGGTTGAAGCGTTGATGAATGCATCGACCTTGCCGCGCAAGGTGACGATGATCGTCTCTGCGGTTCGCTTGCCGATCTCGGGCAGGGTTTGCAGCAGCTTTTCATCGCGATCCGAAATGGCACCAGCAAGCTGCGCGGTATCGAGTGCCATGGCCCGCAGTGCGCGTTTGTAGCCGATGCCTTTGACGGTGGTGAAGAGCAGATAAAAGCGAAGGTCATCCTGCGTCAGAAAACCAGCCAGGCGAGGGAGCATGCTCGAGCCTTGGCCTTGCGATTCGTAGAAGTTGAAAGTGAACAGCGAAACATTTTTGCCGATGGAGCCGCTCAGTCGTGACTCGACAAAGGCTGGCAGAAGGACTTCGTAATCGAGTGCGCCTTGTTCGAGGGTGCCCACGCGAACGATGGCGTTACCGGAGGAGAGGGTTTCGAGCTTGCCGTGGATGCGTGCGATCATGCGGCAGATGATAACAAGGGTGGGAGCGGGGACGGGAGCAGGGGACAGGTCGCAGGAAGTGCGTCGTATGTGACATGTCAGGGCGATCGCATGTAATAACTCGAGTCGAAGGTGAACTCGTCTTAACCACGGAGGCACGAAGGCACGAAGAAATGCAGGATCAAAAGGAGTGATAACTGCATGAGATCAGAACTTCGTGTCTTCGTGCCTTCGTGGTTAAATCGAATTGACCTTGCGTTGCCGCTTCGCAGTAAAACACTTTTCATTCGCTACCGCAGTTAATGCGAAGGATGACACGCGTCCGCCGCAATTCCCACAGCCTAAAGCGACAGATGAGGATGTGAAGCTGCGCACACAGCGTATCAATGATCTGATTGATCAGGGTGACGCCGGTGATTAGGTGATTAGATATTTTCTTGCTTCACACCGCTGCCGCATTCGCGCTGATCGGCGTTTCACTTGTCTCACTGCCTGGTGCAGCAGCTTCGCGTTCCGGGTGCATGTGGATGTCGCCTTTGAGCAGGAAGAGCGAGCCTAGAAGCGAGTAGAAAATCTGGTAGAAGCGGATCATCAGCAGCATGCCGATGAGCTGATTTTCGGTGGCGGTGACGCCCACGATCAGCGCTTTGCCCAGGCCTTCCATGACGCCCAGGCCTTGATAGGTCAGCGGCACGGCGGCAGCGAGAAAGAGCACCGGCACGACCGTCAGCAGCAGGCCGAAGGGGGTCTTCATGCCCAGTGCATAACCCGCCATCGCCGTGGCTCCCGCCAGTGCCAGATGCACGGGCAGACTCAGCGCCACAGCGCCAAAGACCACGCCGATGTGCTTCTTGTAGGCGAGTGCTGCTTCATCAATCTTGAGCAGCATTTTCGCGCCCGGCAGCTTGCCGATGCGCTCAGGTGTGATGCCCAGCTTTCGACGTACACGAGTCGAGAAGTAGATGAGTGTGCCAATGGTCGCAGCGAGCATGCCCACCCAGATGAGGCTGGTAATGGTGCGAACGACTTTGCTTTGATCGGCACTGAGGTCGATCCAGCCCATGTTCATCGAGAGCACCATGATGATGCCCGCGACGCCGCCGAGGATAACCAGACCCAGGAGCCCGGTGATGCGATCGAAGATGACGGTCATGACCGCATCAGCGCGGCGGTCACTATTTTTGGCGGCGTAATAGGCTTTGACGAGATCGCCGCCTGTCGTGCCCGGCATGCAGTAGTTGAAGAAGCTGCCCACCATGGTCAGGCGAAAGGATTTACCCAATGTGCAGTCCAGGCCACGCGCTCGCATGAGCAGCCACCAGCGATAGGACTGCACGATGTAAATCGGGCCAATGATGAGTAGTCCCAGCAGCAACAGTGAAAAATTCGCATGAGCCAGCGTGGTGTTGACGCCCGGCTTTGACCTGTAGTCTTCAATCCCTTGCCCGAGCTGAGCACGCTCGATGGGCATCGTGGTCTGTTCATCAAGTCGGATGACCAGAGCACCTTCGGTGTCGATCAGGTCGCCTTCAATCACTTTGAAAGCGGTCGGCTTTTCGGTCACGACACCACTAGGCAACTTCACCTGCGCAGGGACAACGATGTGGTCAGTCCACGTCAGTGTCACCGCGATGTAGGCGACACCGGCAGCGGCAAAAAGTATGCGTAACAGTAGCGATAAATGCTTCTTCATCGATTCCTGCCTCAACCTCTGACACCCACTGCGTGCCTGATGGACAAACGCCCAAGGCGGCACGAGCTTCGAGAGGCTCTGTCCAATCATCGGCCTAAATCAGGTGCCAATGAATTCAAGCCCTTCGATTTCCACCATCGATTGCACACGCGCACCTTGCCCCGGATCACGCGACGGATCACGCCTATCGGACGCATCAGTCGGTTGATCTGTACGTATGGCAAACAGAATGCGTTCGCGCAATCTCCACATTCACTCGCCGCGAGGGCTTGACCCAATCGGGTACACTCACCGCCGATGTCTTCGCTCTCCACCACAGCCACGGAATCTCTCGCGATTGAGCCTCACCCGCGCTTGCGGGCAGCGCGCGTGCTGCAATTCGTAGGCATCCTGGAGATCATCTTATTCGGCCTTGCAACCTATGCGGTGCTCCGTGCTGCGAGCATGCCGGTGGAAGAACTCCATCAGATCACCGGGGCCAATTTGACCGTTGAACAGCTTCAGATTGTGCACCCGCAGCTAAAGACCTTTGCTGCGATTCTCGCCTTGAGTGGCCTGGTGCCTGGCGCGATTTTGCTGCTTTGTGCCTCGGGTGTGAAACAGGGCAAAGCGGTCGCGGCAGTGCTGGCGATTCTGATCGCGGGTACGCAGCTCTTCGCCTTGGGCGGCATCCTGATTCGGCAACTCATCGTGGCCATCGTTGATGGTCAACCTTCTTCGATGACCGCCAACGTGCTGGCGATAGGCACGCCGATGGCGCTTCTGATTTTTGTGATCGCCACGCTGTTTCGACTTCGCCTCGCTCAGTCACCTTCAGAAAGTTCGGCTGCTTCAGAAGTACCCAAGACCTTGAGTCATTGAAATGCCAGACAAGTCGGACAACCCAGAATCCACGGCTGAATCAACATCGCCAGCCACGGCAGAACCTGTGGCGCCGCCCGTGCGCGCCTTTGCGCAGGGCACAGGGGTGCTGCTTCAGATGGTGGGCATGACGCTGTTCCTGTCGAGTTGCTGCGTCTGTTCCATGTCTGGCTTGTGGGATCCGCCGATGGGCCGATATGAGACGCAGGAAAAACTCAACACGAAACAAATCGAGCCATCCACGCCGATGCGTCCTTTCGCCGACCTGGCGACGACCGGCCTGACGCTGACCGTCGTCTTCACCACGCTAGGCGGACTGGCGATGGCGGTCTTTGGACTGGGGCTGCAATCGGATAAACCCCGCGCAGGCTGGGCGGCAGTGTTTACCACAGCCACCTGGCTTCTCATCATGATCGCCGCGGCGATCTGTCTATGGGCGGGTGGCGCGAGCTTGGTGCCCAAGGTGTGGAATCTGGTGCTGACGCTGATTGCCCTAATTTTGCTGGGCTTTTCAGTGGTGGCCTTGCGTCAGGTCTTGCGTCATCCGCCGCCGCCGGGCATGGATATTCTGCCGCCGGACTTCGAGATTCCCAAGTTCAAACATTGATGACGCAGGGCAAACGCATAAGACTTTTTCTTATTCCCCTCCCTCCTAGGGAGGGGCTAGGGGAGGGTCGAACGCTCGGCAAAACTGCATGAAACGTAGCGCGATTGTTCATCGACAATCCAACCCTCCCTCTGCCCCTCCTCGCCTTTGCGAGTCGCCTACGGAGACCTGGAAGGGAGAGGAGTACGAGCCAAATGCGCCGGCCCTGATTGATGTTGCCTGCCGCGCTGCAATCCTTGCACTTCCCAATCCGTCGTGCTTACCATTAAGTAGTACGGTTCACTCTGTGGTTCACTCTATATCAGGGAGTCTTTGCCATGATGATTCGCACTTCACTGTTTCGTACTTCACTCATTCGTACTTGCACATTTGCACTCGCGATGATGGTGTGTAGTTCACTCAGCTTCGCCGGTTCTGCGGCTGATAGTGCTCATGAAAAAAAGGCTGACGCGGTGATCGCCAAGGCCACCGCGTTTTTGAAATCGAAACAGGAAGCTGATGGCAGTTGGACCCCCAAGAGCGGCCCGGCTGTCACCGCGATGATCGTCTCGGCCATGCTCGATCAGCCTGGCGCTTCCAAGGATGATCCCGCCATCGCCAAGGCCCTCGCCTACGTGCTGTCCAAAGTGCAAAAGGACGGTTCCATCCACGATGGCATTTTAGAAAATTACAACACCGCGATCTGCGTTTCGATGCTCTCGAAATTGGGACGCACCGAGCAAGTGAAAGCCGCCATCGAAGGCGGCCGCGACTACCTCAAGAAAAATCAATGGCGCGGAGCTGTGGGCCCTGATGGCAAGCCTACCGATACCTCGCACTCGTTCTACGGCGGCTTCGGCTACGGCCATCACGGGCGGCCCGATGGTTCCAATTCGCAGTTTGCTGTGCAGGCACTGATCGACTCGGGCTCTGATTGCAAAGATCCCGAGATCCTCGCTGCTGTCGAGTTTTTCTCACGCATGCAAGGCTCCAAGTACAACAAATACTTCGGCGACAAAATCGTTAACGACGGCGGCGCCATCTACGCCACCAGCATCAACAAAGACAAAGTCGGCGTCCCGCAAAGCTACGGCCAGGAGGTCATCGAAGATGGCACCACCAAACTGGGTACCTATGGCTCCATGACCTACGCCATGTTCAAAACCTATATCTACGCTCAGCTCGAAATTGAAAATCCCAATGACCCGCGCATCAAAGATGCCCTCCGCTGGATCAGCAACAACTACACGCTCGCTCACAACCCCGGCATGCCTGATGCGAAAAAGTTCGAAGGCTACTACTACTATTTTGTGACCTTCTCCAAGGCGCTCGATGCCGACCCCAAACGCAAGATGGTGACTACAGCTGATGGCAAGGAACACAACTGGGCCAACGACCTCATCACCAAGCTGGCCTCGCTGCAAAAGGAAGATGGCTCGTTCACCAACGAAGCTGACCGCTGGCTCGAAGGCGATCCCAATGTCGTCACGGCCTACGTGCTGACGGCGATCAATGCGGCCCGCTATTGAGATGGACTCATTCATATAGCCCCGGCTTTAGCCGGGGAAACGCTGCGCTATGTGCAAACTCATCGGAATGATCGCGCCGACTGGTTCGACGATTGATTGGGTATGGCCACCGAGACACCGAGAGCACCGAGGAAGGCAAGTAGGTCAGATGAGATGAGCATCAATAAGCTGAGGATCAATAGGAGGAGGCACAACTTCGCCGCTCATTTGTATGGGTCTTTCTCGGTGTCCTCGGTGTCCTCGGTGCCTCGGTGGCCAATCTCGTTTTGGTTTTAAGCGAAGCTCAGGTGATCAGCGTGATGAAACCATCGTCGTCAAACTTCGCAAGTTTGCCGGTGTTGAACCAGCCGCTTCTCACGACTGCCGTGCGATCGTTTCCGATGTAACCGGCCATGACATTGGCACCGCAAAACATGAGCAAACCTGTCTCGCCCGGGGCCAGCGGTTCGAGCGTCTGGGGATCAGCAATGCGAGCAGTGATACCCGGTAGAGGTTGGCCGATGGTGCCAGATTTGTTGCCGACTTGGAGGAAGCCATCGATATTCTGATCGGGGATGTTGATCGTCGCTGCGGGCGAGAGTTCGTTCATGCCAAAGCCTTGCAGGGGCTTCATGCCGAATCGTTCGCCAAAAGCCTGCGCCAGTGATTCAGGTAAATCATCAGCGCCGCACATGAGCAGCCGCAGGCTTTTGAAGTCGTCTGGCTTGCATGTTTCCATGCACTGTTGCAATAGGCCCGGCGTGGTCAGAAACAGCGTGGCCTTTTCCTTGCGACATTGTTCGCCAAGCACACTGCCCGGCTGCGACTGACTGAACACAATCGATGCACCCACCTGAAGCGGTAGCCAGAACGAAGCTGTAAATCCAAACGCCTGCGACAGCGGCAGCGCGGCAAGCAGACGATCAGAAGCACGCACATCCACAGCTTGAATCATCGAGTCCGTGTTGGCAGCGATGTTGGCGTGCGTGAGCTTCACGCCTCGCATCGCATCATCAGTCGCCATCAGCACTGTCGCCACATCGCTGTGGTGATGCTCGTGCAGCTTCAGCGTGAATCGCTCCAATACAAACGCAGGCAGCAGCAACACGCGCATCCAATTGATCCATCGGCTCATGCCCTTGCACTGCAGCGGTTCATCGTCCAGAGCAATCAAGTGGATGCCCTGGGCTTCATTGAGTGCGACCTGATTCATCATCGCCTTCGTGGTGATGATCTGCTTGATCTCGCAAAGCTGCATCGCTGCACGAAGCTTCGCTTCATCCGCATTTACATCGAGATTGACCACCGTCTTGCCAAGGAGCGCGATGGCGATGTTCGCGATGGCTGCGTGCGCGCCGGCGGGTAAGTGGACGGCAACGATCTTGTGCAGGGCAAGCGTCGGTTTCAGCAGACGAGCAAGCGACATCGCTTCGACCAGCACGCGGCCATAGCTCAGCGGCTTGCTTTGCAGATTCGCATCAATGATGCACTGGCGAAACGGATGGCGCGAGGCTTGGCGTGCAAACTGGCGATGCACCGGATAGCGCGTGAGGCTTCGCTCCACCGCGCTATCGGCTGACATCTTCTGAATCGCGAGCCTCACCTGCACCGCCTTCGATGTCGCAGCCATCGGTTGCCCGTAAGCCACCGTCACGGGATAAGGCACGACCTGCGGCCATTTCCAGATCAGCTTGCCGCCGCGATAGCTGAAGATGCTGCCCCATGTCTGTTCGAGACAGACAGGAATGATCGGTGCAGGATGCCGTTTGACGATCTGTTCAAACCCGCGATTAAACGGCAGCAAAAATCCGTTGCGCGTGAACCTGCCCTCGGCGAAGATGCAGACCACTTCGCCGTTCTTGAGCGATTCCGCGGCAAGGTTCAGCGACTTGACGATGGCCCTTGGCCCTGACCACTGATCGATGGGAATCACGCCCGCCCATTTGAGCAGCCTGCCAAGTCCCCACACCTTCGTCCAACCCGCGAAGATGACAAAGCGAATCTGTCTGCGCTGGCCCATCACAATGAAGAGCCAGTCGAAGTAGGTCACGTGATTGCAGACCAGCAGCGCAGGCCCGGTGGTGGGAATGTGATTCGCGCCCTTGATGCGCAAGCGATAAATGGTGTGGCAGAGAATCCAAAGCACGCCTCGTAGCGCATGGCCCGGCCGTATGACTGCAAAGACGATGAGCAGCAGCGCTAGGATGCTCGCGCTCCAAATCGCCAAGCTTGCAACGAATCTCCATTCAAATGCCAGGAATGAAGAATAGGTCAAGGCTTGGCTCCGCAAAGCGCTCAAGGATTGCTGAATCAATTTGTCATTCTAGCTGAGCATCAGAAATTTTTCGTTGATCGTCATTTTGAAAACGCAACAGAGTTGAAGATGGCGTTACAGAAGTCGTTGCTGCTCGTGCTCAAGTCGCCGCGCTTTGGTAACCATGCCCACCTTGTGCGGGCGCAGCGCATTTCATGGCACGTCTCTCAATAATTCAACTGTTGAAATATCGTTTAATATATGCTAAACTATGTCTGGCTTGATTGGCCTGACGGGTTTGATCGTTTTCACAGGATGGAGGGTAAGAAGGTAGACGTCTACTCGTTTACCCTTAGTCGAGAGCTAATCTTAGGGAGAAACGAGACTTATAACGGTAGACACGATTGAAAAACCCGTGAGTAGACAAAATTCGGTTATAAAAGCCTTGATGCACCCTCCTAAGAAGTTCTTGCTCCGATTCGTCCGATTCGTCTATTGTTGTTTAGAAGTTCCTGTTAAAGCGGTATAATCAAAACGTGCTGCGGTCAGTCACTGTGCGAATGTGTTCCGCTTTTTCTTCTCCTCTTTTCCATGGGGTTCCTATGCGTCTTCTTCGCCATCTCGCGTTTGCCATGTGCATGGTTGCGGGTTCGACAGCTTTGGCTGCGCCGCCATTCTCAGGAACATGGGTCAACAGTGCTCCGATGAAAGCGGAAGCGATGAGCGGCAAGGTGATCGTGCTTTATTTTTATGAGGAAGGTTGCCCCAGTTGCCGCGCCAAGTGGCCCGGCCTGATTGAGGCTTCCAAGCAGTTCACGGATGAGCCGGTGCTTTTCATAGCGGTCAACTCAGGCAATGATCCCAAGGCTGTTGAAAGCTACCTCAAGGGCGTCAACTGTGATTGGCCCGCGCTGGCTGACATTGATCGCGCTTATGAAAAGAGTGCGGACGTTGGCACCATCAGTCTTCAGAACATTTACCAAGCAAGGATCATTACACCGTCGGGCAAGATGGTGCAGGCGGATACAGGCAATCTGGCTGGTTCAGTGAAAACCTATCTGCCACAGGCGAAGTGGAAGGTCGATCCCAAGATCGTGCCTGAATCGATGAAGGCCGCGTGGAAGGCGATGGAGTTTGGCGACTATGCCTTGGCGTCGGCGGTAGTAAAGCGCACGATCAAGTCGAGCGACGAGAAGGCACGCACCGCAGCGCAAGCAATGGATAAGGCGATCACCGTAGATGTCGAAGCGCTCTTCGCCGAAGGTGCCAAGGCCGAGGCGTCCGGTCAAAAGTGGGAAGCTTATAAAGCCTACGACCGTGCAGCCAAAACATTCCGTGGCCATCCCAAGGCAACTGAAGCGGCGGCAGCGGCGAAGAAGCTGGCTGCTGACAAAGATCTTAAAGATGAGATCAAAGCGATGGCTTTGCTCGAGCGAGCTCAGACGATGTTGCAATCGCGCAATCGACAGGAACAGCGATCGGCAGCCACCATGCTCGATGCCATCGCCAAGCAGTTCGAAAGCACCGAAGCTGGCAAAGCAGCGGCAAAGATGGCGGCAAGCATCCCTGCGGAATGAGATGCCGACTATGCGAGCACGGGCTTTATGACATGGCCGTGCACATCGGTCAGTCTGCGCTCGATGCCGTTGTGATAGAACGAAAGCTGTTCGTGGTTGAGGCCCAAGAGATGCAGAATCGTTGCGTGGAAGTCATAAACAGTGGCGACGTTTTCGACGGCTTTGTAGCCGAACTCATCAGTCGCGCCGTACGTGAAGGGGGCCTTGACGCCAGCACCGGCCATCCATGCGGTGAAGCCTGAAGGATTGTGATCGCGTCCGCTGGCACCGGCCTGGAAGGTGGGCATTCTGCCAAACTCCGAGCACCAGACGAAGAGCGTGTCTTCGAGCATGCCTCGTGATTTGAGATCGCGCAGAAGTGCGGCAGCAGGCTTATCCAGAATCGGGCCATGAATGTCGTATTGCTTCTTGAGTGTCTTGTGCCCGTCCCAGTTGCCCACGCCTTCACCCATCGCATAGGCACCGTTGAATAGCTGCACGAAGCGCACACCTTGCTCAAGCAATCGCCGTGCGAGGATGCAGTTTTTCGCGAAGCCTGACTTGGTGGGATTAGGATCATCAGCGCCGTAGTCGGCGAGTGTGGCAGGGCTTTCAGTGGATAGATCGCTGACAACGGGAACGCTGAGTTGCATCTTCGCAGCCAGTTCATAGCTGGCGATGCGGGCGGAGAGTTCGGTGTCGCCGGGGTATCTTTCAAGGTGCTGATCGTTAAGTAGTTTGAGGAAATCGCGCGTCGCTTGGTCAGCATCCTTGGAGATGGCGGCAGGTCTGCTCAGGTTGCGTACGGGCTGTGCTGCATTGAGTGCGGTGCCTTGGAAGACGGCGGGCAGAAACGCGCTGCCCCAGTTGCGCGTCGATGACTGAGGCACACCGCGCGGATCAGGGATCGCCACGAAAGCGGGGAGGTTGTCGGCCACGCTGCCCAAGGCATAACTGACCCATGCACCGATGGAAGGAAAGCCATCGAGTGTGAAGCCGGTGGACATGTAATTTTCACCGGGGCCATGCGTGTTGCTCTTGCCGGTCATCGAATGAATGAAGCAGATATCGTCGGCAAGTTCTGCGAGATTGGGGACGAGATCGGAAATGTACTTGCCGCTTTGGCCGCGCGGTTTGAAATTGTAGAGCGGGGCGGTGAGGTTGCCTTGCGCGCCTTGGAAGGTGACGAGTTTTTCAGAGCCGGGCATCGGCTTGCCATCGTGCTTGATGAGGCTTGGTTTGTAATCCCAGGAATCAACATGGCTCATCGCGCCGGAGCAGAAGAGCATGACGACGCGCTTGGCCTTGGGCAGATGGTGCGGCTTGCGGGCAGCCAAGGGAGCCTGCGGATCGACGACCGGGCGAATTGGGCCGGGTTTGTCACCTGCGGCCATAGCACTCTGCCGGGCAAGGAGCGAGGTCAGCGCCATAGCGCTGAGGCCCGTGCCTGTGCTCGCGAGAAACGAACGACGATTCAGCAGCCTACGGCCTTCGTGGGAGAGAGCTTGCGACATTGAAAATCTCCATGGAACGCAAAAAAGTTTCAGGTGTTTACTGCACAAACAAAAACTCATTGGTGTTAAGCATCGCCCGGCAAAACGCAGGCAATCCCTGAGCACCGATGAACGAGACCGACGCATCGAGTTCCTTCTGCACCGGCGCACGGCCAAAGCAAAGCATGTACGCCAATTGCACCTGTGCCGCGCTCTTATCACCCGCCTCGCTTTGCAATCGTGCGGAAAACGCCTGGGCCTGCTGCATGACGATGGTGCTGTTGAAAAGAGCCAGGGCCTGAATCGCGGTGGTCGATTGCGTTCGCTTGGCGGTGGGCTGACCACCATCGGGGCAATCGAAGGTGCCGAAGGTGGCGTCGTGCTCCATGCGAACCTTGTACATGTAGATCATGCGGCGAAGATCGTCGCCGGCAAACTGATCTTTGGGCGTATAGACGCGCACATAGTTATCGTTATTTTTGAAAGCACTCCACCCGGGGCCTCCCATACGATCCACGAGTGTGCTTGCGACGCTTAGAATCGAATCGCGAATGGCTTCGGCTTCCAGACGCTGGGGCGGAAAGCGCCAGAGCAGCCGTGCGCTGGCGTCGATTTTCATCGGCTCATCGCGCGGGAAACTTGCCTGCTGCCAGGTGGCACTGGTGACGATGAGTTTCTGAATATGCTTGATGCTCCAGCCTGACTGGATGAATTCGTCGGCAAGCCAGTCGAGCAATTCTGGGTGCGTCGGCTTGGAGCCCATCTTGCCAAAGTCGCTGGGCGTATCGACGAGCCCGGTCCCAAAGTGATGGTGCCAGATGCGATTGACCATCACCCGCGCTGTGAGCGGATTGTCCTTCTGCGTGATCCAGTCCGCCAAGGCGATGCGTCGCTTTTGCTCAGATGTCTTGCTATTGAGTTTCAGATCATCATCAAACATTTCCAAGGCACCGGGATCAACTTCTTCTCGCGGTGCCAGCGGATCGCCACGGAACAGGCGCTTCACCACAGCGGGCTGCGAAAACGTTCCGATATAAGCGGCGGGATTGGTGGCGAAGGATTCGATCTGCTTCTGCACGCTCGCTACTTCAGCGGTGAGCCTGCGCAGTTCGTTGGCCTGATCGCGCGACAGCCCAGCAAATCGGTAGGCAGGCAGATCGCTCATCGTCGTGCCAAAGGGAACGCGATCCTGCGAACAAGACACGGTGATCCAGTTCTCAGGCTTGCTCGCATCGGCGGATACTTCGATGGTGTACTGCGTGGCCAGGCGATCCGCATATTGCTGGAGACGATCACGGCCCCAGACAATGCGATGAATCATTGCGGGTTCAGTAAGTTCCAGTTGCACCCAGCCTGTGCCGTTGGTGCTACTGATCCAGGATTGACTGTTGCCGACTTGGCCATCGTTGATGTGCTTGAGCTGATGGATCGGGGTGTTGGGATAGTCACCCGATGAAGTGGGAATAGCTCCGATGGCGACATTGCGCGAAGGCATGGTGCCCAGGGCTGTGGAATAGATTTCCAGTTCATCGATGCAAGGCTCGCCGCTGTTGGCGGCATGAATTGTGAAACGAACAAACTTCGCCTTCTGCGGTGCAAACGTCTCTTCATTGATTCGGGCATTCACCGCTTCACGCAGACGCGGATGAATCAATTTGGAATTTGCTGTCGTCTGCGGTTGGACAGACTCTTGAAGTACAACGACGTCAGCGGTGATAGCTTCGGACTGAGCCGTGCCACTGCGGAGCAGAATAACGCTGCTCTTATTTAGCTCATGCGCACCCACATTGAGAAGGCCCGACCAGAGCGGCTTACTCGGAAGCGGTTGCTTTTTCTCTTCATCGGTCATGCCTGCGAAGTAGCGCTGATCAACCGTGGCCAGGAGCTTCTGGTCATCGCGGGTCTTGAGGTCGCCATCGAGATCAAGCAGGTACTGCACATCGGCAGCATGCGTGCCCCATCCGGAACCCCAAGAGAGCCAGATTTGAAATTGGCCCTTGGCGCCGGGGTGATAGGTGATGTAATCCGTGCTTGGTTTGTATCCCCACCAGACATACCGACCGCCGCTGAGATTGGGCATGCGATCGATGTCGCCCGGGTCTTCGCGGTAGCCACGCTGCTTGCCCGTGGGGTTCATGCCCGGCGGATTGGTCTTGACCAGGTGCGTCACGCGAGCGACGGCAGCGGTGGTTTCATCATCAATCACAATCGTGCGAACAGCTGGTTGCTCGTTGCCTGGCTTGTCGCCTGGCTTGTTAGCCGCGATGCCTCGGCCGATGTCTTCAATGCGAGTGGCCTGGGTCTTGAGGCTGACCAGTTCAGTGCGGAGCGCATCGGCCTGCGCCTGCTGCTCAGGGGAGAGCTTGGTTCTCATGCCGCGATCGCCGTGGTTGACACCGGCGAAGATGCCCATGAAGGCGTAGTAATCCTTCTGCGAGATAGGATCGAATTTATGATTATGGCAGCGAGCGCAGGCGACGGTCAGCCCGAGGAAGGCTGTGCTGGTCGTGTTGATCATGTCGTTGATTTCATCGCTGCGCTGCATCAGCGTCAGACCGATGTCAGGACTTTTGACCTGATCGTAAGCACCGCCGACAAGAAACCCGGTGCCCGCATCTTCACCCAAGGCATCGCCGGCTATCTGTTCGCGCACGAACTGATCGTAAGGCTTGTCTTCATTGAAGGCAGCAATCACATAATCGCGATAGTGCCAGGCATTGGGGCGAGGTGTGTTCGTCTCAAAGCCATTGGTCTCCGCAAAGCGCGCCACGTCCAACCAGTGACGTGCCCATCGTTCACCGTAGCGCGGATTGGCTAGTAGCTGATCAATCAAGCGAGGCCAAGCATCAGGACGCTCATCTTTCACAAACGCCTCAATCTGCTGCGGCGAAGGCGGAAGGCCCGTGAGAACGAGATAAGCCCTGCGAACCCGCGTCGCACGATCAGCTTCTGCGGAAGGGGTGAGTCCACTGGCTTCAAGTTTCTGAGCGATGAATGCATCGATGGGCGTGCGCACCCACGACGGCGTTTTTACCTTGGGCACTTCCGGGCGCTTGATCGGTTGAAGAGACCAGTGATCGCCGCGCTGCATGCGAGGCACCACATCTTCGCCACCCGCAACGCCGCCGCTCCACTTGGCTCCTTGATCAATCCAAGCCCGAAGGATCGCGATCTGCTCCTCGCTCAGTGCCTTGCCTTTGGGCGGCATCACGTCGCCTTTGCTCACCTCCGCCACGAGTTTGATCAGATGACTCTCCGCGCTCTTGCCGATGGCGATGGCAGGTTCGCCCGAGTCGCCGCCTGCAATCAGGCTTGCTCTCTGATCGATGCGAAACTCGCCTTTGGGCTTTTTCTCGCCATGACACTTGATGCAATGTTCGGTGAAGATCGGCTGCACATCTTTAGCGAAATCAACATCGCGTTTGAGCGGCTGCGGCAATGGAGCGGCCACAAGTATGCTCGCATGAGACAGGAGCATCCAAGCCAGACACGTGGACAGCATCACTCTCTTCGCTTGCCCAATGATTGAGAAGAAGCGTTCGTGCATTGTGAGAATCCTATGCGATAGTAGATAGAAGTTTAACGACTGTCATTGAGCGACCAAAAAAAAAAACTTTATCAAGAGCGTCAAGTCAGTCGTTACCCAACACTCACTCAAGCGTCTTGATGAACACATTGCGATATTGCACTGGATCGCTGTGGCCTGCGAAACCGAAGTGACCCGAGGTGCGGTTCATGCCCGGGTGTGGTTTGCCGCCCATGAATTCTTTTACGGTGGAGAGGTCGCCAGTCATGATGATGTTGCCGTTGAGTTCGACCTTGATGGTGGAACCCTTGACGGTGACTTCCTGATAGTTCCACTCGCCGATGGGGCGTTGGAAGCCGCGCACAGCAGCGACCATGCCGTAGGCTGAGCCGTGCGCCTGGCGCGGATCGATACCTTTGTAATCGTCCGCGAGCGTCTGCAGTTCGCACATGCCCGAATACGCGGTGTCGCCGCTGCCGGGGTATCGCAGCGCCAGGCCGTTGTTGCCGTTGGGAGGAAGCTTGAATTCGACGCGGACAACAAAGTCAGCGTATTGTTCCTTCGTGAAGATGGTGCCGCCTTTGCCTTTCTTGCAGACGACGGTGCCATCGACCACTTCATAATTTTCCAATGGGCCCGCCCAGCCGTCGAAATCCTTGCCGTTGAAAATGGATTTGAAGCCTTCATCGTTCGAGGCTTTCTTCTCCACGCCGCCGTTTTTCAAAATGGTGTTGGATTCCTCGGTGGGGATTTCGCGGATGAAGACATTGCGCCAGCTGATTTCGCCGCCGTGGGTCTGGAGCTGAATCGGTCCGGCCTTGGGCACGGGGATTTTGCGGTTGTAGTAGTTTTCCATGATGGCGTGATCGACGACGAGTTTGTCGTTGAGCCAAATGGAGACGCGCTGGCCGACCATGATGATGCGGAACTTGTTCCACTCACCGAAGGGCTTGTCCGCGAGAACGGAAGGGTCCTTGCCGGGTGCGCCGGGGCTGTTGTTCCAGAGGCCGCCCGAGCCTTTGTCAGCGCCGATGTTCCACTTGCCGCCTTCTTTGGTGAAGTCCCAGATCTGGACTTGGGGCACGCCGCGCAGGTAGATGCCGCTATCAGCTTTGGCGACAGTTTTGTAATCGACGAGCAGCTCGAAGTCGCCGTAGTTCTTGATGGTGGTCAGGTATTTGCCGTTGCCATCGTTGTAAAGCACCTCGCCCTTGGCGGCCCAGTGTTTGTTCACATCAGGCAGGCTGTCATCGATGCGCTTCTGAAAATCCTCGGGAGAGAGATTGAGATATTTAGCGGGATCGGTCGTGCCTTCGCCCCACCAGCCGGTGAGATCGGTGCCGTTGTAGAGCGCGGTGAATCCTTCGGGGGCTTTGACCTGCGCGTGAGCCTGCGGTGCAAATTGTGACAGAGCTACTGTCATCAGCAGAACCAGAAAAGCGATACGGTTCATCATGAAACTCCTGCAAGAAGGAAAAGCACGTTTGTAAACGAGTCCGTTACTATATCAGGCGATACGGTGAATCAAAGCGACTTGTGCGTGAACCTGCAAAGGGCGCAGGGCCAGTCTATTTAGCCGTTCGCCTCGGCGAACGACGAGCGAGTTGCTACTTTGGATTGAGCAGACTCACGCGCGGGTGACGGAGGATGCGATGATAAATCGCGCTGCCTTCGAAGACAGCCCGATCGCCCAGCGCTCTTTCAATGCGAATGATCTCGTTCCATTTCACCATGCGCTCACTGCGGGCAAACGACCCGACCTTCAATTGTCCGGCGTTGGTCGCCACTGCCAGGTGAGCGATGAAGGCATCTTCAGTCTCGCCGCTGCGCGCCGATACCACCGGCAGCCAGCCGGCCTCCTGCGTGCGCTGGATGGCGGCGATCGTTTCGCTCACCGTCCCAATCTGATTCAGCTTGATGAGCACACTGTTGGCGACGCCGCGCGCGATGCCTTGCTCGATGCGCTCAAGGTTAGTGGTGAATAGATCATCGCCGATGAGTTGCACGCGATCGCCCAGCGCAGCGTGTACCTGCTTCCAGCCATCCCAATCGACATCGGCCATCGGATCCTCAATCGAAATGATCGGATACTTCTCGCACCACTGGATCATCAGCTTCGCAAACTCATCGCAGCTGAACACACGGCCTTCGCTCTTAAAGTGATACCTCCCAGCCTCGTACAAATCACTGGCCGCAATATCGAGTGAAATCGCAACATCCTTGCCCGGTTCGTAGCCCGCGCGAACGATCGCTTCCAGCAGAGTTTCAAACACATCTTCATTGCCCTTGAAGTCAGGCCAGAAGCCGCCTTCATCGGCGAGGCCGTGCAGCTTGCCGCGCTCGTGCATGATGTCGCGAGCAGCGTGATAGATGTTGAAGGTCATCTCCATGACCTGGGCATAGCTGGTTGCGCCAGTGCAGATGATCATGAAATCCTGAAGATCAATGCGATGCTGTGCGTGCGCGCCGCCGCCGAAGATTTGAATCTCAGGTAGCGGCAATAGCACACCCGGCTCGCCGAGTCTGGCCGCGAGATATTCGAAGAGTTGCTCATCGCGCGAAGCGGCTGCGGCACTAGCGACAGCCATCGACACCGCAAGAATCGCATTGGCGCCGAGGCGCGATTTGTTTTCGGTGCCATCGAGTTCGCACATGGCTTGGTCGATCTCGCCTTGCTCGGTGACATGACGGCGCATCAGCATCGGAGCGATTTCGCTTTGAATGTTTTCGATTGCCTTGAAGACAGATTTACCACGGAAGAGCGCGGGATTCTTGTCGCGCAGCTCCAGCGCTTCGTACTGGCCGGTGGAGGCTCCTGAAGGCACGATGCCGCGCCCGGTGTCGCCGCTGTCGAGCGTGATGATGGCTTCGACGGTGGGGTTGCCGCGTGAATCGAAGATGGGGTAAGCGTCGAGGGCGGTGATGCGCATGGGGTTGCACCGATTCTGTTTAGCCGCGGAGCAAAGGCGGTTTTCGGGGGGACGCTCCGCGTGGACTGACGCAATGATTACACCCTGATCGTCGCAAACCATTCATGTGCGACATTCACCAGTTCAAACTTGCGACCACGATTAAGTTGCTCCGTGACAAACTGCCTGACCAGGCGATGCTGCACATCTTCGCGAAGATACTCGACGGGCGATTTGCCGTCGATGCGGGCGAGCATGAGCATCAACAGCAGGCGGCAGGTGCGCTCTTCCAAGCCTTCCTGTTGCTGCGATGTGAATCCACGAATGTAAAAACTCCAAGCCTGAAGAATCATGTTCAGGAGGCGATCCGCATCTCGCCGAAACAGCAGCATCTTGAGCATGAGATGGTTGAGCAGAAACGCAACATCAAAAGCAGGATCGCCAAACCATGCGACTTCGCAGTCGAGCACCATCAGGCCTTTGCTCTCACTGATGAGCATGTTCTTCGGGCTGTAGTCGCCGTGAACGAGACACAAATGCGTTGATGCCAGTCGCTTTGCTTCCTCATCGAACATGGCCTTGAGCGCAGGATTGCGCCGGCCGGTGGTGAGGATGTAGGCCTCGATACGAAGGTCATAAAAATTCTGATCGGTGGCGAAGCGAGCGCGCACGTCAGGATCGTTCCACGATCTCTGATGGATGCAGGCCAGCGTCATGGCTGCGGAAATGGCGTGCTTGGATTCGTGGTTGCCCGCGAGCATCATTTTCTTCCAGTTCACATATTCATCGCCCAGATACTCCATCGTGAAAAAGCCATGGTCGTTATCGCGGTGCAGAATCTTCGGGAAATTCGCAGGCATGATGCTGCCCGCGTAGTCGAGGTAATCCTGTTCGTAACGATTGCGATTGACATCGGCGAACCAGTCATCCTTGACGCGCAGCTTGGCCAGAGCGCGTTTGAGGACGAATCGCTTGTCGCCATCTTCGATGAGATAAATGTCGCAGGAGACGCCGCCCGCCAGTGGTGTGACTTTCGCATCGGCACTGGCGATGAGCCCGCGCGAGATCAGAATGGGAATCAGGTCGTTCATGTCATCTCGTTCATGTCATTACGCCATGGCGATGCCGGCATCAACGAGGATGCACTGCCGGGTGATCATTGATGAAGCTTCGGATGCGAGGAACAGATAGGTCGGCGCCAGATGTTTAGGTTCCAGGAGCTGCGGCAGCAGTTGCCATTCTTCGATGAGCTTTCGTTTGTCCTCCGGCGAAACCAGATCGCGCAGTTGCCGCTGCGTCATCACCCAGCCGGGCGCGACGGCATTGACGCGAATATTGAACGGACCGACTTCGCGCGCCAGTGATTTCATGAGCCCGAGAATCGCCGCCTTCGTGGCGGTGTAACAGGCCAGGTGCAGGTCGCCGCTCCAGGCGTTGACGGAACTGGTCATGATGATCGAGCCGCGCTTGCGCTCCTTCATCGCGGGAATCAGTGCTCGACAGGTCCAGAAATAGTGCGTGACATTCAGGCGGAATATGTCATCCCACTGCTGCGTGGTCATCTCCATCATGTCGTGGCGCGGATCGTGACCAGCGTTGTTGATGAGGACATCGACAGGCCCGTGCGATTGCTCTGCGTGCTTGAGCGTGGCCAGTAGTTTGGATTCATCAGTGACATCGACGGCTTGGAAATCGACGAGTGTTCCGCTCGCGTTCAGTTGCGTGGCCAACGCCTCGCCTTGCTTAGCATCACGGTCGAGAACAGTGACGCGGCTGCCTTGACCGGCGAAAGCGGTGGTGATCGCTTCGCCGATGCCGCCAGCACCGCCGGTGATCAGGACATGCTTGTCGCGGAGGTCGGGATAGGTGGCAAGGGTGAGAGACATTGGCAAATCCAAGTGGAGCCGCGCGGGCAAGAGCGATCAGCATATCGCACGAGCGGCTCATGAACCGCCATGCGAAATCTGCGGCAGTGAACGACCGCCAACGCGGATCGTATGATGTACCAGTCGCTTCGTCACGTAACCCATCTTCAGGAGTTTCGTCATGCTTGGTTCAACTTCTCTTCATGCTGCGATGGCCATGTGTGTATTGTTCTCGATGGCGAGTGGTCATCTCTTTGCTGAGGTCACCGTCGGCAAGGCTGCGCCCAAGTTCACCTCCACCAATGAAGCGGACAAGAAAGTCGCCCTCGACGATTTCAAAGGCAAATGGCTCGTGCTCTACTTTTATCCCAAAGATGACACGCCCGGCTGCACTATCCAGGCTTGCGATTTTTCCGACTCGCTCAACGATCTGGAAAAAGTCAACGCCACCGTTCTGGGCGTCAGCGGCGATTCCACCGAGAGCCACCGCGCTTTCATCAAGAAGCACAGCCTCAAGATTTCACTGCTGAGCGATCCCAACCGCGAAGTGATGAAACCGTACATGGCTTACCTCGAAACAGAAATAGATGGCAAGACCACCGGCAAGGTCCAGCGCTCAACTGTCATCATCAACCCGCAAGGCATCGTCGCCTATCACTTTCCCAAGGTCTCGCCCAAGGGTCACATCGATGAACTGAAGGCGAAGCTGACAGAATTGCAGAAGACCAAGTGAGTGCGAGCGGTTGAACGTCTGTGCCAGTGCGGCGCGCCGCGCCGGCCGTCGCAAAGCCTTTGGCCAGCGGCTAAACGGGGAGCGCGCTTATTCGAATGGCACAGCGAACCAGCAAGGACCGTTGATGTTTGATCGGCTCAAGTTTTTTCTCAATCGTGTGAAGGAGCGGCTGTGGGTCAAGCCACTCCTCATGTGCTTGATCTCCATCCTCGGCCTGCTCATGGCGAAGTGGGTCGAGCGGTTAGAGATTCTTCAGTATGCGCCCAAGATCACCATCGACTCCATCGAGACGCTGCTGACGACGCTCTCGGCCAGCATGCTGGTGATCGCCACCTTTGCCGTGGGGTCGATGGTGTCGTCCTATTCGTCGGCCAGCAACATCGCCACGCCGCGCACGTTTCCGCTGGTCATTTCGGATGATGTGTCGCAGAACGCACTGTCCATGTTCATCGGTTCGTTCATCTACAGCGTGGTGGCGACGATCGCCGTCAAGAACAGCTATTACGATGTGGGGGGCCGCTTCGTGCTCTTCTTCTTGACCATCCTTGTATTCATCCTTGTGATTCTGACTTTCGTGCGCTGGGTGGATCGCATCGCCAGACTTGGCAGGCTTGGTACGACAATCGACAAAGTAGAAACGGTGACAACGAGCGCACTGCAGAAAAGGCGCAAGGCTCCGACGATGGCGTGCCACCCGGCTGTGGCGCTTAAGGATGGGGGCTCGCATATCTACACGAGTAAAGTGGGCTATGTGCAGCGCGTGGATATCTCCGCCCTGCAGGAAGTGGCGACGCAGCTCAAGCTGAAGATCACGCTCAGTGCATTGCCTGGGACGTTTGCCGCGCCTGGCCGTGCGATTGCTTACGCGATCAAGGATGAAGAGAGCGATGCTCAGGACCAGTCAGGCAATCAGGCACGCGGCGACGCTGAACCATACAAGGGCATTGATCGCAAGCGCATCGAACAATCCTTTGTCATCGGCGACGATCGTACGTTTGATGAAGACCCGCGCTTTGGCCTGATAGTCCTTTCGGAGATTGCCAGTCGTGCGCTCTCACCTGCGGTGAACGATCCGGGCACCGCCATCGACATCATCGGCACGCTCGTTCGCATGCTGGTCAATTGGGTGGAACCGCTCAAGGAAGAGGATGTAGCTGCGCTCAAGCACGATCGCGTTTTCGTGCCAGCCATCACCATGCGCGACATGTTCGACGATGCTTTCACTGGCATTGCGCGTGATGGCGCCAGCTCGGTGGAAGTGGTCATGCGATTGCAAAAAGCGTTAGGCGCACTGGCAACCATTGACAACGCAGCGATGCGCGATGCAGCAGCACATCACGCGCGACTGTCGCTCGCCAGAGCTGAGCAGGCCCTGGCTATTGAGGAAGACAAGGTATTGGTGCGTGCGCTGGCGGAGTTCGCCATGAAAAAAGCTGAATGAATCGACGGACTGACCATCTCTGATAGTTTTATCGATTCAAACCCAACCTTCGCGATATTCTCGTCGTAGAAATTTTTCTGCCTCGGGTGCATTGGGGAATTTCATTTTTGCTGCATCCCACTCAAGCGTCTGCCCGGGTACGCGAATGGCCACAGTGCCTAGAAGAATTGCTTCGGTCATCGGGCCGGTCTGTGCGAAGTAGGATTCTGTCTTGGTGCCATCGATGCAGCAATCCAGAAAGTGGTGGTAGTGATTGCGCGGCTTGAGTGAGACCTTGGGCTGATCCTTGAACTTGTCACCCGGCAATAGCACCGGCATGCGACCGTTGGCGAGCAGAATCGCGCCTTCGGTACCGATGACGATCGATGATTCTTCGGGATAGGGCTTCTTGGGATACAAGGCCTGCACTTGCTCGGGTGGATAAAAGAGGCCATCGAACCATTCGACGGTCAGTTCATCGGTTTCGGTGAGTTTGTTGCCGGGGAAAATCCAGGTGATGTGATCGCTCTGTGGCCAGGTGTCGCCGCGGCGAGCGGGGCTATCTTTCCATGACTCCTGCACACGGGCATGCACCGTTTTGGGCGCGGTCAGGCCAAGCCCTTTCCACACCGCATCAAACACATGGCAGCCAATATCACCCAGCCAGCCTGTGCCAAAATCCTGCCAGGCTCTCCACATGGTCTGATGGTAGATCGAGGGCACATAAGGCCGCATGGAGGCGTTGCCGATCCAGACATCCCAGTTCAGGTTGGCCGGTGGTTCCTGTCCCTTTTCAGGGCGTGGGCCGACGAGGCGATAGGTATCGATGGCACCAGGACGATTGGAGCAGAGGACGACACGTTTCACCTTGCCGATGAGGCCATCGCGCAGCCATTGCACAGCTGTGCGGTCGCCGTCGCCAGAGGCATGCTGCGTGCCTAGCTGCGTGACGATGCCTTCTTTCATTGAAGCTTGCGTCACTGCTCGCACTTCAGCGACATCATGGCACAGTGGTTTCTGGCAGTAAACGTGTTTGCCCGCCTTCATCGCATTCAAGCTGACGATGGCGTGCGAGTGATCGGGAATGGTGGCATTAATCGAATCGATTTTGGCGCCTTCCTTGGCGAGCAGTTCGCGCCAGTCCGCATAGACACGCGGCATCTGCTTGCGTCCATTCGCGGCGCCCAAGCCTGCTTTGAGAATGTTTTCATCCACGTCGCAGATGGCGACAACTTCGGTGCGCGGATGGTTGAGGAACTGGCCCAGATCGTGAGCGCCCATGCCGCCGACACCGATGCAGGCATGGCTAAGCTTTTCATTGGCGGCGATGGCCGGGCGGGTGCGCAGCAAGGGTCCGGCGAAAGTCACCGCGCTGGCGGCGGCACTGGTGCGAAGAAAGGTACGACGGGTAAATCGCTTGGACATCAGTAGTACTCGGAATTAGTTAATGAGGATCATTCATTGTGTTAGCGCAGGGCGCTGACACAATTCCATGCGTCGGCGGAAATTGCGATCAGCCCGCGAAGACCTGATCCATCTGGGCTTTGATTTGCGCCAGGCGTTTGCGATCACCGCCGCCGACCTCGGCTGTGACCCAGCCATGGAAATTAATCTCGCCAAGCGCCTTGCAGACCTCGGGCCAATCGACGGTGCCTTCGCCGATGTCAGCCCATTTGTTGGTCTTGTGATTGAAGTCTTTCGCATCGCACTTGACGATGCGTTTGCCCAGCGTGCGAGCCCACTGCGAAGGCACGCCGTACTTGCGATGGTTACCGATGTCGAAGTAGGAGCCAACCCACGGGCTGTTGCAATCATCGATGAACTTGGCGATGCCGTCAGCCGTCTGATCGCCCGGGCCATCGTGCACGTAGCCCATCGCGTTCCAGACATTCTCAATCAGAATGCGCACGCCCAGTTTCGCTGCCAGAGGCAGAGCGAGATTGATCTGAGTGACAGCACGGGCGGCGATTTCTTCCTGCGTACCGTCTTTACCGTGACCTGCCACGAGGAGCACCGCGTTGCCGCCGACGGCGTGAGAATCCGTAATGGCGGTGAGCAAATCTTTGAGTGCTTGCTCACGCTTGGCAGGATCAGGATCGGTATGGCGCGTGCCCCAGTGCGTGGAGTTGACCAGGCCATGAACTGGCATGCCGGTGGCGATGGAAGCTTCGAGGCATTCCTTCTTGTTAGGGCCTCCGGGCGAGTCGAGCTCGATGCCATCGTAGCCCAGGTCCTGCATGAGTTTGAACTTGTCGAGGATGGAAATTTTCTCGCCGATCATGCCCCACTTGACGCTCTTGAACACGGTGTACTTCTTCGCCGCTCCCACAGCCTCGGCAGCCGGTGCAACAACGACAGCAGGGCGTGCAACTTTGGCTTGTGCAAGCTTGGGCATGGCGAATACTCCAGTGGCGGCGACGGCGGCGGCGGTCTTCAGTAGCGCGCGACGATTGATCGGTTCCATCACGGTGAGACTCCGGTTTGAACAAGGGGATGAGAAAAACGTATCGTAACCGACAATATGTGAATGACAATGTGACACAGCAGGTTACAATGAGTCGCCTGAATTTGCGTTGGCTTCGCCAAGTGACAAGGCATGGGAAAGCGAACGCAAAAGAAGATACGCTTGTACCGCTCGGCTGCAATTCTTGCGCAGCGACAATTGATTCGTACTATTGTTGTAGCACAGCGGCTGCCTTGGCACAACGGCTGCCCTTGATAGACAAATGCCGCTCGACAACGACAGACCATACTTTCCCCGGAGACTTTGCACGATGACACCGTCCACACCCGCCACCCCTGATCAAACGCCCGCCGCTTCGGAGACGACCGGCTCCACCCGCCGTCAGTTCATCTCCACCACCGCTGCAACAGCGACGGCTGCAACCTTTGCCGCCAGTCTGCCCTTTGCCCGCGTTGCTCACGCCCAAGGCAGCGATACGCTCAAGGTCGCCCTCATCGGTGCGGGTGGTCGTGGTACAGGCGCTGCCAATCAGGCGCTCACCGCTGACAAAGGCACCAAGCTGACCGCGATCTGCGATATTTTTCCTGACAACATCGACTCGAGCCTCAAGCGACTCGATGAAACCGATGTCGCCAAGCAGGTCGATAAAGGCGTCAAGAAGTTCGACGGCTTCGATGGCTACAAAAACGCCATCGCTGAGTGCGATGTGGTGCTGCTGGCGACCAGCCCGTACTTCCGCCCGATGATGGTGGAAGAAGCGGTCAAGCAAGGCAAGCACATGTTCGTGGAAAAGCCTGTCGCCACCGATCCGGTGAACGTCAAGCGCTGCCGCGATGCTGCGATCAAGGCCAAGGAAAAAGGACTCGCCGTCGTCTCCGGTCTCTGCTATCGCTACGAAAAATCGAAGCAGCAGGTCATGGAACAGATCCATGGCGGAGCCATCGGCGAAATTCGCGCCATCCACACTTACTACTACACCACCCAGCTCTGGCACCGCGGCAACAAGCCCGAATGGTCGCCGATGGAATATCAGATTCGCAACTGGCTCTACTTCACCTGGCTCTCGGGCGATCACATCGTCGAGCAGCACATCCACAGCCTCGACAAAGCCGCCTGGGCCCTCAAGGATAAGACGCCCACCGCCTGCATCGCTACCGGTGGCCGCATACAGCGCACCGGTGCTGAGTATGGCAACATCTACGATCACTTCGCCATGACCTATGAATACGAAGGCGACGTCACTGTCCACGCCACCTGTCGCCAAATGAACGGCTGCGACAACGACATCTCCGACTACGTCGTCGGTGAAAAAGGCATCGCCTACGTGCATAGTCACATGATCAAGTTCTTCGATGGCCGTCCGCTCTGGCGCGCCAAGCGAATTCCCAAGGACAACATGTACCAGAACGAGCACGATGAACTGTTCAAGTCCATCCGCGCTGGCACGCCGATCAACAACGGCGAATACATGTGCAACTCGACCCTGATGGCCATCCTCGGCCGCGAAGCCGCCTACACCGGCAAGAAGGTCACCTGGGATCAGATCACCAACAGCAAACAGGACCTCTCCCCCAAGAAACTCGCATGGGGCGAAAACGAAGTCCCCGGCGTCGCAGTCCCCGGCGTGACGAAGCTGGTGTAATCATGACGGCTCGCACTAGCGAATGATGAAACCAATGAACCCATCTCGAAAGCGAGGTGGGTTTTTTGTTGGTATTGGCGTCGACTTCGAGGATGATGCCTGCACCGTTTAGCCGCGGAGCAAAGGGCCGCCGGCGCTCCGCGTGGATCGCCGAGGAATCAATGCGATTCTGATCGCTACATTAGTCCCATCCATCGGAGACCTGTGATGAACTGTGGACGCATCTCATGTACGGCAATGGTCGTCGTTTTACTGCTGATCGTGTCGCTGCATGCGCAGGACAAAGCCATCATCAAGCTGCCCGGCACGCATCCGCTGACGATGGAAGGCGACATCGCTCTTGCGCTGGTGGATGGCGTGGATAAATTTCTGCTTCGCAAACTGGAGGAATCGATCAAGCTTCGCGAAAGACATTGGAAGCGGGATTTCACTTCAGCCGAGGCTTATGAAAAATCGATCGAGCCTAATCGCAAGAAACTGGCGCAGATTCTGGGCGTGCGCGATGAGCGTGTGAAGTTTGATGCTCTGGAATACGTCGGCAGCACCAAACAGGCAGCGCTGGTGGGCAAGGGCGAGAATTATGAAATTTACGCAGTGCGCTGGCCGGTGCTGGCTGATCCTGATCCCAATCGCACACAGACAATCGTGCATGGCGAAGGGTTGCTGCTGGTGCCGTCGAACGGAAAGAAACCGGTTGCGGATGTGATTGCGATTCCCGATTGCGAGCAGACGCCAGAGCAGATTGTAGGACTGGCTGAAGGTGTGCCCGTCGAGTCGCAGTTTGCACGTCGACTGGCTGAGAGTGGTTGCCGCGTCATCGTGCCTCTGCTCATCAATCGGCAAGAGCGCATACCCAAACTGACCAACCGCGAGTTTCTTTACCGCAGTTCGTTCGAGTTGGGCAGGCACATCATTGGGTATGAATTGCAGAAGATTCTCGCGTGTGTTGATTTCTTCACCAGCGAGCCGGGGCGTATTCGCCCCGATGACGCTACGGCGCAAGCGGCGAGAAAGATCGGCATCATCGGCTACGGCGAAGGCGGCATGCTCGCGCTTTATGCCGGTGCACTGGACACACGCATAGACGCCACCTGCGTCAGCGGTTACTTCGACTCACGGCAGAACATCTGGCAAGAGCCGCTGGATCGCAATGTGTTTGGGTTGCTCGATCAGTTCGGCGACACAGAACTCGCCGGGATGGTTCTGCCACGCCCTATACGTGTCGATGTTTCGGCCCCACCTAAAATTTCGCACACAGGCGGCAAAGGGGCTCCATTTGATTCCAGTCACTCCGAACCAGAACGTGTGGGGAAAGAGTGGATGCGCATTCGGCCGATGTTCGCTGAACTAAAGGAGCGTTGGCCCGCTGGTGCCTTGAGTACATTTACGGAACAGGATGGCAATCCGGAAGTGGTCGAATTCAAACCACGGGTGAGTGATATCGCGCTTGAACAGTTTTGCAAAGACTTAGTCATCGGCTTGAATGATCAGGCGTCGCCCACTCAATCCCTATCTGAAACTGCAGATCCTGCCGCCCGCCAAAAACGCCAGTTCGACGAAATCGACCTCTACAACCAACTCCTCCTCCGCGAATCTCCTTATGTTCGCAAGGCGTTCATGAAGAAGCTCTACGACGACGCCAAGCCGGGCAATCTCGCGGAGTATGAGAAGGTTGCCGAGGAATATCGCACCTACTTCAAGAACGAAGTCATCGGCTCCTTCGATGATCCGTTGCTGCCCGCTAATGCTCGCACTCGCAAGATCGCTGAGAGCGACAAGTGGACGCAGTACGAAGTCGTGCTCGATGTCTGGCAGGATGTCATCGCCTATGGCATCCTTATTGTTCCGAAGAACATCAAAGCCAATGAGAAGCGGCCCGTCGTCGTTTGTCAGCATGGCCTGGAAGGGCGGCCACAGGATGTCATTGGCGAAAAAAACTTTCAGTATTACAAAGCCTTCGCCACGCAGCTCGCCGAGCGCGGCTTCATCACCTTTGCTCCGCAGAACCTTTACATCTTCCAAGATCGCTTCCGCACCTTGCAGCGCAAAGCCAACCCGCTGGGCAAGACGCTCTTTTCCATCATCGTGCCACAGCATCAGCAGATCACCGACTGGCTCAAGACGCTGCCAGAGGTCGATGGCGATCGCATCGGGTTCTATGGCCTGTCCTACGGCGGTAAGAGCGCGATGCGTATCCCGCCTCTGGTAAAGAATTACGCGCTCTCGATCTGCTCCGCCGACTTCAACGAGTGGGTGGATAAGAACGCCAATACACGTGCCAGTTACAGCTATGTATGGACTGGTGAATATGAAATTTTCGAGTGGGATTTAGGTTCGACCTTCAACTATGCCGAGATGGCGGCACTGATTGCGCCGCGGCCGTTCATGGTGGAGCGAGGACATTTTGATGGCGTAGGCACCGATGAACAGGTTGCTGCTGAGTATGCGAAGGTTCGCCATCTTTATCAGGCGAAACTGGGCATCGGCGATCGCACCGAGATCGAATGGTTCGTCGGCCCGCACACGATCAACGGCGTGGGCACGTACGAGTTCCTGCACAAGTGGCTCAGGCATGCCAAGCCGTGAAGAGAAGAGGTCAGGAGCCAGAAGTCAGGAGACAGAGGACAGGAGACAGAGGACAGGATTCAGAGGAGAAGACCAAAGCCTACTCACTCCTGTGGGGGGTCTTGGGTTCACGTCGTTGCTTTCATCAGCGCTGAGCGCACCTCTACGATGAGCGTCACGTTCGCTGGTGGAAACTGAAACAGCGTCAGATCACTAGCGGGCACCCAGCGGTGTTCAGCGACATGCAGATTGCGCGGCGCGGGTGAATCCGGTGCAGGTGAGCAGTAGAAGGGGAACAGTCGCACGTGAGCGTGGTCATATTCGAACTCGATGATCGCAAGTGCATCGTGTACATGCACAACAACGCCCAGCTCCTCTTCAAATTCCCGCGCGAGACAGACCTGCGGCGACTCGCCTTCTTCAATCTTTCCGCCAGGTAGTTCCCAGTATCCACCCAGCACCGCATCAGGCTTGCGGCGAGCAATAAGCACCCACGGCTGACCTTCGCGGTATTCAACCAACACACCAATGGCGACGTTCACGAGCTGGTCCATAGCGAGGTCTTTAATACTTGAATCTTTTTTCGGACAAGGACAAGTCGTTCTAATCCCATGCAAATACGTCTGTTACAGGATAATTTTTCTAACTTGTTCCTGGGCTTTAACTTACCGTAAATTTGCTCTTTGAGGATCGCTCGGAATCATGTTAACACATTGTAATAACTATGTTTATGCAAAAACAGGATAATCGCACAGGTTTCATTGACATGATCGACGGCTTGCCGATACGATACACCTGTCGAGTGTGGGGCGGCAATGGCTTAGGCCATGACAAGCCACCATCGATCTTAAATTGTCAGCCGTGGCGCGCCTCCGCTTACAGGTCCGGAGCCCTGAAGCGGAGGTTTTTTTTTGCCGAGTTTTCATTTCACTCGCGACCGCCTGTGCAATTCGATGACGCATGCACTGACTTATCGGCAGGTCATCACTGAACTTGAATTGCATCGTTTGTTCGTCTGATGCGTCTGAACTGCCGATCTAGTAGTGAACGAAGTAGAGACGAATCCGTGCAAGCGATCGTTCTCTGATGCAATCCAGTGCGGCGAGTGAAACGCAATCGAGGCAAGCGAATGATGTCCAGTAATGGCCGAAATACTTTTCGAAACGCGTTTGAAGGTCGAGCCAGGCTCGGCCTGATCGTTATCTTCATTCTCGCCGCCGCCGTCAGGCTCATCGGTTTGAGCAGTCTCGATGTGTGGGGCGATGAGATCTACTCGCACACGGCTTCGAGCGATCTGCTGCCGAAGCTGCTCAGGTGGGAGACTGTCGATAACGAAAGCAGCAGCCCCTGGCCTTTCATCGAGATGAAAGTCGCTCGTCAGGTTTTTGGCGAATCGAGCAGCCTATCGCTTCGCATGCCATCAGCAGTGCATGGCATCCTTGGGGTGGTGCTACTTTACATCGTGCTGACAGTTCTTGTCGATTGGCGCGTTGCGTTTTGGGCATCGCTGCTGCTGGCGATCAATCCGCATGGGCTAGAGTGGAGCCGAGAGGGAAGGATGTACACGCAATGGCTCAGCGCGACCATCGCTCTCATCGGCATAGTGCACTTCGCTGTGCAGGATGTGCGACTACGCGGCGGCACGTGGTACTCATGGCGATGGTGGCTCACCGGCTGCCTGTTCATGATCGTGCACGCCATGAACGTCATGGGCATCATGACCATCGCGGGACTGGCGCTCTGGTTGGGCATCATGGCGATTGCAGAACTCAAATCGAATCGACTCGCAGCGATTCGCATCATCCTCGGTTCAGCGCTGGCGGGGGCCGTCTATCTGGGAAGTTGGGGCCTCACCGGCATCGCCAAGATTCTCATGCTCATGGGTAACGCCAAACGCGCCGGTGGCTACGAGCCAGCGCCGGTGATTGATCAGGTCACCGAATTTCTACGGGCCTTGCCCGGCCACATGCCGCTGGGCCTGGCGATGCTCTTCTGGCTCGCAGCTGCGGCGGGCTTGCTGCTACTGGCCCGTCAAGGCCACTGGCGATTGGCGTTACTCGTCGCCATCGGCAGCATGGCTCCCTGGCTGGGATTTTTCTCCATCACCAAGAGCCATTTCTGGGCGCCGCGCTATGCCTTCACCGCGATCCTGTTTCTGAGTGTGGGTATGGGTGCATTGCTGGCGGCGCTTTGGAATGGAACACTGGTGCGAAAGCTGGTGGTGGGCAGAGCGATGGCGGTGGTACTGCTGGTGGCGAGTGTTGCGCTGGCAGGGCCTTATCTACGCGAGATTTTCTTGGTGCCCAAGATGGAAGTGCGCAAGGCTTTTGGTGTGATCAAGGAGCATGGCCGCAAGGGCGAAGTGATCATGCTCTTTCCCGATTACTACATCAGCTTCAACAGCTACAAGGCTTATCGCTACGACCAAAACGCCAGCGTCATTCGCGGGCCCAAAGGCACGGGGCTTGATGCTGGCGACGCATTCACCAGCACGTTTGAAGATCGCTATTACATCAAGCCAGTGGAGGCTGAAGGGGGAAAAATTGCTCCGCCCGTTGTCCCGCAGGATATTCCCAGTGCTGCCTGGCTTTTCATGTTGCAGCCCGACTCCACCGGCGATCCTGCCACGCGCTGGGACAAACGGCTGAACGATATCGAACCTGTCCTCAAAGCGTATGGTTTGAGTACCGACAGCCTCAGGCCTCATCTGAAAGATGATCCCTACACCATCACGCTGCGCCTGTCGCGCGATGGTGCAGGCGATGGCCAAATCGATCATGTCGTCACCACCACCGGTCGCCAGTTCCGCTGATGCAGCGTCAGCGATGAACGATAAGATGGTTTGCTTGATGGCAACGTCACGTTGACAGGAGGTCAGCGCATCAGCCATCACCATCATCATGCGTTCAAGCATCATCACCCCAACTCGGCTGCTGCTACTCGTTCTGGCGTTTTTGCTCTTCTCGTCGTTTGCGCGATTGGAGATCGCCATTTCGATTTCTGCTCCGCCGCGCGATCTGATTCGGATGGGCCTGGACCCCGCCACTTATCCGCTGCACGCTCTGGCGACTTCGCTGCGCGGAGACGTTGCGCCGACGATCGCGACCGCTAGCCCCGATGAACTGGCGGAAGAAAATCGCAGGCTCCTGCAATACGCTAGGCAACTGGAAGATCAGCTTCGCATCGCCAGCGACCGCATCGGCGAGCTGTCGCAGATGCGCAGCAGCACCGCGCTCAAGCTCGACAACATTCGGCTGGTTGATGCGGGTGTGACGCGCTGGCAGGGCGGCGCGATGCCGACGCTTTCGATTAACCGTGGCAGCGATGATGGCATCGCTCTGGGCATGATCGTGGCGTCTGGTGCGAATCTGATCGGAAGAATCGCCAGTGTTTCCGCAGGCAGCGCGGGTGTATCCCTCATCAACGCGCCGGGTACTCTGCTGGATGTTCGCATTCTGCCGCCGACGACGGGGCCTGCGCCGCATGAAGTGGTCGTTCAGTGTCAGCCGATGCAAGGCAGCGAAACGTTCTGGGCTGAGGCGGCGCAAAGCGATCCGATTCAGGCGGGGGACCTGGCACATCTGCGACTGGCGGACAACGTGCTGGCATCACAGATGCGCTGGCGCGATGAAGCTGCGGGCATGATTGTCGGACAGGTGATGCGAGTGGAGGATCACCCTGCGGATCCGAAGCTGCGCACGCGTGTACTCATCGAGCCTCGCCGCAAACTACAGAATCTGACGCGCGTGGTGGTGCTGGTGCCCCGGTGAATGATTTGACTATGCTACTTGGCTGTTCATGATCCTTCCGCACGCGCGGCCGCCCGGCCTCCGCATCCAATAGGAACGCTCTCTAAGCATGCGATGGCTGGTCTTTTTCATCTTCACGTTCGTTCTGCTCACGCTTGAAGTGGGCCTTCGTCCGCTCTGGGCGCTGCCCATCGGCCCTTACCACGATGCTGCGCCCAGCCTGCTTCTAGTTCTGGGCATCTTCATCAGCATCAACGCATCATCAGGTGTCGTCATCTGCGCCATGCTGCTGCTGGGCGCGCTGGTTGATCTCACCCAGCCCATTGGCAAGCTCGAACCCATTCGCGAGATAGTCCTGCTTGGCCCTAGTGCATTAGGCTTTTTTCTGGGCGGTCTTCTCGCGATGCGACTGCGCACCCTGGTGTTTCGAGACTCGGTTATCACACTGGTCGTCATGACCTTCACCGTAGGTCTGTTCATCGAACTGGCCACCGTACTCATCATCGGCGCGCGACAACTTCTGCCTACCGATCCGATTCCCGATTGGCACATCGCCAGTCAGCTCATGCAGCGGGCCATGAGCGTGATCTACTCCGCCATCGTGGCCATTGCGCTGGGCCTCGTGCTCGGCCGATCGCGCAGAGCCTGGCAGTTTTACGCATCGCGCGGTTCTTCGATGCTGGGATGATGTGACTGACACATGTGGATTCATCAAAGAAATATTGGTCACCGAGACACGCCATATAGCCCCGGCTTTAGCCGGGGTGAACCAACGTGAACGTACCGTTACCCCGGCCAAGGCCGGGGCTATGTGAGGTGTCTCGGTGGCAAAACTTCTTTAAGATCCATCGTGTCAGCACAAGCACGTGAGCAAATAGAAAGCAAAAATCATGACCCCACCGACCACCGATGATGACGATGATGTAGCGCTCAGCATAGGCGCAGATTCGGAATCACTCTCCGAAGACTTCGATGCAGGCGATGCCGATGATGCGACCATTGGCGAAGAGGGCGTCGATGTCTCTGCGGACTATCAGGATGATGTCACCAAACTCGAACAAGCCGTCTGGCACGCCCCGCAAGGCAAAGGCACGAAGATCGTGGCGGTGATTATTCTCACACTGCTACTGCTGAGCATCCTGGCCATGCTGGTGATGGGCATCATTAGTGCGGTAGGGTGATTGCTTCGGATTCGCAGCGGACTGAGATGACTTTCAAATCGCCCCGCGCTGTTTCAATTCACGGATGACACCTTCGGTCAGTTGCGTGATGCGATCGACAGCAGCGCTGCCGCTACGTGGCGGGCAACCTTCTTGTGGCGAATCGACATAGCCAAAGTCCGCCATGATGCACTGCAGCGAGCGCGACAGTGCAGCACGATCTATGCGCTGCGAGTCAGTCGTCGGCTGCCTGCTGGGGCCAAGATTAAATCCGCGAAGCTCCACTGCCGCTCGAACGCCTTCGGGAAAATCGGCAGCGTAAATCATCGCGTCAAACAACTCGATCATGCGCATCTGCATCGTGCGCGCTTCATCGAGTTTGCCAGCCATGGTGATGTCATAAAGCTTGCGCATGAACTCGGGCACGACGCCGCTGGTCGCATTCGTCCCGCCATCGCAGCCCATCAGCAGCATCGGCACCAGCGCTGCCTCCCAGCCGGTGAGAAACACAAAGTCTGGCCGCACCGGTTTCACTGCCGCCATCATGCGGATCATAAACGCCATATCCCCCGATGAATCCTTGATGGCTGCCACCCGCTCAAACTCGGCGAGCCTGCGAATCGTGGGCACATCGATGGGCGAAGCGAACATCGGAATGTTGTAGAGCGTCACATCAATGGGCGTGTTCAGCGCTATCTCGCGAAAGTAAGCGTAAACCGATTCAGGGCTGAGCTTGTAATAAAAGGGCGACACAATCGCGACGGCCCTTGCACCGTAGTCGTAATAAGTTTCGCAGGCCTTGATGGTCTCCCGCGCATTGGCCTCGGCAGCGCCAGCCAGCACCGGTACCCGGCCGGCTGCCTGTTCGCAGGTGATCTTGATGATCCGCTTTCGCTCTTCTTCAGTAAAGCGCAGGAACTCACCCGTGGAGCCGTTGGGATACAGGCCATGCACGCCGCGCTCGATAAGCCAGTCGATATATCGACGAAGCTCCGCTTCATTGATGTCGCCCTGAGCGGTGAGCGGAACCATGTTGGGCGTGAAAATGCCTTGCAGCTTCGAAGTCATGTTGCGTTCCGTCAGTCACGAGTGCTGTGCCAAAGTCCTGTTCATCACAGGCTGCATAACATACGAGCCGATGCGGATCATGACCAGTGGGCCGCCACGCTATACTGCACCTCATAGGCCGTGCGCCTTTCACCATGAAACTTCTCGACCGCTACATCCTGCGACTTTTCCTGCTGAATTTCATCATTCTGCTGGTGGTCATCATGGCGATGATCGTCATGGTGGACATGATGTTCAACCTCGACGAGTTCATGGATGCCGGCCGCCGCATCGCCGAGGTCGATGGCGCCAGCAGCTTCCTGGCGACGGTGCGCGTCATTCTTGATTACTACATTCCGCAGGTCTGTTTTATCTACGTCTATCTTGCTGGCCTCATCGTCATCGCCGCCATGGGCTTCACTTTCACCGCGCTGTCACGCACCGGCGAACTGGTCACGCTCATCGCCAGTGGCATCAGCCTTCACCGCGCCGCTGCACCGGTGCTCGTGGCTGCGTGTCTGATCAACGGTCTGACGCTTGTGGATCAGGAGCTGATCATCCCTCGCTTCATCGACAAACTCACCCGCAAGGTCAGCGAGCTGAAGACGATCAATGGCCGAGCGTTTGCGGTGCACTATGCCGACGACTCCAAACGAAATCTCATCAGCGCCGCTCGCTTTGATCCTGCCACGAATCGCTTGGAATCGGTGACGATTCTTGAAGACTGGAATCAGCGCGACAGAGCAGCCCGGCGTATCACCGCCAGTGCAGCAGTCTGGGATGATGCAGATCATCGCTGGGTCCTGGAAAATGCCAGAGCAGTCAGGCGAAGTGATGCGGGTGATCGTTCGGGCATGATCGCCGACAGCCGCGTGGAATTGATTGATGCCTTCGCCACCGATGTGTCCCCGCAGGTGCTCATGGCGCGAAGGGCAGCGATTTATCCTGCGCTGCTGAGCATGAGCGACCTCAGTCGGCTGATGACCAATCCTGCTGCCGATCAGCCCGCGATCCTTCGCATCATGCATAGCCGATTCAGTCTGATGATCTTCAATGTGCTCGTGCTGGTGATCGTGATTCCGCTCTTTGTCACGCGTGAGCCGGTGAATCCTTTGCAGCAAGCGGTCAACGGTGCAGCCATCAGCATCGGCAGTTGGATGACCGGCGTGGGCATGCTGCAACTGATGGGGCAAGGCATCAGTCCCGTCGTCGCTGCATGGATCCCGGTCGTCATCTTCCTGCCCATCAGCGCGATGGTGTTGCAGAAGATGAAAACCTAAGCCGCTCGCGGCTTCGCTCTTCTTTACCTTTCACGCCTCTCACATCTTCACCACGCGCACCGCCGGCCCATACTCAATTTTCACCGGTAGCCCCCCACTCAAAATCGAAACGCGTCCCGCTTCAACGACCAGTTCATTGATATAGCTGTTGACCGGCGTGGCGATAAGACCGCGTTCATCAATGGCCGCCTTAGCGCGCTGCCTTCGTATCAGCGCAGATGCCTCGCCCAGTCCTGCGCCCGCTTCTTCGACTGTAATGGCAGCATCAACGAGCGCCGCGATGGAGTCGTGGCCATAGCCGACGGGCCTGAGACCTTCACCATTAAAAGGCACGAGACGGAAATAGTCAGGATTGATGAAGTGAAAATGTTTGCCGCTGTCGGTTGGCTCAACATAAGAATGAGCAACGCCGCGATAGTTGTCACGATGTTCAATGAGCCCGCCGCCAGTTGAATTGCCACTGGCCGCTTCGCAGAACATGGTGATGCCCTGATCATTGGAGCCTGCGCCCTGGTCGGGATAGCCTAGGCCGTTGATGACGCTCAGCACGCTGCCGTTTTCGAAGGCGACCTGCGCTGCTGACCACATGTAGGCTTCATTGCCATTGGGGAAAATGCCTTCGACGCCGCGCACGGAAACTGCTGTGGGGCGAAGGCCGGTGATGAAGTAAACCAAATCGACATAGTGGCAGCCAATGTAGGTGAAGGGGTCGGTCTTGTCTTTGGTGAACCAGTTCTGAAAATTGGAATGGCGATAGGACCAGGGTTCGATGAGCTTCGCTTCACCGCAGCGGAACTGGCCGAACTTGCCGCTGCGATAGGAGCCGCGTGCTTCCAGACTTCGCCGATCGAATCGCTTGTGATATTCGATGCCGACGAATAGGCCGCGCTCGTGGGCCAGCTTCGCGATGGCGCGGGCTTGTTCATAATGATGAACCAGAGGCTTGACGCAGATGACGTGCTGATCGTGCTTGAGTGCGAAGGTCACCATCTCTTCGTGCAGTTCATCGGGTGTGGCGACGATGACCAGTTGCCGGGGCTGCATCGCGCTGACCACATCCTTCCAAAGCGCGGGCTGTACGCGATCATCCGGATCACCCAGCGGCGGAAACGCTTCAAAGGATTGCCCGGGAAATGCAGCGGCAAAGCGATCATCGGTGAGCGCACGCAGCCGCGTGGTGCGTGACCCGACGATGCGAATCTGATTCACAAGACCGTCGCGCTGAAGCTGATAAACACTGGGCAGAATCTGATCGTAAACGATCATGCCAGCGCCGAGGATGGTGATATCGGTAGGCATCAGGCTCTCTAGTTTTCAGATTGAAGTAATGGGGCAATGGTGACGAGGCCATCAACAACTACCTGCATTCGTAACTCGAATCCTTGAAGCAATTCCATGCCGATGAGCAGGTCGCCTTCGGTGGCATCAATGGGCACTGCTCTTTCCTTGTTGTCCCAGAGTATGCGTCCTTCATAGACATCGACATCGATGACCGAACCATCTGCGAGGATTGACGTGGTGGAACGCGACCAGGGATAGTTCATGGCTTTGATCCATGACACCGGCATCGACATGGCCCCGCTGAATCCAGTATCAACGACGAAATCCAATGCCGGTCGGCTTCCCTCAGCGTCCAGAAGTATGATGGAAACGATCGCGTCAAGTTCCCGGGTGATTGTGCCGCTGATCACTTGGAGCTCCTGGCGCGGCGGCCACCCAGACGTCTTCCAAACGGCGAGCCGACGCGTCGCATCCAAACCAATGCGTCTGGCCTGCGCTCGCGCAGCCGCTCGGCGGCGAGCATTTCATCAGCGTCCACTTCATAATCACCGGTACTGATGTCGATCAGGAGATAGTCGCTGTCCGCGCAGCCTGTCAGTTTCGCGCGAATGCTCTGATCAAACAGAGATTCCGCTTTGCGGGCCATCTCGTCTCTAAGCGCTGTCGATGGTGGTTGTCGCATGGGGAAAGTCCTTGGCGTACTCAATGCCATACGATGATTCTAGCGATGAAGCAGCAGTCGTTCTTTGGTACTCAGCTCAACTGGTTTGTACACGCCTCCGCCACCGCTTCCGCCAGCACCTCGAGCCCTTCGCGGATCGCTTCTTCGGTGATGCACAAGGGCGGCGAAACCTTCACGCATGCGCCGCCAAAGCCGACGGGAGCAAAGAGCATCAGTCCTTTTTCTACGCATCGTTTGACGATGCCAGCAGCGAGATCGCCATCGGGATCAGTCGTGCCTCGCTTGACGATGTGCAGTGAACCGACGAGGCCTTTGCCCATCGCGGCGCCGATGAACGAGGAGTGCTTGATCTGAATGTCGCCAAGGCCCGCCTGAAGAATCTCGCCGAGGGTCGCAGCGTTTTCGACCATGCCTTCGTCGATGATGGCTCGCAGGCTTGCCAGTGCAGCAACGGCGCAGACCGGGTTGCCCGTGTGTGTGCTGGTCATCGATCCGGGCGGATAAAGATCCATCACATCGCTGCGTCCGATGACTGCGCTGAGCGGCATGCCGCTGCTGATGCCTTTGCCACAGCAGATCAGATCGGGGTTGATGTCATAGTGCTCAAAGCCCCAGAACTTGCCTGTGCGACCAAAGCCCGCCTGCACTTCATCGCAGATGAGCAGGATGTCATGCTCATCGCACCAGGCGCGAAGCTGTTGCATAAAGAGCGGCGGAGCGAAAGCAGAATCGCCGCCTTGATAAGTTTCAGTCATCACGCCTGCAATGCGATCGGGTGTGATCGAGCGCGATTCAAGCTCGCGTACAAAGCCAGCAAAATCGAGCGAAGGATTGCGGAAGGAATTGGGGAAGGGCACCTGTGTGATGTCCTTGTCGAGGTTGACGATCCACTGCTTGAGCGACGGAATACCACCCGCCATCTGCGATCCCAGTGTCCGGCCATGGAACGCGTTTTCGAAACTGACCAATCCAATCTTCTTCGCCCCATGCTTGTGCAATCCATAAGTGCGAGCCAGCTTGATGGCGCACTCCGTCGCCTCAGCGCCGGTGGTGAGCAGAAACACTTTGTCCAGTCCATCAGGTGCGACATTCGCCAGTGCTTCAACAAGATCAGCGCGAGGCTGCGAGGGGAAGCAGTAGTTGTGCACCAGGCCATGTTCGATCTGCTCGATCATGGCAGCTTTCACCTTCGGGTGATTGTGGCCAGCGTTGGCGACCAGCACGCCGCTGGACCAGTCGAGCCACATGTTGCCAAAGCGATCGAAGACTTGAAAACCCTCAGCACGATCCCAAAGCACCACCGGCTGCCCGCCCATCGAGCGCGGCTCATATCGCCGCAGCTTCTCGATCATCGGCACAGATTCTGGCGCAGGTATCGCTGTCGCAATTCGGCGATGCTTGGTGTTCACCTGCGGAACATTTTGAGGCAGTAATGGAAAACGAACGTGCGTCATGCGGAGCATCCATATAGAATCGCAAACCGATCCAAACTATTTCACTTCAAACTATTTCACTTCAATCACAATCTTGCCAATCGTCCGATTGCTTTCCTGTAGCTGATGTGCCTCGCCCAGGTCGGCCAGCTTGAGCCGATGACTGACGATCGGCTTGAGTTTGCCCGCGTCCACCAGCTTTGCAATTTCGGCCAGTGCTGCGCCCTGTCTCTGAGGCTCGACATCGAACATCGTGGGCAGCCCCATGTATTCCAGATGCACTGAAGCGCTCTTGGCGAAAAGTGAATTGATGTGATCGGTGGGGATGCCGGGCACGATCGTCACGACGCGGCCGTAGTATCCGATGCAGCGCAGCGAAAGGTTGAATGTATCCCCGCCCACCGTGTCGAACACAACCGCACAAAGTTTGCCTGCGGTGATCTCCACAACACGCTTGATCACATCTTCCGTTTTGTAATCGACGACTTCATCAGCGCCCACCGCTTTGCACGCAGCAATCGATTCTTCGCGACTGGCAGTGGTGATGACTTTGCAGCCGTGCGCTTTGGCAAGCTGAATCGCCAAGTGACCCACGCCGCCTGCGCCTGCGTGAATGAGCACCCAGTCGCCGGGCTTGATTTGGCCGTGGTTGTGCAGCGATTCCCATGCGGTCAGTCCCGCCAGAGGCAAGGCGGCTGCGTGATCGTGATCAATCGACTTGGGCTTGATCGCGGCGGAACGGTAGTCAACGCAGACGAACTCCGCATTGGAGCCGTCGCGTTTGAGATTGGGGGAAGCGAAGATTTCATCACCGACCTTGAAGCCGGTGGCGTTCTTCCCGAGTGAGCGCGCGATGCCGCTGACGTCGTAACCGAGGATAAAAGGAAAAGTCCTCTCACCCCAGCGCGGCGCGGATCGAATTTTGAAGTCTACAGGATTCAGACCCGCGCGGACGACTTCGATAAGGAGGTCGTTGTCGCCGGGAATCGGGGTGGGCATCTCTTGAAGCTTGAGGACTTCGGGGCCGCCGTATTTTGTGACAGTCATTGCGAGCATGTCAGGTCTCCTTAGGTAAACCTGCATGGTAACGAAATGAAATTCATTTCTTCGCAGCCTTATGCTTTGCCATTGAGGCAAGCCAATGGCAGGTCGAAACAAGCTGCTGAGACAGGAACGCCTGTGCGTTATCGTCCCATCTTCTCCATACAGCGGACTGCCAGTGCGGTCCAGCCGGTCTGATGGCTTGCGCCGCAGCCGCGGCCGGTGTCGCCGTGGAAATACTCGTAGAAGAGGACGAGGTCTTTCCAGTGTGGATCGTCAGCATAGCGACGGTCTTCGCCGTGACACGGGCGAGCGCCAGACTCATCCTGGAGGAAGAGGCGGGAGAGGCGCGTGGCGATTTCAGTAGCGACGTCGCGCAGGTTCATCATGTTGCCTGAGCCGGTGGGGCATTCGACTTTGAGGTCTTCGCCGTAGAAGTAGTGATAGCGTTCGAGGGCTTCGATGATGAGGTAGTTCAGCGGAAACCAGATAGGCCCGCGCCAGTTGGAGTTGCCGCCGAACATGGAGGTATCAGATTCGCCAGGTGTGTAGGCGACGCGGGCAATGGTGCCATCGGTCTTGAATTCGAAGGGCGACTTCTCGTGAATCTTCGAGAGAGAACGGATGCCAAAGGGCGAAAGGAATTCGTGCTCATCGAGCATGTAGCGCAGCACGCGGACGAGACGTTCCTTGGTCGGAATAGCGAGCAGCAGTTTCTTTTCTTTATCGTGTTCACTGCGCTCGAGGATGGTGATCCGCTTGGCCAACTCGGGGCGGTTCTTCATGAACCACTCGGTGCGTTTGCGGAATCCATCGAGTGGCTTGAGCAGATACTCTTCCATCACATCAACTGCACAGATAGGCAACAGTCCCACCATCGAGCGCACACGCAGCGGCTGTGCATGGCCATTGCAGAGAATCTGGTCGTAATAGAAACCATCTTCTTCATCCCACAGACCTGTGCCACCCAGCGAGTTCATGGCATCAGTGATGGCGATGAAGTGCTCAAAGAATTTGGAGGCGACATCTTCATAAGCAGGATCTTCCTGCGCCAGCTCAAGCGCAATGGCGAGCATCGAGATGCAGTAGAACGCCATCCACGCGGTGCCATCGGCTTGTTCGAGTTGAGCGCCGCCGGGCAGCGGGCGCGAGCGATCGAACGGGCCAATGTTATCCAGTCCAAGGAAGCCGCCAGCAAACAGATTGCGGCCGGCCGGGTCCTTGCGATTGACCCACCATGTGAAATTCAGCAACAGCTTCTGAAACACGCGGGCTAGGAAAACTTTGTCGCGCTGGCCACGCGGAGCCGTCATCTTGTAAACGCGATAGCACGCCCAGGCATGCACGGGCGGATTCACATCGCCCAGCGCAAACTCATACGCGGGAATCTGTCCGTTGGGATGCATGTACCACTCGCGCAGAAACAGAATGAGCTGCTCCTTGGCAAAGTGCGGATCAACCTCGGCAAAGGGCACCATGTGAAACGCCAGATCCCAAGCGGCATACCACGGATATTCCCACTTGTCCGGCATCGAAATCAGATCGCGATTAAATAGCAGCGGCCAATCGCTGTTGCGACCTTTGTCACGCGAAGGCGGCGGCGAAGGCATCGTCGGATCGCCTTCGAGCCAATCCTTGACGACGTAGTGATAAAACTGCTTCGTCCACAGCAGGCCCGCATATGCCTGCCGCGTCACAGCAGTCGCATCACCATTGAGCCTGCGCTTGATGATGCTGCTGTAGTAGGTGTCCGCTTCTTTGATACGATCGCTGAAGATCGCATCAAACGCATCGCCAAACGGCTGCTTGCGCGACGCTGCATCGTGATACAGCCGTAGCTTCATCACACGGCTCTCGCCCGGCTGCAAAATGAACTGATACGGAATGCCCGCTTTGGTGCCCATCTGCTGCGGATTCATCGCGCTGGTGTTGCCATGGATGATTACTTCGTGAAACGCATCTTTGACGAAGGGCGACGTGTTGGCGGTGCCGTAGAGCTTTTGAAGGTTGGTTTTGTTTTCAGTGAACATCACCGAAGGCGGCGGCGTCTTCTCGTGAGCCTCGAAAGCCAGTCGCATACGACCGAGGGCTTCGTGATCGGCAATCAGTTCATGCTCGTTGCCCATCTGAATCACAGGCTTGGCCCAGAAGCCTTCCCCGGTGCGACCCCATGCCCAGGTGTTGCGGTACCACAGCTGCGGGATCACGTGAAGCGGCGCGGGCTCAGGGCCGCGATTGCTGACGGTGATGCGAATGAGAATGTCGTTGTCATCAGCCTTGGCGTATTCCGTCTGCACATCGAAGTAGCGATTCTCTTTGAAGAGGCCCAGGTCGATGAGTTCGAGTTCGCCGATCTTGCCGCGTGCGGGGCCGCCATCTTTGACGAGTGCTTCGTAGGGGTATTGCTGATGCGGATATTTGTAGAGCGCTTTGGCGTAGGAGTAAGTGGGGGTGGCGTCGAGGTAGTAGTAGCACTCTTTGACGTCTTCGCCGTGGTTGCCCTCGGGGCCGGTGAGGCCGAAGAGTCGCTCTTTGAGGATGGTGTCCTTGCCGTTCCACAGCGCCAGTGAAAAGCAGAGCCGGCATTCGCGATCAGTGAAGCCGAAGAGCCCATCCTCGCCCCAGCGGAAAGCTCTGCTGCGCGCGTGATCGTGCGGAAAATAAGACCAGACGCTGCCATCGGCTGAGTAGTCTTCGCGCACCGTGCCCCACTGACGCTCAGAGAGATAAGGCCCCCAGCGCTTCCAGTTGGCTTTCCTCAGTACGTCCAGGGCCAGGCGCTGCGATTCAGGATCATTTGGAGGTTGCTTGTCACTCATGGTGCTTGTGTGCCTCCGCGTGTCACCGCTTTTTCGGCGGCGGCGATCATCTGGCCGAAACGTTCATCACTGACGCCGAGCTTGGTGGCAAAAGCCTGAAGCACGATGCGCTCATTGGGGTGAAGCTCGCCATCAGCCACGGCCACACGAAGCATTGTCTTCATTGATTCTTCAGGGTCGCCGCGCAGGAAGCGAAACTGCTGTTCGTAATAGTTGGGATCGCTGGTAGCACGATCGCGCATCGCCTTGAAGGAGGCAGCACCGACACCGGCATCCGTCGCCAGATGCTGGAGGATTACCAGTTCATTTTCACTGATGGTGCCATCAAGCCCCGCAACGCAACACGCGGCACGAAGAATTTCTACTTTGCTGAGCATGGTGAAATCTCGGGGAAAGGATTCAGTTTCTACAAACCACGGAAAGACGATCGGCACATGGCGACCACTGGTACATCATAAGGTTTGTCGGGCACTGAAGAGCGTGGTCATTTGGTTCGTACTCCCCTCCCTTCCAGGGAGGGGCGGGGGAGGGTTGGATTTTCGATTGTCAAATAGTGATTAGTCACACACTGGTTTTCTGAGCGCTCGACCCTCCCCTAACCCCTCCCTAGGAGGGAGGGGAATATGAAAAGTCATTTGCTTGCTCTCTCACACCATCAGCACCGGCTGCACGCGGGTGCCTTTCATGCGACCCGCATCCAGATTCATCTTCACCTGTCCGCCCACGATTGTCGTCAGCGCCCGGCCTTTCACCTTCCAACCATCAAACGGACAGTTGCGGCTCTTGCTCTGAAACTCTTTCACATCAACCGTCCACGCGTGATTCGGATCGATGATCGTCACATCCGCATCAGCGCCGAAACCAAGATGCCCCTTGCTCGCATCGAGGCCCACGAGCCTGGCGGAATTGATCGTCATCATCGCCAGCATGTGAGGCCAGTCAATCGCTTCGCTTTCGATCAGTGCCTTGGCATAAAGTGGCAGCGCACAGTCGAGACCGATGATGCCAAAGGGGGCCGCGGCAAACTCGAGTTCTTTTTCTTCCAGCGTGTGCGGCGCATGATCCGTAGCAAGCACGGTGATCGTGCCATCGCGCACACCTTCGATGATCGCATCGACATCGCGTTTGGCACGCAACGGCGGATTCATCTTGAAATTAGTGTCGTATGTAGAACAACTCTCTTCAGTCAGCAGCAGATGATGCGGCGAAGCCTCGGCGGTGATGTAAGTCTGGCCGAAGAGATTTTTGCGAGCCTGGCGAATCAGTTCGACGCTGCCGCCGCTGCTGAGATGTTGCACGTGATAGCGCACGCCGATGTTCTGACTCATGTTCAAAAGAATGTCGCGTTGAATGATCAGCTCTTCGGCGACACGAGGCCAACCGGCGAGGCCGAGCTTCGTGGCGAGAGCGCCAGCATTCATGACGCCGCCGCCTAATTCGTGATCTTCGCAGTGCTGCATGATGACCTTGCCGGTCATCGCGATGTACTGCATCGCCTTATTCATGACAGCCGCGCTGCCCACCGCCACGCCGTCATCGGTGAACCCGACGGCGCCCGCTTTGGACATGAGGCCGATCTCGGCGAGTTCCTTGCCCTCTCGGCCTTTGGTGATGGCGCCGACTGGATAAACATTGGCGAGATTGGCCCTGCGTGATTGATGAAAAACAAACTCAACGCGTCCATCATCATCCAAAGCCGGCCGCGTGTTGGGCATGCAGCAAACGGTGGTGAACCCGCCAAAGACAGCCGAGGCTGCGCCGGTGGCGATGGTTTCTTTTTCTTCCTGGCCCGGTTCACGAAAGTGCACGTGAATGTCCAAAAGGCCCGGCGAAACAATGCAGCCCGAAGCATCGATCACCGTCTGCTCACCCGCAGCTTGCGGTTTGGTGGAAGTGCCAATGCGCTGCACCTTGCCGTCAGCGAGCAGAACATCAGTGACCTGGTCGATGTTGTTGGCGACGTCAATGACGCGCCCGTTCTTGATGAGGATTTCAGACATATCGGTAGCTTAACAATTCCAATTGGACGCGGGAGCACTGCACCGAGCGGCGAACAATGAAGGACTCGCATTTAGGGATCGTGTGGAGCCACCATCTGCACCGATCCAGCACTGCGTGATTCGTTTTATGCAGTGAATCAGCTTGACGCACTGGTATAGAACCGAAGCGCAAAGCGCCAGAAGTAGCGCGTGAAGATGAACAGCCCAATCGCCACCGCTGCTTGAAGAATCAGCCAGTGCATTTGGGCCTGTCCGAGCATGACCTGCGCGGGGATCGTGGTCATGAACGCTACTGGCACGATGAAGGTGAAGAACACCCGCACCACCACCGGAAAGGCAGCGACGGGATACCGGCCGGCATCGAGAAAAGTGCGCAGTACTTCCGTGGCGTTCCACACTTTCACATACCAGATCGACAGGCAGCCGACGATAAACCACAAGCTGTAAAGCACGATCACGGCGAGCACCAACGGAATGAACCCGAGAATCACATCGACCGCCGGGGAGTCACGTCGCACTGCGGCGACAATCAAAATCCCCAGCCCCGAAAGCATGTCAGGTAAACCCCAGGGCGTGGCATTACGCAGTGAGAGCCAGAACTGACTGTCGATGGGTTTGAGCAAGACGAAATCGAGCGTGCCGCGATGCACGTACTCGACGATGCGTGTGAGGTTGGGTGTGAGGATGGAAGTGGTGATGCCGTTGAGGAAGATGAACAGGCCAAAGACGGTGAGCGCTTCATCCCAGGTCCAGTTGCCCAGCGATGCGCCATGGCGATAAAACAGGTCCAAGCCGAAGATCCCACCAGCGAGGCCGCCCAGGCTGTTGATCGCAGCCAGCAGAAAGTTCATGCGGTATTCCATCTCAGCGGAGATGGAAGCCGACCAGAATCTTCGCCAGGTTGTGAGGTAGCGTTTCATAAGAACAAAAGTGATACACGAAGATTGCCGCCTTCAAGCGCCCATCGCGGAGTAGCGTTTGAGTGCCGCCCGCCAAAGCAGACGATTGATCACGAAGAAAATAATCGTCCACATCAACAGCAGCCCGATGACCCACACAAGATTCACAGGTCGGCCAAGCAGAATCTGTGCCGGGTAATACATGATCAGTGGAAACGGCGTCGCGTTGGCAATGTTCTGCATGGTCGGCGAATAGACATCCAACGGCCCGAGCAGCCCCGACAAAAACAGATAGACCATGAACCAGACCTGCTCAATCGCCGACGCTCGCTCCGACCAGAACGCAAAGAGCGCAAAGGTGTATTGAATGAGAAACCGCAGCACAAATGCCAGATAGATCGACACCGCTCCCGCAGTAATATCGAACAGAGATGGCGACCACCGCGCTTGCGGAATCAGAAGCAGCACGATGCCCAGAGCCGCAAACACAAACGGAAATCGCGTGAACCTTTCCGCTGAGTGAGCAGCCACATGACGCCAGACCGGATCAATGGGTTGCAACAGAAACGGCGAGAGCCTGCCTTGCAGCACATCGACTTCAAACTCATAGATCACCCACACCACCGTGAATTGCCTGACGATGAAAAGCGCTGCGAAGTACTGAGCAAACTGCGATGCATCCAGAGGCAACTTGCCGCCTTGTGCCGCCTGAATCCAGATGCCCATGAGAATGAGCGGAAAAGCAGTGGCGAGCATCCAGAGAAAAATCTCCGAGCGCACTTCCACCATCAGCGCATTGTACACGCTCAGCATAACCCGAAATCTGCGGAGAAATCGGCCCATTGAATCAGGCCATCCCTTCCTTGAATAACCGACCAATGGTCTCTTCAATCGGCGGATCGGTAATCGTCATGTCCAGCACATCAAGCTCCGCAAGCATGCGATTGATCGTCCGCGTCAGATCGCTTCGCTGCACGATGAACCTGGCTTGCCGCCCTTCGCACATTTCAACTTCACCATACGCACAGAGCGATTCCCGATCGCAAGGCTCGCGCAGTTCCAACTTCACTTCACGATAAGGGGCAAACCTTTCGATCACGCCATCGAGACTGCCATCGTAAATCAGACTGCCCTGATGAATCATGATGACACGCTTGCACAAGGCGGTGATGTCCGCCATGTAATGACTGGTGAGCAAAATGGTGGCGTTGTGCTTCTTGTTGTAGTCGCGCAGAAAATCCCGCACTGCAGCCTGAGCATTGACATCCAGCCCAAGCGTCGGCTCATCGAGAAATAGAATCCTCGGCTGATGAATCAGCGCTGCAAGCAACTCGCACTTCATCCGCTCGCCCAGCGACAGCTTGCGCACAGGCTTTTTCAGTTCATCGCCTAGCGAAAGCATCTGGCTCAGTTCCTTCAAGCGGCTCTGATACTCATCATCGCTCAGGTCATAAACCGCAGCATTGATCCGCAGCGAATCGAGCGCTGGCAGATCCCAGATCAGTTGCTGCTTCTGCCCCATCACCAGCGTGATCTGCTTGAGAAACGAAACATCACGCTTGACCGGGTTGGCCCCCGCGACGACCGCCTGTCCGCTGGTGGGATGAATGAGGCCGGTGAGCATTTTCAGTACGGTGGTCTTGCCTGCGCCATTGGCCCCGAGGAAGCCGACGATCTCGCCCGGCTCAATGGAAAAGGTGACGCTCTTGACAGCTTCAACGGTCTTGTACTTGCGATGAAAGAAATGCCGCATCGCGCCCATGAAGCCAGACTCGCGCTCGCCGACGCGGAAATGCTTGCTTAGATCGGTGGCGGCAATGATCGACATGCTCAGCATGATAGTGAAGCAACGGCAAGTGTTTTGAGCGGTTCGCCTTGGCGAACGATCAATGAGATTAGTGATTCCAACTCGCCGGCGACTTGAGCCGAATCAGACGATATGATGTCCCACCGTTTATCGCTGCGGGCGTGGCGAAATTGGCAGACGCGCCAGATTTAGGTTCTGGTCCCGAAAGGGGTGTGGGTTCAAGTCCCTCCGCCCGCATTGCACATTGAAAGAAGATGAAGAGGCAGCAGTTCGCGCAGCTTCAAGCCGACGGCTTGCCAGCACCGCGCAGTTTCGCCCTGCTTCCAAATGCTCCTCGGCGCCCGTAGCTCAGTTGGATAGAGCGGCGGTTTCCTAAACCGCAGGTCGGCAGTTCGAATCTGCCCGGGCGCATTGCAATCGCTGTTTTTGTATCACTATCGT
>ENA-ORBV01000855-ORBV01000855.1-microbial-mat-metagenome-genome-assembly--contig:-NODE-855-length-69393-cov-10.442221_pt1 | contig 69393 bp, 70 predicted proteins | sample MGYA00237777_ERZ505514 | MGnify/ENA primary metagenome ERZ505514 (study PRJEB26160, sample SAMN06269048) | microbial mat metagenome | isolation source: Oligotrophic lake microbial mat | place...
CGCGGGGTGGAGCAGTCTGGCAGCTCGTCGGGCTCATAACCCGAAGGTCGCAGGTTCAAATCCTGCCCCCGCAACCAACAAGAAAACGCCGCTAACCTGATGGTCAGCGGCGTTTTTTTGCGCTCCGTCGAAAATACGATCCGCGCGCTGCCCAAGAAATGGGCTAGAGCCCATCTGTAGCTCGAACGTATCCCACGGGCTGTCCCGTTCTGCCCAAAAAAACAGCGTTTTTGACCTTCAGTGCACGTAGCCTAGGCAATTTCTGTTCGGGTCACATGGACCCTGCAATCATGGGCGGATATTTTTAAAGGACCGGGCCTTCCGCTACCGCCGTGGAGGGAAATTTGGGGGAGGCACACCTGCTACTGGCTCTTGCACTAGGGGAGCTGAGGGCGGCTCAACATCAGGGAAAAGGTCGGCACATCTGAAGGCATTAGATCGCGGAGGAGGTTATCTCGCGTATGACGACGATACGAATGTTGTTTCAATAGCGAGCTACCGGAGGGTGCGTGTGGCAAGAGGATGGCGCATGAAAAGTAACGCTTCCAATGTGTCGTGCTTTGCCTTTATCTCCGCTAGGTACGGAATTTCATAGAAATGGGCATCGTCTCTAACAAGCGCGCCTGCGTTGGGATGAACGACAACCAGGTCCCCGGCTTCAATCGCCGCGCTTGCAGGGGCCCGCAGATACATTTCAGGTGTAGCGGAAGTGCGAGACATTCCGATCTCAATTACTTGTTCCCCGGGCATCCGGTTGCCGACCAGCTTTCGCTCGATGAGCAGACCGCGGGCAACCTCGACGAACACGGTGTGGACCTTGCCTACCGCGGGACCCAGGCGGGTGTCTTGTGCGTACGCGCCGGTAGCTGCGGCCATGATCATCGCCCCGACGCCTAAACATTCAAGTTTCATGCTGCACCGGTCCAGTGCCTGCTCCGGCGAGGCGGGAGGGATAGGAATAGGGGGTATTTCCCTCTTTGTTTATCACCCTACGTAGCGGCACCCGGGGGTTTAATGGCGGCATGGAAGGGTTCTCCAAATGAAGCACAGACGCATTCCCGTGGCCGGTTTTTTGCTGGCCGTCGCCCTGCCGCTCGGCGGTTGCGCAACGATCGGAGACAGCCGGCTGCAGGGCTTCTTCAAAACGGTCTACCCGCTCGATGCGGTCGCGGTGATCAGTGCGGGGATCCTGATCTATCAGGTGGGCAATACCAGTCCTTGGGACGTGGAGGTCCAGCCGATATCGGGGACCACGTATCGCGTCACGCTCCGTCGGGGGATCCTTGCCAATGGAGGGGAAGGTGAGTCCCGATTGTTGTTCAGGCAGGAAGCCGAGCGCATCACCGGGAAACAATCGTGTTCCGGCTACCGCATTCTGACTTACGAGGAGCGCCTTGAGACTGTATATATCGGTGCACGGCGGGTCGCCGAAGGCGTCGTCGAATGCGTCAAGGCCTGAATTTGCATCGCGGTTCGAACGTCCGGCAGATGTTGGCGCGGATGCAAACGCAGAACGGCGCGATCCATGCGAAAGCCTGTCCCTTGGGAATGACACGGACGCTCACTCCGATGCAAGCATGGCGTGTTTGGGAACGGGGTGGCCCAGCCGAAAAGCCGCGGCTTCCAGAGAACCGGCAGGGGCAACGAGCCCTTTGACGCTGTTGGCTTCCTGGAAGGGACCGGCGGTCGCGGCGAATGGGGTCGCAAGGCGCGCGGCCACGATATCCCCGCCTCCGTAGCGGTGATGATCCGGGAGCCGCGCCATATCGTAGTCATGCCCGTCCGTGCGCGCAGGGTGGCGCACTTCCGCCCATTCTTCCTTGCCGACGACGCGCCGCGCCGCAGCAAAAGAACGTTCGACGAACAATCCAGTTGCCACCTGAACGTAGATGCGTTCGATGCGAACGGTTTTTAGTGCCGCATCATCGGCCCCGGCGCCGCTGGCGAGGAGAAGACCGGAAAGAAGACACGGAACGAGAGCAGCAGGGCGGAACATGGGGCACCTCGCAGATGAATATGAAGGCATCGATGGTTTCATTACGGCGGAAAGGGGAAACGACTTGAGGCGGCATCCAAAGCCCGGGGAAGAGCCAGTAATCAGGCTCTATTCAATGTCGGATGCGCCGCAGTCGCATCTGATAATGCTGGCATCTCCATTCCAGATCGTTCGAGGGGCCCCATGACCAACGCTGCGGTGAAACGTTCCGAACTCCTGCTCGCCTACGACGAGGAAGCCGGTGCCGCGCGCGACCTGGCCGGGATTCAGGCGGCAGTCCAGCGGGTCGAGGCAGAAGCGAAGGCTGCAATCGCTGCCAGTGCACGCGCCGATCGTGAAAGCCAAGCGCGTAACGTTGCGGAGGAAAGGGTGCGCGCCGAGCGGGAGGCTGCGGTGAACATCGAGGCCCGTGCGCGGGCCGACCGCGAGGCTGCCGAGACTGCACAAGCCCGCAGTACCGCGGAGCGCGAAGCGGGAGCCCAAGCCGAAGCCAGGACGCGGACCGAACGCCTGGCGCTCGAGCAGGCAAGGCGCAGGGAGACCATTGAACTGGAGCACACCCGTCTGGCCGCGGCCCGCGAAGCGTTGGACCGCCAGGCCGCAGACGAGGCGACGGTGATTACCGACCGTTTGCGCGAAGCGCTGGCGTCAAGCAAGGCGGCGGAGATCGCCCGTGGCAACGAGGCCGCACGCGCCGAGGCGCAGGCCACAATACGTCAGGCGGCCGACCTGCGTCTTGCCGAGCAACTGCAGGCCCGTTGCGCGGCCGATGCCCAGGCCGAGGCTGCCGCCCGCGAACGTGCCGATGCGGAAGCGCGTGCGCGCCATGCGACCGAGAGGCGGATCGCCGCAGAGGCAAGATTGGCGCAGATCGCCGAAGCCCGTCGTGAAGCTGATCTGGCCCTCGCGGAGGCTGCGGAAGGAAACATCCGTGCAACGCAGGCGGCGCTCGCCGATGCAGAGGCACGCGCCAGTCACGAAGCCCAGGCACGAGCCGCCGCCGCGACCCGGCAGCGCGCGGAACAGGACCTGACCGCCTTCGCCAGCGCAAAAGCGAAGGAAGCGGCGCAGTTGGCGGCGGAAATGGCGTCGCGCCGCGAGGCGGAGCGTAACGAGGCCGAAGCACTCCAGGCGCGTCGCAAGGCCGAAATGGCTCGGCGTGACCAGTGCGAGGCTCGGGCAGCGGCGGAGGCGCAACTGGCGACACAGGCCAAGGCACGTGCTGACGCCGAACTGCAGTCTGGCGAAGAAACGGGACTTCGGCTGCAGGCGGAAATTAGGCTGCAGCAGGCCGCCCGCGAACGCGTCCAGGCCGATGCCCAAGCCAGGGTGCAGGCCGATGCCCGCTCGCTGGAGGAACGCGATGCTGCGGCACTGGCGCAGGCCCGGGCCGAACTCGAACGCGTCACGGCGGAGGTGCTCCGTGCAAAGAACGCCACTGAACGGGAGGCGGGTGCACTCCTGAGGCGGCGGTTAGCGACCGAGGGCGAAGGGCGCACCGAGGCAGAGGCACGTGTCGCCGCCGAAACAGAGGCAATGCGGCTTGCGGAACTGGCTGCCGCCGCCGAGCGGGCAGGACATGCAGCGGCTGAGCGTGCACGGACCGATGCGCTGGCGGCTTGCGAGGCCGCGCGAAGCAGGCTGGCCGCCGAAGAATCCGCGGCCGAGTGCTCCCGCGATCGTATCCAGGCGGAGGACGAACTGGCGCGGGCGGCGAATGCACGGGTTACCGCCGATACCGCGGCGGCGGCGGCGGCGAAAGAGCGGGTAGCAGCCGAATTGGCCGTCGCGGATGCGGGATGCGCCGCCGGCGAAGCGGAGCGCATGGCCTTGGAGGCGGCCGAACGGAATCTGGCCGTCGCGACTGCGGCGATGGCGGCTGGGCAGGCCCGGATCCTAGCGCAGGCCCAGGCCGAGGCCCATGAAAACGAACGTGCTAGCGCGGATAGGGCAGCGGCAGTGCAGGCGGAACGGCGTACGGCCGCGGCCAAGGCGCTCACCGAAGCCGCACGCCATCGCGCGGCAGAAGATGCGGAGATCGCTGATGCGCTGGCAGCGAAATGCACGGCAGAACAAGAGCTTGTAGCGATCGCACAGGCGCGGCGAGAGTTCGAAACAGCAGCGGCCGCGTCGACGGCGCAACGCCTGGTCACGGAACGGGAAGCCACTGACCGCGAACGGGAACATGCGGCGGCGGAAGCCGCCGCCGCAGCGGCAGGCGCGAACCGGGTGCGTCAGGCGAAGCGTGCGACAGAAGCCGCACAACGGCGGGAGCGTATTGAAAGGGAGGCGGCGCTGACTGCCATGCAGGCTGCGCTTGCTGACCTCTTGGCGGCGAAGGCGACCCGTGACCGACAGGCCGTAGAAAGGATGGCTGTTGCAGCGTCCGCGGCCCGCGGTGCCGCTGAGATCACGCTGGCCCAGGCGCTGGCGGCGCGTACCGCGGTCGAGCAGGCGGCGGCGGTAGCGGCCGAAGAACAGGCAACCGAGGCAATCGAGCGCAGCACGCAGGCGGCCGCGACCCGCGATGCGATCCGCCGCGCAACGGATGCGAAACGCCGCCGCGCCCGTGCCGGTCGGGAGCGGCAACGCCTGCACGAACAGCGGGTGACGACCGCCGAAGCGCAGGCTACCGAGGCCGAGTCACTGGTGGCCGCAGAATCGGCTGCATTGGAAACCGAGCAAGCGGCGCTGGCGGACATTGACTCGGCACGCGCATGTTGCGAGGCGCGCCGCTTGGCGGCGCAGGTTGGTACTCCCGTCCACCTCGGATTCCGGTGGTCCTTGGGGATTGTTTGCGTGGCTTTGGGGCTTGCTGGCGGTGCCGCCTTGTCGATGTTGCTGCCCCTTTCCAAAGAGGTCGCCGTTGCCTCTGCGCCGGTCAGCGCTCCCGCTACGACACTGCTGACATCGCTGGCGGCCCCGAACGCAGCGGAGGTGCCCGCCTGCCTGTGCCTGAAATCCGCGGAGACTCTGGGCGAAACGCCCGCTGCAAGGCGTTAGGTAGGCGGGAATTACCCTGTTCCGCCCGAATAGAGGGCAGAGCGCGGCGAGGTCAAGAATGGGAGGAGCATGCCGTTAGTAGCTGGTGCTAGCCATTCCCGCCATGCCGACCATCCACGATCTCGCGGGCCCTCTGCGCGTCCTTGCCGTCGAGGACTCGGAGGATGATGCGGTATTGCTACGGGCGGAGCTCGAAAATGCGGGCGCAAAGCTAGATTTTCTACGGGTTGACTCCGCGTCAGGGATGCGCGTAGCACTGAATGACGCGGAGTGGGATGTCGTCATCTCCGATCATGCCCTGCCGCGTTTCAGTTCTCAGGAAGCGCTCCGTGTCCTCCGGGAGAGCGGGAAGGACATTCCCTTCATCATCTATTCGGGTACGATCAGCGATAAAACCGCGCTCGCCGCGCTGGAGGAGGGCGTCCACGATTGCGTGCCCAAGGGGCATGTCGCGCGTCTGCTGCCATCAATCCGCCGCGAGCTGTGCAACGCAGCGGTGCGGCACGCCAAGAACGAGGCGGAGTCGCGTCTGTTCCAGCTCGCCTATTTCGATGCGCTGACCGAACTGCCGAACCGTAACCTGTTTGTCGAGCAAGTCCGTCAGGCTCTGGAAGAGCCCCTGAAGACAGGAGGCACGGTGTTCTTCCTGGATCTCGACCATTTCCGGCGGATCAACGACACCTTCGGATACCCGATCGGCGACATGGTGTTGTGCAAAATCGCCACCACTTTGCGGCAGCATCTCGACAGCACGGCGTTTGTCGCGCGGATTGGGGGCGACGTGTTTGCCGTTCATGCGCCCGGCCTGTCCGGCGCAGACGCCACGGCGTTCGCCGACACGATCCGCGAGATGATCGCAGTCCCAGTCCGTCACGACCAGCTTGATTTTTTCATGACGGCAACTTTTGGCGCGAGTTCCTACCCGTCGGATGGCCTGGACGAGCTGGCGCTGCTGAAGCAGGCGGAAAGCGCCATGGCGTTCGCCAAGGAAAGTGGTTCGCCCGTTCATTTCTACAGCGCTTCTTTGGGTGAAGCACGATCGCAGCGGTACGCGCTGGAGCAGGCACTGCGTCGTGCAGTCACCCATGGTGAACTGCGCCTGCATTACCAGCCGATCGTCTCCCTGCGGCATCCCGCGGCGTGCGGCGAGACGGCGCAGGCGATTGCCGAAGATTGCGCGCTGGCCGATGCGGAATCTTCCTCTTCCCGCGCGCGGCTGCAGTGCCATGACAAAAACTGTGCGCTGTGTGTTCACCATTTGCCCTCGTCCGGGGGCGATGGCGACCGGATCATCGGCGCCGAAGCCCTGGTGCGCTGGCAGCATCCGGAACTGGGGCTGCTGGCGCCGGACCGCTTCATACCGCTCGCCGATGAAACAGGGCTCATCATCGATATCGGCAACTGGGTGTTGGGTGAGGCCTGCCGCCAAGTGCGTGCTTGGGAGGATGCCGGATTCGGGCACCTGAGCGTCGCGGTCAATGTGTCGGCGGTGCAGTTCGGCCAGGCGCATTTCATCAAGCAGGTGGCCGAAGTGCTGCGGGCGACCGGGATAGAGCCCGATCAGCTCGAACTGGAAATCACCGAGTCGGTCCTGATGCGTGACGCGGACGTAACGATCGCCGCGCTGCGCACATTGAAGCAGATGGGCGTTCGCATTTCGGTGGACGATTTCGGTACCGGCTATTCCAGCCTGTCGTATCTGCGCCGCTTTCCGATCAACATTCTCAAGATCGACAAATCGTTCACCCACGATGTACTTCTGGAGCCGGATGGCGCCGCGATAGTGGCGGCGATCGTGGCGCTTGCGAAGAGCCTGAACCTCATGACGCAGGCGGAAGGTGTCGAAACCTGTGATCAGTTGGCCTACCTGCGCACCCGGCAGTGTGATCGCGTACAAGGATACTTGTTTAGCAAGCCCTTGACTGAAGGAGACTTTCAGGAATTCCTGCGGGGTTCCCCTGTGCCGCTGTAGGCGGATTTCCTACGGGTCATAACGCACGGATCGTACTCAAGAATCGGAAGACCTCCGGATATCGCGATACCGGCAGCGCTTCCACAATCCATTCCGTCAAGACGCATACCGCGTTGCCGACGGACGCTGGATCGCACAGGGAGATGCCATGAAAAAAAATCCGCTGCTGGACGAGATTCTCGAAGCGAATCTGACCTACCTGATGCTGGCGCAGCGCATGCTGCGCGGGGACAGGGCCGAGGCCATGTACCGCCTCGGGATTGCCAACGACGTCGCCGATGTGCTTGATCATCTCACGCTTGGACAACTGACGCGGATGGCGGCGACGAACACGCTGGTCTGCAGATTCCGTTGCGATGATCGCGCCATTCTGGGGCTGTTGTCGGGCTATCAGACCGAAAAGCCGATGCCCGCCGCGCACGGCGCGATCCTCATGGCGGGCCAACCCGCCATGAGGATCGCCTGAGCCGGGTACTGACGCCATGGGGCTGAAGAGCGTGGTTACGGAAGGCAAGCAGATCGAACTGGCGATCGAACTGATCGAACTCGGTGCCCGGTTGCAGGTTCTGGAGGCGCAAACCTCCCTCAGCCGCGAGCGACTGCTGCGGCTGTACAAGGAGATCAAGGGTGAATCGCCGCCGAAGGGCATGCTGCCCTTTTCCGTCGACTGGTTCATTACCTGGCAACCCAACATCCACGCATCCCTGTTCATGGAGATCTATCACTACCTCGTCGAACACGCCGGCGTGCGCGGTATCGAAGCCACAATCAAGACCTATCGTCTGTACCTGGAGCATGTGCAACTGCAGGACCTCGACCCACTACTCACGCTTACCCGTGCGTGGACGCTGGTGCGTTTTTATGATTCCAAGCTGATCTCGACCGCGCGCTGTAGCTGCTGTGGTGGTAATTTCGTCGTGCACCAGCTCGATCTCCATCGCGACTATCGCTGCGGTCTTTGCGCACCGCCTTCGCGCGCGGGCAAAGGTGTCAAGGCCATCCAAGCCGTCACCGCGAAGGCCGCCTGACCACCCCTGCGCATCCGCGCGGCGCGTTCAAGTTCAACCCACGTCTGCCGTTGTAGAGATTGCTTCCCGCAGCGGCACTCGATATTCGCCGACGCGGTTTGGCCCCGACTCACGGGGTAGCTGGTCGGCTGGGGGTCGCGCATGCTGGTGATAGTGGGCTATCTGGTGGTGGCAGGGTCGGTCTTCGGCGGTTTCGCGCTGGCCGGCGGACACCTCGCCGCGCTGTTCCAGCCGGTGGAACTGCTCATGATCGGCGGCGCCGCTTTCGGCGCGTTTCTCGTCGGCAACTCGGGCAAGGCGATCAAGGCAACCCTGAAAGCGCTGCCTACAGTGCTCAAGGGCTCGAAGTACACCAAAGCGAACTACATGGAGTTGATGGCGCTGCTGTACGAGATTCTCACCAAGATCCGCAAGGAAGGCCTCATGTCCGTCGAGGCCGACGTGGAGAAACCCGCGGAAAGCGCGATCTTCAGCAATTATCCCGGGATACTGTCCGATCATCACGTAACGGAGTTTCTGACCGATTACCTGCGCCTCATGGTGGGCGGAAACCTCAATTCGTTCGAGATCGAGGCGCTGATGGACAACGAGATCGAGACCCACCATCACGAAGGAGAAGTGCCTGCCCAGGTCATCCAGAAAACGGGCGATGCGATGCCGGCATTCGGGATCGTGGCCGCGGTCATGGGGGTCGTGCATACCATGCAGTCTGTCGGTCTGCCGCCGGCGGAGCTCGGCATCCTCATCGCACACGCCCTGGTCGGCACTTTTCTGGGCATATTGCTGGCCTACGGTTTCGTCGGACCGTTATCCGGGTTGCTGGAACAGAAGCTGGCCGAGGCAACCAAGATGCTCGAATGCGTCAAGGTGACGCTGCTCGCCAGTCTCAATGGCTATGCCCCTGCACTCGCGGTCGAGTTCGGGCGCAAGGTTCTGTTTTCGACGGAACGCCCTGGGTTCGCCGAACTTGAAGACCACGTCAAGCAGGCGAAGAAGCGCTGAGGCGGGAAAAACATCGTGGCTGACGAAGCACCTCGCCCGATCATCGTCCGCCGCCGCAAGAAAGGCGGTCACGCCGCGCATGGCGGCGCCTGGAAAATTGCCTACGCGGACTTCGTGACCGCCATGATGGCGTTCTTCCTGCTGATGTGGCTGTTGGGTTCGACGGCGAAAGGCGATCTCGAAGGCATCGCCGAGTATTTCAAGAATCCCATGCGGGTGTCGTTGACCGGCGGCAGTGGGGCGGGCGAGAGCAGCAGCATCATCAAGATCGGCGGTGGCAAAGACATGACCAAGGCCGACGGGCAGCAGCGGCAAGGTGAGGAAGCAGACCAGCAAAAACCCTACAACCTCAAGTCGATCGAGGAAGAGGCGGAGCGCCAGGAACAGCTGCGGTTGGCCGATCTCAAGCAGCGCCTGGAGGCCCTGATCGAGGCCACGCCGAACTTGCGCGCATTCCGCCACCAACTCCTCATTGATATCACCAGCGAGGGTCTGCGCATCCAGATCGTGGACGATCAGAACCGCCCGATGTTCGCGCTCGGCAAGGCCGACGTGCAGTCTTACATGCGCGACATCCTGCGCGAGATCGCCAAGGTTCTGAACGGCGTGACGAACCGCGTGAGCGTAGCGGGACACACCGACGCAACGCCGTACGCCGGTGGCGAACGGGGATACAGCAACTGGGAACTCTCCGCGGACCGGGCCAACGCCTCGCGCCGGGAACTCATCGCGGGCGGTATTGCCGAGGGCAAGATGCTGCGGATCGTCGGCCTGGGTTCGGCGGTGATGCTGGACAAGAACGATCCCTTCAGTCCGGTCAACCGTCGCATGAGCATCATCGTGCTCAACAAGCGTACGGAGAGTTCGATCGTGGCGGAAGGGCGAACTCTCGACGTGAGCCCCGAGGGGGTCGTCAGCTTACGGCAGATCGAGGCGACGCGTGTCCCTTAGATGGTCCGCCCTGCGGGTACCTCTGCTCATGCGCAGTCTCGGAGCGCAGGTTCTGGCCGCGGGATTGGCCATGGCGGCGCTGCCGCAGGCGACCCCGCTCGCCGTGGCCGCCGCCGCCGGCATCTGCGCGGCGGTACTGGGACGTGCGGCTGGTTTGGCGCCCTGGTGGCTGTGGATCAATGCGGGCCTGCCGCTGCTCGGCGTAGCCGCCTGGTACCTCGCCATGCCGTCGTGGGTCTATCTTGCGGCGGCTGGGGTCCTGTTCTCCGTGTACGGCATGCTGCCGCACACGCGCGTGCCGCTCTATATCGCCCGACCAGTGGTGGCCGACGTGCTCGCTACGATCGCCCCGCAGCGTGGTGCGATGATCGACCTCGGCTGCGGGACGGGGACCATCCCGGCCCGCCTCAGCCGTGTCCGGCCCGGATTGCGGTGCGTGGGGGTGGAACTCGGGCCGGTGCCCTGGCTGATCTCGAAACTACGCAGCCTTGGCGCAGCGGAGCGTTTCGACGTGCGTTACGCGGATATGTGGCAGGTTAACCTCGCCGCGTACGATCTGGTGTATGTTTTTCTGTCGCCCGAAGTCATGCCGCGATTATGGGCGAAAGCCTGCCGGGAAATGCGTCCGGGGACATGGCTGGCGAGTTACGCCTTCGAGGTGCCCGATGCGCCGCCGACGCGCATCGTGGTGCCCGCCGACGCCGGTGGGCGGGCGCTTTATTTGTGGCGAATGCCCGATCCTGCCCGATCCAGTGGGCTCAATCCATGCCCAGAACTGCCGTAATCAAGGGTCATGAGGGCGGCCAAAGGCCCCCCAAGGCCCCCCAAGGCCCCCCAAGGAGCCCGCATGACGGACAAGAACCTCAAGTTTCTGGTGGTGGATGATTTCTCCACCATGCGCCGCATCGTACGCAATCTGCTTAAAGAACTCGGTTTCGCGAACGTCGACGAGGCGGAAGACGGTGTCGTTGCCCTGCAGAAACTGAAGGGAGGCGGTTTTGGATTCGTCGTCTCGGACTGGAACATGCCGAACATGGATGGACTGGTGCTGTTGCAGGCGATCCGGGCAGATGCCGGGCTTAAATCGCTGCCTGTGCTCATGGTTACCGCCGAGGCGAAGAAAGAAAACATCGTTGCTGCCGCGCAAGCGGGGGCGAGTGGTTATGTGGTCAAACCGTTCACCGCGGCGACCCTGGACGAAAAGATCAGCAAGATCTTTCAGAATCTCGCCGCCAAGGCGGCCTGAGGCCGCGGCGTGTCGCATAGGACAATGACCATCCCTATCATTCCCGCCGCGCGGACCACTCCCTGTGCGCTGGCGCCCGAGGCCTGTGGGCTCGCCGGCGATGCGCGCGCAGACCACATGCTGTCGCGCATTGGCCAGCTCACGCGTGTGCTTCACGACAGTCTGCGCGAACTAGGCTACGACCGCGAACTCGAACGGGCCGCGTCCAGCATCCCGGATGTACGCGACCGCCTGAATTACGTGGCGACCATGACGGAGCAGGCGGCGCAACGGGTCCTGGCGGCAACGGAGATCGCGATGCCCGTCCAGGAGGCGCTGGGTGCGTCTGCAACGGCCCTGGCCGCGCAGTGGGACCGCGTGCTGCGGCGCGATCTGTCGTTGCCGGAATTCAAGGCGCTCGTCACGTCCACGCAGGCGTACTTGCGCGAGGTGCCGGCACACGCCCAGGCCACCAACGCCCAACTGCTGAACATCATGATGGCGCAGGATTTTCAGGACCTGACTGGCCAAGTCATCAAGAAAATCACCGATATCGTGCAGATGCTGGAAAGCCACCTGGTGACGCTGCTGGTGGAGAACCTGCCACCAGAACGACGCAGCGAGGAAGCCAATTCCCTGCTGAATGGGCCGGTCATCGATGGGGCCGGCAGCACGGAGGTCGTCAGCAGCCAGGCGCAGGTGGACGATCTGCTGGAGAGCCTAGGTTTCTAGCCGACACCCGGCGTGGGCCGAATAGCGGCCTGAAATCCCTGTTGTTCAGCACCTGCCCGGCGTCTGCATGCGCCAATAATGGCCCCGTCATTCATACGGTGGGGTCATGGCGGAACAATCCGAACTGGAACGCACCGAACCAGCCTCCCCGCGGCGCCTCGAACATGCCCGCGAGGAGGGCCAGGTGCCGCGTTCGCCCGAACTGAGCACTTTCGGGGTGCTCGCGGCCGGCGCTACGGGGCTCTGGTTCACGGGTGCTTCGGTTCTGGACGGCCTGTCGAACATGGTCCGGTCGGGACTTGCCTTCGGGCCGCGCGATCTTACGGACGATGGCGCCCTGACGGCACGGCTGGGGGACCTTGCCTTGGCCGGATTCGCCGCGGTGGCGCCGATGGGGGGGCTGTCCTTCCTGGTGGCGATTCTGGCCCCCCTCGCACTCAGCGGCTGGGTATTCAGCAGCAAGCTGCCCGCTCCGGACTTCACCCGGCTCAACCCGCTCAGCGGGATCACGCGCATTTTTTCCTGGCATGGCCTCGCGGAGCTTTTCAAATCGATCGTCAAAGCCACACTGGTTGGCAGCGTTGCCGTGTGGGCAGTCTGGCAGCAGAAGGAAGTGCTGCTGACGCTGGCGGATCAGCCTTTCGGTGCTGCGGTTTCCGCTGCGGCCCGCGTCACCGGGTTGAGTTTGTTCGTGCTGGTGGGCGCGCTGCTGGTGGTGGTGGCGTTCGACGTTCCGTTCCAGCTCTGGCAGCACGGACAGAAATTGCGCATGTCGCACGACGAGCTGCGCCGCGAGGCCAAGGAAACGGAAGGCGATCCCGGCATCAAGGCGCGTATCCGCAACCTCCAGCGCGAGGCCGCGCGCAAACGAATGATGTCCGAAGTGCCCAAGGCAGCGGTGATTGTGACCAATCCGACCCATTACGCGGTTGCACTGGCGTATCGGGATGGCGCGAGCGGTGCGCCCCGCGTTGTTGCCAAGGGGAGCGATCTGCTTGCCCAGCGCATCCGCGAACTGGCGCGCGAGCATAACGTTCCGGTTCTCGAGTCGCCGCCGCTCGCGCGGGCACTCTACCGCCATGTCGACCTGGATACGGAGATTCCGGAGACGCTCTACGGCGCCGTCGCCGAGGTGCTGGTGTATGTGTTCCGTCTGAAGCGCTACTTCAGCGACGGGGGCGTGGCGCCGGAGGCGCCCCGGTCGGTGCCTGTGCCGACTGCGCTTGACCCGGGTCCGGGAGGCGCATGAGTGCCGCACTGACATTGCCCTTGCTGGGCCGTGCGCAACTGCTGCGGGCGATGGCCGGTCCCGTCCTCATCATCCTCATTCTTTCGATGATGGTCCTGCCGCTGCCGGCGCTGGCGCTCGACGTGCTGTTCACGTTCAACATTGCGCTGGCCATCATTGTCCTCCTGGTGGCGCTGTACACGGAGAAGACACTCGACTTCGCGGTATTTCCGACGGTGCTCCTGGTCACGACACTGCTGCGTTTGTCACTCAACGTCGCGTCTACCCGCGTCGTCCTGCTCGAAGGGCATACCGGACCCGCAGCGGCGGGCAAGGTGATCGAGGCATTCGGCCACTTCCTCATCGGCGGCAACTACGCGGTGGGGATGGTCGTGTTCTTCATCCTGGTGGTGATCAACTTTGTGGTGATCACCAAAGGTGCGGGCCGTATCGCGGAAGTCGGCGCGCGGTTTACCCTGGATGCCATGCCTGGCAAGCAGATGGCGATTGATGCGGACCTCAACGCCGGCCTGATCGGCGAGGACGAAGCGCGTCGGCGTCGCCAGACGGTGGCGCAGGAGGCGGAATTCTTCGGCGCCATGGACGGTGCGAGCAAGTTCGTGCGTGGCGACGCCGTTGCCGGCCTTCTCATCATGGCGATCAACCTGGTGGGCGGGTTGATCATAGGGATGCTGCAGCACGACCTGGATTTCAGCACTGCCGCGCGCAATTACACGCTGCTGACGATCGGTGACGGGCTGGTCGCCCAGATACCGGCGCTCATCATATCCACGGCCGCCGGCCTGGTGGTCAGCCGTGTCGGTACGGATGAGGCGATCGGCGAGCAGTTCGCACGCCAGCTGTTTAACCGGCCGCAGGTGCTGGCGCTGACCGCGGTCATACTCGGTGCGCTTGGCCTCGTGCCCGGCATGCCGCATTTCGCGTTCCTTACGCTGGCCGTGGCGCTGGGTGCCGGCGCCTGGGCTTTGCAGAAGCGGGTCGAACGAGCGGGAATCACGGCGGCGCCAGTGATCGCTGAAACGGCGCCGCTCGGTCATCAGGAAGCCAGCTGGAGCGACGTAGTCCCCGTCGATGTCCTGGGGCTCGAAGTGGGATATCGCCTGATCCCGCTTGTGGACGGCGGGCAGAACGGCGAACTGTTGCGCCGTATCAAGGCTATCCGCAAGAAGTTTGCGCAGGAAATCGGTTTCCTGCCGCCCTCCGTGCATATCCGCGACAACCTCGACCTGCGACCCAACGGGTATCGCATTACGCTCAAGGGCGTGGAGATCGGGCACGGGGAGGCATTCGCCGGCCTGTACCTGGCGATCAATCCCGGACGCGTGCTCGGCGAGGTGCCGGGTAACCCGACCGTTGATCCTGCCTTCGGCCTGCCCGCGTTGTGGATCGAATCACGTCTCAAGGAACAGGCCCAGGCCCTGGGCTATACCGTTGCCGATGCCAGCACCGTGGTTGCCACCCACATCAATCACCTTGTCTATACCCACGCCGCAGAACTGCTCGGACGGCAGGAGGTGCAGGCACTCCTGGACCACATCGCCAAGGAACTGCCAAAGCTCAGCGAAGATCTCGTGCCCAAGCTGTTGCCGCTCGCCACCCTGCAGAAAGTGCTGGGGAACCTGCTGGAAGAAGGCGTACCTATCCGTGATATGCGCTCCATCGCGGAAACGCTGGCGGAGCATGCGCCCCGTGTGCAGGACGCAGGCGAGTTGACGGCACTGGTCCGCATCGCGCTTGGACGGGGCATCGTGCAACAGATGTTTCCGGGGCGCGGCGAGATGCAGGTCATGGCGCTTGCACCGCAGTTGGAACACGTCCTCGCTCAGGCGCTGCCGGCAGGCGGCGAGGCAACGGGGCTCGAGCCAGGACTGGTGGAAATGCTGGCCGGGGAAGCCGCGGCAGCGGCCCAGCAGCTCGAAGGACTGGGGATGCCCGCAGTGCTTCTCACATCGAGCGCGTTGCGGCCGGGGCTCTCACGCCTGCTGCGTCGTGCCGTCGCCCAACTGAAAGTCATCTCGCACGCCGAGGTGCCGGACTCTAAACGGATCAAGGTCGCAGTAGTACTTGGAGGCAGCAAATGAGCGTACGAAAATTCATCGCACCCACCTCGCGGGAGGCCCTGCGCGAGGTCAGGCAGGCACTCGGCGACGACGCTGTCGTGTTGGCCAGCCGGTCGGTCGAAAACGGTGTGGAGATCACGGCTGTGGCACAGGAGGCGCTGGCACAGCTGGCCCCGCCGGCCCATGCGGATGGTCCCCAGGCAGCCCGTCCCCGGTCGATGGGTGGGCGATCTGCCCGTTCGCCGGCAGCGGGTGTGGGCGTGGCGCGACAGGCGCCCCAGGCCTCGCTTGGTGTCCCGGAGCAAGACCCGTGCAACGATGCGTGGGGACGCCATCTCATGTCAGAGATCCACGCTTTGCGCGGTGCTCTGGAGGGACAGATTGCCGGTCTCGCCTGGACCGAGCATCAGCGCCGCGATCCGGTGCGGACGCAGCTATTACGCGATTTTCTGACCAGCGGCTTTACCCCGGCCCTGGCACGCACGATCACGGATGCGATGCCCGGCGACCGTGTGAACGCCTCGGGGGCGGTGCAGTGGGCGCAGGCCGTTCTCGGCCGCAACCTGTCCGTCGCCCAGGAAGACGCATGTGTGGTCCGCGGCGGCATTTATGCGCTGGTCGGGCCCACCGGCGCCGGCAAGACCACCACCACTGCGAAACTCGCCGCCCGCTGCGTGGTGCGGCATGGCGCGGACCGGCTGGCACTGCTGACCACGGACAGCTACCGGGTGGGTGGACACGACCAACTCCGGGTGTACGGCAAGATCCTCGGCGTTCCGGCGCATGTGGTGCGGGACGCGGACGATCTCCACGTGCGTCTCGCAGAGTTGAAAAACAAGCACATGGTGTTGATCGACACCATGGGTATGAGCCAGCGTGACGAGCAGGTACCCGAACAGCTCGCCATGCTGGACGCTTGTGGGGTGCAGCGGCTGGTATTGCTGGCCGCCACGGCTGGTGCCGCGCAGCTGGAGGACGTAGTACGCGCCTACCGAGGCAAGCAGTTGCATGGGGCCATCATCACCAAAACCGACGAGGCGGTCGGGCTGGCCGGTGCGCTCGACGTCGTGCTCCGCCACAAGCTCATTCTGCACTACGTGGCCAATGGTCAACGCGTGCCGGAGGATTTGCACCCCGCGCAGCCTGCGCTGCTGGCGCGCGCGGCGTTGCGCCCCAGTGACGCGGATGCCGGCATCGGATTCACGGATGCTGAATTGCCGCTGCTGGCCGGCGCGTTCCATGCCGCTCGGGCACCCGCAGCAGGAGCCTCCCATGCGTAACGCACCCTACGCGAAAAGCGATCAGGCCGAAGGCTTGCGACGCCTCTGCGGACGACAGTCTCGGCAGTTGGTGAGCGTGGCAGCCGCCACGTCAGGTGCAGGCCGTACGGCGTTCATCCTGCATGTTGCCGTTGCGCTGGCCACGCTGGGGCGCCGTGTGCTGATCATCGATGAGAACAAGGGTCTGGGCAACGTCAATGACGTGCTGGGGCTGGGGCTGCGGTACGACCTCGCTCATGCCATTGCGGGCGACCGGGACATGCGGGAGATCTGCCGCCCCGCCCTGGTGGGGATCAAGCTGCTGCCCGCCGCCCAGGTTGCGCGCGATCCGGCGCTGGTCGAGGGGCCGCGCTGTTCCGAGTTGCTTGCCGCTGCTGCTGCCGATGCCGACGTGGTGCTGGTCGACACCGCCGCTGCGAGCGCCGGCCGACGCTGGCCACTGCACGGTGAGCACAGTCACCTCGTCATGGTACCGGCAGGCGCGGAGGCGGTGACGGCGGCCTATGGCTTCATCAAGCAGCACGCGCAGAACGCGTGGCACCCGCCGCTGGGCATCGTGGTGTCACGCGTCGCATCCGTGGCCCAGGGCGAAGCCATACACGCCAATCTTTCCGATGTTGCAAAGCGCTTCCTTGCGCGTCCGCTACCACTCGCCGGCGTCTGGGGAAGTGATCTTGCCGTGCCCCTCGCGCTGCGCGCAAGACAAACAGTCAATGCCACCGATGTGGAGCATGCGGTTTCCCGTCGCTGCGCCGACATCGCCAATCAGCTGATCGGGGGCGCGCCCAACGTCGCGCCGTCCCTTCCGGTACCCTGGCTCGCACGCCTGTTGCGTGCGGCGCCGTCCTCAACCGCCTGGAGTGCCACATGAGCGCCCGCACCGACACGAATCCCGCTGCCGCATCGCGCAAGCCCGCCAATCCCACCCCCCGTCTGCAGTCCGCCTACAGCGCGGGTGCCCGCGATGCCGACGCCTGGGTGCGTGAATATGCGCCTCTCGTCAAGCGCATCGCCCATCACATGATGGCGCGCCTGCCGGCCAGCGTGGAACTCGACGACATCATCCAGGCCGGCATGATGGGGCTGCTGGACGCGATCAACCGATACGAAGACAACCACGGTGCGCGCTTCGATACCTATGCTGCCCAGCGCATCCGTGGGGCCATTCTGGACGAGTTGCGCGAGCACGACTGGCTGCCGCGCAACTCGCGCAAGAACATGCGGCGCATCGAGGCGGTCATCCACAAGCTCGAACAGCGTTCCGGGCGCGCACCGTCGGAGACCGAGGTTGCGGCGGAACTCAAGGTCCCACTCGACGAATACCAGACGATGCTGCAGGACGCACGCGGCTACCAGATCTTTCATTACGAGGACATGCTGGACAGCGACGAGCATTTCCTCGACCGCAACATCAGCGACGAACAGCCCGGTCCCCTCGATCAGCTGCTCGACGAGGCGAAGCGCAAGCAGTTGGTGTCGGCCATCGGCAGCCTGCCCGAGCGGGAGAAAACGGTGATGAGTCTTTACTACGAACGCGAACTGAACCTCCGCGAGATTGGCGCGGTGCTCGGCGTCTCCGAGTCGCGGGTATGCCAGATCCATACACAGGCGATCGCTCGCTTGCGCGCCCAGTTACGCGACCTGTGAGCGGGTCGGTCAAAATGTCAACGCGTGGCGGACTCGACCCGGCGACCGTCGGCGGCCTTCTGCTTGCGGCCGCCGGCATTTTGGGCGGGCAGTGGCTGGAGGGCGGCCGCCCTGGCGCGCTGGTCCAAGGCGCGGGCTTCTGCATCGTCTTCTTCGGCACCGTCGGTGCCGTGCTTACGCAAACGCGACTGGCCGTCTTCGGTGCCGGGCTGAAACTGGGCTGGTGGGCGGTGGTTACGCCCCCGGCGGCGCGCAATCACATCGTGCTCGACGTCACCCGCTGGGCCGAAAGCGCGCGCAAGGCCGGCGTGCTCAAGCTCGAAGCCGCCGCCAACGCCGCGGAACCGTTTGCCCGGCGCGGTCTGGAACTGCTGATCGACGGACGCACCCCGGAAGAAATCCGCGAGATCATGGAAACCGAGATCAACGCCTACGAGGATCGCCTGCGCCAGGCTGCGCGAATCTGGGATGCCGCGGGCGGTTACGCGCCCACGATCGGCATTCTGGGTGCCGTCATCGGCCTGATCCAGGTGATGGAAAACCTGACGGAGCCCTCGCGGTTGGGTGCCGGCATCGCGGTCGCTTTCGTCTCCACCGTGTATGGGGTGGCGATGGCGAATCTGCTGTTCCTGCCGGTCGGGAACAAGGTCCGCACGCTGATTGCTGAACTGGTGCGCGAGCGGGAAATGCTGGTGGAAGGACTGGCGGCGATTGCCGAAGGCGTCCACCCGCGGCTCATCACCCGCCGCCTGCGCGGATACCTGGGCTGACCCGGCGATGGCGCGCCGGCGAAAATATTACGTTGACCGGCGCCAGTCGGACGGACAGGAGCGCTGGCTCGTCTCGTACTCCGATTTCATCACGCTGCTGTTCGCGGTATTCGTGATGCTGTACGCGGTGTCCAGCGTGAGTGAATCGAAATACAGAAAAATGTCGGCATCCATCGGCGCAGCGTTCGGCGTCGACAAGGCCACCGTGAACGACGGTGCGGCGACGGCGCAGGATGCCGCAGCAGGGGCGACCGCCGAGGCGCGTGGGGGCGCTAGGCCCGGCCGGGAGGGGGGCAGCGACACGACCGATCCCGGTCTGCGCAATCTGGTCCGTGGACTCACCGAGGCACTCGGGCCGCTGCTCAAGAGCGGTGAAGCCCAAATCATGGCCACGCCGCGCGGCATCAGTATCGAACTCAACGCCGGTGCTGTTTTTCCTTCCGGCAGCGCACTGCTTGCGGAACGGTCACAACTCGCCCTCGCGCCGGTGGCACGAGCGCTCGCCCGCGGCAACCTCCCCATCCAGGTCGAGGGTCATACCGACGACCTGCCCGTCGCGAGCCCGGCTTTTCCTTCCAACTGGGAACTGTCGTCGGCGCGCGCGGCCAGTGTCGTGCGGGTGCTGGCCGCAGGGGGGGTCGACCCCCGCCGGCTCGTGGCTCAGGGGTATGCCGAGTACCAGCCGGTGCAGTCGAACGGAACAGCGGCGGGCCGGGCCCGGAACCGGCGCGTTGTGCTGACGGTACTGGCGACCGAGGAAATGGCCCCCGTCGAGCAGCGAACCCCCGCGACGCCCCCAGGCGCCGTGGTCCGGTAGTGACCGCGTATCCGCCACCGGGGCCCGGTCCGGGTAGCGGTGACGCAATCACCTGTGCGGTGATTGTATGGACAAACGCTCTCCAGGCAGCGCAGGAACGACCTAAGCGACCGAGAGGGCGAAGGGGTGCGACGGCGTTGAAGTGCAGGGTACGTCGTGCCGGCTGGGATGGAAACTACGCCGTTCGGAATGGTGATCGAATCCGCCCCTACCGCGGCGATACTGGTCAGGGCCGCAGGGGGCATCGCCCTCGTCAATCGACAGGTTGAACTGTTGTTTGGCTACCCGCGGGAAGAATTGCTCGATGGCCCGGTCGAACGTCTGGTTCCCGCCCGGCTTTCCCCTCATGCAGGCCCGCGCACCGATTACCTCATGCAACCGGCACCGCACTCCATGGGCGTGGGTCGGGATTTATATGGCCTGCGCAAGGACGGCAGCGAGTCCCCTGTCAGAAATCGGTCTGAATCCCGTGCAGATCGACGGATAGCGATGCGTTATCGCAACGGTCCGGGACATTGCCGAGCGCAGGAAAGTGGAAAAAATGCGGAATGCAAACGAGGAGCGCGAGCGGCGCGTTGAAGCGAGAACGGCGGAATTGGTACAACAGGCCGCGGAGCTTACGAAGGCCAAAGAAGCGCTGCAGCAAAGCAATCTCGACCTGCAAAAGTTCGCCTACATTGCGTCGCGCGACCTGCAGGCGCCGTTGCGGACGATCAGCGGCTTCGTGCAACTTCTGCAAGGAACCTACCGCGACAAGCTCGATGCCACCGCGATGGACTGGATCCAGCGCACGGCCAAGGGCACACAACGCATGCATGCGCTGATCGGCGAGCTACTGGCGTACGCGCAGGTCGATACGAGCGCAAGGCCGCTGCTTCCCACCGACCTGAACGAGGTGTTCGACGAAACGCTGCAGTGGCTTGCCGCGGCAGTGCTCGACGTGAATGCCACTGTCATGCGGAGCCGCCTGCCGGTGGTTGCCGGTGGTTGCCGGGGACCGGGTGCAGCTGGGCCAGCTGCTCCCGCACCCGATCGGTAACGCGCGCAAGTACCGAAGCGCCAAGCCACCCGTGGTGCATGTGTCGGCACGCGAGGCGGCGGCCGAGTTCGTCATCTCGGTGCGCGACAACGGCACGGGCATCGCGAGAAGATTTTCGAGGTTTTTGAGCACCTGCATACGCAGCAGGCGCAGACCGGCGCCGGGATCGGCCTCGCCATCCGCCGGCGGGCGGTCATGCGGTATGGCGGGCGGCTCTGGGTCGAATCGGCGGCGGGCGCCGGCAGCACGTTTCACTTCACCACACCCAAGAGGGACAACCGGCCTTGAAGCACGAACAGTTGAAGAACGCGCGCGTTGCCCGCATCCTGCTGGTGGAGGACAACGAGGACGATGTGGAGTTGCTTCGCCAGGGATTCAATCTTGCAAAACTGGCGATGGATCTGCACCGTGTAGAGAACGGTGTTGAGTGCATGGCCTTCCTGCGCAAGCAGGGCAAGTACGCCGGCAAGCCGCCGCCCGACCTCATCCTGCTTGACCTCAACATGCCGATCATGGGCGGTCGTGCGGTGCTGGCGGCCATCGCGGCGGCTGCGGAACTGAGGCACCTGCCGGTCGTCATACTCACGACGTCGGCGGGGGAGCAGGGCATACTCGCCATGTACAAACCTCGCTGCAGTTCCTACCTTGTCAAACCGGTGGACTTCGCGCAGTTCCTGCGGGTGGTCCGGACCATGACGGATTACTGGTTTACGGCGGTGGTACCGCCCGTCAAAGGGGGTGAGTAGAGGGCCGTTGTCCGGCGCTCAGGCGGTAGCCAGGGCCCGGGCACCGCGCGCGACCGCCGGTTGACCGTCAGCCGAGTACAAGGAAGTGAGGGTGTCTTGGCGGAGGATGGCGAGGGCGCGTGCGGTCTGCTGAAGTCCGGCATCGATCAGCTGCCCGCAGCGCCGGTTGGCGGCTCCCGCCGCTGTGGCGAGCTGCTGCAGCCGTTGCCAGAGATGGGCGGCCTGCGTGTTCGCCCGCGTAAATCCCCGCAGTCCGCCTTGCGCCGCGGAATAGCCCGCCGCGTCCAATGCTGCGTTCCGGCCGGCCATGAGCGCCGCCAGTTCGTCCGCCGCGCGCAGTTTGCGGGCGGCAATCTCCTGCACGGCATCAGCATCGCGCGCGAGCAGCGCACTACGTTCGGTGTCCACGAGCGCAGACCAAGACTCGAGTGCTGCGCACTCGCGCGCGAGCGCCCGCAATACCGCTGCCGTGCGGTCAGTGGCAATCATGCCCGGGTGGCGTCCAGCAGGGCGCGGGCGGCGGCGATCAGGCTGTCCGCGATGGCCTCGGGATCAATCTGGAGCTGGCCGTTGGTGATGGCCTGGCGTATCTCGGCCACCTTCCGGGCGTCGAAAACGTCTGGGCTGGCGGCGATTTCATGGGACAGCGCCTGCAGGTGCGCCGCAGCGGGAGACAGTTGGACCTCGACGCTTGCCGCGTCACCGGGGTCGGGCGCCCGGGCGCCCTTGGGCACACGGGCGTCCGCTCGCACTTCGCCGGTCTGGCCGGATTTGAGGCTAGGATCGATTTTCATGGGATTGGCCTTGGTTTACGAGTCCCTTTACGGGGGATGAATGCCATAACGGCAACTGGTTTCCAGAACTTTAGGCAAACCGCCCTGCACCCTTGTAGGAATCCGGCCCACAGCGATACGGAATCCTCGTCAGAAACCCACTTCCACCACGCCGTTGGCCCGCGCCACTCCTGTGATGATCTGTCCGGTGGCGGTCTGGACACGGGTGGGTTGTCCCTCCAGGGCGTTGCCGACGGCCCGGCCTTCGGCGGTGATCTGAAAACCGCGCCCGGTGGCGACGATGCGCACCGTCTGGCCCTGTGTTACCGCAGGCGCGGCCCGGAGCATGTCCTGACGGAGCGGTTGGCCGGCCATCAGAGTTACGGTAACGGTCATTCCGACGGCCTGCTTGTAGTCCACGACGGCCCCTCCCGGAAGCTGGGTGAGGTCGCCGCTGAGTGGGAGGAGGTCCTCGGCCAGGAGGGTCTGGCCCTGGCTCAGGGGCCGGGCCGAGACGAGATATTGTCCAGCAACGCGGACGATCACCGGGACGTACACCGTCCATGGCGTTCCGGCGACACAGCGCACCCCGACAGTGGCGTTGCCCCACAGACGAGCCCCGGGTGGGAGGAAGGCCTCGAGTGCCGGACAGGCCGGCAGGCTGGCGCGGCTGTCGAAGATGCCGACGCTGGACTGGACCTGTCCCGGCAAGCCGGTTGTTTCGCGGCGCAGGAACTGGTCCACGGTACGGATGATCTGCGCGGGATCCTGCCGCTCGAAAAGCGCGGGCTGGGCCAAAGCGGGGGCAAAGGGGCCCACGGAAAGCAACACGGCGATGATCACCGGCAGCAGGGCGCTCGACAGCGAGACCCGGCGGAAAGGGGGATGCCAAAGACGGGACATGGTGTGGTCCTCGCACGGAATCGAAGTTTGCCGGGAGAGCAGGCCGACCGCCTGTTTCCACGACGCCGCCATGAAACCATGCGGCGGTGCCCGCCCGTGCATGGAATTGAGGGGGGCTTCGGCCCCTGTTCGCCGTTTGGTCCCGGCCGGGACGGACTTAGTCTTGCACCCGTCACCACCACGGCGGTTACCGCCAACGGACTAGCCGACATGATCGACAAACTCGATGCCGCGTTTGCCTTCCACGAAAAGGCGCTGGGGCTGCGTGCGCAGCGCCAGCAACTTCTTGCGACCAACATCGCCAACGCCAATACGCCGAATTTCCAGGCGCGCGATATCGACTTCGCCGCGGCGCTCAAGGCGGCTACCGGCGGCAGCGGCACGAACCGACTGGCGCAAAGCGCGGCCGGACATCTCGCGAGCAAGGGCAGCGATGCCGGCGGGACGCTGGAGCCGCAGTATCGCGTGCCTACGCAGCCCAGCATCGATGGAAATACGGTGGAAATGGACCACGAGCGGGTCCAGTTTGCCGAAAACGCCCTGCGCTACGAGGTCCATCTGAACGCGCTCAGCGGGCAGATCAAGACCATGCTCGCCGCCCTTCAGGGCTGACCGGAGATAGACCATGTCACTCGATTCGATACTGAACATCGCGAGTTCCGCACTGACGGCCGAGTCGCACCGACTGAACACGACCGCCAGCAACCTCGCCAATGCGCAGAGCGCGACCGGACCGGACGGTCAGCCGTACCGCGCCAAGCAGGTGGTGTTCGGCGCCTCGATGCTGAACGCCCAGGGCGCCACCGGCGTGCGTGTCACAGGGGTGATCAACGACCCCTCGCCCCCCAGACAGGTATTCGATCCCAAGCATCCGCTCGCGAACGAGCAAGGCTACGTCGTGATGCCCAATGTCAACGTCATCGACGAGATGGTGAACATGATCTCTGCTTCACGCGCCTATCAGAACAATGTCGAAATGCTGAATACCACCAAGACGCTGATGCTCAAGACGATGACCATAGGCCAGTAAAGGAGCCAAACCATGAACACCGTACAGGACGTATCCCACCTTAGCGCGACCCTCGGTCTCGGCGCCTCGGCGTCGAGCCAGGCGGCGTCGGGTTCTCCCGCCGAATTGCAGGATCGGTTTCTCACCCTGCTGGTGACGCAGATGAAGAACCAGGATCCGCTGAACCCGCTCGACAACGCGCAGGTGACGTCCCAGCTCGCGCAGTTGAATACCGTCACCGGCATCGCGAAACTCAACACAACACTGGAAGCCATGGCTGCCAGCATCGGCGCGCAACAGGGCGTGCAGGCCGCCGCGCTGGTCGGCCATGGCGTCCTCGTGCCCGGCTCAACGATCGCGCTGGCGGGCGGCAACGGCGTGTTCGCCGTGGACCTGCCGCAGGACGCCGGCAGCGTTGTGGTGACCATCAAGAACGCCGCTGGCAAGGTTGTCCATACAACCGATGTCGGGCCCCAGAAGACCGGTACGGCCATCCTGCAGTGGGACGGCGCGACGGACGCGGGCACGACGGCACCCGACGGCAACTATACCTACAGCGTTGCCGCCAACGCGTCAGGCAAGGCGGTATCCGCCACGGCCCTCAGCTACGGTCGCGTGAGCGCGGTCATGCCGGGCGCCGATGGCGCCAGGCTGAATGTCCAGGGCGTGGGCAATGTCCCGCTCGCGGACGTCCGCCAGATCATCTAGACAACACAACACCAGGAGACTCGTCATGGGATTTCAGCAAGGACTGAGCGGACTGAACGGCGCAAGCAAGGGGCTCGATGTCGTGGGCAACAACATCGCCAATGCAAGCACCGTCGGCTTCAAGACATCGCAGGCGCACTTCGCCGACGTGTATGCCAATTCGCTGGGTGGCAGCGGCGCCAACCAGGTCGGCATCGGCACGAATGTGATGGCCGTGGCCCAGGAGTTCACGCAGGGCAACGTGACCACCACCAACAACCCGCTCGACATGGCGATCAACGGGCAGGGCTTCTTCCGGATGAGCGAGAACGGAACGATCACCTACGCGCGCAACGGCCAGTTCCACATGGACCGGTCCGGCTACATCATCGACGATGCCAACCGCCGGCTGACCGGCTATCCGGTCGACGCGACCGGCAATATCGTGCAGGCGGCGCCGGTCGACCTGCAAGTCGTCGCCGGCACGCTCAATCCGCAGGCGACCGCGCAGACGGGGATCAGCGTCAACCTCGACGCCCGTTCGGCGCCTGTCGCGGCGGTCTTCAACCCGAACGATCCGACGACGTTCACGACGTCGACTTCAATGTCGACCTACGACAGCCTCGGCTTCGCACACACCGTGTCGATTTACTTCGCGAAGACCGCCGCGGTGAACGGATGGAACACTTACGCCACCGTCGACGGCACCGCCGTGGGCAACGTGAACCTCGGTGCCGGCGCGGGCAATCCGGCCGCGCTGGCGTTCAACAGTTCCGGCGCGCTGACATCCGGCATGCCGCTCAACATGTCCATCGATCTGAATGCGGTGGCCACGGCGCTCGGCACCGTGAACGGCGCGACCTCGCCGATGGCCTTTACCCTGGACTTCGGCGGCAGCACGCAGTTCGGCTCCGTCTTCGGCGTCAATTCACTCACGCAGGATGGCTATGCTTCGGGCCAGTTGGCCGGCATTGCGATCGGCGGCGACGGTGTGATTCTCGGCCGCTATTCCAACGGCAGGTCCAATCCGCTGGGGCAGGTTGTGCTCGCCAATTTCAACAACGCGAACGGTCTGGCGCCGCTGGGTGGCAACCAGTTCGCGGAAACATCGGAGTCCGGTCTGCCGCAAGTGGGTGCACCCGGTTCCAGCAACCTGGGGGTGCTGCAATCCGCGGCGGTCGAGGAATCGAACATCGACCTGACCGCCGAACTGGTCGAAATGATCATCTTCCAGCGTGTCTACCAGGCCAACGCGCAGACCATCAAGACGCAGGATTCCATCCTGCAAACGCTGGTTAACATTCGCTGACCGCGGGCGGGCAGTCAAACAACGTGGCTAAGGGAACGACATGGACCGGATGATCTACGTGGCGATGACCGGGGCAAAGCATGCGGCCGAGCGCCAGGCAACGATAGCCCACAATCTCGCGAATGCCACGACGACTGGCTACCGGGCAGACGTAAACGCGTTCCGCGCGGTCTACGTCAAGGGACATGGGCTCGAAACGCGCGCTTTCGTGATCGAGTCGACCACCGGCAGCGATTTTGCACCGGGCCCCGTGCAGCAGACCGGCCGCGATCTCGACGTCGCCGTTCAGGGCAAAGGCTGGATCGCGGTCCAGCTCGATGACGGCTCGGAGGCTTATACCCGCAACGGCAGCCTGCAGATCAATGCCAACGGCCTGTTGCAGACGCGCGGCGGCTTCAGCGTTGCCGGAGACAGCGGCCCGATCAGCATTCCGCAGGATACCCAGCCGGTCATTGGTCGTGACGGCACCATCTCGGCGGTGCCGTTCGGGACCAAACCGAACACGGTCAGCACCATCGGCCGCATCAAGCTCGTCAATCCCGAAGAGTCGCAACTGACGAAGGGGCCGGACGGCCTGTTCCGCCTCAAAGGGGGCGGCCAGGCCGAAGCGGACGCCGCCGTCGGCGTCATTTCCGGCGCGCTCGAGGGCAGCAACGTCAACGTCGTGGAGGCCATGGTCGGCATGATCGAGACGGCGCGCCAGTACGAGATGCAGATGCAGTTGTTGCAGAAAGCCGAACAAAACGCCAGCCAGGCGACACAGATTCTCTCGGTACGCTGAATTAACGCCGCCACAGTAGGAGTCAACCATGATTCGCTCGCTCTGGATTTCCAAGACCGGCCTCGACGCGCAGCAGACGCAGCTCGATGTCATCGCCAACAACCTTGCCAACGTCAGCACCAACGGCTTCAAGCGTTCGCGGCCCGTGTTCGAAGACCTGCTGTACCAGACCCTGCGGCAGCCGGGGGCGCAGTCGTCCCAGCAGACGCAGATTCCATCGGGGCTGCAGATCGGGACCGGTGTGCGTCCGGTGGCGGCGCAGCGCATCTTCACGCAAGGCAACCTGCAGCAGACCGGAAACGCGCTCGATATCGCAATCCAGGGGCAGGGCTTCTTCCAGGTGCTGCTGCCGGACGGGTCCACCGCCTACTCGCGCGATGGCTCGTTCCAGCTCGACAGCCAGGGGCAGCTGGTGACCTCCAGCGGCTATACCGTGCAGCCGCAGATCACGATTCCGGCCGGCGCGCAGACGATTACCTTGGCCAAAGACGGCACTGTTTCGGTGCTCACGGCCGGTCAAACACGCCCGACGCAGGTTGGTTCCCTGCAGATCTCAAACTTCATCAACCCGGCCGGGTTGCAGGGTATCGGTGAAAACCTGTATCTCGAAACAGCGTCGTCGGGAACGCCCACGGTCGGGCAGGCTGGGACCAACGGTCTCGGCAGGCTCAACCAGGGCTACGTCGAAACCTCCAACGTCAACGTGGTGGAAGAACTCGTGAGCATGATCCAGACGCAGCGGGCGTACGAGATCAACTCCAAGGCAGTGCAGACGGCAGACCAGATGCTCGGCCGTCTGGCGCAGCTCTAGGTCGCATCATGAACAAGTTCCCGCTCGTGCTGGCCGGACTGCTCGCCGGCTGCCAGATCACTCCGCCACCGATTGTGCATCAGCCGATGTCGGTGCGTCCGCCGCTGAGCCCGTCGTCCGCGCAGAGCAACGGTGCCATCTATCAGGTCAGCAACAGCTACCGCCCGATGTTCGAGGACCGTCGGGCGCGCTACGTTGGCGATACCCTGGTCGTCAACATCGTCGAGAAGACGCAGGCCAACAAGAAGTCCGGCACCAATGTCGACAAGTCCAACGCCATGCAGTACGGGGTGACGTCCTTGCAGGGGTTGCCCGGCAAGAGTTTCCTGAATTCGTCCCTGAACGCCAACTCATCCACCAAGTTCGATGGCAGTGGTCAATCGACGGCCAACAACGACTTTGCCGGCACGATTACCGCGACAGTCATCGACGTCTACCCCAACGGCAACCTGCTGGTCTCGGGCGAGAAACAGATCGCGATGTCGCAGGGCACGGAGTTCATCCGCTTTTCCGGGGTGGTCGATCCGCGTTTCATCAGCACGCTGAACACGGTGATTTCCACTCAGGTGGCCGATGCACGCATCGAGTACCGCGCCAACGGCATCATCGACGAGGCCCAAATCCTGGGCTGGCTCGCGCGGTTCTTCCTGACCTTCCTGCCGTTCTGACCATGAAGCCCACACGCTGCAATATCCGTGCCGTTCTCTCGCTCGCGCTGTATGCGCTGGTGCTGGCGTTGGGCCTCCCCGACGCGCGCGCCGAGCGTATCAAGGACCTGGTTTCGGTGCAGGGCGCACGCGGTAACCAGCTTATCGGTTATGGACTGGTGGTCGGCCTGGACAACAGCGGTGACCAGACCACGCAGACGCCGTTCACCGTGCAGAGCGTGGTCAACATGCTGTCCCAGCTCGGTGTGAATGTTCCGCCCGGCGTGACCATGCAGTTGAAGAACGTGGCCGCCGTGATGGTGACCTCGACCCTGCCGGCGTTCGCCTCTCTCGGGCAGACGATCGACGTGACCGTGTCCTCGCTGGGCAACGCCAAAAGCCTGCGTGGCGGCACGCTGCTGATCAGTCCGCTCAAGGGCGCGGACGGCCAGATCTACGCGATGGCCCAGGGCAATGTGGCGGTCGGTGGTGCGGGCGCCTCGGCCAACGGCAGCAAGGTCCAGATCAACCATTTGAACGCCGGCCGCATCCCGGCGGGTGCCACAGTGGAGCGCACCGTGCCGACGCAGGTGGGGCAGGGAGATTTCCTGCAACTGGAGGTCAACACGACTGATTTCACCACGGTCGCCCGCATCGTGGATGCGATCAACGGCCGCACGGCTCCAGGCACCGCGCAGGCGGTGGATGGGCGGGTGATCAGAGTATCGGCGCCGGCCGACGCCAACGAGCGGGTGGCCTTCCTGTCGCGGATCGAAAGTATTGACGTTGCCCTTGCGCCAACGATGGCCAAGGTGATCGTCAACTCGCGCACGGGTTCGATCGTCATGAACCAGACGGTACGAGTGGAGACATGCGCCGTCGCGCATGGCAACCTGTCCGTCGTGATCACGACGACGCCGGTCATTAGCCAGCCCGGCGCGTTTTCCTTGGGCCGCACGGTCGAGGCGAAGCGGTCCGACGTGCAGATACAGCAGGAGGCCGGCAGTCTCATCATGGTGCCTGTCGGCGTATCGCTCGCCGACGTGGTGAGGGGGCTGAATGCACTCGGAGCAAACCCCGCCGACCTCGTGTCGATCCTGCAGGCCATGAAGGCGGCGGGCGCTTTGCGCGCCGATCTGGAGATCATCTGACATGGCCCTCAACCTCGGCGCCGAACTGAATTCACTGTCCGTCGATACCCGGTCGATCGAGGACCTGAAACAACGCGCGCTGAAAGACCCGCAGGGTGCGGTCAAGGACGCGGCACGCCAGTTCGAAGCCCTGTTCCTGCAAATGATGCTGAAGTCGATGCGCGACGCCGGGGGGGCGCACGACGGCCCGCTCGACAGCGAGCAGACCCGCACGTACACCTCGATGCTCGACCAGCAACTGGCGCAGGTGATGGCCAAGCGCGGCACCGGCCTGGCGGACGTGCTTGCACGGCAGATGTCCAAGGAACTCGGAACTGCTTCAGCTCCGGCCGAAATCGCCACGGAACCGGTCGAGGAGCAGCCAGTAGCGGTGGTGCCGGCGGCGACCATGCCGGCCCCGACTCGCCCACCGACGGCGGAGATGCTCGGCACGCGTGCCAAGGATTTCGTCAGCCGGCTCTGGCCGCACGCGGCGGAAGCAGCCCGCGAGACCGGTATTCCTCCCCGGTTCATCTTGGCCCAGGCCGCGTTGGAAAGCGGGTGGGGCAAGGGAGAGATCCGCCATGCCAACGGGTCGACGGCCCACAATCTGTTCGGCGTGAAGGCCGGCCGCCGCTGGTCGGGACCGGTGGTCGAAACCCTGACGACCGAGTACGTCGGCGGCACGGCGCAGAAGACGAACGAGCGCTTTCGTGCGTACGGATCGTACGCCGAAGCTTTCAAGGACTACGCGCGGATGCTGAAGTCGCAGCCGCGTTACGCCGCGGTGATTGAGGGGGGTCGGGACGCCCAAGGCTTCGCGCGCGGGTTGCAGCAAGCCGGCTACGCAACGGATCCGGCCTACGCGGACAAGCTGGTGCGTGTCATCAACAGCAACCTCCTGAGGCAGGGCATGACGGGTTGAATGGCGCGCGAAACGGCGGCTTCAAGTCGCCGCCGTTACTGCCGTAGATCCTTCTCGTCACCCCGCCGTCAAACTTCGGAACGCTTACGTGGGAACCAGCCTTTACGGGATCGGACTGTCAGCGCTGAATGCCGCCCAGCTTGGGTTGGCCACCGCTGGCCACAATATCGCCAACGCGAACACGCCGGGATACAGTCGCCAGCGTACCGAGCAGGCCAACGCACTGCCTTTGCAAACCGGCGCGGGTTACGTGGGGCAGGGCACTCGCGTCGTTACCATCCAGCGCGTATACGAACAGTACGCCGCCAACCAGGTGCTGCAATCGACCGCGCTCAGCGCATCCTATGGCGCCTACAGCACGGCCCTCTCGCAGATCGACAATCTGCTGGCCGACAGCAGCGCGGGGCTTGCTCCCGGGCTGCAGGACTATTTTTCGGGTGTCCAGAACGTCGCGAATCACCCCTCCGACAGCGCCGCACGAACCGCCCTCCTCGCGTCTGGCCAGGCGCTGGCTGCGCGCTTTCACCTACTGGATGGACAGCTCAGCGATCTGCGCAGCGGGGTTAACGCGCAGATCGACGCCAGCGTGGGTGCCATCAACGGCTACGCCCGGCAGATTGCCCAGTTGAACCAGCGCATCCTCGTGGCGCAGGGCGCGGGGGGAGGGCAACCACCGAACGACCTGCTGGACCAGCGCGACCAGCTCGTCGCGCGACTGAACGGTCAAGTGTCGGCGACAGTGGTGCGCGAGTCCGACGGGAGCTACAACGTCTTCGTGGGGAGTGGCCAGCCGCTGGTGATCGCCAGCCAGAGTTATGCCCTGTCGTCCGTCGCGGATCCCACCGATCCGAGCCGTAAAACGGTGGCGCTGGCCACCGCCGGCAACAGCGTGCTGCTGCCGGAGGCATCGCTGACCGGTGGACAACTGGGCGGCATGCTCGCCTTTCGCAATGAAGCGTTGGAGCCGGCACGCAACGAACTCGGACGCGTGGCGATTGCCGTCGCCACGGGAATCAACAACCAGCAGTCACTCGGACAGGACCTCACTGGCGCCTTGGGAAGCGCGTTCTTCACGCTGCCACCGCCTCAGGTGGTGCCGAACACGCTGAATACCGGTACGGCACAGATGACCGGCACGATCGCCGGCGGCAATGCGCTGACCGCAAGCGACTATCGCCTCGCCTTCACGGGGCCGAACTACACGTTGACGCGTCTGTCCGATAACGTTCAGCAGACGATCACGCCGGTCGCGCTTGGGGCTGGCGTGACGGTTGACGGCTTCACGCTGACGCTTACAGCGGGAGCCGCAGCCGCGGGGGACGCCTTCCTCATTCGGCCGACCGCGCAAGGCGCCGCAGGCATCGATGTGGCCCTGTCCGATCCCGCGCGCATCGCCGCCGCGGCCCCGATTCGCGCTGCGGCCGGCGCCGCCAATCTCGGTAGCGGGATTATCAGTGCAGGTGCCGTCAACGGACCGGCCCCGCCCAACGCCAACCTGCAACAGCCCGTTACGCTCACGTTCACCGGCGCGGGCACCTACGACGTCAACGGCACCGGTACCGGCAATCCCACCGGCGTTGCCTACACGGCGGGCACTACGATCACCTACAACGGCTGGACGGTGAGCCTGAACGGTGCGCCGCAGGCTGGCGATACATTCACGATAGTGCCGAATACGGCCGGCAGCGGGGACAACCGCAACGCGCTTCTCATGGCGGGACTGGAAACGCAGAAGACGGTAGCGAACGGCACTGCTACCTATCAGTCAGCCTATGCCCAACTGGTGGCGAGCATTGGCATCCAGACCGCCGATGCCCAGAACATGCAGGCCGCGGAAGAGGCCGCACTGATGCAGGCAACCCAGCTCCAGCAGTCCGTCTCAGGGGTGAACCTGGACGAGGAGGCCGCGAACCTCATGCGCTACCAGCAGGCGTACCAGGCAGCCGGCAAGGTCATGCAGATCGCGGACAGCCTGTTCAAGACCCTGCTGGATCTCGGCCGTTAGACCTCAGGAGTGCATCCATGCGTATCAGCACAAACACCTTATACGACCGTGGCGTGACCGCGATGCAGGGCCAGCAGTCGAAAGTCCTGCATACCCAGCAACAGATCTCGACGGGCCGGCGCGTGCTGACCCCCGCGGATGACCCGATCGCCGCGTCGGGTGCGTTACGGGTACAGCAGTCGATGGCCACCAACGCGCAGTATCGCACCAACCGGGACGCCGCTGTCGCGCAGCTTTCACTGACGGACGAGGCGCTGAGCCGGGTGGTGAATGTGCTGCAATCGGTCCGGGAAACCGCGGTGAACGCCGGGAACGGTGCCTTGTCTGCCACGGACCGGGCGACGTTGGCGCAAGCCCTGACCGGGCAATACGACGAACTGATGTCGATCGCCAACACAGTCGACAGTGATGGCAATTACCTCTTCGCTGGTTTCCAGACGGGGGTTCGACCGTTCAGCCAGAGCGGTGGCGGCGTAAATTTTCTCGGTGACGAGGGCGTCCGGCGCGTCCAGGCCGACGCCACCCGACAGATCGAAACCAGTCTTTCGGGGGCGGCGGTGTTCCAGCGGATCCGCAACGGCAACGGGATGTTCGTCACGCAGCCAGCCGCGGCCAATACCGGCACGGGGGTCATTGCCCAGGGCACCGTGGTCAATCCGGCGGCGTTGACGGGGCGCGATTACCGGCTGGACTTTATCGTGGCTGGCGCGGTGACGACCTACAACGTGGTGGACGTGACCTTAGGCACCACCGTGGCCACCGCCCAACCCTATACGGCAAACGGTACGATCACGATTGCCGGCATGCAGACGATGGTAACGGGCAGCCCGGCCAACGGTGACCAGTTCACCATTTCGCCAAGCGTGAATCAGGGTCTGTTTGCAACCCTCAGCAATTTGGCCTCGCAGCTGCGGTCTGCCAATACCGGCCCGGCCTGGACGGCCCAGTTCACCAGTGCCCTCGGTCTTTCGCTCGCCAATGTGGACCAGGCGCTCGATCATATCGTCGTGGCGCGCAGCGATGTAGGCTCGCGTCTGAAGGAGATCGACAACCTGAGCGGAGCGGGGGAAAGCCTCGGCATCCAGTACGAACAGACCCTCTCGCAACTGCAGGATGTGGACTACGCCAAGGCGATCACGGACCTGACACGCTACCAGACGACGCTCGAGGCCGCCCAGCGATCGTTCACGCGGATCGCCGGCAAGTCTCTTTTCGACTACCTCTAGCGACATACGGGCCCCAGGGGCTTTCGCTAGATGGGGCGAGAGACCAGCATTGAATTTTTACGGAGCGTGAGGCCGAGGTGTTCACTTTGTCGGATGAGGTACCTGGTCATACGATCACTTGTGGGTCAGGAGCAGTCATGAGACGCCGTTGCCCGGCGCGCGCAACCCATCGCCGAATTCCGCTATGACGAGACCGGCAAGACCGGCGGGCAAGTAAAGGGCCTGGATTCCAGCTGTCGCTCGAATGACGGAAATAGAGTTTTCAGCGCCTCCCTAGAGGGCTTCGCCGCCACCGCCGTTGTCGAATGCGGCGAGCAGCGTGCGGGTTGCGAGTAGTATGCGCAGCCGTTCGAGGCGCTGCCGGCAATGTGTGCGGAGGTGCTGCTCTGCCCGCGCGGGGGTATGGGGTTGATCTGCACGGCGTGCACCTTGAGAACGTCCGCTGCGCTGTCGACCACGAAGTCTGCGATCTGACCTTCTGCGTCAAGGATGATCACGGCCGTGGTGTCGTTGAAGGTCGCATCGTCGATGCCTGGCCACAGACGGAGGTCGAGAATCGTCAACAGTGTGCCGCGCAGATTGATGCTGCCCTTGATGTAGGCCGGTACGTTTGCGATCGGCGTCACCGTCCCGTAGCGGCGGATCTCCCGGGCCGCCAGCAGATCAATGCCGTATTCGGCAGGCCTGATCCGGAGCACCAAGTGTTTGCGGGCCGCCGCCGGCGCGTCGCCCTCGTCCCTTACGTCGTTGTCGCGGTCCTTCATTCCCACTCCCTTGTTGTCCGTCACCCGTCGGTCAGTGCGGTAGGTGGGAGTGCTGCCGTTCCTGATTGAGGTTAGGCGCAGGGAGGTGGCGGACGATCGGGGCATTCCGGGATGGAGGCAGAGAATTTCCTAACGACATCCCAGGGAAATTCCTGTGGCCTGGCGGGCATGAGCGGTACAGCGGCCAGAGTGGGAAGGCTGCCACTGCACGAGACCTTCGCGCATGGCAAGGCGCACGAGCGTGGGCACGTCGCGGATGTCCAGACGCCGCATCAGCGCGGCCCGATGCGCTTCCACGGTCTTGGCGTTCAGGCCCAGTTGCGCGGCGATCCTTCTGGTGTGTCGACTCTCTGCGATTGGCCGTAGCCCCTCGCGCTGACGCGCCGGCAGCTGCTCGAGCGGGCCGGGCCTCGGGGGCGCCATCACGCCGCGGAACCCGCGGGAACCCAGAGGCATGCCACCCGTCATGTCCGCGCGTAGTGCGAGTGCGACCTCGGCGGGTGTTGCATTCTTCAGCAGATAGCCCGACGCGCCGGCCCGCCACGCCCTCGACACGTAGTCCGGTTCGGCAGGTTTCGACAGGATGATGACGCGCGTCCCGGGACCGCCATCGACAATGCAGTGGGTGGCTTCGATGCCGTCGATCCCGGGCATGTCGATGTCGATCAATGGGATATCAGGACTCAGACTTCCGGCCATCTCGAAGGCGGTGCGGCCGTCCGCCGCTTCCCCCACGAGCTCGATGCCGTCGATGCGGTCGAGCATGACGCGTAGCTCCGCGCGCAGCACGGCGTGGTCGTCTGCAAGCAGGACCTTGATGATCGGTTCCATGGGCCACAGGGACTACGGTGTCACCGCCGTTAACGGCGCCTGCGGGACGACTTGAGGGCCTGTGGCTCAGCGTGGGGGCGCGAACAGCTGGTCTGCCAACCCCAGCCCCTGCTCCATCATTCCAATCATCGCGTTGCCTAGATGGGGCAGCACCAGGAACATGGCGCTGAAACCGATGAGAAGTGTCAGCGGGAAACCAACCGAAAAAAGGTTGAGTTGGGGGGAGGCACGGGTCAGAACACCAAGCGCCAGGTTGACGACCAGCAGGGTGGCGACGACCGGCAGCGCCAGCATGAAACCCCCGAAGAAAACGTGGGCGCCGGCCCCGACGAGCACCTGCAGCACGCTGGCGGACACCGGCCAGGCCCCTACCGGCAGCACGTCGAATGATCGCATCAGCACGGTCAGCAGGACCAGATGGCCGTTCAGGGCCAGAAACACCAGCGTTGCCAACAGGCCCAGGAATTGGGCGATGACCTGGACCGAGGCCGTACTCTGCGGGTCGAAGAATGTCGCGAAACCCAGCCCGGTCTGCAGGCCCATCAGCTCGCCGGCGAACTCGATGGCCGTGAAGGTCAGGCGCATGACGAATCCGATCGCAGTGCCGATCGCGAATTGCAGGGCCAGAGTGGCGAAGCCCTCCGCCGACCACGGCGCAATTGCGGGCAAATCGAGCGATGGCGCGATAATGAACGTGACGGCCACTCCCAAGCCAAGCTTGACACGCGCCGGCACCATGGCGCTTCCCAGCACGGGGGCGGCGGCGATCAGGCCAAGCACCCGCGTCAGCGGCCATAGAAAGGCGGCGATGGTGGCCGTCCATTGCGCCTCGGTAAAGGAAATCACGTACGGACCGGCGCTTAGCCGATCATGCCGGGCAGCCCCTCGAACAACCGCCGCATGTAGTCCAGCATCAGCGTCAGCATCCAGGGGCCGGCGACCACCAGCGCGACGCACAGTGCGATCAGCTTGGGAATGAATGACAGTGTCGGTTCGTTGATCTGGGTGGCGGCCTGGAAGATGCTGACGAGCAGCCCGACGGCAAGGGCGGCGAGCAGCAGGGGCGCCGCGAGCAGCAGGGTCATCTGCAGCGCCTGCTGGCCTATGGTCATGACGGATTCGGGGGTCATCGCGGAAGGGCTCGCATCAGGTGGCAAAACTCTGGGTGAGGGAGCCGATCAGCAGGTGCCAGCCATCAGCGAGGACAAACAGCATGAGCTTGAACGGCAGCGAGATCATCACGGGCGACACCATCATCATACCCATGGACATCAACACGCTGGCCACGACCATGTCGATGATCAGGAACGGAATGAAGACGAGAAAGGCGATCTGGAAGGCTGTTTTCAGTTCGCTGGTCACGAAGGCCGGAATGAGCACCTTGAGGGGTACCTCGTCGGCCGTCCTGACGTCGGGCGACCTCGATATGCGCAGGAAGAGCGCGAGGTCCGCCTCGCGCGTCTGCTTCAGCATGAAGCCCTTAAGCGGCACCGTCGCCCGTTCGAGCGCGACGTTGGCGGAGATCTTGTTCTCGGAAAACGGGACGTAAGCCTCCTGATGGATGCGGTCGAGCACCGGCGACATCACGAACAGCGTCAGAAAGAGGGCGAGGCCGACCAGTACCCGGTTGGGCGGAGAGGTCGTGGTGCCCAAGGCATGCCGCAGCATCGATAGCACGATGATGATGCGCGTGAAGCCGGTCATCATCAGCATCACGGCTGGCAGCAGCGTCAGGCTGCTGAGGAGGATGAGGGTTTGCAGGGACAGGCTGTAGGTCTGTCCGCCGCCGGGCGCCGGCGTGCTCGTCAGCGCGGGCAGACCGCCGGCCGTTTGGGCGAACGCGGGCACCGCGGCAAAAGCGGCAGCCAGCAGCAGGGCTCGAAGCAGGGACTTAGGCATGTGGGCGACGTTCCAGTGCGCGGTTGATCCAGGCGGCGAATGTGGCGCCAGACGCGGGTGAGGCAGCGGGTTCCGATGCGGTCGCGTCCACGGGGCGCGTGCAGGTATGGAGCGGGGTGATGCGGCCAGGCGCGACCCCGAGCACCAGCCAGGTGTCCTTCAGTTCGACGATCACCACGCGTTCGCGTGCACCGAGTGCTGTGCCGCCGACCACCCGCAATCCGCCAGGTGAGGTGCGGGGCAGACCGTTGAGGCGTTTAAGGAGCCACGCGGCGCCCAGTAGTACGCCCAGGACGAGGAGCAGGGCGCCGGCGACCTGCAGCAGACTGCCGGCCGAGACCACGCCCGGCGTGGCATCCGCGGCGAAAGCAAAGGTGGGGGCGCACCCGGCTGCAGCAGCCCAAAATGCGACGCGGGCTACCATCGGTTCAACTTCCGGATGCGTTCCGACGGCGTGATGATGTCAGTGAGGCGGATGCCGAACTTGTCATTGACGACGACCACTTCGCCTTGGGCGATGAGGAAGCCGTTGACCAGCACATCCATGGGTTCGCCGGCGAGCCCGTCGAGTTCGACCACCGACCCCTGCGCCAGTTGAAGCAGGTTTTTTATCGCCAGCTTGGTCCGGCCGAGTTCCACCGTGAGCTGCACGGGGATGTCGAGAATCATATCGATGTCGTTCGGCGTGCCCGCGCGCGCGGCAGCGGGCGCCAGTTGCTGAAACTGTACTGGCGCGGCATCGGGCGCGGCGGTGGCCGCCCCGGCCTGCTCGTTCATGGCCGCTTCCCACTCGTTGGCGGGGGCGGCTACCTGCGTCAGGGTTTCTGTCATGGGCGGCTCCGGTAGGGTTATCAGTGCAGCGAAGAAGGGGTGGACAACGGGGCAAACAGGTTCTCCGCCGGCGTATGGCCCAGCATGCGCTCGACCCGCAGTGCGTAACTGCCGTTGGCCACGCCGTAGCGGCATTCCATCACCGGTACGCTGTCGACGGTCGCGGTCAGCACGGGCGGCAGTTCGATCGGCAGGACATCACCGACTTTCATTTCCAGCAGACGGCCGAACGTCGCGTCGATGCTGCCCAGGTTGACCAGCAGGCCCACCTCGGCCGCCTGCACCTGCTTCGCCAGCCGCGAGACCCAGCGTTTGTCGGCCTCCATCTGTTCGCCCTGCAAACTGCTGCAGAGGATGTCGCGGATGGGCTCGAGCATGCCGTAGGGCATGCAGACATGCATGTCCGCGGTCGTATCGGCAGTTATCTCGATGGTGAATGTCATGGTGACCACGACCTCGTTGGGCGTGGCGATGTTCGCGAACTGGGTGTTGATCTCGGAGCGCAGGTACTCGAATTTGATCGGGTAGATCGGCTCCCAGGATTTCTCATAGCTTTCGAACACGGTCTCGAGCAGGCGCTGGATGATGCGGCTCTCGGTCAGGGTGAACTCGCGACCCTCGACGCGAAACTGGAAGCGACCGTCGCCGCCAAAGAGGTTGTCGACGACCAGGAAAACGAGGCTGGGGTCGAAGATGATCATGCCGGTGCCGCGCAGGGGTTTGATTTGGACCAGATTGAGATTGGTCGGGATGACGAGATTGCGGATGAACTCGCTGTACTTCTGCGTCTTCACCGGGTTCACCGAGATGTTGCAGGTGCGCCGCAGCAGGGTGAACAGGCCGGCGCGCAATAGGCGCGCGAAGCGCTCGTTGATGAGCTCGAGCGTGGGCATGCGCCCGCGCACGATGCGTTCCTGTTTGGCGAGGTTGTAGGGACGAATGCCCTGGTCCGCTTCGTGCCGGGGTTCTTCGGTTTCGCCGGTCACGCCGCGCAGCAGCGCATCGACCTCGTCCTGTCTGAGAAATTCCTTGCTCATGTCACTGGATGATGAAGGCGGTGAAGAGTACCGCCTGCACCGGGCCGTTGGTGTCGGCCGCTCTGGCTGGTGCGGCGGCTGGGGATGCGTTCTCGTGCTTTGGGCTGCCCTCCGACACAGTCGCGGGGGCGGCACCCCCCGTGGTTTCAACCGGCTTTTCGGCGGGCTTGGGGGGCGCACCGGAAAGGGTGCCGTTGATCGTAGCCAGTATTTGGTCGGCAAGCTGTTGTTTGCCTTCGGTCGTGACCAGTTCCGACGCGCGTTTGCCGGACAGGAGCAGCAGCACGGCATTGCGGATGGCAGGCGCATGGAGCTTGAGGGCCGCTTCAGCCGTGGCGTCGGTCACCTTGGCCGTGACATTGGTCTGCAGAAAACGCGGCTGCCCCTGGTCGTTCTGGAGGTTGACCGTAAAGGTTTCCAGCGCGACGAAGACCGGGGGTTTGGCCGGCTCAACCTTTGCCTTGGCAGGGGCGTCGTCGTCGCCCGCGGAATGTCCAAAGTAGTACCAACCGGCGGTACCGCCACCAGCGAGGAGAGCGAGGCCGCCCAGAAGGATGAGCCATTTCCCGCGGCCGGACTTCTTTTTGCCGGAAGAGGGGGGCGCTTCTGCGGCGGACGCCGCTGTGGTTGCTTGAGCCATGGTGTTGATCCGGGTAAGTGGGGGGAATTATCGCGACCGGCTCCATTGGCCAAGCTACGGATTAGAGGGTTATTCCCCGGGCTATCCCCCGCTTAGGCGAAGGTATCGATCCCAGACCAGCCGTCTGCACGGGTGGGCAGGGGCAGCAGTGTCATGGTTGCCTCACCCGATGGCGCTGGCGGGCGGGAAGCGGACATTTTCTGTCGCGCGGAGGCGTCTTCGCCGGGCTGACCCGGCTGACCGCCTACGCTGGCTTCGCTCAGCGTAATGCCCGATTCAGCCAGCATTTCGCGCAGGCGCGGCAAACCCGCCTCCAGGGCATCGCGCGTCGCCGACTGGGACGCGACGAACTGGACCGTGGCGGCACTGCGCAGGTCGCCATCGACGGCGATACGGATTTCGACAGGACCCAGTTCGGGCGGATTGACGTGCAACTCGGCGTGCTGGATTCGTGCGTTGACCATCCAGGAGACCGATTGCCCAATCTGTTCGTGCCAGACGCGGGAGCCGACCGCCGCCGGCACTTCCACATGGTGTATGGGCGGCGGCGGGGGAGGGGCATGGGATTGCGCGGCCGCCTGCAGGTTGATGGACGGCGTCTCCACCGAAGGCGCGGGCAGTCCGTGAGCGGACGGGCCGCCCGAATCGAGGTGGTCTGCAAACTCCCGCGCAAAGTTATTCTCGGGCGCGGCGGCATCCCCTGCCGACGTTGACGCGTGGGTGGCCATTGCCGCGGGCGCATTCAGGCCAGACGCTGACGGAGGAAGCGAGAGCGTACCCGTGCGGTCGGCATCGACCGGCACGGGCTTGCCGTCGGGGCCGGGGGAAGGCGGCGTCGACGGCGCCAGCATCGGCAGGCCGAGGAGCGCCAGCGTATCCAGTGCAGGATTGCCCTCGTTGCCGGAGGCCGCCCGGGCGCTGTCTTCATCGGCGACCGTGCCGGCAACGGCGGCGTCGAGAGGGGGCGGCGTTAGTGCCCCCAGCAGTTCCGTCTCGAGAACGCGCTGGAAGGCATCGGCGTCGGCGCCCGCCTGGGCATCGTTGGCCGCCACGACGTTGGCGCCCATCTGGGCGCTCAGCGTTGCCGGCGGCGTATTCGGTAGGGTCAGCAGGACATCCATGGATTTGCTCCTCGACGACAATCATCAGGTGAACGGGTAGGCCAGGGGATTGCCGCTGCGGCGCAGCGCGCTTTCGTCCTGCTCGCGCTGGTCGCGCCGAGCGCCCTGCAGGACTTCGCGCTGGCGGGTGCGGTCCGCCAGCGTGGAGAATGATTTGAGCTTCCGGTTGGCGTTCTGCCATTCCTGGCGGGTTGCCTCGACACGGGCCTGGCAACTGGCCACTACCGCGCACTGTTGCTTGATCGCGGCATCCAGCTTGCCCAAGAAGTCGTGATAGTTGCGCAGGACGTCAGGACACAAGCCCGTCCGGGCGGCGGCGGTCAGCCGCGCCTGGTAATCAGTACGGTACGTTTCCAGCAGGGCGAGCTTCGCGTCCGCCTCGCGGGCGAGAACATGCGAACGGCCAAGGCCGCGGGTGGCCGCGTCCGTACCGTTCTGCGCAAGGTCGGTAAGCTGGGCGAGCTGGCGTTTGTCCATGGGAATGCCCGCTCCGGTTTCAGGCGGCGGCCGGCGCGGCGAGCATTGCGTCGAGCTGGTTGACGCTGTCGGCGTAGGTCACGCACTGGCGCATGTCCTGCCGCAGGAATGCCTCGCATCGCGGGTGCGCCTCGATGGCCCGGTCCAGCGCGGGATCGGCGCCGGCGCTGTACGCGCCGACGGTGATGAGGTCGCGGCTGCGCTGGTATCGGGAGTACAGCCCCTTGAATGCGCGCACGCGCTCGGCCTGTTCGGGACTGATGAGGGAGGTCAGGGCCCGGCTGATCGAGGCCTCGATGTCGATGGCGGGATAGTGTCCCTGTTCCGCGAGGTTGCGCGACAGGACGATGTGACCGTCGAGAATGGCCCGCGCCGCGTCAGCAATCGGGTCCTGCTGGTCGTCGCCTTCCGTCAGAACGGTATAGAAGGCGGTGATCGAACCGCCGCCGGCCGGGCCGTTCCCGGCGCGTTCCACGAGTTGCGGCAAGCGGGCGAACACGGAAGGGGGGTATCCCTTGGTGGCGGGCGGTTCACCGACCGCCAGCGCGATCTCGCGGCTCGCCATGGCGTAGCGGGTCAGCGAATCCATGATCAGCAGCACCTGCTTGCCCTGGTCGCGGAAGTACTCGGCGATGGCGGTCGCGTAGGACGCACCCTGGACCCGTATGAGCGGCGAAGTATCGGCCGGTGCGGCCACTACGACGGCACGTGCCATGCCGTCGCGGCCAAGGATGTTCTCGATGAATTCCTTGACCTCCCGGCCCCGTTCGCCGATCAAGCCGACGACCGTGACGTCGGCGCTGGTGTAACGCGCCATCATGCCCAGCAGCACGCTCTTGCCGACCCCGGAGCCGGCGAACAGTCCCATGCGCTGGCCGCGACCGACGGTCAGCAACGCGTTGATCGCGCGCACGCCGGTGTCGAGCACCTCGCGGATCGGTTCCCGCTCCAGAGGGTTACAAGGCCGGCTGTGCAGCGGCACGATGTGCTCGCCGTAAACGGGACCGAGCCGGTCGAGCGGAGTGCCTGCGGGGTCCAGTACCCGGCCGAGCAGGGCCGGGCCCACCGGCACGTACTTGCCAAGGTCACTGGCGCGCCGCCGGGGTAGAGGGGTGGCGCCGAGGCGGGGCGGGGTCACGGCATCGCTGCGGGGGATGACGCGCGCGCCGGGGGCCAGTCCGTAGGCATCGCTGGTCGGCATCAGGAACAGGCGATCCCCGGCAAACCCCACCACTTCGGCTTCCGCGTGGTGTCCGTTCGCCAGCACGATCAGGCAGGTGCTGCCGACCGGCAACTGGAGCCCCGTGGCTTCGAGTACCAGACCGGCAACACGAGTGAGTTGGCCGCACGCCTGAAACGGTATTGCCTCGGTGACCGCCGCATTGCAGTCCTCGAACAGCCGGTCGAGGCGTGCCTGGACGGTGCTCATCTGCGATGGGCTTCTGACAAGGGCAACCAGGGCGATGCATTGCCCAGCGCTGCGGTGACCTGCTGCCAGCGTTGGGCGAGTGTGGCGTCAATTTCCGTGCAGCCCTGCGTCACGCGGCAGTCGCCGCGCGCAATGGATGCGTCTTCATGCAGTTCCCAGACGGGGCCACCTGCAATACTGCCCAGGTGCTCGCGCACGAGTGCAGCATCTTCCGGGTGGAGCACGACGCGCGCCGGCTGGGCAAACGCCGGCAATCGCGCCACGGCTTCCCGCACCACGGTAACGATCAGGTCGGGCTGGACCGTGAGCGCATCGCGGACGACCGCCCGGGCGATGGCGAGCGACAGGGCCACGATCTGCTCGCCAGTGCGTTCTTCGCAGGCCTGCCATTCGCGGCCCACCGCCTTGATCACCGCCTGCAGGCGTTCGGCTTCAGCGTGGGCGGCGTGAGCGCCTTCCTTGCGACCCTCGGCGTATCCTTCCTGGTGTGCAGCACGGTGGATTTCCTCCACCTCGGTGGCGGTGGGCAGATGGATGCCGTGCCCGTGCGTGCGGGGCGGGCTTTCTCCAAACTGGGCCGGTTCCCAGGGCCGGTAATCGGGCGCAGGCCGTGGGCTAGACATAGGCATCCTCGCCGCTGCCGCCGCCGAGCGCGATCTGTCCCTCGTCCGCGAGACGGCGTACGAGTTTCAGGATCTCCTTCTGCTGCGACTCGACTTCGGACACCTTCACCGGCCCTCGCGACTCCAGATCGTCGCGCAGCATCTCGCCAGCACGCTGGGACATGTTCTTGAATATTTTCTCGCGCAGTTCCGGGGTCGCGCCCTTCAATGCGACCACCAGGTTTTCCGACTGGACCTCCCGCAGGACAAGCTGTACAGCCTTGTCGTCGAGGGCAAGCAGGTCGTCGAACACGAACATCTCGTCGAGGATTTTCTGCGCGAGATCGGCGTCGTATTCGCGGACCGCCTCGATGATCTCGGTTTCGCCGCTGCTGCCCATGAAGTTGAGGATCTCCGCCGCGGTGCGCACGCCGCCCATGGGACTTTTCTTGAGTGCGCTCGAGCCGGACAGGAGTTTGGTGAGCACGTCGTTCAGTTCGTTGAGCGCCGCGGGCTGCACGCCGTCCAGCGTCGCGATGCGCAGCACGACGTCGTTGCGCAGCCGGTCGGCGAAGCACGCCAGGATCTCGGAGGCCTGGTCGCGATCGAGGTGGACCAGAATCGTGGCGATGATCTGCGGATGTTCGTTGCGGATCAGGTCCGCCACGTCCGGCGAGCTCATCCACTTGAGTCCCTCGATGCCGCTGACGTCACCGCCCTGAAGGATGCGGTTCAGCAGTGGCGCCGCCTTGTCGTCGCCCAGCGCCTTGGTCAGGACGGCACGGACATATTCGTCGGCGCCCATGCCCAGCGGCGCGTGCTGGTCAGCTTCCTGGGCGAAGTTGTCCAGCACCTCGGACATGCGGTCGCGGGTGACATTGCCCACCGTCGCCATGGCCTGCCCGAGTTTCTGGACTTCGCGTGGCGACAGATGCTTGAAGACCTGTGCCGCACTTTCCTCGCCCAGTGACATCAGCAGGATGGCGCTCTTCTGCAGGCCATCGTCACTCATTGCCGCCGACCCACTGCTTCACGACGTTGGCGACGAGCTTGGGTTCGTCGCGGGCAAGCTGGCGGGCCCGGTCGAGGTTACCTTCCTGCGCCGACGTGGCGTGCCTCCCCACTAACGCCGGCGGCGGCAGTGCCGGGGCGGCCGCCGCCGCCGCCGCTGCGCGTCGGAGCAAGGGTTTCAGTACGCCGAACACCAGATAGATCAGTACGCCGATCGCCACCGCATAGCGGCCGACTTCCTTCAAGGTGGATATCGTCTCTGGTTGTTTCCATAAGGGGGTTTCCGTCACCACTTCCTTGTCCGGCGTGGTGAATGCGGCGTTGGCGACATTGATGGTGTCCCCCCGCTGTGCGGTGTAGCCCATCGCTTCCTTGACGAGATCGGTGATCTGCGCCATTTCCTCCGCGGTCAACGGTTTGAACGACACCTTGCCGTCCCCGGCGATCTCGCGACGATGATTGACGACCACCGCGGCCGACAAGCGACGTACGCTGCCCATCGACTGCCGAATGTGGCGAATCGTGCGATCGACTTCATAGTTGATCGTGGCGTCTTTATGTGCCGGCGCGGCCGGAGGCTGTGCCGCGGTGCCTGCGGCCGCTTTATCCGCGCCTGGCGCGCCACTCGCAGACGGTTGCGCCTGTGGTGCGTTGTCGATGGGCGCGGACGCGGGCGATGGCGGTTGGTTCGACAGGGCGCCGGGAACGCCGGTCGCCGGCGTTCCCGCCCCACCGGTGGGCCGTTCGCTGGTCTGCTGACTGCGCATCGCGGCTTCGTCCGGATTGCGATTGGGCCGAAACGTTTCTTCCGCCCGCTCGGTTTGCGCGAAATCGACGTCGGCGGTGACTTGTGCGCGCACGTTTTCGGCGCCGACGAGAGGGGTGAGAATCGCCTCGATGCGCTTCATATGCTTCGCTTCCAAGTCGCGCACATACTTGAGCTGCGTGGCGTCGAGACCACTGGCCGCCTGTCCCTCCGAGCTGAGCAGCGCGCCGTTCTGATCCACCACCGTGACGTTCTTCACGGGTAGTTCAGGAACGCTGGAGGAAATGAGATGGACGATCGCACTGACCTGCGCGGCATCCAGGGTGCGTCCCGGGTGCAGATTCACCATCACCGACGCACTCGGTTTCTGCGGGTCCCGGACGAAAACCGATGGTTTGGAAATGGCCAGATGCACGCGCGCAGACTGCACTGCGGAGACGGCCTGGATGGAACGGGCAAGTTCCCCTTCGAGCGCACGCTGATAGTTCACCTGCTCGAGAAACTGGCTGGCGCCGAGGCGGGTGTTCTCCATGACCTCGAAGCCGACCAGCCCGCCCTTCGGCAGTCCCTGGCCGGCCAGCTTGAGCCGGACCTCGTAGACCTGATCGTCGGGCACGAGGATGGCGCCACCGCCGCCGGCGATCTTGTAGGGAACATTCATCTGCTGCAGGGCAGCAACGATGGCGCCGCCGTCGCGGTCGCTGACCTGTGCGTAAAGCAGTTTGTAGTCTGGAGTACGCGCCCAGAGCCAGGTGCCGATCCCGATGGCGATGGCTGCTGCGGCAGCCAGGAGCAGGCCGAGACGTTGCGGAGCAAACAACTGGGCGAGCAGCGCCGGTGCAGCACCGGTGACCTCGCCATACGCTGTCGGAACGAAACGCGGATGGGGGTGCGTCAGGGCTGGCGCTACGTCGGGCGGCATGGCGAATTTCCTTCGGTGACGGACATTCCGGGAATGCGGCGATTATGGGAAAGACCGTGGCGGAAGCACTACCGGATAAGCGGGGGAAAGCGGCGGCTATTCCGGCTTAGGACCTGTTGCCGCAGGCGTAGCCTTGGGTCGGAATCAGCGCCCATCTGCGGGCGACGACAGGAGCGGAACCATGGAAATCAAAGGACTGAACGACCTGCTGGCGCAGTTGCGCGCCGCCTCGGCACTCACGCAGGGCCCCGCAGCGACGCCGCCGGGATCCACCCCGAAGGCGGACTTCGGCTCAGCCCTGAAGGGCGCGCTGGACCGCGTGAACAGCGTGCAGGCCAGTTCGACCATCTCGGCACTCACGCAGAGCGCCGCAGCGACGCCGCCGGGATCCGCCCCGAAGGCTGACTTCGGCTCAGCCCTGAAGGGCGCGCTGGACCGTGTGAACAGCGTGCAGGCCAGGTCGGCCATGCTTGCCCAGAACTACGGAATGGGTGCAGCCAATGTGGGCATTCACGATGTCGCGATTGCCTCGCAGAAAGCCAATATCGCCTTCCAGGGTACGGTGCAGGTGCGCAACAAACTCGTGGCGGCGTACAACGAGATCATGAATATGCAGATCTGACTGCCGCCGCGGCCGTCCAGCGGTTCCCGAAGTGGGGATTGCGGTCGCGTTCCAGTTTCATGATGTAGCGCTGCACCATCCCCGGCAGGGACGGATGCGCCCCGACGAAGCGGCAGCCCGAACGCTTGCACACGCTGCCGTTCTTGAGGGTGACTTCGAAAGAATTGCAGACCTGAAGGCCTGTTTTGATGCTGCCGATGCCGGGCAGGTCGATGAGGCAGTGGTCGTAGACCGCGTCCTTCTCGAAATGCACGTGCGGGTGACTGTCGATCACCGAGATGCCGCCGCAACTGATGTCGAGTACGGTCAACTCGGCTTCGGTCTCCTTGCCGTCGACGGTCGTGGTGACACGGCACTTCAGCGGTTGCGTTAGCAGACAACTGGCGCGGTAATTCTCGCGTCGCTGCATGCGCAGTACGGTATCCGGAATCCTGCCGGCGACAGCTTCACGCCCGCCGTGCGGCTGCGGAGCGAGGCCGTCGACGGAGAACTTGATCTTGATGCCATCCTCGCTGGTCACGAACAGCACCCGTGGACTGGCGAGCATCCGCTGGAGTTGTTCGTTGTGCGGCGGGAGGTCGAACACGACCTCGCCGCTTTCCGGATTCACCGCGAGGATGGCGGTGAGTACGAAGTCCTTGCCGCCGTTGAAGTAAGCGGTAACGAGCGTACCCTTGCGCATGGGGGCGCGGAGGATGGCGACGATTTCGCCCGGGCTGCTCGTGATGTAGCGCGCTTCCTCGTCTGAAAAACTGCGCTCCGGCACGGGTGCGGCGGCGCTGTTGGTCGGCCCCGTCATGTCGCCGGTCCCCGTGATCCGGTCGGCGGGACGGGATCCGCAGCCATCTGCCAGCCATGTTCGAGGCGATAGAGCCACGCCAGTAATTCGGCCACGGCGACATACAGTACGCCAGGAATGTTGCGGTCAAGGTCCACCTGCATCAGCAGGGCCACCAGTTCGCGTGACTCATGAACGTACACGCCGTGCTCGTGCGCCATGGCGATAATCCTGTCCGCGAGCTCGCCACGGCCCTTGGCGACCACGCGAGGGGCATGGTCCTGAGCATCGTATTGCAAAGCGACTGCGCTGCGTTGGCGCGCCGAGGGCGCGGCGCCGGTCACGGGCGCAGCCGGAACGGGGGGGCCGCGATCAGGTCTCATGGACGTCCACCGACAGGGGGCCCACGACTACGCCGGCGGCATTCAGGCCGAGTCGCAGATCGGGCAGCGCCTCGGCCAGCACGGCATGTTGTTCCGGATCGACGGTGACCCGTAGATCGAGACGCCCATGCGTCCAACTGAGGAAAGCAGTGACGGGACCGAGATGCGGCAAGTCGAGCCGGACGCTCGTACGCCAGGCGGCGGTAGCGGCAGCGAAATCCTCATGGCTGGCATCGCGGCGAATCTCCCATTCCATGTTCTGGTCCACCCACACGGGTCCGCGCCAGACCAGGGCATTCGCCTCCAACACGTGAAGCTGCTGGGCCACCATCTCGCGTAGCGCCGACGGCAGTCCCTCCGCGCCGCTGGCGCGGGCTTGGCTCCTCCCGGTGGCCTCGGTTGTGGCGTCCGCAAGCTGCCGGGTGGATACCGTCGGCGTTTCCGGAGCGTCCGGTGTGCCCGCAATTGGTGGACGGCCGCCCTCGGCCGCCGACCGCGTCCAGCGCGCCTGGGGTTCGCGTCGAAGCCATGCCTGCGGACGTTCTCCCGCGAGCCATTGCGCCAGATGCGCTTCGTAAAACAAGCCGCTGCCGGCGATGCTGTCGCGCAGGGCGGTCGCCAGCTGCGGGAGTTCCGCCGCGTGGCCCACCAGGGGGCGTTGGGCGCCGGTGACTTCCGCAGCCCGCGCGCCGCCACCCGCCGCATCGACCAGGCCGGCGACCAGGCGTCCGGTCGTGCTGACGCTCGCATGAACGCTGGCGCTGGCGGATGCCGGCGCCAGCGCCTTTGGCAATTCCTGGGCATTGGGCTCGACGGCGACATGCTCACCCGCACGGGCGCCCGGCGGCAGGCGCATCGCGTAAGCGAGGCCGCCGGCCAGTATGCGCCAGCGTCCGTCGGCGAGCCGTTCATCGACGATTCCCTGGATGAGCGCTACGGGAAGCACCGGGCGCATGTCGGGCCGCACGGCATTGCTGTCGGCGGTTTCACCCCGCGCAACGCGTAAACGGGAGAGGAATTCCAGCGGGGCCATGGTGGAGCTTCAGCAGCGATTAAAGACAACGTCCGTCACTCGTCGGAGGGCCTGCCATAGGCGCGGACCAGTCGGCGCTCGTTGCCGGCGCTATGCAACAGGCTTTCGAGGCGGGCCAGACTCGGTTCCGTATGCCGGCGGATCTCGGCGTCGTCGGCAAGTACCTTGCGGATGAGCGCGATCTTGCTCTGCGTGAATTGCGCGTTCTCCCTGGCGCCGGCGCCGCTGTGCTTCAGCGTTTCGATCAATGCGCGGCAGTCATGCTCCAGCGCGACCAGGCGATCCCAGTCGCTGCTCTTCGCCGCGTCCACCATCTGCCCGGTCACCGTGGCGATCGACCCGTAGACGCCGAGAATGTGTTCTTGCGCGGTCATGGTTCAGGCGCGTCCGTAAGTTGCCGCGCCGCGCGGCTGGGGCGGGGTGCCGGGCGTGGTGGTGGTGGTGGTGGTGGTGGTGGCGGCTGCCGCAGGCTTCGCGGCGAGCGTCTCCCAGGCGCCCTTCAGCTGCAGCAGCAACTGCCTCACCTCGTCGAGCGCAGCGTGGTCGTTCCTGAGATTCGCCTGGAGCAGCCGGCGCGACATGTATTCGTACAACTCGAACAGGCCTTTTGCCAGACCGCCGCCCACGCTTAAGTCCAGGCTTGCCCTGAGGCCGCCGTCGATGATCGCTATCGCTTTGGAAATTGCCTCGCCCTTCGCCGCGATTTCCTCCTGGCGCAGATGATACTGCGCCGACGAGATCGCGGTTATCGCCCCTTCATAGAGCATGAGGATCAGTTGCTGCGGGGAGGCGGAGAGCACCCCGGTCTCGACGCCCACCCTCGAGTATGCCTTGAGGCCGTTATTGGAGAATGCATTCATGTTAGGTCCGGAAATCCTGTTTTCGGATCGAAGGTGCCTGCCGCGGGGCCGGTCACCTGTTGGCGGACAGAATGGCGAGTTGCTGCGTCAGGTACGAACTGGTCTGGCTCATCCTGCCCAGCATCACATCGAGCGCGGTGAATTGCGCACGGTAGCGCTGCTCGACCGCGGCCAGGCGGATCGCCAGCGCTTCGCGGCTGTTGCCGAGCTCCTTGATCGAGCGGTTGATGCCGTCGGCGCGGTTGACGAGCGTGCCGCTGGTAGCGAGTATCCCGTCGATTACCTTGTCGAATTGGGCGGCATAGCCCTGGGCGAACTTCACGCTGCCGCGGGCGCCGGTGGCGCCGCCGATTACGTTGAGCTTGAGCCCGCTCGCGTCGCCGGATCCGGTCAGGGCCTGGCCGGATCCGGTTGCGGCAACGCCGCCGATGGTGCCGGCGACATCCAGGCCGGTGCCGTTGGTGTAATCGGCAGTGCCAAAAATAGCCGCCGCCGCGTTGCCTGAAATGCTCTGGACCGTCGAAGCGGCGCCATAGCGGTTCGAGGTGATGGAAAGCATGCCGGAGGCAAGGCTGACGGTTACCGCGCTGCCGGCGGCGGACAGGGCGCTCGCGCCGTTAATTTTCGACTGCATCTGCGCCGCCATTTGCGCCGGCATGTAGTCGCCAGCGGCCAGCGTCACCGTTGCCGCAACGCCATCGAGGGTCAGGCTGAGCGTATCGTTCACGCCGGTCGTGATGGTCGTCGTCCCGCCGAGCACGACGTTGCCGAGCGCGGCGCCTTGCGTGGCCACCTGCGTGACATTGACGGCGTAATCGCCCGCCTTGGTGCTGCTGGTGGCGCTGACGAACGACACCAGGCTGTCGGTCGGCTTGCCGACCGCCGCGAACAGCGTGGAGATGTCCTTGGTCGGGTCGTCCACGATCGTCTGCAGCTTGGCGGCGTCCAGCTTCAGCGTACCGTCCGTCTGGAACGACACGCCGATGTCCGACAGCGTCGTCAGCCCGCCGCCGGCCGTGGCAAGCGCCGGGTTCAGGACGCCGCGCAGCGCGGACTGGATCGAGCGCACCGCCCCGTCGCCTTGCAGCACGGCGGCCTGCTTGGTCGTCGCGTTGTAGGCGGAAATATTCTTGAGCAGCTTGCTGGCGTCGTTGTACGTCTTGACGAAGCTTTCCACCGCGCTTTTGACGCTGGCACTGTCGCGCGCCACGGTGAGGGTGGTCGGGATGGCGACATTGGTCTTGAGCAGGTTCAGGGTGACGCCCTGAATGGCGTCGGTGATCGTGTTGGAGGCCTTGCTGACCGCGATGCCGTCGATGGTGAGCGTGGCATTCTGCGCCGCCGCGGTTTGCGTAAGGTTCTTCAGGCCGCTGATGGTGCGCGCATCGAACATCAGTTGCGACAGCCCCGACAGGTTGGTATTCGTCCCGTCGTCGTCGGCGACCACGATGCGCAGCGCGTTGGCCACGCCGGAATCTTTGGATGATACGGTCAGCAGGTAGCCTGAGCCGTCATTGACGATGCCGGCCGTTACGCCCGCATTGGCGGCGTTGATCGCATCGCGGATGCCGGCCAGGCTGCTTTGCCCCGCGCCGATGGTGATGCTCTGGGACGCCTTGTCGGGGTTGAGGGTGAAGGTGTCGCCGCTGTAGGTGCCGAAATCGATGGTCAGCGCGCCGCTGCCGACGCTGCTGCTGGTGGCCGCGAACACCGAGGATTTCAATTTCTGCGCCTGGGCCAGCAAACTGACTTCGACGCTGTAGCTGCCGGCGGCGGCGCTGCCGCCGGCGCTGGCGGAAAAAATGCTTGCGTCGGCAACGCTTGCCTTCTGCGCGGTAAATTTTGCTGGTGCGGCCAGCGCCTGCACCGCGCTCTGGAATGAGGCAAGCGCGCCCTTCAGGCTGCCGTAGGCGGAGAGTTTCGCCTGGTAGCCGGCTTCCTTCGTGTCGAGGGTCGCCGCCGGACGGCGCTCCAGCGCCATCAACTGGCTGATGATGCCGTTAACGTCGAGGTTGGAGCCGATTCCGGGTGAAGAGATCGGCATGTCAGCTCGCCTGGTTGTGGGTTCGGATCAAGCCTTTTCCTTCAGCAGCAATCCTGCCAGGCGGCCGAGAGCGCGGGAGACTGCCATCATCTCCTCGGAGGGAATCTGGCGGATCAGTTGTTGCGTCTCCCTATCGACTACCCGAATCACGGTCTTGCCACTTTCCTTGTCTACCGAGAAATGCAAGTTCTGTGCCAATGGGGCGACAGCGCGCTCGACATCCCGTACGGCCTGCTGTAACTGGTGATCGCCCGGCGCTGACACCGGCGCCGAACCCGCCGGCGGCGCGGCCTCCGCTTGCCGTGGTGCCTTCCGTGCTTGTGCCGGGCCGGCCGCGCCCACGCTGTTACTTGAGGAAACCAGTGGCATGGCCATGCTCGTAATCCTTGATGATCACGATGACGCGGGGCGGCCTCAGAGCCGCCCCGCGTTTCGTGGCATTGCTGTTACTGTTACCTGAGCAGCGACAGCACGTTTTGCGGCAATGAATTCGCCTGCGCCAGCATCGCCATTCCCGCTTGCTGCAGGATCTGGTTGCGGGTCATGACGCCGACCTCCCTCGCGAAGTCTGTATCCTGAATCCGGCTGCGGGCGGCCGATACGTTCTCCGAAGTTGTTTGCAGGTTGGCAATGGCCGAGCCGAAACGGTTCTGGTAGGCGCCCAGGTCGCCGCGGGACGTATTGACCTGCGACAGTGCCGCATCAATCACCGCAATGGCGAGTTGAGAATTCGCGGCACTGGTGAGGCTGACGCTGGCCAGGGATGAAAATGCGCTGGCCTGGGTTGCTGAGGTAAAGACATCCGTGTTAGCACCGGCCAAAGTGATGGTTCCCTTGCTGCTGGCAAGTGATATCACGCCGCTCTTGATGGAGGAGTCGGTCGCGGCGGCACCGGTCAGCGTTACACCGGAGAAGACGGCGGTCTTGGTCCCGCCTGAATTGTTAAAGTCCAGGATGCTGATATCACGCCCATCGGTAGTCGACAGGGTCAGACCGGCTTTCGACGAAGTGCTGGTGAAGCTTGCGGTCACGCCGGTGGCGCCCTGCGCGCCGTTGATGGCGCCCATCAGTGACGTGAGGTCGGTTGGATCCGCCACCGCATTCGAGATTGCGCTGCCGTTGAGCGTGAAGCTGACAGTACCGGCGCTCGCAATGCCACTCAACGTGGCGCTGTTCGAGGCGGTGGCGCTAACGCCGACGCCGCTCGCCGCGCCGTTGATGGCAGCGGCGATGGCTTTGGCGTCGTCCAAGGCCGCGTAGCTGATCGCGGCCGTTGTGCCGCCGCCTGCCGTAGTGATCGTCAGATTGGCTTCGATAGCGACAGTGTTGCCGCCACCCAAGTCTGCCCCCGCCGCCTTGGTCGCACCTACGCCGCCCGCGCCTACGACTGTTCCCGCCCCCAGCAGGGTATTGCTGCCCAGCGCGGTCGCGCGCGAGTCGGCGATCGAGGTGATGGCAATCGTCTGGTTGGCATTGGCGCCGACCTGGAAGTTCTGGGCTGAAAAAGAGCCGTCCAGCAGGGTAATGCCGTTGAACGAGGTCTGACTGGAAACGCGCGTGATTTCCGCGGTCAGCTGGGCCGTTTCCGCATCCAGCGAAGCGCGGTCCGAGGCGCTGTTGGTGGCGTTGGCGGACTGCACCGCGAGCTCACGCAGCCGTTGCAGGTTGTCGCCGACCGTCGTCAGGGCGCCTTCCGCCGTCTGGGCGAGCGAGATGCCGTCGTTGGCGTTGCGTGCAGCCTGATTGAGACCGCGGATTTGCGCCGTCATGCGCGCGGCAATGGCCAGGCCGGCCGAATCGTCCTTGGCGCTGTTGATGCGCAGGCCGGAGGACAGGCGCTGCAGGGATGTGGCGAGCCCTGACTGGGACATGTCGAGGTTGCGCTGCGCGTTGAGTGACGCGATGTTGGTGTTGATGACTTGGGGCATTTGCTTCTCCTTTACACAGAGTCCGTTGATTCAGCCCGGCCGCGAAACGCGGCGGACCGGCACTCCGGTCTGCGTGGAACCCTCGCGGGTACTGCGCCAACCGTCGTTAGCTTGTGATATCGGACGCGCGCTGCAAAAGCTTTAGCTGGCAGGCTGCCCGCGCGTCCGGCGGAGGGGTGCCGGGGCTTCGGCACGGTCTTCATGCCGCGTGGACACGGTCTTTGCCGGCCCGCTTGGCCGCGTATAGCGCCTTGTCGGCCGTGGCGATCAGGTCCGGCAGAGCGGCGGCGTGCGTACGGACGGTGACCCCGGCGCTGAAGGTGAGGGGCAGCTTGCGGCGGCCCACCCGCAGCGGGCGGTTGCCGAAGACGGTGCGCACGCGCGCCAGCGCGGTCAGGGCGGCCGCGGTATCGGTGTCAGGCAGCAGGAGCGCGAACTCCTCGCCGCCGTAGCGGGCGATGAGGTCCTGCGGGCGGAGGGCGTCGCGGAGGGTGGCTGCGACGTGTGCCAGCGCGCGGTCGCCGACCGGGTGGCCCTCGGTGTCGTTCAAGCGCTTGAAGTTGTCCAGATCGAGCAAGGCCACTGCCAGCGGCAGGCTGCTCCGGCTGGCGCGGGCCGCCTCGCGCCGGTAGGCCTCCTCGAGCCCCCGGCGGTTCAGGACGTTGGTCAGGTGATCGATGCGCAACAGGCTGTTGGCCGTGTCGACTTCCTTGCGCAGCCGGGCGATCCGGGTTTCCGCGGCCCTTACTTCCGAACGGGCATCGGCCAACACGGTCATGTCGTGCAGCAAGTGGGTTTCACCGAGCGCCTGGTCGAGCAAACGCACGATTTCGCCGATATCGGTGGTGCCACGGATGCGCTGGGCAACCGCATGGATGCGGCGGTAATAGGCGTTCGTTTCGCCTGTTACGGTGCTACCGAGAGGGGGGGGAGGGATGCCCACGACGTCCGTGGACGGGCGAGCGGGGCGAGATCTGTCCGGGGTGTTTTGCATGTTCAGCGGTCCGAAACATAGGCGATGCTGGCACTCTAGCGTTGGCCCCTGCCGGACCGGCGCGGGATCAAGGCGGTAAAACCGGGGTATTTCGCCGCTTTGGACTTCGCGCTGCTAACCCGCGCTGCAGACGCGGTTCTTGCCTTCGTCCTTGGCCTGGTAAAGGGCGCGGTCGGCGCGCCCGATCGCGGCATCCTGGGATTCCCCGGGTTGCCACAAGGCTACCCCGGCGCTGAACGTGATCAGCACGCGTTCATTCTGGTGCAGGAAGAAGCGCCGCGTCAGTTCCCGTTGCAGTCTGACGATGATGTCGGTCGCTGCCGGTGTGGAGGTGTCCGGCAGCAGCACCAGGAACTCCTCACCGCCGAACCGGCAGACGATGTCGCTGGGGCGCAGGGTCTCGCGGATGACCTTGACCAGGTGTTTGAGTGCCGAGTCACCGGCCCGATGGCCGAGGCGGTCGTTCAGCAGCTTGAAGTTGTCGATATCGAGCATGGCGATCGCCAGCGGCAGATCGCGGCGGCCGGCACGGGCGCTTTCCCGGTCGAAGGCTTCTTCAAGTCCGCGGCGGTTGAGCGTTCCGGTCAGCTGGTCCTCCCGGATCTGGGTGCTGACGTTCGCCAGTTCATGCTCGAGTTCGCGGACCCGCTGTTCGGCGTTCTCGGCGCGTTTCCGTGCGCTGACCAGGTCGTCGCGGGTAATGGTCGCTACCGCATGGATGTGGCGGGTATCCGTGAGGAGGTCGTCCAGCAGGGTGCCGAGTTCGGAGATGTCCTCGGCGGCCTCGATGCGTCGGCTGTAGACTTCGATCTTCGCCTGGTAGGTCCCGGTATCGTCGGACAGGGTACCCAGGCGGTCGATCAGCGTTTCCACCATCGATCGCAGGTTGGTTTTCGCATCCCGCAAGCTCGCACGCAGGCCGCTCTGGCGGGACAGCACGTCCCGCAGGCAGGCTTCCGCTTCGCGCAACATGTACAGGCTGTACGGTGCTGCGAGCAGGTCGTGCAGCGCATCCAGTTGCCCCTCGACCCAGCGATCGTCGGACACGAGGTCGGCGATGTTCTCGATCACAAGACGAAGCAGCCTGAATACGCCCTGGTGCAGTTCCGAAGCATCTTCCGCCTGCAACTCGAGCCGGCCGAGGAACGACCGTACCTGCGTGACGGCGGTCTCATCGTCGCGGCCCGCGCGGACGCGCCCGGCGAGCACGTGCGCTTCGTCGTTCATTCCCAGAGGGATACCCAGCTGGGCCACGATCGGTGACTCCAGTATGTGCGCCAACAGGGCACGCAGGGCGTCGGGCACCGGCGTGTTGCCGGCAGGAACCTCCGCCAGGCGCGGCGGTGAGGGCGTAAATTCAGGGGCGCCCAGTATCCGGCCGGAGAGAAGCAGGAGGGCCTGCGCGCAGGCTTGCCAGGTCTTTTCTTCGAGCGCGGTGGCGAGCGCGTCTACCGCAACGGGATCGGATTGTTCCCGCGATCGCATTTCGGCGAGGGCCTGCTGCAGGTCGGCCTGACTGCGCTGGGTATGGGCGGCGTTACGCTCCCCCGCGATTTCGAGGTACAGGTTGCGGTAATTCTCCGGGGTGGGCGCGATTCGTCTGGCGGCAAGCTGTCGCAAGGTTTCTCGCGCCACATTGCTCGGATTCTCGCCCTGGGGACCCGCGCGAAGCGTTGCTGTAAGCGCATTCATGGGGCGTTGCCGTAGGGGCCTCCGTTACCGGCACCAGCCGGGCGCCGGGCTAACCGTCGCTGTTACAGAGACTTATCGGCCCGGAGCGCGGGAGCTTGAGCGATGGGGGCTGAGCTTAGCGCCCTCAGGCGGGTGGGTCGCTCCAGGTAACGAGGCGATTTTCCATGGCATAGCGCATGAGTTCGGCGTTGTTTCGCAGCTTCAGCTTGTCGAGCAGCCGCGACCGGTAGACGCTGATGGTTTTTGGGCTCAAGGACAGCGCGAAGGCGATTTCCGAGAGACTTTTTCCCGATGCGATGAAGCGCAGCGTCTGGAATTCACGGTCGGAAAGGGTTTCGTGAGGGGATTCGGTGATTCCGCCGCCGACGCGTTCGGCAAGCTCCTCGGCGAGCGCGGCACTGATGTATTTGCGGCCGGCCGCCACCTGCCGGATGGCGCTGACCAGCAGCGCCGGCGCGGCGTCTTTGGTGAGGTAACCCGACGCGCCCGCCTTCAGGGCCCGCACGCCGAACTCGTCCTCGGCGTGCATGGTGAGCATGAGTACCGGCAGCTTGCCGAATTCACGCCGGATCTGTTTCAGAACGTCGATGCCGTTGCGGTCCGGCATGGTGATATCCAGCAGCACGACATCGACCAGCTGCTCGCGCAGCAGGCGCAAGGCCTCGTTGCCGTTGGCGGCCTCCGCCACGACGCGGAAGTCGGGATTCTCGTCGATGATCTGCCGCAGACCGCGACGCAAGAGCGCGTGATCGTCGGCGATCAGAAGTTTCAGCATGACTATGGCCTGAATAATGACGGCTGAGGTCCGACAGGGTCAAGCCCCGTGCTCTGCGCTAAGGGATCGGGTGTCTCGGCCGCCTGCGTGGGAATGCTGACTTCGAGTTCCGTCCCGCCTTGTGCACGTCCGCAGACGCGGAAGTCTCCCCCGTAGTGTTCAACGCGTTCGCGCATGCCCAGGATGCCAAACGATCCGGCTTTCGCCAAGTCCGCCTCCTGCATCCCTCGTCCGTCGTCGGCCACGCACAGCCTGACCCGTCCGCCCTCGACCGTGAGCGAGACGCAGACCTGCTTTGCCCGCGAGTGCTTGGCGATATTCGTCAGGGCTTCCTGGAATATTCTGAACAGCGCCGTCGACAGATGGGGCGACAACTGTAGGTCATCGTCGCTGCAGGTGAGCTTGCATTCGATGTCCATGCGTTTTTCAAAGTCGCGGGACTGCCATTCGATCGCGGCGGCGATGCCGTAGTCCAGCACGCCGGGCCGAAGTCGGCGCGAAATGCGGCGGCTGATATCGGTCGCCTGATCGAGGAGGACCTCGATGGAACCGGCTTTCTCCAGTTGATCCGTGGCCATCGGCGGCAGTTTTCGCATCAGACCGAGCAGATCGATCTTGGCTGCCGTCAGGGTGCCGCCTAGGTCGTCGTGGATTTCACGGGCAATGTCCGCGCGTTCGCGCTCCTTGGCCTGCTGCAGGTGGGAAGACAGCTCGCGCAGGGCCTCGTGCGAGCGCAACAGCTCGATCTCGACCTGCTTGCTCTGGGTAATGTTGTTGATGATGCCCTCCGAAAGGATGTCGCCGGAGGGTAGTGCACGGACGCTGGCACGGACGTTCACCCACTTGATCTCGCCCGTTTCAGGCAACCGCAGGCGGCCCACCCAGTTCTGGGCGTGCTGGCGCCAGCGCGATTTTTTGCGCGAGCGATGGAAGGTCGGTCGGTCCTCCGGCACGATCATGTCGATCAGCCGGGCGGGATCCTCGATGAGCGTTTCGGCCGTCAATCCGCACAACGCCTGACATTCCCTGCTGATGTAAATGATCTGGAACCTGTCGTCCGGCGTGCAGGTGGCCTGGAATACGACGCCGGGAATGTTGGCCACGAGGGCCGAAAAGCGGGCCTCGCTCTGTTCCAGGGCGATCCGGGAGTCGCGGTGCTGGCGGGCAACTTCCAGCTCCCGCAGTGCTCGCTCGACCACCGCGGCCAGGCGCCGCATGTTGTCCTTGGCCACGAAGTCCGTGGCCCCGCTTTTGATCAGTTCGACGGCAAGCTCCTCCCCGACAAACCCGGAACAGACGATGAACGGCAGCACGCAGCCACTGGCGTTGAGTGTCTTGAGCGCCTCGGCGGCGGAGAAGGCGGGCAAGTTGTTGTCGGACAGCACCAGGTCCCAGGTGTCCGTGGTGAGGGCCGACAGCATTTCTGCCTGCGTTTCCACGCAAGTGGAGGTTACCGAGAAACCGCCCGATTGCAGGAAGGCCAAGGCCAGTCCCGCATCATCAGGCGAATCCTCGACCATCAACAAGCGCAGGGGGGCTGTAGGCATCAGGAAGCAGGCGCGGCGGGCACTTCGTTCAGGTCGAGCCAGTAAGCGACAAGCTGACGCGCCATGTTAAGAAACTCGCCGAAGTCCACGGGTTTCCGGATATAGCTGTTGGCCCCGAGATCGTAACTGGCGGCCAGATCGCTTTGCTCGCGTGAGGACGACAGCATGACCACCGGCAGCCGCCGCGTTCGGGCGTCCGCGCGCACACATTGCAATACCTCCAGTCCATCCATCCGCTGGAGTTTGAGGTCCAGCACTACCACCTTCGGCAGATACGACGGATCGCGGCCAGCGTAGGCGCCGGTTCCGAACAGGAAGTCGAGCGCCTCTTCACCACTCTCGCAGACAATGACGCGCTTGTGCGCGCGCACTTGACGGAACGCGACCATGGCGAGTTCACGATCGTCCGGGTTGTTTTCGACGAGGAGGAGCATGCCACTCAGAGGGTGAAGTGGAAAGTCGCGCCGGCCCCCGGCGTTCCCTGGGCGAGGATACGGCCACCGTGCAGATTGACGATACGCTTGACGATGGCGAGGCCGATGCCAGAGCCCGGGAACTCCTCAACCCCGTGCAAACGCTGGAACGGACCGAACAGGCGATGCGCATATTTCATTTCGAAACCAGCGCCATTATCCTGAATGAAAATGGGGTTGTCACGTTCTGACGGATGGCTGCCGACCTCGATGCTCGCCTCTGCTGTCCGCGCGGTGAATTTCCAGGCATTGCCCAGGAGGTTTTCCAAGAGAATGAGAACCAGCCGGCTGTCCGCCTCCGCGCTGAGGCCTTTGGCTACCGTGACGGCGACCCGGCGGGTCGGCGTGCTTGCCGCGAGCTGGGCGAGCACGTTCTGCGCGAGTGCGGTCACGTCCACCCGTGTCCGGCGCACTTCACTGCGCGAAATGCGACTCAGTTCGATCAGCTCGTCGATGAGCTCGCCCATGCGCACGACGTTGCGGCGGATGCGTTCGATGTATTGCCGCGCCGCGGGTTCCAGTTGGTTCCCGTACTGTTCGTCGAGCAGGCGGCTGAATCCTTCGATCCCACGCAGCGGCGTACGCAGGTCGTGGGAGACCGAGTAGCTGAACATTTCGAGTTCATGATTGGTCGCCGACAACTGGCGGGTACGCTCCTCGACACCCCGTTCGAGTGCCTGGTTGAGGCGCTCGCTTTGCTCGCGGGCGCGGCGGATCTCAGTGATGTCATGGCCGAGAAAGTACAGGCCCTTCACCTTGCCGTCTGCGCCGTAGTCCGGCGCAAAGACGTAGCGTGCGTACTGTTCCAGCGTCGAGCGCGTCCGGAACTCGCGCTCGATGCGTTCGCCCGCCAGGGCGCGCGCCAGGTACGGCTTGAAGAGGGTGTAGCGCTCTTCGCCCACGATGTCCCGGACACGGCGTCCAACGTATTCGCTCTGGGGGCGGCCGTACCAGCTCTCATACGTCTTGTTGACGTACTGGTAGCGCTCATCGCTGTCGATGTAGCCGAGCACCACCGGGAGATTGTCGCTGATGGTCTGCAGGCGCCGCTGGTTTGACGCCAGTGCATTCCGTGCGTCCTCCAGAACAGAGAGGTCGCGAATGATGGCGGTGCACTGCGGGGCACCATCGACCGCAACGCGGGCAAGCGACACTTCGAGCGGAAATTCCGCCCCGGTCTTGCGCAAGCCACGGATGGCCAGCACAGTCGTGGAGGCGGCCCCGGCCAGCCCGCCGGCGAAATCCGCGAGTTGACTGGCGCGGAAGTCCCGGACCTCGCCGGCGATCAGGTCGTCCAGTTTCGCGTTCAAGAGTTCACTGGCGCTGTAACCGAACATGCGTTCGACCGTCGGATTGAAAGACACGATACGACGCTCGGCGTCGAAGGTGACAATACCATCCATCGCGGCCTGGTTGATGCCCGCGAGGAGGGCTTCATCCGCGGCGAGCGCGTGCTGTGCCTTTCTCAATTCCGTGACATCCCTGCCCACCCCACGGTAGCCGAGGAAAAGTCCGCCGGCGTCGAACACCGGCTCTCCGCTGAGCGTGATCGTGCGCGGGGCCCGTGGCGGATCGTCCCGCTGCAACTCGAGGTCGCGGAAAGTCTCGTGCCGCTCGAGGGTGGCCCGATGCTGCGCCCAGTCATCGGCGGTCATGTTGGCATAGTCGATCTCCCAGCGCGTTTTCCCGATGAGCGTGCGGGCCCACACGGCGTCGCCCCGCGGGCCGTCGCTCTTCACGAGCCGGTGCTGTGCATCCTGTTCCCAGTGCCAGTCCGCAGACAGCACGCTCAGGCTACGAAAACGCGCTTCGCTTTCGCGCAGCGCATTCTCCATCCGCTTGCGGTCACTGATGTCCTGCGTAATGCCGCGCAGGCGGACTGGCCTGCCGTCCAGCCGCTCCACAACTTCGGCACGGGTCACCACGTGTCGGATCTCGCCGCCGGGCAGTTGCAGGCGATGATCGATCTGCGGGGGCTCGCCGGTTTCCAGGGCGGCCCTGAGTCCGGCGTCGATGAGCGCCCGGTCGTCCGGGTGTACGCAACCCAAGGCCTCGTCCATGCTGGTTACGTCCGTGGGGTTAACCCCTGCGGACTCCGGCATCAGTTTCTGGGAAAAATGCACCGACCGCGTACGCAGGTCAAGCTCCCACACCGCCATTTTGGCCAGACTCAATGCTCTGCGCAGGTTCTTGTGCTGGTCGACGACCTCGGCCTCCAGGCGCTTGGCTGCCGACAGGTCATGGAGGTAATGCACGAAGTAGTCGGGCGAGCCGTCCGTCTTTCGCAGCAGGACCGCCCGCAGCCGGACCCACAGAAAAGCGCCGTCTCCGCGGACCAGGCGTTTTTCCAGCTCATAGGTTGCCGCCTGACCGGCCAGGAGTGATCTGCACAAGTCCTCCTCCGTGGCATGGTCGGCCGGATGCGTCAGTTCTCCCCGCGTCAGCGCCGTCAGTTCATTGGCGCTGCGGCCCAGCCATCGGCACAGCGTATCGTTGGCCAGCAGCAGCCGGCCATTCATTGTGAGGTGTGCGATACCCACGCCCGCATGGTCAAAGGTGGCCCGGGTGCGCCGTTCCCGGTCGCGCAGGGCCTCGGCCGCCGATTGCAGTCTGGAAATGTCGCGGCCGACGCCGTGATAGCCGCACAGGCGTCCTTCCGCATCGAACACCGGACGACCGCCCAGGCAGACCTCGCGCACGACCCCGCGCGCATCCGCGAGGCGGGCGACGATGCCCTGAAACGGATGATGGGCCGCCTGCGCCTGTTCCAATTGCTCCAGTCCCGTGGTGTCCGATCCGTCGAGCAGCTCGCGCCAGCACAGGCCGACGCAGCCGTCCCCGGTCCTGCCGATCAAGCGGTCGAAACCCGGTGACACCGAGACAAAGCGCAGGGTTTGGTCCTGCCGCCAGAGCCAGTCGCTGGACATTTCGACGAGTTCATGGAGCCGCCGCGCATTTTCGGCAAAGGCGCGGCCGGTGATTTGCAAACGGCGGTACGGCTCACGGATGGTCTCGCGAAAAATCGCCAGCGCGATGAAGCTGTAGGCCAGCAACTTGACGAGTTGCGGCAGCAGGGAGGGGATCTCCGGCAGGTCGCCGGTACGCACGAAAGTCGTTTCATTCAGAACGAGCAGGATGGCCGCAACGAAGAGCAGACGGTCGCGCGGGGACCGCGCGACCGCATAGCGGCGCGCGAAGCGCGCGACCAGGCCCGCGAAGAGGAAGATCAGCCCTGCGGTGATCGCCAGTCGGACGGTCCCGGGTTCATCCCATTCTTCGATCATCCCGAGTGAGCCGTGGTAGGCGGCAAACATGCCAACGAAGACCAGTAGCAGTGCGAGGGCGGGTGGCGCGCTGACGCGCCACGCCGGCCGGTACATCGGGTCCGCAGCATCGAACCGAAGCAGAATATAAAGACCGGTGGCAATTGCCAGCAGTTCCGAGCGGGCGAGTATCAACGAGACCTGTTGACGCGCGGGGAAATCCGCGCCGGGCATGCCGGGGAAAGTCAGCAGATGTCCGACGTTCAGGATCGCGGCCACCATCAGCGCCGAGCCCAGGCCCGACAGCACGAGGGATTGCCGCTGGCCGGCGGCGCACAGTGCAGCGGCGGCGGCGAGGGCCAGGAGTGTCGTCGCAAGGATCTCGAAAACGGTGTGGACAACAGTTACGGGCATTGCGGCTTGCGCAGCGCCGCCTGCCGGCAGTGCCGCAGCGAGAAACACGGTGCCGAGCACCAGCCCGATGGCCAGCCATTCCGCTCTGCGCAAAGCCAGCGCGGTGGTCTTGACGGCAATCCACAGGGACACGGGAGCGCCGGCGCGACCATCCGCGCCATCCCGGCTCTGGGGCAGCGGTCGTGCGGCGGGGGGGCTTGCCTTGGCCGGCGGATGGCTCATGCGGTGTCTACGGACGGCAGACCAAGAAATTGACCTCCCTGCAACCCATCTTCTCCGCCGGGGGCTAAAGCGACCAGTCATTGTGCCGTAGTCGATGGCATCAGAGGCGCCCGCAGGTGGCGTCCCAACGCCGGAAAAGACGGGGAAAAGCATGGCAGTTCAAAACGTCTACGTGGGCAGGCAACCTATACTGGATTTGAATCAACAGGTTGTCGCGTACGAACTGTTGTTCCGGGCCGGCGAGAATGCCGCGGGCATGCCGGTCGATGGCGCGCTCGCGACCGCCCACGTGATCGTCACCGCCTTCTCCGAACTAGGGCTGGAGAATGTGCTCGGCCCGAGCCGCGGATTCATCAACGTCAACCGAGAGATCCTGCTGCACGACGCGATCGAACTTCTGCCCCGTCATCAGGTGGTGCTTGAGCTGGACGAGGACATTCTGGGCGACGAGGAAGTCATCGCGCGCTGTCGCACCCTGAAGCAGGAGGGTTTCCGTATCGCAATCGATTCGGTCACCACCGTGAATGACCGGGTTACACAACTTCTCCCGATCGCCGACGTGGTCAAGGTCGAGACCTCCCTGATTGCGCCTGACGAGTTGAAGTCGCTGGTCGGCGCCCTGCTCAAGACCCAGTGCCTCAAGCTGGCGCAGAAGGTGGAGACGCAGGAACAGGCCGAGCATTGCCGGCAACTGGGTTTCGATCTCTTCCAGGGATACTTTTTTGCCCGCCCGACCGTGATGTCGACGAAACGGGCGGATCCGGGCAAGGCGGGTCTGCTGCGTCTGCTCACGCTCGTACTGAGCGAAGCGGAAGTCGGCGAAATCGAGCAGGCCTTCAAGCACATGCCCGAGTTGAGCTACAGCCTGCTGCGCATGGTCAATTCCGTCGCTGGCGGCATGTCCAAACGCATCGGATCGTTGCGGCAGGCGATTGTGGTTCTGGGACGCAAACCCCTGCAGCGCTGGGTGCAACTGCTGATCTACACCGCCGGTCACGAAAGGGCGGGTCTGGGCAACCCGCTGATGGACATGGCAGCCACACGCGGCAAGACGCTGGAACTGCTTGCGCTGAAAGCCCATGCGAGTGACCGCGAGTATGCCGACAACGCCTTCATGGTCGGCATCCTGTCGCTACTCGACGCATTGCTCGAAATGCCGATCAAGGACATCGTCGCCGAGCTCAAGCTCGAAGACGAGATTGCCGCAGCACTTCTGCATCGAAGCGGCCGCCTGGGCGGTCTGCTCCGGCTAGTTGAAGCCAAGGAACGCGACGACGTGGAAGCGGTTGTAGCGCTGCTAGAGCCGATGACCGGCCTGAGCATGGGGGAGCTCGTGACGGCGGACTTGCACGCCAGCACCTGGGCGCGCGACGTTAACCATCCTGCCGCGACGTGAACGCCATGGCCAAGGGCAGGGGAGAGGCCAGCGCCTTACCGGCGCTGCTGCCCGCGGAGTTCGATGCGATCAGGGCCGATCTCGGCCAGATTCGCGTGCTGCTCGCAGACGCGATTTCCAAGCTTACCGATAGCGGATGCTGCATTGCGGTACTCGCTCGTGCCCATGCGCAAGGCGCGCCAGGCGATCTCGCGGGGCCGCCAAAAGTGACGCACCTGCTCGATCACGAGATTGCCCGGATGGTGTCGTCCTTGCAGTTTCAGGATCTGGTCGACCAACTGATCGGCCAGACGCTGTCGCACGTCGAGTCGATCGCCCGGCAAGTGGCGTGCCACGACGTGCCTGTCGAGCCCGATGGCGTCCGCGTTCGCCGTGTGCAGCAGAAGAGCCTGCAACCGGGCGACATCGAACTGTTTTGACACGGGTCCGGAACAGACCAGAAATGGAAGGGGAAACAGGCATGTCCAAAAAAATTCTTGCGGTGGACGACTCCCGTTCGCTGCGCCAGATGGTTGCATTCACCCTGCGGGATGCCGGCTTCGAGGTCGATGAGGCCGAAGATGGTGTCGACGGATTGGCGAAAGCCAACGCCTGTCACTATCACGTCGTGTTGACCGACCAGAATATGCCACGCATGGACGGCCTGTCGCTCATCAAGGCGCTACGCGCGTTGCCGGTTTACCGCACCACGCCCATCCTCATGCTCACCACCGAGTCGAGCGATCAGATGAAGGCCCAGGGACGGGCCGCGGGCGCAACGGGATGGCTGGTCAAACCCTTCCACCCGGTGCGACTGGTGGAAGTCGTGAGGAAGGTTGCGGGCTGAGCATGAGAAATGGCGTGGCTCATGCCCTCTGTCCCGGCCACGGCGCCGGACGCGCCAGCGCTAGCCTAACGATCTTTCAGATCCTTATACGGAGGACACCATGAGCATCGATCTGGCTGAATTCCACCAGGCCTTCTTCGAAGAGGCGGGCGAACTGCTGGCCGAAATGGAGACCCTGCTGGTCGGGCTCGACCCGAGCGCGCCCGACACGGAACACCTGAACGCCATCTTCCGCGCGGCCCACTCGATCAAGGGCGGCGCCGGCACCTTCGGTTTCTCCGAGATGGCGGAAGTCACGCACGTCCTTGAATCGCTGCTCGACCAGATCCGCAAGGGCGAGCGTGCGTTGCGGACCGAGATGGTAGATGCCTTCCTCGCCGCCGGCGATGTCCTCAAGTCGCAGCTTGCCGGGCATCGCGGTGAGGGCGCGTCCATACCGGCCGACGCCGTGCTCGGGCGGCTGCGCGCCTTTGCCGCCGCTGCTGCCGTCGGTGCCACCGTACCGGCGCCGACGGTGCCGGTGCCCGCCATCCCCGTAGCCGAGCCGGCCGCCGACAGTGTGGCCCCGGTGCCCGCCTGTTACCACCTCGACTTCACACTGGCGCCCGATGTCGCCGACAAACGAAAAGTCATCGGTCACCTGCGGGAAGGCCTGCAGCGGCTCGGCAGCGTCACCCTGCTGCGCGGCACCGTCGATGCGGCGGCCGATGCCAGGCGGGAGTACCTGCTCGAAGTCACCACGACGGCCCCGGAGGCGGACCTGTGGGAACTCCTGGCCTTCGTTGTGGATCCGGCCGCGCTCACGATTACCCCGCAGGCAGCGCCTGCCGCTGTCGCGCCGGAAGCGGAGGACTACGGGTTCTTCGACCAGCTCTACGATACGGTCGCTCCGCCCGCAACGCCAGCAGCGCAGTTGCAGGCTGCAACTGCCAGCGCGCCGTCACAGTACGGGCGCCGTGCCAGCGACCGCGCCGAAGCCGCCGAGGCCTCCTCCATCCGCGTCGGCGTGGAAAAAGTCGATCAACTCATCAACCTGGTGGGCGAACTGGTGATCACCCAGGCGATGCTGGCGCAGACCGCTTCGCGCGTCGATCCGGTGGTGTACGAGACCCTGATGAACGGCCTGGCCACGCTGGAGCGCAATACGCGCGGCCTGCAGGAGTCGGTGATGTCGATCCGCATGATGCCGATCTCGTTCGTCTTCAGCCGCTTTCCGCGCGTGGTGCGCGACCTGGCGGCGAAGCTGGGCAAGCAGATGGAACTGAAAACGGTGGGCGAGGGCACCGAGCTCGACAAGGGTCTGATCGAGAAAATCGCCGATCCGCTCAACCACCTGGTGCGCAACAGCCTCGACCACGGCATCGAAACCCCGGACAAGCGCGTCGTCGCCGGCAAGGATCCCAAAGGGACCATCACGCTGCGCGCGTCGCATCAGGGCGGCAATGTCGTCATCGAAGTCAACGATGACGGCGCCGGCCTCGACCGCGAGCGGATACTCGCCAAGGCGCGCGAGCGCGGCATGACGCTGCCGGAGACGATTTCCGACCAGGAAGTGTGGCAGTTGATTTTCGAGGCCGGGTTTTCTACTGCCGCGGTGGTGACGGACGTGTCCGGACGCGGCGTCGGCATGGACGTCGTCAAGCGCAACATCCATGCGCTCGGCGGGCGGGTCGAAATCGACAGCGTCCTCGGGCAGGGCACGCGCATCTCGGTGCGGCTGCCGCTCACGCTCGCGATTCTGGACGGACTGTCGGTATCGGTCGGCGGCGAACTGTTCATCATCCCGCTCACCTACATCATAGAGTCACTGCAGCCGAAGGCGGACGAGGTCAAGACAGTCGGCGGGCGCGGCCGCGTGGTGCACGTGCGCGGCGAATATCTGCCGGTGGTGGCGTTGCACGAAATATTCAACATCCGGCCGCAGATCGGCGAAGTGCACGAGGGCATCGTCGTCATCCTCGAATCCGAAGGCCGCAAGACCGCGTTGTTCGTCGATGCGCTGGTCGGACAGCACCAGGTCGTGATCAAGAGCCTGGAATCCAATTACCGCCGCGTGCCGGGCGTCTCGGGCGCGACCATCATGGGCGACGGCCGGGTGGCGCTGATTCTGGACCCGGTGGCGATCGCGCAGGCGGCGCAGCCGGCGCTGGCGCAGGCGGCATGAGCTGGTTAAAACGTGAACAACGTCTCAAGTGCGGCGGTCGCGGGCCGTTAAGCGTTGAAGAACCAACTTAAAGGAGCACGCATGGAAAAGACAACGGTAAGCGAAACCAACGCGCCGGCGGCCGCAACCGGGGCGTTGGCTGCCGCGCAGGCGAGCCGCGAATACCTGACGTTCACGCTCGGCCGCGAAGAGTACGGCATCGACATCCTGAAAGTGCAGGAAATTCGCGGCTACGAGGCGGTGACCAAGATCGCCAACGCGCCGTCGTTCATCAAGGGTGTGGTCAACCTGCGCGGCACCATCGTGCCGATCGTGGACATGCGCATCAAGTTCAACTTGGGCGAGGCGAACTACGACCAGTTCACGGTCGTGATCGTGCTGAACGTCGCCGGGCGCGTGGTCGGCATGGTGGTGGACGGCGTCTCGGATGTGATCGCGCTCGGCTTTGATCAGGTGCGACCGGCGCCGGATTTTTCGTCGACGACGTTCGACACCAAGTACATCACCGGCCTCGGCACCATCGACGAGCGCATGCTGATCCTGATCGACATCGAGAAGCTGATGTCCGGGGCCGACATGGCGCTGGTCGGCCAGACCGTTCATTGATTCACATCATTCAAAAGGGGCGATTGTCATGAAAAACTTAAAAATCGGCGTGCGTCTGGGCGCGGGCTTCGGCCTGGTGGTCCTGTTGCTGATCGGCGTCACGTTTCTCGGTATCACGCGCATGGCCACTCTTAACGAGGGCACCAACCAAATCGTCAAGGACAGCTACCCGAAGGTGTTGTTAGCGCAGGAGGTCCTGAACGCCAACAACCAGGTGGCGCGTTCGGTGCGCAATGTGATGCTCGCGACCGATCCGGCGCTGATCGCGAAGGAGCAGGGCGTAATCCTGGAGAAGCGCAAAGAGATTGGGGAGACGCTCGGCAAAATCGAGAAATTGCTTAACACCGACAAAGGCAAGGAGCTGTTCAAAGCCATTACCGAGGCGCGCCCACCTTATATCGCCGTTTTGGACGAGACGATCAAGCTTCATACCGATGGCAAAAAGCAGGAATCGGTAGCGCTGCTGCTCGGCAAGACGCGCGAGGCGCAGTTCGCCTTGACCGCTAAGATCCAGGAATTCATCAAATTACTGAGCGGTCAGGTTGAAGCGAACGGCAAGCACGCCGAAGAGACGTATCAGGCCGCGCGCACCCTGATGCTGGCGCTGGCCGGCCTGGCGGTGCTCCTCGCCATCATGATTGCCTGGTGGGTCACGCGTTCGGTGACCGGTCCGATCCGCGAAGCGGTGGGCGTGGCCGAGGCGCTGGCGAAAGGTGACCTCTCGCAGAAAATCGAAGCGAAGAGCAAAGACGAAACGGGGCAGTTGCTCACGGCGCTCGGCAATACCGTGACGCAACTCAAAGGCATCATGGGCGGCATCAAGGAGTCGACCGAGACGATCAGCACGGCCTCCTCGCAAATTGCGCAAGGCAACGCGGACTTGAGCCAGCGCACCGAGGAGCAGGCCTCCAGCCTCGAGGAAACCGCCAGCTCGATGGAAGAACTCACGAGCACGGTCAAGCAGAACGCCGAGAACGCGAAGCAGGCCAACCAACTGGCGGCTGGCGCATCCGATGTCGCGGTGAAGGGCGGCGCGGTGGTCAAGCAAGTGGTGGACACGATGAGCGCGATCTCGGAGTCCTCGAAGAAGATCGCCGATATCATCGGCGTGATCGACGGCATTGCGTTCCAGACCAACATTCTGGCGTTGAACGCGGCGGTGGAAGCGGCGCGCGCCGGCGAACAGGGCCGTGGCTTTGCGGTGGTGGCGAGCGAAGTGAGGAATCTCGCGCAAAGAAGCGCCGCGGCGGCCAAGGAGATCAAGGCGCTGATCGGCGACTCGGTGGAGAAGGTGGGCACGGGCACCAAGCTGGTGGACGA
>ENA-ORBV01000856-ORBV01000856.1-microbial-mat-metagenome-genome-assembly--contig:-NODE-856-length-69367-cov-10.138476_pt1 | contig 69367 bp, 64 predicted proteins | sample MGYA00237777_ERZ505514 | MGnify/ENA primary metagenome ERZ505514 (study PRJEB26160, sample SAMN06269048) | microbial mat metagenome | isolation source: Oligotrophic lake microbial mat | place...
GGGGTAAAGGGGTAAAGGGATAAAGGGGTAAAGGGGCCATGCGGACACGGGATTGTGGCCTGCTTCCCGGCGCCGCCCCGTTCAGGGCATTGCTTCGCGCTTGAGTAGTTCTTCGATGGTGATGCCTACTCCGGAGACGCCGGAAAACACGGTGCCCATGCGCAGGTTTTTGAGGTGCGCCAGGGCCATCGAATAAGCATTGGTTGGCAACGGCACATACCCGGCGCTGTTGGCGAATTCTGCGCCGCGTGCGAGATAGAACTCGGTGAACTCCCTTACCTCGGGCCGAACGAGAGACTTTGCATTGACGTAGATGAAAATCGGCCGTGACAAGGGCTGGTAGGTGCCGTTGACGACATTGACCAGAGAGGGTGTGACGGCGGGTTTGCCGGGGTTCGGGGCAATCGCGACGGATTTCAGCTTTTGCCTGTTCGCCACATAATAGGCATAGCCGAAATAGCCAAGCGCATTGACGTCGCGCGCAACGCCTTGCACGAGAACGGTATCGTCCTCGGACATGATCACGTCGCTACGGGACGACTTTGCCTTGCCGACAATGGCTTCGGTAAAGTAATCAAACGTCCCGGAATCCTTGCCGGGGCTGAACAGCTTGATCGGGGTGTCGGGCCATGCAGAGTCGATCTGGTTCCAGCGCGTTATCCGGCCTTGTGCATCCGGCTCCCAAAGCTGCCTGAGTTGCGCGACGGTAAGGGTTTTCAGGAAGGCGTTGCGCGGGTTGACGACGACGGTGAGCGCATCAAAGGCAACCGGCAGTTCGACGAAATCGACCCCGGCCGCCCGACATGCCTGCATTTCATCCGCCAGAATCGGGCGCGAGGCGTTCGAAATATCCGTTTCGCCGCGACAAAATTTGCGGAATCCGCCACCGGTGCCCGATATCCCGACGGTGATGCTGACGGTGTTTTTTCTGGCTTTCTGGAATTGTGCGGCAGCGGCGTCGGTGATCGGGTACACCGTGGACGAGCCGTCGATGCGTATCGGTACCCCGGCGGCGAGCGACGTTCCGACGGTGGCGAGCAGAAACAGGCCGGCAAGCAGGTGCGCGGTTGTGGAAATGCGGCTTGGAACACCGCGCTTGGCAAAGGGCATGGCTGCTTTCGTATCGGGATTGTCGAGTACGCGAGGTAACCATTTACCGTATACCGCGATTGTTACCGTGTAATTGCAGGCCGCTGTTCACGCCGGCAGGCGAAATTGCGAACCGCCGCGATATGGATGCAACAATGGTCGGCTAGGCTGGACTCCCATATAAAAACATGCCCACGCTGGTGTTCCGGTGTTGGCGCATGGGAAAGCCCAGCATTGCACACCGATTTTCTCAAGACTGCAGAGGCCGATACCGCAGATGGCCCGCAGGCGATTGTGCTGCGGCCTTGGCACACCCCTGCCGGCAAACGATTGATCGAGCATTCGCTGGCGGTGAAATTTGTGCTGCTGACCGTCGCCGGGCAATTGGTGTTGTTCGCCGCGCTAACTTTGCACAACGGCAAACTTCTGGAGGAATCGCTGGAACAGCCCTTCAGGCTCCGCGTTGACAATCTCAAGCCGCTGCTAAACGCCCTCCTCGCCCCGTTGCTGGTGGAAAAGAACTACGCCGCGCTGGACGAGCGCCTGCAGGAGACCCGCTCAGACGAGGACATCCGGTATCTTGTGCTGCGCAACGCCGACGATGTCGTGGTTGCCTCCGCCGGATGGGACCGCTCGACGCCGCTGCCGCTTGCGTCCAAACGCGTGCTCGACAGCGATGAGGTCTTCGACACCTTCCTGCTTATCGAGGCCGGCGGGCGCAAATACGGTACGCTGAATCTCGGTCTGTCGACACAAAAGCTTGCCTCCTACCGCGATGATCTGCTTTGGCGTGGGTTCGTCATTCTCGCCTTCGGCATGCTGGTGCTCGGTTTCATCCAGGCCTTGCTCGCGTTGCACCTGACGCGGCGTTTGCGCCGGGTTTCCGCCGCGAGCGAGGAGATCGCGCTCGGAAATTTTGACCTCGAACTGGACGCATCGGGTCGCGACGAGGTGGCCAGGCTTGCCGCCTCCATGAATGCCATGAGCGCCGCGATACGGGAAAAGGTCCGCAGCCTCGAACAAAGTGAGGAGCATTTGCGCCTTGCCATGGACGTCGGAGCGGTCGTGCCCTGGCAGCGGAATCTTGCCGATGACTCGCTCAACTGGGGAGAGGGTGTCGAGCGCCTGCTCGGTCCTTTGCCTGCGGGACAGACGAATTACCCGGATTTGCTGGCCATGACCTTCCCGGATTCGGTCACCGACCTCGTGCATGCGCGCAACAACGCCATCCGCAGCGCCTCGGTGTACCGTTGCGATATTCGCATCTGTCGTACCGACGGCAATGAGGCCTGGCTGGCGGTGCACGGGAAATTCAAGCGCGACTCCGGTGCGGCTGCGGGCTATCTTATCGGCGTCACCCGGGATATCACCGCAGACAAGCGGGCGGAGCTGGAAATTTTGCGACTCAACGAGGTACTGGAGAATCGCGTGGCCGAGCGCACCGCCGAGCTGAGGGACGCCATTCAGGAACTTGAGGCGTTTTCCCATACCATTTCACACGATCTGCGCGCGCCCCTGCGCGCCATGTCCGGATATCTGGACTTGATACGGACCGAGTTTCCGGCGGACGCGATGCCGGGCAACTCCTCTTCGTACCTCGCGCGTATCCAGGTCAATGCATCCAGAATGTCGCAGATGCTTGACGATCTGTTGCTTTTTTCCCAGGCATCGCGGTCCCCGATCCAGCGCCGCGACGTTGATCCGGCGGCGGTGGTGGCCGCCCTGCTTGACGAACTGAGCCCTCCGGAGGCTGCACGGGCGAGCGTCGGCGTCAAGGCCATGCCCGTTTGTCAGGCCGACCCGGGACTGCTGCGGCAGGTCTATGCCAATCTCATATCAAATGCCCTGAAGTACAGCGCCAAGGTGGCGCAGCCGCGCGTCGACATCGGCGCAATGAGCGAAGGGGCGAACGAGACCGTGTATTTTGTCCGTGATAACGGCGCCGGTTTCGACATGGCCCAAGCGGCAAAGCTGTTCGGCGTATTTCAGCGATTACACGGTGACAGGGATTTCGAGGGCTCCGGGGTCGGACTGTCGATCGTGTACCGCATCGTTACGCGGCACGGCGGTCGCGTCTGGGCTGAGGCCGCTCCGGGAGAGGGGGCGACTTTTTACTTCACCATCCCCGCAACCGGACCGGACCGTACCGCGGGTCCGGCGCGCGAGCCGCTATTGCCGGGGGGTTAAAAGGCCGGCTTGACGGCGGTCGCGAGCGTTTCTATCAACTGTTCCTGCACTGAGCGGCGTATGACGCCACGTGCGCTCTTGCGCGTGTACTCGCCCTCGGCGTTCATTTCCCAGGTCTGGGCGTTGTCGGCGAGAGACATGCGCAGGCCTTCCTTGATGACACGCGCCTTGAGCTTCTTGTCGAGCAGCGGAATGCAGGTCTCGATGCGGCGGAAAAAATTGCGCTCCATCCAGTCGGCGCTGGACAGGAACACATCTTCGCGTCCCTCGTTGCGAAAATAGAAAATGCGGTGATGCTCGAGCAGGCGTCCGATGATGGAGCGTACGCGGATGTTGTCGGAAAGGCCGGGCAGGCCCGGCCGCAGCGCGCACATGCCGCGCACGATGAGGTCGATTTTCACGCCCGCCTGCGAGGCCGCGTACAACGCCTCGATGACCTGCGGCTCGACCAGGGAGTTCATCTTGGCGATGATCTGCGCCGGCTTGCCGGACTTGGCGATTCTGGTTTCGTGCTGGATCGCCAACATGATGTTGGCGTGCAGGCTGAAGGGCGATATCCACAGGTGGTTGAGCTTGCCGCTCCTGCCAAGGCCGGTGAGCTGCTTGAACACCTCGTTGACGTCGGCACAGATCTGCTCGTTTGCGGTGAACAGGCCGAAGTCGGTGTACAGGCGCGCGGTACGCGGGTGGTAATTACCGGTGGATAGATGCGCGTAACGCCTGAGCCTGCCTTCCTCGCGGCGCACCAGCAGCAGCATTTTGGCGTGGGTCTTGTAGCCGACCACGCCGTACACCACATGGGCGCCGACCTCCTCGAGCTTGGCCGCCCAGTTGAGGTTGGCCTCCTCGTCAAAGCGCGCCAGCAGTTCCACCACGACCGTGACTTCCTTGCCGCGCTGCGCCGCTTCGATGAGGTACTTCATCAGCACCGAGTCGGTGCCGGTGCGGTACACCGTCTGCTTGATCGCCACCACGTCCGGGTCGTCGGCTGCCTGTTCGAGGAACTGGATGACCGGGTTGAATGACTGGTAGGGGTGGTGCAGCAGGATGTCACTTTTGCCGATGCTCTTGAACAGGTCGGCGCGCTTTTCAACCGCTTTGGGCACGCCAGGGAAGAAGGCGGCGTACTTGAGTTCGGGCCGTTCGACCAGGTCCGGCACCTGCATCAGCCGCACCAGGTTGACCGGACCGCCGACGCGGTACAGGTCGCGCGGGTCGAGATCGAATTCTTGCAACAGGAGTTGCTCAAGGTCGGCCGGGCAGGCGTCGTCTATTTCCAGCCGCACCGCGTCGCCGAAGTGGCGTTGCGGCAATTCGCCCTGCAGCGCGGCGCGCAAGTCCTTGATCTCCTCGTCCTCAAAGAAGAGGTCGCTGTTGCGGGTGACGCGAAAGGAGTAGGAGCCGAGGACATTCATGCCCTCGAACAGGGCCGCGACAAAGGCCTGCAGCACCGAGGTCAGCAGCACGAAGCTGTAACGTCCGCCGGCGATTTTTTCCGGAAGCTCGATCACGCGTGGCAACAGGCGCGGCGCCTGCACGATGGCGATGCCCGAATCCCGGCCGAAGGCGTCGCGGCCTTCGAGTTGCACGATGAAGTTGAGTGATTTGTTGAGCACGCGCGGGAAGGGGTGCGAAGGGTCGAGGCCGATCGGCGTCAAGACCGGCATCATTTCGCGCACGAAATAGTCGTTGAGCCAGGCGCGCTGTTCGCGCGTCCAGTCTTGTTCGCGCAAAAAACGGATGCTCTTGGCGGCGAGGGCCGGCAGGATCTGTTTGTTGAGCAATTCGTACTGGCGGCCGACCAGCGTGTGCGCCCGGGCGCTGACTGCGGCGAACACCTCGCTGGCGGGGCGGCGGTCGAGGCTGGCGACTTCCTTGCCCAGCTTGATCTGCTCTTTCAGGCCGGCGACACGGATTTCGAAGAACTCGTCCAGGTTGGACGAGACAATGCATAAAAAGCGCAACCGCTCGAGCGGCGGCACGTGCGTGTCCTCGGCCTGGGCCAGCACGCGCCCATTGAAGGCGAGCAGGCTGGCCTCGCGGTTGAGGAAACGCGATTCAACGGGTTTTGCCACGGCGGGGGCTCTTGAGTTGGTCACGGGGGGAAGGTACGGCCAGAATGTTGCAATAACATGACAACCGTATGCGTTGCGTTTAAACAACATTGCGTTTAAACAACATTGCGCTTAAACAATACTGTCACATTGGGCGGCTATTCTTTGACCCAGATCAAAGGATACGCCCCAATGAGCCAGACGCAACACACTTCCAAGCAGTTTGACGCCGAACTCGAGCACATCCGCCGCCAGGTGCTGAGCATGGGCGGTTTGGTTGAGCACCAGATCACCGCCGCGATCGAAGCCTTCAAACGCAATGACCTTGCGCTGTTCAACCACATCATCGACGACGACAGCCGGATTAACGGTCTGGAGCGGGCCATCGACGAGTTGTGCACAAACGTCATCGCCAAGCGCACACCGGCGGCGATCGACCTGCGTTTCGTGATGATGTCCTACAAGATCATCACCGACCTCGAACGCATCGGCGACGAAGCGAAGAAAATCGCGCTCTTTTCGCGCGGCATGGCGACCTCCGGCCGTTTGAGCGGGGCGCGCTATCCGGAGTTGAAGCACCTTTCGGTGCTGGTCACGGCCATGCTGCGCCACGCGCTCGATTCGTTCGCGCGCCTGGATGTCGAGACGGCGCCCGAAAACGTGCGTCGCGACGACGAGGTCGATGCCCTGTTCCAGGCGATCCTGCGCCAGTTGCTGACCTACATGATCGAAGACCCGCGCACCATCAGCGTGTCGCTTGACATCATTTTTATCGCCAAGGCGTTGGAGCGCATTGGCGACCATGCCAAGAACATCTCCGAGTATGTGATCTACCTGATCAAGGGCACCGACGTGCGCCACGGGTCGATCGAGAAGATCGAGGAGGCGGCGCGCAGCTGAGGTTCGCACGAAGGCGGGCAGCGTCATTGCGATGCAGCGGCCCCGGTGCTAAGGTTGGATCATGAAATTCGACTCGCTCGCCGCGGTGGACCTCGGCTCCAACAGCTTTCACCTGCAGATCGGCCGCGTTGTCGACGGGCAGATTTACCCTCACGATTCGCTGCGCGAACCGGTGCGCCTTGGCGCCGGCCTCACGCGCGACAAGCGCATCGACCGCGCCACGCAGTTGCGTGCGCTCGAAGCCTTGTCGCGATTTGGCGAGCGCCTGCGCGGTTTTCCGAAAGCCGCCGTGCGCGTGGTCGGCACCAATGCGCTGCGTGTGGCCAAGAATGCGCCGCAGTTCCTGGCCGAGGCCGAGGCGGTGCTGGGCTTTCCGATTGAGGTGATTTTCGGTCGCGAGGAGGCGCGTCTCATTTACGCCGGCGTGGCGCACGGCCTCAGTATTCCGCGTGAGCCCGGAGAGCGGCGGCTGGTGGTTGACATCGGCGGCGGCTCGACCGAGTGCATCATCGGCACCGGGCTGGAGCCGCTGCTGATGGAGAGCCTGCACATCGGCTGCGTCAGCGCCAGCCTGAGGTTTTTTCCCGAGGGTCGCATCGACAAGCAGGGTTTCAAGCAGGCCGAGCTGGCGGCGCGCGGCGAGGTGCAGACACTGGTCGAGCCCTACCGCGAACTGGGCTGGAGCGAGGCCATCGGCTCCTCCGGAACAGCCAAATCGCTGGCCGGCATACTGCAGGCCAACGGCTGGACGGAGCAGGGCATCACGCTCGACGGACTCGACAAGCTGCGCACGCAGTTGCTGCGCGCGGGCGACATTGCGCACATCGACATTGCCGGCGTGCGCGGCGACCGCGGCGAAATACTGCCCGGCGGCTGCGCCATCATGTGGGCGGTGTTTTCAGAATTGGGCATCGAGCAGATGGCGCTGTCCGAGGGCGCGCTGCGCCAGGGCGTGCTCTACGACATGATAGGCCGCATCCAGCACCAGGACATGCGCGAGGTGACGGTGGGCCAGTTCATGCGCCGCTACCATGTCGATGCGGCGCAGGCCGCGCGCGTGGGCGGGCTGGCGCGGCAACTGCAAAGCGGACTTGCTGCGGGCGCAGAGCCGCCGCCCGAGGCCGATACGATGGTGCTCGGGTGGGCTGCGGCGCTGCACGAGATCGGCGTGTCGATCGCGCACACCGGTTACCACAAGCACTCGGCATATGTGCTGTCCAACGCCGACATGCCGGGGTTTTCGCAAATGGAGCAGTCGCGCCTGGCACGCGTGGTGCTGGCGCACCGCGGCAAGCTGGCGAAGCTCGAGGGCCTTGCGCCCGGCTCGGCCGACTGGAACCTGATTTTCTGCCTGCGTACCGCAGTATTGTTTTATCGCAGCCGCACCGAGCGCGCGCTGCCGACCCTGGTGTGCCGTGCCACCGGCGCCGGCTACCAGTTGGCGTTGCCGCAGGGCTGGCTTGACGAGCACCCGCTCACTGCCGCCGCGCTCGATGCCGAGATGGACGAATGGCGCGGTCTCGGCCTGCGCTTTGAATTGAAGGAATTTTCCGCAGAAAAACTGCGCGCAGCCGGCTAGCAGGGTGCTGAAAAAGGGAGCGATAGCCCCCTTGGATCCACCGAACCAGAGGCTGTTAAGAGGGCTGCAAGCGGCTTGCCGCATATTCATCCTGGACAGGTATTTTTCAAAAAAGCCTGGCAGGTTTTCCTGCCGCTGCCGCGAGGCGATGGCTGGAAAAGGCCGACTGGCGGGGCTTTCCAGTCATCGCCTTGCAGTCGGGCGGGGTCGAGCCCTGCCCTTCAGGTCAGGTCAGGTCAGGTCCGGTACCATCGCCGCGCGTAACACGGTCTGGGTTTCGCCGTCGCGCACGCGGTTGGTGAACCACCACACCGCACCCTTTTTCAGGGTCCAGTCCGCTTCGCCGCCCGACAGCAGCAGGGCGGCCATGCGCCCGAGCAAGGGTTGGTGTCCGACCACCAGCACGGCGCCGCGCTTGTCCGGCCAGCCGGTGGCGCCTATCAGGTCGGAGACCGATGCATCCGGGGCGAGCTTGCGCACGGTCTTGAACGGCTTGTCGAGGGCGGCCGCCGTCTGTTGCGCACGCACGGCGGGGCTCACCAGCACTTCGCAGCGTGCCGGAAGGCGCATTTCCAGCCACGTCGCAATCTGGCGTGCCTGCTTTTCGCCGCGGCTTGTCAGCGCGCGGTCCAAGTCCGGATCGCCTTCTTCAGCGTCGGCGTGGCGCCACAGGATCAGGTCCATGTCAGGGTTATCTCGACGAGAAGGATGAGTCTATTCGTCCAATGTTTCAGTCATGTGATGTGCGCTGCGAAACAAGAGAATGCACGGCGGCGTGCATCATCCGGTGCCAAAGCCGGCCAGTGCGGCGATGCCCAGCGCCGCAAACAGGGCCGCAGCCACATAGCGTATGGCCTTGAAGGGTATTTTCGGCGAGGCTGCCTGCGCGATGAACACGGCCGGAACGTCGGCGATCATCATGCCCAGCGTGGTGCCGGCCACCACCGCCCAGAGCATCTGGTACTTGGCGGCTAGGACGACCGTAGCAAGCTGGGTCTTGTCGCCGATTTCGGCGAGGAAAAACGCCACCAGCGTGACCATGAAAACGCCGTAACGGCCAAGGGTGTCCGGCTTGTCGTCCAGGGTGTCGGGTTTGAGCGCCCAGGCTGCGATGGCAAGAAAGGACAAGCCCAGACCCCAGCGCAGCACCTCCGGCGCGACATTGGCGCTGACCCAGGCACCGGCAAGGCCGGCGAGGGCGTGATTGGCCAGAGTCGCCACGAGAATGCCGAGCACGATGGGCAGCGGTTTGCGAAAGCGCGCCGCGAGCAGCAATGCCAGCAACTGCGTTTTGTCTCCGATCTCGCCGATGGCGACGACGAGGGATGATACGAGGAAGGCTTCCAAGGATTCTTTCCGGGAACGGGGCGCATTAAAACCAATGACATCCACCGGCCGCCCCGTCCCGGCGGGCCGCTGAATGTCAAAGGTCTCGCCAGGTGCTGCCTGCCGGCGCTTGCTGCGCCGGCGTGCGACTGGGCGCGCCATGATCGTTTGGAATGCTGCATCCCCGCCGGATCAAGTCTGTTGACGCGTCCCCCTCCACGTGCGGAGGGCGGCTACTCCCCAATGACATGTTGCAGGCGGATTATACCCGCTCTGTGTGCCGGTTCAGGCGCCGGTTTTGTCGGGGCAGTCGGGCTTGATGCACTCGGCGTAAAGGTAAAGGGCGTGCTCGCGTACGGCGAAACCGCGGTCCTTGGCCACCTTGTGCTGGCGTTTTTCGATTTCAGCGTCGTAAAACTCCTCCACCCGCCCGCACTGTATGCACACGAGGTGGTCGTGGTGGCTTTCGGCGCCGAGTTCAAACACCGCCTTGCCCGATTCAAAATGATGGCGTTGCAGCAGGCCGGCCTGCTCGAACTGCGTCAGCACGCGATAGACGGTGGCAAGTCCGGTGTCCAGGCCCTCGGCGATCAGCATCCGGTACACGTCCTCTGCCGAAAGATGGCGCACCGCGCTTTTCTCGAACAGGTCGAGAATTTTAAGGCGCGGTGCGGTGACCTTCAGGCCTATGGTTTTGAGGTCTTGTGCGTTGCTCATGACGGCGGCCCGGAGAAGGTAGGGAGTGGTTTAGGCTATCATATGGGCACCCGCAGGCCTTGAAAACGAACCCCTTGAACAATAACAATAGCCACAATAGCCACAATAGCCACCATAGTCACCGCAGCGGCGCGTGTGCTTGCGAGCTTCGCCGCGTCCCGCCTTTTTCTTTGCGTCTCCCGCGTCTTGCGTGTTTCGCGTGTCTCGCGCCGCTGGCGCTGGCATTGCTGACCGGGTGCTCCGGCTTCAGGCTGCCGGATGTGCCTGTGCCGGGGTTTATCACGCCCTACCGCATGGAGATACAGCAGGGCAACTTCATCACGCAGGAGATGCTGTCGCAGTTGCGCCCGGGCATGACCCGCGACCAGGTGCGCTTTGTGCTGGGTTCGCCGCTGATCGTCGATTTGTTTCACGCCGATCGCTGGGACTATGTGTTCCAGCGGGCGCTGGAATACAACAAGGGCTTCGAGCAGCGCCGGGTCACGGTCTTTTTCGACAAGGACAAACTCGCGCGCATTGACGGTGATGTGGTGCCGGCCGCAGCAAGCGGCGCGGCGGACGCAAAAGCCGGAGAGGCGGAAAAAAAATGAGCATGGATATCGCGATTGCCGGCGCCGGCGGGCGCATGGGTTTGACGCTTGTCAGCGCCGTGCTTGATTCGGCCGACGCGCGGCTGGCCGCCGCCATCGACATCAAAGGCGGCGCCAATGTCGGTCAGGATGCCGGCGCCCTGCTCGGCAAGGTCACCGGCGTCGCCGTCAGCGACGATATCGGCGCGCTTTCACGCGCGGATTGCCTGATTGATTTCACCCGACCCGAGGGCACGCTCGTACACCTCGATGCCTGCGTCAAGGCTGGCGTCAAGATGGTCATCGGCACCACCGGTTTTGACGAGCCGGGCAAGGCACGCATCGCCGCGGCGGCAAAAAAAATCCCCATCGTCTTCGCGCCAAACATGGCGATCGGGGTCAACGCGACTTTCCGGCTGGCCGAAGTGGCGGCGCAGATACTGGGCGATGATTTTGACGTCGAGATCATCGAGACCCACCACCGGCACAAGGTCGATGCACCCTCGGGCACGGCGATCCGCCTCGGCGAAGTGGTGGCCGGCGCGCTCGGGCGTGAACTCAAGGACTGCGCCGTCTATGGCCGTGAAGGACTGACCGGCGAGCGGGATCGCAAGTCGATTGCATTCCACAGCCTGCGCGGCGGCGACATTGTCGGCGACCATACCGTGGTGTTCGCCGGCATTGGCGAGCGCGTGGAGATCACGGTGAAATCACAAAGCCGCGCCACCTACGCGATTGGCGCCCTGCGTGCGGCCCTGTTTCTAAACGACAAATCCACCGGGCTTTACGACATGCAGGACGTGCTGGGGCTGCGCCCGCGCTGAGCGCACGGGCATTGTCCGAACGCCGCATTTGAGGCGGGCGATGGTTCCACGGTATAATCTCAGGGATTTGCTGGGCAGGGCTCTCCAGGTTCACTGAACCGCCTGTCCAGCTTCGAATTCTGGAGCACCGTGAAGTGATCGTCGCCAAGCCGCCCGCCATTCTTGCACTTTCAGATGGCACCATTTTTCGCGGCGATGGCATCGGGGCAGACGGAATTTCAGTTGGCGAGGTGGTGTTCAACACCGCCATGACCGGCTACCAGGAAATCCTTACCGACCCGTCCTATTGCCGCCAGATCGTCACCCTTACTTATCCGCATATCGGCAACACCGGCGTCAACGCCGAGGACGCGGAGTCTTCGCGCATGGACGTTGCCGGGCTGGTGATTCGCGACCTGCCGCTGACGGTGTCCAACTGGCGCAGCGAGCAAAGCCTTCCCGACTATCTCAAGTCGCATCGCGTTGTCGCCATCGCCGGCCTCGATACGCGCAAGCTGACGCGCATCCTGCGTGAAAAGGGGGCCCAGTCCGGTTGTCTCGTATCGGGGCCGGCAAGCGCCGATGAGGCGGAGGCCTTGCGCCGCGCCCGCGGTTTCGCCGGACTGGCCGGCATGGACCTCGCAAAAGTCGTTTCGACGACGCAGCCGTATGAATGGCTTGAAGGCAGTTGGCAACTGGGCAAGGGCTTTGCCGCCATTGGCGCACCGCGATTTCATGTCGCCGCATATGACTACGGCGTCAAGCGCAACATACTGCGCATGCTGGCCGACCGCGGCTGCCGCGTGACGGTGCTACCGGCGCAGACGCCGGCGAAGGAATTGCTCAGGCTCAAGCCCGACGGCGTGTTCCTGTCCAACGGCCCGGGCGACCCCGAGCCCTGTGATTACGCCATCGAGGCCATCCGCGAAATCATCGCCACCGGCCTGCCGGTGTTCGGCGTCTGCCTCGGCCACCAGTTGATGGGGCTCGCCTCGGGGGCAAAGACCATCAAGATGAAGTTCGGCCATCATGGCGCCAACCATCCGGTGAAGGACCTCGATACCGGGCGTGTGGTGATCACCAGCCAGAACCACGGCTTTGCCGTCGATCCGGCGACCCTGCCCGACAGCTTGCGCACCACGCATCTGTCGCTGTTCGACGGGTCGTTGCAAGGCCTCGCCCGCACCGACAAGCCGGCGTTCTGCTTTCAGGGGCATCCGGAGGCGAGTCCGGGTCCGCAGGATGTCTCGTATCTGTTCGACCGCTTCGCCAAACTGATGCAGGAGCGCACGCATGCCTAAGCGCACCGATATCAAAACCATACTTGTCATCGGCGCCGGCCCCATCGTCATCGGCCAGGCCTGTGAATTCGACTACGCGGGGGCGCAGGCGTGCAAGGCGCTCAAGGCCGAGGGTTATCGCATCGTGCTGGTCAATTCCAATCCGGCGACCATCATGACCGACCCGGGCACGGCCGATGTCACCTACATCGAGCCCATCACCTGGCAGATGGTCGAGTCCATCATCGCGCTCGAGCTTCCGGAGGCCCTGCTGCCCACCATGGGCGGGCAGACCGCACTCAATTGCGCGCTGGACCTTGCCAAACACGGCGTACTGGAAAAATACGGCGTCGAGATGATAGGTGCCAACAAGGAGGCGATCGACAAGGCCGAGGATCGCGACAAGTTCAAGAAGGCCATGACGAGAATCGGCCTCGCCTCGGCGCGCTCGGCGCTGGCGCACTCGATGGAAGAGGCCTTCCAGGTGCAGGCGGCACTGGGCTATCCGGCGGTGATCCGGCCCTCGTTCACGATGGGCGGCTCGGGCGGCGGCATCGCCTACAACCGCGAGGAGTTCATCAGCATTTGCGAGCGTGGGCTGGAAGCCTCGCCAACGAGGCAGTTGCTGATCGAGGAATCGCTGATCGGCTGGAAAGAGTTCGAGATGGAGGTGGTGCGCGACAGTCGCGACAACTGCATCATCATCTGCTCGATCGAGAACCTCGATCCGATGGGCGTGCACACCGGCGACTCGATCACCGTGGCGCCGGCGCAGACGCTGACCGACAGGGAATACCAGATCATGCGCAACGCCTCGATCGCGGTGTTGCGCGAGATCGGCGTCGATACCGGCGGTTCCAACGTGCAGTTCGCGATAAACCCCGTTGACGGCCGCATGATCGTGATTGAAATGAACCCGCGCGTCTCGCGTTCGTCGGCGCTCGCGTCCAAGGCGACCGGTTTTCCCATTGCCAAGATCGCCGCCAAGCTGGCGGTCGGCTACACGCTGGATGAACTGGCCAATGAAATCACCGGCGGTGCGACGCCGGCATCGTTCGAGCCGTCCATCGATTATGTCGTCACCAAGGTGCCGCGCTTTGCCTTTGAGAAATTTCCGCAGGCCAATGACAGGCTGACGACGCAGATGAAATCGGTGGGCGAGGTGATGGCCATAGGCCGCACTTTCCAGGAATCCTTCCAGAAGGCCTTGCGCGGCCTCGAGGTCGGCGTTGACGGCCTCAACCAGAAGACCACCGACCGCGAGACCATTGAAAAGGAGCTGGGTGAGCCCGGACCCGAGCGCATCTGGTATGTCGGCGACGCCTTCGAGAACGGCTTTTCACTCGAGGAAGTGCACCAGCTTACGCACATTGATCCGTGGTTCCTCGCGCAGATCAAGGACATCGTCGATAACGAGATGGAACTGGACGACATGAAGCTCGCCGATCTCGATGCGGCGCAACTGCGCGCGCTAAAGCGCAAGGGCTTTTCCGACCGCCGCCTCGCCTTTTTGCTCGGCACGAAGGAGGACGAGGTACGGGCGTTGCGCTGGAAGCTCGGCGTGCGGCCGGTGTACAAGCGAGTCGACACCTGCGCCGCGGAATTTGCGACGCGCACCGCCTACATGTACTCGACCTACGAGGAAGAGTGCGAGTCGGCGCCGACCGGACGGAAGAAAATCATGGTGCTGGGTGGCGGGCCCAACCGCATCGGTCAGGGCATCGAATTCGATTACTGCTGCGTGCACGCGGCGCTGGCGCTGCGCGAGGACGGCCTCGAGACCATCATGGTCAACTGCAACCCGGAGACCGTCTCGACCGACTACGACACCTCGGACCGGTTGTATTTCGAGCCGTTGACACTTGAGGATGTGCTGGAAATCGTTGACAAGGAAAAGCCCGCCGGCGTGATCGTGCAATACGGCGGCCAGACGCCGTTGAAGCTGGCGCGCGCGCTCGAAGCCAACGGCGTGCCCATCATCGGCACCAGCCCGGACATGATTGACGCGGCGGAAGACCGTGAGCGCTTCCAGGGGCTGTTGCGGGACATCGGTCTCAAGCAGCCGCCCAACCGCACCGCGCGTACCGAGGCCGACGCGCTGCGCCTGGCGCAGGAGATCGGTTATCCGCTGGTGGTGCGCCCGTCCTATGTGCTGGGTGGCCGCGCGATGGAAATCGTGCACGAGCAAAAAGACCTCGAGCGCTACATGCGCGAGGCGGTCAAGGTGTCCCACGACAGTCCGGTGCTGCTCGATCGTTTTCTCAACGACGCTACGGAAATCGATGTCGATGCGATGTGCGACGGCACCGACGTGGTGATCGGCGGCATCATGGAACACATCGAGCAGGCCGGTGTGCATTCGGGCGATTCCGCCTGTTCCTTGCCGGCGCACTCACTGTCGGGTTTTCTCGAGCGTGAGCTCAAGCGCCAGACCGTGCTGCTGGCAAAAGGGCTCAAGGTCAACGGTCTGATGAATGTGCAGTTCGCCATTCAGGGCGACACGGTCTATGTGCTGGAGGTCAATCCGCGCGCCTCCCGCACCGTGCCCTTTGTGTCCAAGGCCACCGGCATCGCCCTCGCCAAGGTGGCGGCGCGCTGCATGGTCGGGCGCACCCTTGCCGCGCAGGGCGTCACGCACGAGGTGCTGCCGCCGTATTTCTCGGTGAAGGAGGCGGTGTTTCCCTTCATCAAGTTCCCGGGGGTGGACACCATTCTCGGGCCCGAAATGAAATCCACCGGCGAGGTGATGGGCGTGGGCGACACCTTCGGCGAGGCATTTGTCAAATCACAGATGGCTGCCGGCGTGAAGCTGCCCAAGTCGGGCAACGCCTTCGTCAGTGTGCGCGATGGCGACAAGCTCGCGGCAGTGGAGGTGGCGCGCGACCTCGTCGATATGGGGTTCTCGCTGATCGCCACGCGCGGTACCGCGGCGGTGCTGGCCGCGCACGGCATCAAGACGCTGCTGGTCAACAAGGTCGCCGAGGGGCGGCCGCATATCGTTGACATGATCAAGAACGGCGAGGTGGCGCTGATCGTCAATACGGTGGAGGAAAAGCGCAGTGCCATTTCCGATTCACGCTCGATACGCACCACCGCCGTCCAGCAGCGTGTGACCTACTACACCACCATGGCCGGCGCGCGCGCCGCCGTCGCCGGCATCCGGCACATCGGCGCGCTCAAGCCCTATGCGTTGCAGGGCTTGCATAAGCGCCTCAAGGCTGCTTAACTGGCAGCCGAATCCGTACATGCACCCTCCGGCATACGCCGGGGGGTTATTTTTTGGGAAATATCATGATCAAGTACCCGCTTACCGTGTACGGCGCCGAATTGCTCCGCACCGAGCTGCACCGTCTTAAAACGGTGGAGCGCCCGAGCGTGATCACCGCCATCGCCGAGGCGCGCGCGCACGGCGATTTGTCGGAGAACGCCGACTACGACGCGGCCAAGGAAAGGCAGGGTTTCATCGAGGGGCGTATCGCCGAGCTCGAAGGCAAGCTGTCCAACGCCCAGGTCATCGATCCCACGCTGCTCGATGCCGACGGCCGCTGCGTGTTCGGTGCGACCGTCGATCTGACCGAGACGGCGACCGGCGAAAAGGTGACCTACCAGATCGTCGGCGATGACGAGGCCGACATCAAGAAGGGCAAGATTTCCATCGGGTCGCCGATATCGCGCGCGCTGATCGGCAAGTACGCCGGCGACGTCGCCGAAGTCCACGCGCCGGCGGGTGTCCGCTCGTATGAAGTCATGGATGTGCGCTACGAGTGACCGCTGTCCGGTCAATAAAAAACGCGCCCTCAGGCGCGTTTTTTATTGCCGCCGGATCCGGCGTCAGAACGAGTGGGTGTAGGACACGCTCAGGATGTCGACGCTGCTGGTGTAGTCGCCTTTGACCAGCCCGAAACGCGGGGTGCTGTTGGCGAGGTTGCCGCCGGCGTTGGTGTTTACCGACGGATCGCTGACGAAAATGTGCGAGTAGCCGATATCCAGCACACCGGCTTTTGATACGCTGTACTTGGCACCGACAGAAAGCCAGGTGCGATTTCCGTCCGGCAGACGCGGTCCACGATCGATGTTGTTCGTCGGCGTCTCGTCGTACGCGAGGCCCATTTTCAGCATCCAACTGTCATTGAGCTTGTGGTTGGCGCCAATACCCACGCGCCACGTATCTTTCCAGTTGAAGGGGATGTTGTTAAGCGTCGCACCGGTTGCAGGCACGTTGTTGGTGCGGGTTACGAGGAATCGCTCCAGCACGCTCCAGCCCGTCCAGGTCGCATCCGCCAGCAACTGCCAGCGATCATTGAGTTTATGGCTCAGCGCCAACGAAAAGTTATCCGGCACGGTGAGGTTGAGTGAGATATTCCCATCCGGGATCGCCGCGCCGAGGGCGGCCGGACGGTTATCGAACTGCGCTGTTCCGGTCAGGGTGTAGTTGATGCGCGACCTGTACGCCACCCCCAGGCGTGTTTCGGGGGCAAGCTTGAACATCGCGCCTATATTCCAGCCCCAGGCGCTATCCTTGCCTTTGAGCGTGGCGAGACCTTCGGTTCCTGCACCGAGCACTGCGTAGTCAGTGTTGCCGGTAAGTTTGGCGTCCAGGGTCTGGTAATTGACGCCAAAGCCGATCGAAGCCGATTCGTTGATTTTGTAGGAAACGGTCGGGTTTATGTTGAGGGTTTCAATTTTTGACTCGATGGCCTGGAAGCGCCCACCCCACGAACTGTCGTACTTGGTGCTGAGCCCGAACGGCACACCGAGCCCTACGCCCATACTCCACTGTGGACTGAGGCTCATCGCGAAATAGGCATTGGGCACCAGGGCACTCACACCGGCCCCGCCGCCGAAGTTGCCTGCTGCAACGCCGGTTGCGCCGACGGACCCAGAGTTATTGAACGAACTCGAGGGCGCAATGTAGTGCCCCGTTACGGATATCTGCTTGCCGCTGGGCAATAGGCTGAGTCCCGCCGGATTGAAAAAAATCGTGCTGGCGTCTTCGGCCGCAGCGGCCGCCCCCGAGTAGGCGTTGCCCATTCCGCTGGCGCTCTGCTCAATCAGCGCAAAGCCCGAGGCCTGGGCGGCGATGGGGAACGCTGACAGGGCGGCGAGGACTGCAGTGGCAGCGAGTGTTCTGTGGAAATTAAACGCGAGCATGGTGATTTCTCCTCTTTTTGACGACACTGGCGACAATCCGACTGGTCCCCTTTTGGCGGGACTCTGGGGTATCGGGCCGCTTTTTAAATCCAAGCCGTGTCGAGCAAGATAGCAACAAGCGTGTCGCCATGGCAAGGTGAATCCGGTCCGCGGACGTTTGCCGGCGGGATTTGTTGGATTTACGCCATCGCCCCGCGCGGGCCCGGCTGCCGGCGCCGGACTAACGCGCGGAGCGGAGGCGCCGGCTGTTTTGCCTGGCCGGGCGTGCCCGTGGTGCAGCGGTGTCGGCGCCGGCGCGGTGTATGGACGGCCGTTTGGATTGTTCCACCACGCGTCCGCGGCGGCGCGGATCCGATACCGTGTCCTCGGCTGTCTTCGATGCGCGAGAGGCGCGCGACGCTTTGGCCGGGCGTATCCTGGGATCGGTGCGGGGATTGGATTTGGTCGGTTTTCGCAGCGGTTTTGGCGCGGGCTTTTCGCCGCCCTTGCGCCAGATCACAAGGATTTTGCCGATATGCTGCACTGCGGAGGCGCCGACTGCGGCACAGATTTCCGCCAGCAGCGCGTCGCGCCCGTCGCGATCATCCACTGCGACACGGATCTTGATCAGTTCGTGACTGTTCAATCCCCGCTCGACTTCGGCCAGGACGCCCGGGGATAGCCCGGCGTCGCCGATCATCACAATCGGTTTAAGAGGATGGGCGCGGGCCTTGAGCGCCTTGCGTTCGGCTGCTGAGAGTGTCGTCATGGTCGCGGATTGTATAGCGCCCGGGGCTGGGAAGCGAGGCGCGCCTTGGTCGCGTTTGCGGTTGTGCACCGAGGCTTGGCGCGTGTTGTTATGCTTCGAGTCTTGATTTTTACGCGAAATCTGCCGATGAAGCCAACCAGGACCAGCAAAGGCTGGATGCGCGAACACCTCAACGATCCCTGGGTTAAAAGGGCGCAGGCCGAGGGCTGGCGTTCGCGTGCGGCGTTCAAGCTGATCCAGATCGATGACAAGGACAAATTGCTGCGGCCCGGGATGACGGTGGTGGACCTTGGCGCCACCCCGGGAGGATGGTCGCAGGTCGCGGCGAAACGCGTTGGTGCCGCCGGCAGGGTGATCGCGCTAGATTTGCTGCCGCTGGAACCGATTCGCGGTGTCACCTTCATCCAGGGTGATTTTCGCGAGGAAGCGCTTGAAGCCGAACTGGAAGTAGCGCTGGATAATCGTCAGTCGGACCTTGTGCTTTCGGACATGGCCCCCAATATCTCAGGGGTGGAAACGAGCGACCAGGCCAGAAGTATGCATTTATGCGAGCTGGCGATGGAATTTGCCATCAAACACCTCAAGCCTGACGGGGTTTTGCTGGTCAAAGTGTTTCAGGGCGCCGGATCTACCGAGTTTCATGCGGCAATGCGGGCGGCGTTCAGGTCCGTGGTGTCGCGCAAACCGGAGGCTTCACGCGACCGGTCGAGCGAAATGTATCTGCTGGGCAAAGGGCGCAAACCGTGAACCAAGTTGCTGTTTCGTATAGAATGAAGTTCCCGCGAAAGAATGACCGGGAATCCGGGAGTCCGAAGGGTTCTGCCCCCTTTGCGACTGCCCTCAAAACCGCCGTGGCAGCGAAGGAATCGATTTGAACAACCTTTTCAAGAATCTCGTGATCTGGCTGGTGATCGGTCTGGTGCTGATGACCGTATTCAACCAGTTCAACACCCGCCAGACGGCGCAATCGCCGATGGAGTACTCGCAGTTCATCGACGAGGTGAAGGCAGGGCGTATCGCCAAGGTGCTGATCGAAGGACGCCAGCTCAAGGCCACCACGGCCGAGGGCAAGCGCGTCACCAGCTATTCTCCCGGAGACATCTGGCTGGTTTCCGACCTGCTCAAGTACGGCGTCAAGATCGAGGCCAAGGCGGAAGAAGAGCCGTCTTTCCTGATGAACATTTTCGTGTCCTGGTTCCCGATGTTGCTGCTTATCGGCGTCTGGGTGTTTTTCATGCGCCAGATGCAGGGCGGCGGCCGCGGTGGTGCGTTCTCTTTCGGCAAGTCGCGCGCGCGCCAGCTCGATGAATCGACCAATACCATCACTTTCGCCGACGTCGCCGGTTGCGACGAAGCCAAGGAAGACGTCGCCGAACTGGTGGACTTCTTGCGCGACCCGTCCAAGTTCCAGAAGCTTGGGGGGCGCATTCCCAAGGGCGTGCTGATGGTCGGCTCCCCCGGCACCGGCAAAACCCTTCTTGCGCGCGCCATTGCCGGAGAGGCCAAGGTGCCGTTTTTCTCGATTTCGGGGTCCGACTTCGTGGAGATGTTCGTCGGTGTCGGGGCCGCACGCGTGCGCGACATGTTCGAGAACGCCAAGAAACAGGCGCCGTGCATCGTCTTTATCGATGAGATCGACGCCGTAGGGCGCCAGCGCGGTGCGGGCCTCGGCGGCGGCAACGACGAGCGCGAACAGACGCTCAACCAGTTGCTGGTCGAAATGGACGGTTTTGAAGGTACGGCCGGCGTGATCGTCATCGCCGCAACCAACCGCCCGGATGTGCTTGACCCGGCGCTGTTGCGCCCGGGGCGGTTCGACCGGCAGGTGGTGGTGCCGCTGCCTGATATTCGCGGCCGCGAACAGATTCTGCTGGTGCACATGCGCAAGGTGCCGATGGGGCCGGACGTCAAGGCTGATGTTATCGCTCGTGGCACGCCCGGTTTTTCGGGGGCGGATCTTGCCAACCTCGTCAACGAGGCCGCGCTGTTTGCCGCCCGCATGAGCAAGCGACTGGTTGACATGGAAGACTTTGAACGCGCCAAGGACAAAATCATCATGGGTGCCGAGCGTCGCTCCTTGGTCATGCCCGAAGAAGAGCGCACCAACACCGCATACCACGAGTCCGGCCATGCAGTGGTGGCCAAGCTGTTGCCGAAAACCGACCCGGTGCACAAGGTCACCATTATTCCGCGCGGCCGTGCGCTTGGCGTGACGATGCAGTTGCCCGAGGAAGACCGTTACAGCATGGACAGGGAGCGTCTGCTCTCGACCATCGCCGTGCTGTTTGGCGGGCGCATCGCCGAAGAGATCTTCATGAAACAGATGACCACCGGTGCGTCTAACGATTTTGAGCGCGCGACCGACCTCGCGCGGCGCATGGTGACGCAATGGGGGATGTCGGATGCGCTCGGCCCGATGGTGTACGGCGAGAACGAGGGCGAGATATTCCTCGGCCGCTCCATCACCACGCACAAGAATGTATCCGAGGCGACGATGCAGGAAGTCGATAAGGAAATACGCCGCATCATCGACCAGCAGTACGCGCTTGCGCGCAAGCTGCTCGAGGATAATCGTGACAAGGTCGAGGCGATGACCAAGGCGTTGCTGGAGTGGGAAACCCTTGATGCCGACCAGTTGAACGACATCATGGCCGGATTGCCGCCGCGGCCGCCCAAGCCGTCTTCGACGCCGCCCCAGCCGCCGCGGCAGGACGGCCCGAGCAAGGCGGCCGAACCCGCCGCAGCCTGATCGCGGGCGAAGGTCCGGCGCGCGTGACGCCCGCCGGACAATCTCCGCTTCTCCGGTAAAGTCCGTGACCCAGTTCCGATGCGGCGCGTTTTCGCTGTCGCTAGAGCGTCCGCTGGTCATGGGCATAGTCAATGTAACGCCCGACTCGTTTTCTGACGGCGGCCGGTTTCTCGACGGCAGCAAAGCCATCGCGCAGGCGATGAGGCTGGTCGAGGAGGGCGCCGACATCATCGATATCGGCGGCGAGTCCAGCCGTCCCGGTGCAGCGCCGGTGCCTGCGGACGAGGAGGTCGCGCGGCTGCTGCCGGTGCTGCGCGCGATGCGCGGCGTACCGGTGCCGGTTTCGGTTGATACGGTAAAACCGGAGGTCATGCGCGCCGTCCTCGACGAGGGTGCAGCCATGATCAACGACATCACCGCCTTGTCCGCGCCCGGGGCGATCGATGTCGTCGCGGGTTCGAATTGCGGCGATTGCCTGATGCACATGCAGGGCGAACCGAGAACCATGCAAGCCGCCCCGCACTACGAAGACGTCGTCGCGCAAGTGCGCGCCTATCTTGGCCGGCGGGCGAAGGCGGTCGAGACGGCCGGAGTCGGTCGCGACCGCATCGTCATCGATCCGGGCTTCGGCTTTGGCAAGACGGTGCGGCACAATCTTGAGTTGCTCCGCCGCCTTGATGCGTTTGCCGAATTGGGGCTGCCGTTGCTCGCGGGCTGGTCGCGCAAGTCCAGTCTGGGCAAAATCACCGGCCGTCCCGCCGACCAGCGTCTCGCTGCCAGCCTTGCCGCCGCGGTAATGGCGCTGGAGCGTGGCGCGCGATTGCTGCGCGTTCACGATGTGGCGGCAACGCGGGACGCGGTCAGTTTTTTTTGCGCGCTGCGAGACGGCGTCCCGGAGTAGCGCAGCAGGTGTGCCCGCGCCCTACGGTGTGGGTGTGCTTGCAGTCTGAATAGGAGGCTAAAATAGCGCTTGCCAGAGGACAGGCAATTTTCGGGGAGCGGACGTGGCGAGAAAATATTTTGGCACTGACGGCGTGCGCGGCACCGTAGGGGAGTTGCCCATCACACCCGACTTCGTGATGCGCCTCGGTTACGCCGCGGGCGAAGTCTTGCTCCGGCGCAGCAAATTGCGCAAAGGGGAGCGCCCTGCCGTATTGATAGGCAAGGACACGCGCATTTCGGGCTATATGCTCGAAGCCGCGCTGGAAGCGGGATTTTCCGCCGCGGGTATTGATGTGATGCTGTCCGGGCCGCTACCGACGCCTGCGGTGGCCTACCTGACGCGGGCGTTGCGGCTGCAGGCGGGCATTGTCATCAGCGCGTCGCACAATCCGTATCCGGACAACGGCATCAAGTTCTTTTCTGCTGATGGCAGCAAGCTTGCCGACGCCGTGGAGCTGGAAATCGAAGCGGCGCTGGAGCGCCCGATGCAATGCCTGCCGTCGGCGCGTCTGGGCCGCGCGCGGCGCCTCGACGACGCCGCCGGGCGTTATATTGAATTCTGCAAAAGTACTTTTCCCTCCAGCCTTGATTTGCGCGGGCTGAAGATCGTGCTCGATTGCGCCCACGGCGCCGCGTATCACGTAGCGCCGCACGTATTCCACGAACTTGGCGCGGAGGTGACGGCGATCGGCGTCAAACCCGACGGCTTCAACATCAATCACGAGGTCGGCGCGACGGCGCCGGCGGCGCTGCAGCGCGAGGTCAAGCGCCTGGGCGCCGACCTGGGCATTGCGCTCGATGGCGACGCGGACCGGCTGCTGATGGTGGGTGCTGCGGGCCAGTTGTTCGACGGCGATCAGTTGCTGTTCGTGGTGGCGAAGCATCGCGCCAAAGCCGGGCGCCTCGCCGGTGTGGTCGGAACGCTGATGTCCAATCTTGCGCTGGAGCAGGCGATAGGCAGATTGGGTGTCGGTTTCGCGCGCGCCAAGGTCGGCGACCGCTATGTACTCGAGACCTTGCATCAGAAAAAATGGGATCTCGGCGGGGAGAATTCGGGCCACATGATTTGTCTGGAAAAACACACCACCGGCGACGGTATCGTCGCCGCGCTACAGGTATTGACGGCATTGCGCGAAAGCAAGGCGACGCTGGCGAAACTGGCCGGTCAATTGCACCTTTATCCGCAGGTGCTGATCAATGTCAAGGTCGGCAGGGATTTTGACTGGGCGGGCAGTGCGGCGATATCCCGGGCGCAAAAGGCGGCCGAAAAGACCCTGGGCGCGTCTGGGCGGGTGCTGCTGCGTGCCTCCGGTACCGAGCCGTTGCTGCGCGTCATGGTGGAGGGCAAGGACGGCGGCAAGGTGCACCGACTGGCCAGGCAACTCGCCCAAGTTGTGGCGCAATCGGCGGCAGGGTAACTCGCGCACCTCAAGAGTCAATCATAAGCCACTGTTTATAAATTGAACTCGCACAAAAAGCCAGTGTTGTTCCGATTGTGAAATGTGCGCAGTGTGTAATGTTGCTGTCACATCGCGCCGCTAGACTCCTTTTTGTTGAAATTTTGCTGTCAACTGAAGGAGTCCAGACATGAAGTTCGAACCAGTCCGTTTGTTATCTGCCGCGGCGCTTGCCACTGCCGCAGCATTTTCGATGTCCCTTGCCCAAGCCCAGGAAATCACCGGCGCCGGTGCATCCTTCCCCGCGCCGATTTACTCAAAATGGGCTGACGCCTACCAGAAGGCGACCGGCGTCAAGATGAATTACCAATCCATCGGTTCGGGCGGCGGGATCAAGCAGATCACGGCGAAAACCGTTGATTTCGGCGCGTCCGATATGCCGCTAAAGCCAGCCGACCTCGACAAGGACGGATTGATGCAATTCCCGACCGTTATCGGCGGTGTCGTTCCGGTGGTGAATATTGTCGGGGTGAAGCCGGGGGACATGCGCTTCACCGGCGCGGTGCTTGGCGACATTTATCTTGGTAAAATCACCAAGTGGAACGACAAGGCGATCGCCGACCTCAATCCCAAGGTGCAGTTGCCCAACCAGGACATCGCCGTGGTGCGCCGTGCCGACGGTTCGGGTACCACCTTCCTATTCACCAACTACCTGTCCAAGGTAAATGCCGATTGGAAGGCAAAGGCGGGCGAGGGCACGACCGTGCAGTGGCCGCTCGGTCTCGGTGGTAAGGGCAACGAAGGCGTCGCCGCATTCGTGCAGCGCGTCCCCGGTGCGATTGGCTACGTTGAATTCGCCTATGCCAAGCAGAACAAGCTGTCATACACCCTGATGCAGACCGCCGACGGGCAGTTTGTCGAGCCGGATGACGTAACTTTCAAGGCCGCCGCAGCAGGCGCAGACTGGACCAGGTCGGCTTTTTACGAAATTCTCACAAACCAGCCCGGCAAGGCAAGCTGGCCTATAACGGGCGCAACGTTCATCCTGATGCACAAGGTCCAGGCAAAACCGCAGCAGGCGGCGGAAGTCATCAAGTTTTTTGACTGGGCGTACAAGAACGGCGGCAAGATGGCCACCGAATTAGAGTACGTGCCGCTGCCGGACGCAACGATCAAGCTCATTGTTACCGCCTTGGCTGGTTTGAAAGACGCGTCCGGAAAGCCGATCGTTGCCGGCAAATAGCGCGCAATCGCATTTTGACCGAATGAGTGCCTGTGCCCGGGAGAGCAGCCCCGGGCACGGACATCTTTTACTTGTGGTGCAGGGGTGGGACAACCAAAAATGGACAGCGCAGCCAACGAAGTAGGTGCAAGCGACGTTCCGAACAGGGGGGCAGGCGTGTCTGTCGTGCGCAAACAAAAAAAATGGCTTGGGGATTTCATATTCCTCAATCTGACGCGCTTCTTTGCGTTGCTGACCCTGCTCACGCTCGCCGGCATCATAATGTCGCTGGTGATTACCGCATGGCCGAGCATCCAGAAATTCGGGTTTTCGTTTATCTGGACCAGCGAGTGGAACCCGCCGGCGGAGCGCTTCGGCGCGCTGATTCCGATCTACGGCACCATTGTCACGTCGATAATCGCGCTGGTTATCGCGGTGCCGGTGAGCTTCGGCATCGCCTTGTTCCTTACCGAGTTGTCACCCGGGTGGCTGCGCCGCCCGCTTGGCATTGCAATCGAGCTACTTGCCGGTATTCCCAGCATCGTTTACGGCATGTGGGGACTGCTGGTGTTTTCCCCGATATTCGCGGCCGCACAGCCTTTTCTCAAGGCGACGCTGGGCAATATTCCGCTTATCGGAAAATTGTTCCAGGGGCCGGCGCTAGGGATCGGCATTCTGTGCGCCGGGATCATCCTTGCCATCATGGTCATTCCCTTTATTGCCGCGGTGATGCGCGATGTCTTTGAAGTCACGCCGCCGATGCTCAAGGAGTCGGCCTACGGGCTGGGGGGCACGACATGGGAGGTGGTATGGAACGTGGTTCTGCCCTATACCAAGGTCGGCGTCATCGGCGGCATCATGCTGGGCCTTGGTCGCGCCCTCGGAGAGACCATGGCGGTGACATTTGTCATCGGCAACACCAATTTCCTCAACAGCGCTTCGCTGTTCGACCCGGGAAACAGCATTACCTCCGCGCTGGCCAATGAGTTTGCCGAAGCCGGCCAGGGCCTGCATACGGCGGCCCTTATCGAACTGGGCCTGATCCTGTTCGGCATCACTTTTGTCGTGCTTGCCCTGTCCAAATTATTGCTGCTCCGGTTGTCCTCCGGAGAGGGCGCAAAGACCTGAGGCTGACATGCAATTACGCGCCAAAAGAAAACTGGTCAACAAGATTGCGCTGTTCCTTTCGCTCAGTGCGATGGCTTTCGGATTATTCTGGCTGACCTGGATCCTGCTCACGACGCTGCAACTTGGAATCGCGGGTCTTTCCTGGGATTTGTTCACCAAGATGACCCCGCCCCCCGGGGGCGACGGAGGCCTGGCCAATGCCATATTCGGCAGCGTGCTCATGGTCGGGCTGTCCACGTTGATCGGTACGCCGATCGGAATCATGGCCGGTGTTTACCTGGCTGAATACGGGACCAAGACCTGGCTTGGCGAGGCGACGCGCTTCATCAACGACATCCTGCTGTCCGCGCCCTCCATCGTCATCGGCTTGTTCGTCTATGCCATCATTGTTGCCCGCGTCGGCCATTTTTCCGGTTACTCCGGCGTTATCGCGCTGGCGCTTATCGTGATTCCCGTGGTGGTGCGCACGACCGAAAACATGCTCTTGCTGGTTCCCAGCACGGTGCGCGAGGCGGCCTACGCCCTCGGTGCGCAAAAATGGAAGGTGATCACACTGGTGACGCTGCGCGCATCCCGGGCCGGCATCCTGACCGGCATTTTGCTGGCGGTTGCCCGCATTGCCGGCGAGACGGCGCCGCTGCTATTCACCTCCTTGTCGAACCAGTTCTGGAGCACCGACCTGACCGAGCCGATGGCCAATCTTCCGGTCACCATCTTCAAGTTCGCGATGAGCCCTTACACGGATTGGCAGCAAATCGCCTGGGCCGGGGTGTTCCTTATCACGATGAGCGTGCTGGCGATCAATATCGCCGCGCGGGTGCTGTTTCGCGAACCGTCGCAGCGCTAGCCGCCAGACCCAAAACACAAAACCGGGAAACCAAAAACATGACCGCCATTGCAGTGCCTGTACCGAAAAGCGTTCAAGCCGCGCCAACCGGCGTCGAGCACAGCCAGATCGTGCTCAAGGATTTCAATTTTTACTACGGTAAATACCATGCGCTGAAGAACATCAACATGGAGATTTACAAGCAGCGCGTTACCGCCTTTATCGGTCCTTCCGGATGCGGCAAGTCGACGCTGTTGCGCACGCTCAATCGCATGTACGACTTGTATCCGGAGCAGCGCGCCGAAGGTCAGTTGCTGCTCAACGGCAAGAATATTCTCGACCGGGACGTTGATCTGATCGATTTGCGGGCGAGGGTCGGCATGGTTTTCCAGAAGCCGACGCCCTTTCCGATGTCGATCTACGACAACATTGCCTTTGGTGTGCGCCTGCATGAGAATCTTTCCGAGCGCGATATGGACGAGCGTGTCGAATGGGCATTGCAGAAAGCGGCGTTGTGGGGCGAGGCCAAGGACAAGCTGAGGCAAAGCGGCATGAGCCTGTCCGGCGGCCAGCAGCAGCGGCTTTGCATCGCGCGCGGCATCGCGATCAAGCCCGAAGTGCTGCTACTCGATGAGCCGACCTCGGCGCTCGACCCGATTTCCACCTCGCGCATCGAGGAACTGGTGAACGACCTGAAAAAGGACTTCACCATCGTCATCGTCACCCACAACATGCAGCAGGCGGCGCGGGTGTCCGATTACACCGCCTACATGTATCTCGGCGAATTGATTGAATTTGATATCACCGACAACATTTTCATCAAGCCCAAGCGCAAGGAAACCGAGGACTACATCACCGGCCGCTTCGGCTGAGGTGCAACGCCCCGGTGCGGCGCGGCCGGGTTTGACGCGGTCGGGCTCCGGCCCTGGACTCGGCCGATCATGATCGGATTGTTGCAGCGCGTGGCCGAGGCGAAAGTTGTGGTCGATGCCGATGTTGTGGGCGCCATAGGGCCGGGCCTGGCGGTACTGGTGTGCGCGGAGCGCGGTGATGATGCCGCGACGGCGGATCGCCTGCTCGAGCGTCTGCTCGGCTACCGGGTGTTTGCCGATGTGGCCGGGAAAATGAACCTCTCTTTGCGTGATACCGGTGGCGGACTGCTGCTGGTGCCGCAGTTCACGCTCGCCGCCGATACCCGTAGCGGCACCCGTCCTGGATTTTCCGCCGCCGCACCGCCCGATCGGGCGTCAGCCTTGTTCGATCAATTTGTGCAAAGGGCCCGTGGCATGCACGCGCCGGTGGCCGCCGGCCGCTTCGGTGCCGACATGAAACTGCACCTGATAAACGATGGTCCGGTCACGTTCTGGCTGCAAGCGCGCCCGCCGGAGCCGCTGACTTGAAGGCCATCATTGCGGCCAAGAGCGTGACTTCCCCTGATGCCGCCTCGTTGTGCTGGCGGCGGGGAGATTCCTGCCGCCGCGGTTGATTGCATGAGCGCGCGCATCGGCGATGCACGCTCAATGTGGGATTCGCGAGTTCTGTCCCATGTCAACGCGGTGGCCGCGGCGCGCGGCGCCCGTGGCGGCGACCGCGCCCGTGATTTTGCCGTGTGGTTTGCGTCAGCCCGCTGATCGGCTTTTGCCGGGACGGGCAGGTGCATCGCTCTGCGCCGCCGGATGCCGGCGCGAAAGCCGGGCGTTGGCGCTGGGCGCGCCGTGGTCTGGTCTGCGGCGATATTTTGATTGCATTCGCTAACTGCCTGTTTCCCCCCGTTCCTTTGCATTGACCGGACCGGCTCAGGGCGGTAAAATCTCGGGGTTTTGGTGGTCACTCTCCCTCTGTTTCACACCCTTGACCTGATTTGATGCGTAAACGCTTACTCGCCGGGAACTGGAAAATGCACGGCAGTACGGCGGTTACCGCTGAATTGCTTGGTGTTTTCAAGGTGGCGGGCCTGGTCAATGACAGGATGGACGTCGCGGTATTTGCGCCGTTCCCGTATTTGTCCCAGGTGCAGCAGGAACTGCGTGGAACAGGGATTGAATGGGGCGCCCAGACCTTGAGCGAACATCGCAGCGGCGCCTTTACCGGCGAGGTTTCGGCACCCATGCTCGCTGATTTCGGGTGTAGTTACGTCATCATCGGCCATTCCGAGCGGCGTGCGCTGTATGGCGAAAAAGACGAGCAAATCGCCGCGAAATTTGCGGCAGCGCAGGAAGCAGGGCTGACACCCGTGGTTTGCGTCGGGGAAACCCTCGCCGAGCGTGAGGCCGGCATAACGCAGCAGGTGGTGGCACGGCAGCTTTCAGTGGTAATGGACAGGGTCGGTGCGGCGGCAGTGGCGCGCGGCATCATTGCATATGAGCCGGTTTGGGCTATTGGCACGGGCAGGACCGCCAGTCCGGCATTGGCGCAAGGCGTGCATGCCTACATTCGCAGCCTGGTGGCGGCGCGTGACGGCGGCGCCGGTGGCATGCGCATACTGTACGGCGGCAGCATGAAAGCCGGCAATGCCGCAGAGTTGCTGGGGCAGCCGGATGTGGATGGCGGTTTGGTCGGCGGAGCGTCGCTGATCGTCGAAGAATTTCTGGCAATCTGCCGCGCAGCGGCGGTTTGAAACTTGGACATTAGGCGGGTTTGGCAAGCATGAACATTTTGTTGACAGTGGTTCTTGCAGTGCATGTGATCGTTGCCCTGGGCATCATCGGCCTGGTGCTGCTGCAGCATGGCAAGGGCGCCGACGCGGGCGCCGCATTTGGCGGCGGCGCCTCGGGCAGCGTGTTCGGGGCCACCGGCTCGGCCAACTTCCTGTCGCGCGCAACCGCTATACTTGCGGTGATATTTTTCTCTACAAGCCTCGGTCTGGCCTACCTCGCCAGCCACAAACCCAAAGCCGGTGGCAGCGTGATGCAGGGCGTGACCGTTCCGCCGTTGCCAGTGCCTTCAGTCCCGACGCCGGGCGGCGAACCGGCCAAGGCGGGGGATCGGTCGAGCGAGGTGCCAAAGTAACGGTTTTTGCCGACGTGGTGAAATTGGTAGACACGCCAGCTTGAGGGGCTGGTGGCCGAAAGGCTGTGGGGGTTCGAGTCCCTTCGTCGGCACCAGGACAAATACGACAGGGGACCCGATCCCCGGTCTCGCGTAAGGGGGAAAGTGCTGCGGCGCAATCAAGCGCCGCCGGTGAGTTCGGACAAAAGATGCTGGAAAACTACTTTCCGATCCTGCTGTTCATTTTTGTCGCCATGACCGTCGGCGCGGCGCCAATGCTGCTCGGGTGGGTGGCCAGTTCCCTGGCGGGCGTAAACCGCCCCGACAGCGAGAAACTTTCCCCGTACGAATGCGGCTTCGAAGCCTTCGAAGACGCGCGCATGAAGTTCGATGTGCGCTATTACCTCGTGGCAATCCTCTTCATTTTGTTCGATCTGGAAATCGCTTTCCTGTTTCCCTGGGCCGTGGTGCTCGGCGAGATCGGTCTGTTCGGTTTTATCGCCATGATGGTTTTTCTCGGCATTCTTGTCGTCGGTTTCATCTACGAGTGGATGAAGGGGGCGCTGGAGTGGGAATAGCGGCATCAATCAGTTCCGGAGGGACGCATGGGCGCCAATGAGAAGGGACTGACCCAGCAGGGTTTTGTCACCACGTCCATCGACACGGTCATCAACTGGACCCGCACCGGCTCACTGTGGCCGATGACATTCGGCCTCGCCTGTTGTGCGGTTGAAATGATGCACGCCGGCGCGGCGCGCTACGACCTTGACCGTTTCGGCATTGTTTTCCGGCCCAGTCCGCGCCAGTCCGATGTGATGATCGTTGCGGGCACGCTGTGCAACAAGATGGCACCCGCGCTGCGCAAGGTCTACGACCAGATGGCCGAGCCGCGCTGGGTCATCTCCATGGGTTCATGCGCCAACGGCGGCGGCTACTACCATTATTCGTACTCGGTGGTGCGCGGTTGCGACCGCATCGTGCCGGTCGATGTCTATGTTCCGGGGTGCCCACCCACGGCCGAGGCGCTGCTCTACGGCATCGTGCAACTGCAGAACAAGATCAAGCGCACCAACACCTTCGCCCGATGACAGAAAAACTCACACGGCTTCAGGCGGCTGTCAGTGCCGCGCTCGGGGAAAAGGCGGCGGGTCTGGTCGAAAGGCTGGGGGAACTGACGCTGGTCGTCAAAGCCGGGGATTACCTTGCCGTGGCGCAGGAACTGCGCGACCACGCCGAATTGCGTTTCGAGCAGTTGATCGACCTTTGCGGCGTGGACTATTCGGCCCACGGTGACGGCACCTGGCAGGGGGCGCGGTTTGCCGCTGTTTCGCACCTGCTCTCGCTTGAGCACAACTGGCGTTTGCGCCTGCGTGTGTTCGCCACGGAGGACGATTTCCCGGTGCTCGACTCCCTCACCTCCGTCTGGCCCAACGCCGACTGGTACGAGCGCGAGGCCTTCGACCTGTTCGGGCTGATGTTTTCGGGGCACAACGACCTGCGCCGCATTCTCACCGACTACGGTTTTGTCGGCCATCCTTTCCGCAAGGATTTTCCGCTTTCGGGCAACGTCGAGATGCGCTATGACCCCGAGCAAAAGCGCGTCATTTACCAGCCCGTCAGCATAGAGCCGCGCGAGATCACGCCGCGCGTGATCCGTGAAGAGCAATACGGCGAGCTGGGCAACAAGCACTGACCATGGCTGAGATTCGCAACTACACCCTGAATTTTGGCCCGCAGCATCCGGCCGCGCACGGCGTGCTGCGCCTGGTGCTCGAACTCGACGGCGAAGTGGTCGAACGCGCCGACCCGCATATCGGCCTGCTGCACCGGGCGACTGAAAAACTCGCCGAACACAAGACCTTCATCCAGTCGCTGCCCTACATGGACAGGCTCGACTACGTGTCGATGATGTGCAATGAGCACGCCTACTGCATGGCCATCGAAAAGATGCTCGGCATCGCCGTGCCTGAACGTGCCCAGTACATACGCGTGATGTTCGATGAAATCACGCGGGTGCTGAACCACCTGCTGTGGCTGGGCGCCCACGGAATCGACATCGGTGCGATGACGATATTCCTGTACTGCTTTCGCGAACGCGAAGACCTGATGGACTGCTACGAGGCGGTGTCCGGTGCGCGCATGCACGCCGCCTATTATCGTCCCGGCGGGGTCTATCGCGACCTGCCTGACGCGATGCCCCAGTACCTTGCATCGAAGGTGCGCAGCGCCAGGGCGATTTCGTCAATGAACGAAAACCGCCGCGGCTCGCTGCTTGATTTCATCGCTGATTTCACCGATCGCTTCCCCAAGTGCGTGGACGATTATGAAACCCTGCTGACTGACAACCGCATCTGGAAGCAGCGCACGGTCGGTGTCGGTGTGGTCACGCCGGAGCGGGCAAAGGCGCTGGGTTTTTCCGGCCCCATGCTGCGCGGTTCGGGCGTCGAGTGGGATCTGCGCAAAAAGCAGCCCTACGAGGTCTACGACCGGCTCGATTTCGACATACCGGTCGGCGTCAACGGCGACTGTTACGACCGTTACCTCGTACGTATCGAGGAAATGCGCCAGTCCAACCGCATCATCCGCCAATGCGTTGACTGGTTGCGCGGGAATCCCGGCGCGGTCATCACCGACAACCACAAAGTGGCACCGCCGTCGCGCGTCGAAATGAAGTCGAGCATGGAAGAGTTGATCCATCACTTCAAGCTGTTCACCGAGGGCTTTCACGTGCCCGCCGGCGAGGCCTACGCCGCAGTCGAGCACCCCAAGGGCGAGTTCGGCATCTACCTCGTCTCCGACGGCGCCAACAAGCCTTACCGCCTGAAAATCCGCGCGCCGGGTTTTCCGCATCTTGCGGCACTCAACGAAATGTCCAAAGGGCACATGATCGCCGACGTGGTCGCGATCATCGGCACCCAGGACATCGTGTTTGGGGAGATAGACCGGTGATGTTGTCCGCCGAATCGCTGCAGAAAATCGACTGCGAAGTCGCAAAGTATCCCGCCGACCAGAAGCAGTCGGCGGTGATGTCGGCGCTGGCCATCGCGCAGGACGAAAAGGGCTGGCTGTCAACCGAGGTCATGGACGAGGTTGCCGGCGTGCTCGGCATGCCGTCCATCGCCGTCTATGAAGTCGCGACTTTTTACAACATGTACGACCTTGCGCCAGCCGGCAGGTACAAGCTCACCATCTGCACCAATCTGCCATGTGCATTGTCCGGCGGCGCTGATGCGGCGGAGTACGTCAAGCAAAAGCTCGGCATCGGTTTCAATGAAACGACCGCCGACGGCCTCATTTCGCTCAAAGAGGGCGAGTGCATGGGCGCCTGCGGCGATTCACCGGTGCTGCTCGTGAACAACAAGCGCATGTGCAGTTTCATGTCCAACGCGAAGCTCGACGCCTTAATCGCGGAGCTGAAGAAAAATGCTTGAATACGGACCGGACGCGCTGATCATGAAGGGCCTTGACGGCAGCAACTGGCGCCTCAGGGATTACGAGGCGCGCGGCGGTTATCAGGCCTTGCGCAAGATCATCGCAGAGAAGCTGACGCCGGAGGCGGTCATCGCCGAGGTGAAGAAATCTGCCCTGCGCGGCCGCGGCGGCGCCGGATTCCCGACCGGCCTGAAGTGGAGCTTCATGCCACGGCAGTTCCCAGGCGCCAAGTACCTGGTGTGCAACTCCGACGAGGGCGAGCCGGGGACCTTCAAGGACCGCGACATCATCCGCTACAACCCGCACATCCTGATCGAGGGCATGATCATCGCCGGCTTTGCGATGGGCATAGGCACGGGCTACAACTACATCCACGGCGAGATCTGGGCCGAGTACGAGCGCTTTGAAGAGGCGCTGGCCGAGGCGCGTGTCGCCGGCTACCTCGGCAAGTCCATTCTAGGCAGCGACTTCTCATTCGAGTTGTACGGCCACCATGGTTACGGCGCCTACATCTGCGGCGAGGAAACCGCATTGCTGGAGTCGCTCGAGGGCAAGAAGGGGCAGCCACGTTTCAAGCCGCCGTTCCCGGCCAGTTTCGGTCTCTATGGCAAGCCGACGACGATCAACAACACCGAGACCTTTGCCGCAGTGCCCTGGATCATCAACAACGGTGGCGACGCCTTCCTCGGCATGGGCAAACCCAACAACGGCGGCACCAAGATTTTTTCAGTGTCCGGTCATGTCGCCAAACCAGGTAATTACGAGGTGAAACTCGGCACGCCGTTTGCGACGCTGCTTGAGATGGCCGGCGGCATGCGCGGCGGGCGTACGTTCAAGGCCTGCATCCCCGGCGGCTCGTCGATGCCTGTACTCCCCGCAGCGGTCATGATGCAGACCGACATGGACTACGACTCCATCGCCAAGGCCGGCTCCATGCTCGGTTCCGGTGCGGTGATTGTCATGGACGAGACCACCTGCATGGTCAAGGCCTTGCAACGGCTGTCGTATTTTTATTTCGAAGAATCCTGCGGCCAGTGCACGCCCTGCCGCGAAGGCACGGGCTGGCTCTACCGCATGGTCCATCGCATCGAGAACGGGCAGGGACGCCAGGAAGACCTTGACCTGCTCGTGAACGTCGCCGACAACATCGCCGGGCGCACCATTTGCGCGCTCGGTGACGCCGCCGCGCTGCCGGTGAAAAGCTTCATCCAGCATTTTCGCGATGAATTCCAGTACCACATCGACAACAAGCGCTGCCTCGTCAGCGTACCCGGCGGGTATTGCACGCCCGCCGTTGAACCCGAAAAGCACGCTGCCTAAACCATGCTGAAAATAGAAATCGACGGCAGGCAGACCGAGGTGCAGAACGGCGCCACGGTGATGGATGCGGCCAACCAGCTCGACATCTACGTTCCGCATTTCTGTTATCACAAGAAGCTGTCGATTGCGGCCAACTGCCGCATGTGCCTGGTGCAGGTGGAAAAAGCGCCCAAGCCCATGCCCGCATGCGCCACACCGGTCACCGACGGCATGAAGGTGCAGACCACGTCCGATTACGCGCGCAAGGCGCAAAAAGGCGTGATGGAGTTCCTGCTGATCAACCACCCCCTTGACTGCCCCATTTGCGACCAGGGCGGCGAGTGCCAGTTGCAGGACCTCGCGGTCGGCTACGGCAAAAGCGCCTCGCGCTACCAGGAGGAAAAGCGCGTGGTGTTCCACAAGAACATCGGGCCGCTCGTTTCCATGGAGGAGATGAGCCGCTGCATCCATTGCACGCGCTGCGTGCGCTTCGGCCAGGAAATCGCCGGCGTCATGGAACTGGGCATGGTGGGCCGCGGCGAGCATTCGGAAATCGTCTCCTTTGTCGGCAAGACCGTGGACTCGGAGCTGTCGGGCAACATGATCGACCTGTGCCCGGTCGGCGCCCTGACTTCAAAGCCGTTCCGCTACAGCGCCCGCACCTGGGAATTATCGCGCCGCAAGTCGATTGCGCCCCACGACAGCCTCGGCTCCAACCTGATCGTGCAGGTGAAGCAGAACAAGGTCATGCGCGTGCTGCCGCTGGAGAACGACGAACTCAACGAATGCTGGCTGTCGGACAAGGACCGCTTTTCATACGAAGGCCTCAACACCGACCGCCTGACCCAGCCGATGATCAAGCAGGGCGGGCAATGGCTGGAAGTCGAGTGGCAGGTCGCTCTGGAGTATGTTGCCAATGGCCTCAGGGACATCAAGGCCAGCCACGGCGCAGCCGCCATAGGTGCCCTGTCCAGCCCGACCGCGACGCTCGAGGAAATGAGCCTGCTTGGCAAGCTGATGCGCGGCTTGGGCTCCGACAACGTCGATTTCCGTCTGCGCCAGTCGGATTTCTCCGCCGACGGCAAACAGTCCGGCGCGCCCTGGCTGGGCATGAAAATTTCGCACATCGCCGCGCTCGACCGTGTGCTGGTGGTCGGGTCCTTTTTGCGCAAAGACCACCCCTTGCTCGCCAACCGCCTGCGTCAGGCGGCCAAGCGCGGAACGCAGATCAGCCTGATCCATTCTGCCGACGACAACCTGCTGATGCCGGTGCGCGCCAAGGCCGTCGTGCCGCCGCAGGAATTGCCCGAGGTGCTGGCACAGGTGGTCAAGGCGGTGGCCGAGGCCAAGGGCAAGGCGGCACCTGCGGCTGTGGCAAATGTCGAAGTCCCGGATAACGCGAAGGCCATCGCTGCAAGCCTCGTATCCGGCAAGAACGCGGCCGTGATGCTCGGCAACTTCGCGCAGCAGCATACGCATGCCGCGCAATTGCACCTGCTGGCCCAGGAATTGGCGGCTTTGCTCGAATGCAGCTTCGGTTTTACCGGTGAAGCGGCCAATAGCGTCGGCGGACATCTCGCAGGCTGCCGGCCCGCCGGGAGCGGCCTCAATGCCATGGCGATGCTGGCCCAGCCGCTCAAGGCTTATGTACTTCTCGGTGTTGAACCGCAGTTCGATTGCGGCAATCCGGCGCAGGCGATGCGCGCGCTGGCCGGTGCCGACATGGTTGTTGCGCTGACTGCGCATCGCGGCCAGGCCGCCGAGTATGCCGACGTGCTGCTGCCGGTCTCCCCTTTTACCGAGACATCGGGCAGTTTTGTGAATGCCGAGGGCCGGCTGCAAAGCTTCAACGGCGTGGTACGGCCACTGGGCGAAACACGTCCCGCCTGGAAAGTGCTGCGTGTGCTGGGCAACCTGCTTGGCCTCGCCGGCTTTGATTACGACAGCAGCGAGGCGGTGCGCGACGAGGTTTGCAAGGGCGCGGATCTGGCAGCGCGCCTCGACAACAAACTCAGCGGGCTGACTCTGCAGCTACCGGCGGCCGTGAGCGGTGTGCAGCGCATCGCCGATGTGCCTGTTTACGCCACGGACGCCCTGGTGCGCCATGCCGAATCGCTGCAGCAGACGGCCGATGCCACAGCACCGGCTGCACGCATGAACGCGGCACAGTTGTCCGCCCTCGGCCTGACCGACGGACAGCCGGTCAGGGTCAGCCAGAACGGCGATGACGCCGTGCTGGTGGCGAGGCTTGATGCCGGCGTGCCCGGCGCCTGTGTGCGCATCGCCGCCGGTCATGCACTGACCTCGGGGCTTGGCGCCATGTTCGGCGAATTGACGGTGGTGAAGGCGTGAGCGAGTTCGTCCAGACGCTGTCCGGGCTGTCCTCGTCCTGGTTCGGACCGCAGTGGGGGCCGGCGCTATTTACGCTGGTCAAGACGCTGCTACTGATCGTCTGCATCATCGTGCCGATGTTCGCCTGTGTCGCCTACCTCACCTTGTGGGAGCGCAAGCTCATTGGCTGGATACAGATACGCATCGGCCCCAATCGCGTCGGGCCGTTCGGCTTGCTGCAGCCCGTGGCCGACGGCGTCAAGCTGCTGTTCAAGGAGATCATCCTCCCGACCAATGCCAGCAAGGGCTTGTACATCCTGGCGCCCATGGTCGGGCTGATGCCGGCGCTCGCCGCCTGGGCGGTCATCCCCTTCAGTCCGGAGGTGGTGTTGGCCGACGTCAACGCCGGGCTGCTCTACATCATGGGGCTTACCTCGATCGGCGTGTACAGCGTGATCATCGCCGGCTGGGCGTCGAATTCAAAATACGCCTTCCTTGGCGCCATGCGCTCGGCAGCGCAGATGGTGTCCTACGAAATCGCCATGGGTTTTGCGCTGGTGGTGGTGCTGATGGTCTCGGGCAGCCTCAACCTGTCGGATATCGTCAATGCGCAGTCGCGCGGCCGGTTTGCCGACAGCGGGCTCAATTTCCTGTCCTGGAACTGGCTGCCTCTGTTGCCGATCTGCGTGGTGTACTTCATTTCCGGCGTCGCCGAAACCAACCGTGCGCCCTTTGACGTGGTCGAGGGCGAGTCCGAAATCGTCGCCGGTCACATGGTCGAATATTCCGGCATGACCTTCGCGCTGTTTTTCATGGCCGAATACATGAACATGATCCTGATTTCGGCGCTGACTGTGCTGCTGTTCTTCGGCGGCTGGGCGTCGCCCATCGATTCGACGCTCTTCCACCTCATTCCGTCATTCGTATGGCTGTTCATCAAGGTGTTTTGCGTCGCCTCGCTGTTTTTGTGGATTCGCGCCACCTTCCCGCGCTATCGCTATGACCAGATCATGCGCCTCGGCTGGAAGGTGTTCATTCCGCTGACGCTGGTGTGGCTGGTGGTCATCGGCGCCTGGATGCAGACGCCCTGGAACATCTGGGGATAGGACGACATCATGATCCAGAATTTTCTTGCCAATACCCGCGATTTTTTCCGCTCCTTCCTGCTGCTTGAATTGTTGCAGGGCATGCGACTGACCGGGCGGCACCTGTTCGCACGCAAGATAACGGTGCAGTTCCCCGAGGAAAAAACGCCGCAAAGCCCGCGGTTTCGCGGCCTGCACGCGTTGCGCCGCTACCCCAACGGCGAGGAGCGCTGTATCGCCTGCAAGCTGTGCGAGGCGGTGTGTCCGGCACTGGCCATCACCATCGAATCGGAGCAGCGCGAAGACGGCACGCGCCGCACCACACGCTATGACATTGACCTGACCAAGTGTATTTTCTGCGGCTTCTGCGAAGAGTCCTGCCCGGTGGACTCGATCGTCGAGACGCGCCTTTTCGAATACCACGGTGAAAAGCGCGGCGACCTGTACTACACCAAGGACATGCTGCTTGCAGTCGGGGACAAGTACGAAGAGCAGATCGCCCGTGACCGCGCCGCCGATGCGGCCTATCGCTAGAGTCCGGACGCCCGACAGATGAATTTCGAAACCGTCACCTTCTACTTTTTTGCGGCCATCATGCTGTTCTCGGCCCTGCGCGTCATCACCGCGCGCAATCCGGTGCACGCCGCCCTGTTCCTGGTGCTGGCGTTTTTCACTGCGGCGGTGATCTGGATGCTGCTCAAGGCGGAGTTCCTCGCCATTGTGCTGGTGCTGGTCTATGTCGGCGCAGTGATGGTGCTGTTCCTGTTCGTGGTGATGATGCTCGATATCAATCTCGATCGCATGCGCGAGGGATTCTGGAGCTACCTGCCTCTCGGCGCGACCGTCGGCTTCCTGATGATCATCGAAATGGCGCTGGTGCTCGGTGGAAAGTATTTCGGGCTGGCGGCCATGCCCACGCCGCCCGACCCGGGCAAGGCTTACAGCAACACCAAGGAACTGGGCCGGGTGCTCTACACCGACTATGTGTATCCGTTTGAACTGGCGGGAGTGGTGTTGCTGGTGGCCATCATCGCGGCGATTTCGCTGACGCTGCGCCGGCGCAAGGACACCAAGGGCCAGGATCCGGGCAGGCAGGTTGCGGTAAAGCGCGCCGAGCGCGTCCGCCTCGTCTCCATGCCCTCGGAAAAGGACGCCTGATCATGCCGCAGCCGACACAGCACCAAGGCCCGGGGGCATAGCGTGCTGTCCTTATCGCATTACCTGATCCTTTCCGCGGCGCTGTTCGCGATCAGCATTGTCGGCATCTTTCTCAACCGCAAGAACGTCATCGTGCTGCTGATGGCGATCGAACTGATGTTGCTTGCGGTCAACATGAACTTCATCGCCTTTTCGCACTATCTGGGCGATCTCGCCGGGCAGGTGTTCGTGTTTTTCATCCTCACCGTTGCCGCGGCCGAGTCGGCCATTGGTCTGGCCATCCTGGTCGTGCTGTTCCGCAACCTGTCAACCATCAATGTCGAGGACCTCGACAGCCTGAAGGGCTAGGCGCCGCCATTAGTGACCTGACATGACCGAAATGCAGAAAATCTATTTGCTCGCTCCGCTGGCACCGCTTGCCGGCGCCATGGTTGCCGGACTGTTCGGCCGCCAGATCGGGCGTGCTGGGGCTCACTGGGTCACCATCATCGGCGTGACCATCTCGCTGATCGCCTCGCTGGTGGTGTTTGCCGATGTGCTCAAGGGCAACATGTTCAACGGCCCGGTCTATACCTGGCTGACTTCCGGCGAAACCCGTTTTGAAATCGGCTTCCTGATAGACCGGCTGACGGCGCTGATGATGGTGGTGGTGACCTTTGTGTCGCTGATGGTGCACATCTACACCATAGGCTACATGGCCGATGATCCGGGCTACCAGCGCTTTTTCTCCTACATTTCGCTGTTCACCTTCTCGATGCTGATGCTGGTGATGAGCAATAATTTCGTGCAGCTGTTTTTCGGCTGGGAGGCGGTGGGTGTCGTGTCCTACCTGCTGATCGGTTTCTGGTACACGCGGCCGACGGCGATCTACGCCAACCTCAAGGCCTTCCTCGTCAACCGTGTGGGTGATTTTGGCTTCCTTATCGGCATCGGACTGGTGCTCGCCTATTTCGGCACGCTAGACTATGCTGCGGTGTTTTCACAGGCCGGCAATTTCAAGTCCGCGACCATAGAGGTCATCCCCGGCTCTGCGTGGATGCTGCTGACGGTGATCTGCATCTGCCTGTTCATCGGTGCGATGGGTAAATCGGCGCAGTTCCCGCTGCACGTCTGGCTGCCCGATTCGATGGAAGGCCCGACGCCGATCTCGGCGCTGATCCACGCCGCGACCATGGTGACGGCGGGTATTTTCATGGTGGCGCGCATGTCGCCGCTGTTCGAATTGTCCGAAACCGCCCTGTCCTTTGTCATGATCATAGGCGCGATCACCGCCTTCTTCATGGCGCTGATCGCACTGGTCGTCTATGACATCAAGCGCGTCGTCGCCTACTCGACGCTGTCGCAACTCGGTTACATGACGGTGGCGCTCGGCGCCTCGGCCTACTCGGCGGCGATTTTCCACCTGATGACCCACGCGTTTTTCAAGGCGGTGCTGTTCCTTGGCGCCGGCTCGGTCATCATTGCGATGCACCACGAGCAGGACATGCGCAAGATGGGCGGCCTGCGCAAATACCTGCCCATCACCTACCTCACGGTGCTTATTGGCGCGCTCGCCAACGCCGGCTTCCCGCCCTTTGCCGGCTTTTTCTCCAAGGACACCATCATCGGGGCCGTCCACGCCTCGCACACGCCGGGGGCGGGCATCGCCTATGTCGCGGTGCTGCTGGGCGTGTTCGTCGGCGCCGTCTATTCCTTCAGGCTGGTGTTTTTTGCCTTTCACGGCAAGGAACGTTTTGACATCTCGGGGCACGGCCATGCCGCGCAGCACGATGATCACGCCTCCCATGATGCCCATGGCGCTCACGGCCATGGCGGCGTGCCGCACGAGTCGCCATGGGTGGTATGGCTGCCGCTGGTGCTGCTTGCCATTCCGTCGGTCGGCGCCGGCTGGTTCATCGGCAGCGTGCTTTATGGCGGCTACTTTGACGGCGCCATTTATTTCTCGGACGCGCACCCGGTGATGAAGGAACTCGCCGGCGAATTCCACGGCGTCTGGGCGATGATGCTGCACGGGGTGACCGCGTTGCCGTTCTGGTTTGCCCTGGCCGGACTCGCGGTCGCCTGGTATCTGTACATACTGCGCCCGGAAATGCCTGCGGTGCTGCGCAGGAAAGCCGGTGTCCTGGTTTTCATCCTCGAGCAGAAATACGGCTTCGACCGCTTCAATGACTGGTTCTTCGCCGGCGGCGCGCGTGTCGTCGGCAGTGGTTTGTGGAAATTCGGCGACGTCACCGTCATCGACGGAATCATGGTCAACGGCACCGCCCGCCTGGTCGGCTGGGTGTCGGGTGTGGTGCGCCTGTTCCAGTCCGGCTACATCTACCACTACGCCTTCGCCATGATCATCGGGGTATTCGTGCTGCTAACGCTCTGGTTCGCCAGGGGATGACCATGACGCCCTGGCTCTCCCTGTCGATCTGGATTCCCATCTTCACCGCGCTGGCGGTGCTCGCCACCGGCGATGACCGTAATGCGCGCGTCGCCCGTGTGGTCGCGCTGACCGGTGCGCTGATCGGTCTCGGCGTCAGCATCCCGCTTTGGGCGGGTTTCAACACGCAATTGGGGACGATGCAGTTTGTCGAGATGAAACCCTGGATCGAACGCTACAACATCAACTACCACCTCGGGGTGGACGGCATTTCGATGCTATTCGTGCTGCTCAACAGTTTTATCACGGTGCTGGTGGTGATCGCAGGCTGGGAAGTGATACAGAAGAAGGTGGCGCAGTACATGGCGGCCTTCCTGTTCATGTCCGGCCTGATGAACGGGGTGTTTTCAGCGCTCGATGGCATGCTCTTCTACGTATTTTTCGAAGCGACGTTGATCCCGATGTACCTGGTCATCGGCATCTGGGGCGGGCAGAACCGCGTCTATGCCGCACTGAAGTTCTTCCTCTACACGCTGCTCGGCTCGCTGCTGATGCTGGTGGCCTTCCTCTACCTGTTCAACAAGTCCGGCGGCAGTTTCGCGATACTCGACTGGCACAGGCTGCCGCTGACGATGCCGGAACAGATCCTGCTGTTTGTTGCATTTTTCCTGGCGTTTTCGGTCAAGGTGCCGATGTGGCCGGTGCACACCTGGCTGCCCGACGCCCACGTTGAAGCGCCCACCGGTGGGTCGGCGGTGCTGGCGGCAATCATGCTCAAGCTCGGCGCCTACGGTTTTATCCGCTTTTCGCTGCCCATCCTGCCCGACGCCAGCCACTACCTGTCCGGATTCATGATCACCCTGTCGCTGGTGGCGGTGGTCTATATCGGCCTGGTGGCGCTGGTGCAGACCGACATGAAAAAGCTGGTCGCTTATTCATCCATCTCGCACATGGGTTTTGTGACGCTGGGCTTTTTCATTTTCAACGCCTATGGTATCGAGGGCGCGCTGGTGCAGATGATTTCGCACGGCTTCGTCTCGGCCGCCATGTTCCTGTGCATCGGCGTCCTCTATGACCGCATGCACTCGCGCAAGATCGCCGATTACGGCGGGGTGGTCAACACCATGCCCCGATTCGCCGCGCTGATGATGCTGTTCGCCATGGCCAACTGCGGCCTGCCGGCAACCTCGGGCTTTGTCGGCGAGTTCATGGTCATCATGGGCGCCATCAAGTTCAACTTCTGGATCGGCGTGCTCGCGGCCACCACGATGATATTCGGCGCCGCCTATACGTTGTGGATGTACAAGCGCGTGATATTCGGCGAGATCGCCAACCCGCATGTCGCCGGGCTCAAGGACATCAACGGCCGCGAGTTGCTGGTTCTGGGCGTGCTCGCGGTCGCGGTGCTCGTCATGGGCATCTACCCACTCCCGTTCACCGAGGTCATGCACGCATCGGTCAACGACCTACTAAAGCACGTCGCGGTGAGCAAGCTTTGATGATCCCTTTCACGCCCCCCGACTTCGCGCCGGCCATCGCCGAGATTTTCCTGCTGGCGATGACCCTCGCCATCCTGATATTCGACCTGTTCGTGCCGCAGCGCTGGCGCATCGTCACTTACGCTCTGGCGCAGTTCACGCTGCTCGGTTGCGCCGTGCTGACCACCGCGCTGGTGCAGGCCACGGGCGGCGAGCTGATCTACACCTTCAACGGCATGTATGTGTCCGACGTGATGGGCGGCATGCTCAAGCTCGGCACCTACATCGCTGTCTCGGTGTGCCTGGTCTACACGCGCCGCTACCTTGACGTACGCGGGCTGCTGAGCGGCGAGTTCTTCACGCTGCTGCTGTTTGCCATGCTGGGCATGATGGTGATGATTTCAGCCAGTCACTTCCTTACCCTTTACCTCGGGCTCGAACTGCTGTCGCTGTGTCTGTATGCCATGGTCGCGCTCAACCGCGATTCGGCCGCCTCGACCGAGGCGGCGATGAAGTACTTCGTGCTGGGCGCGCTTGCCTCCGGCCTGCTGCTCTACGGCATGTCGATGATTTACGGCGCGACCGGGACGCTGGAGATCGCCAAGATATCCCGGGTGCTGGAACTGGGACAGGCTGACAAGACGGTGCTGGTGTTCGGGTTGGTGTTTCTTGTCTCAGGCCTTGCTTTCAAGCTCGGGGTTGTGCCCTTCCATATGTGGATTCCCGACGTCTATCACGGCGCACCGACGGCAATGACGCTGGTCATCGCCACCGCACCAAAACTCGCCGCCTTTGCCATGGCGATACGCCTGCTGGTCAACGGCCTGCTGCCGCTGGCCATCGACTGGCAGCAGATGCTGGTGATCATGGCGGTGCTGTCCATGGCCATAGGCAACCTGGCGGCCATTGCGCAGACCAACATCAAGCGCATGCTGGCCTACTCGACCATTTCGCACATGGGTTTCATGCTGCTCGGCCTGCTCTCGGGCGTGGTCGGCGGCAACTGGCTCAACGCCGCCGACGCCTACAGCGCGTCGATGTTCTATGTCGTCATCTACGTGCTGATGAGTCTTGGTGCATTCGGGATGGTGCTGCTGCTGTCGCGCGCCGGATTTGAGGCCGAGAACATCGATGATTTCCGCGGCCTCAACCAGCGCAGCCCCTGGTACGCCTTCATCATGCTGCTGCTGATGTTTTCGATGGCCGGCGTGCCGCCAACGGCGGGCTTTTACGCCAAGCTGTCTGTGGTCCAGTCCACCATCGCGGCCGGCCAGGTCTGGCTCGCCGTGGTCGCCGTGTTGTTCTCGCTGATCGGAGCGTACTACTACCTGCGCATCGTCAAACTCATGTATTTTGACGAACCTAGGGAAACCGCGCCCATCGTCGCCGACTGGGACATGCGCGTATTGTTGTCGGCCAACGGCCTCGCCGTTCTGGTGATCGGTCTTGCGCCGCAGTCGCTGATGGCCTTGTCCTTCCTCGCTATCAAGGCGCTCTGAGTCGCGTTGTTGCCGGACCCGCGCCCATGTCCGAGCCAAAAGACCTGACCGAACATCAGGTCGCGAGCGAAAGCGTGTTTGACGGTGCCTTGCTCAAGGTCAGGCGCGACACTGTGCGTCTGCCTGACGGCAGCCGCGGCGGACGTGAGTACATAGAACATCCGGGTGCCGTAGCCATCATTCCACTGCTCGATTCGGGCGAGATTGTGTTTGAGCGACAGTACCGCTATCCCCTGCGCGCGACGATGATCGAGATTCCCGCTGGAAAAATCGATCCGGGCGAGGCGCCGCTGGCGACGGCAAAGCGCGAGTTACTGGAAGAAACCGGCTACACCGCCAGCCAGTGGCAACACCTGTTGACGTTTCACCCGGTGATTGCCTACTCCACTGAACGCATCGAGATTTTCCTTGCACGCGGCCTGCTGCACGAAGGTGCGAATCTGGATGCCGGGGAATTTCTTGAGGTGTTCAGCGCGCCGCTGGCGACGGCACTCGAATGGGTGCGCACCGGGCGCATCACCGACTCCAAGACCATCATTGCGCTGATGTGGATGGACAGGGGCTGGGCGGCGGGCTGAGTCCGCCCGGGCACTTCGCCCCGAAGCCGCAGAGCCCCTCGCCTCAGCCCCCGGACTCCGCCCCCTGGCTTCAGTCCCTGGCTTCAGTCCCTGGACTCAGCCGCAGACGCCGACCCAACCGCAGGCGGTGCAAAAGTCGCAGCCGTCCTTCTTGATTACCGCATGATTGCCGCATTCGCCGCACAGGCCTCCCTTCATCGCCTGGGGGGTGCCCGACTTGGGCGCCTGTAAAATGCCCATTTGCTGCACCGGTGAACCGTCTTCTTGCAGGATGCCCAGCATGGTGTAGCGGTGCAGGATCAGCGCCGCCACATACGACACCGTCGAAGGCCAGTTTTTCTTGCGACGCTGGCCCGGAACAAAGGCCATGAAGTCGCCCAGAGGTTCGGGGAAGTCGAGCAGCTTACGCAGCTTCATGCCTATCCAGGCCGGGTCGATGACGCGCATGTCCAGAGACAGGATCTTGCACAGCCCGTCGAGAGCGCGCGGATATTCTCCCGAAAGCCACATCGAATAGGGGCGGGTGACGCCGTCGGGCAGCGTGATTTCCTTGAGGCCCAGCACAAAGTCGTCACCGGTGCCGGCATTGAGCACATCGACGGTCCACGACATGGTGCCGTCGGTGCCGGTCTTGGGTTCTTTCAGGCTGAACAGCGTGTCCAGCACCGGGCCATGCTTGCCTTGGTCGAGTGCGCCGAGCTGCTCGACGCGATAACGCACGACCTGCGCCAGTGCCGCCACCACGCTTGGCACGCGCTTTTTCTCGCCATGCGGGGGAAAGGGCATGTCGAAGGCGTCGTCACCGGCCGTCTTGGCCAGGGTGTCGAGCTTGACTCTGAGCCAGGCCGGGTCGTTGGCGCGCATGTCCATGGACAGCGTCTTGGCGAGCGCGCCTATGCCGCGCGGCTGCTCGCTGCCGTTCACCCAGACTTCGAAGGGGTGGGCCTTGCCTTCGTTCTCGACATGGCCGACGAACAGCGCAAAGGCACCGTGACCGTGCTCGATCATGTAGGTCCAGGACGGATTGCCGGCGGCAAGCCCCGGGCGGCCGGGCCAGCGCAGCGAGGACAGCACGGGCTCGGGTACGCTCTTGATCTCGATGCGGCGGTTGACGTCGTTGAGCACGAAATCCTGCGGTCCGGTCTTGTCCGGCCCGACCGACAGCACGGAGCCGAGCACGCTGTTGGGGCGGTAAGTCGCCAGCCCCTTGAGGCCGGCTTTCCAGGCGGAAAAGTACAAGTCCTGGAAATCACCGTAAGGGTAGTTCTCCGGCACGTTGACGGTCTTGGAAATACTGGAATCGACGTAAGGCGCTACCGCCGCAACCATATCCTTGTGCGCCGCGGCCGAGAGTTCCAGGGCGGTGACAAAGTAATCGGGCAGGCCGGCGGCCGGCGGCTCGTCGGCGGTGTGCCCCGGATTGGCGTGGCGGTACAGGCGCCAGGCCCGGTCCTCTACCGGGAAGTCCTTCATGGTGCCGTCGGGCATGCGCTTTTTGCGCGAATACACCCACGAAAAGGGCGGTTCTATGCCGTTGGAGGCGTTGTCGGCGAAGGCGAGGCTGATGGTGCCGGTCGGCGCAATCGACAACAGGTGGCTGTTGCGCAGGCCTTGCTTGCGGATCAGTGCCTTGATGTCCTGCGGCAGGCGCGAGGCGAAGCTCGCACCCGACAGGTACATGTCGGCATTGAACAGCGGGAAGGCGCCGCGCTCGTGCGCGAGCTCGCTTGACGCACGGTAGGCGGCATCGCGCATGTGCTCGGAAATTTTCGCCGCCATCGCCCGCGCCCCGGTGCTGTCGTAGCGCAGGCAAAGCATGATCAATGCGTCACCGAGCCCGGTGAAGCCGAGGCCGACGCGGCGTTTGCTCATGGCTTCGCGATGTTGCTGCGGCAGAGGCCAGGCCGTCACCTCGAGCACGTTGTCGAGCATGCGTATCGACACCGCGACGGTTTTTTCGAAGGCGTCGAAATCGAAGCGCGCTTTTTCTTCGAACGGGGCGTGGACGAAGCGCGTCAGGTCGATGGAGCCGAGGCAGCAGCAGCCGTAGGGCGGCAGCGGCTGCTCGGCGCAGGGGTTGGTGGCGTCTATGCTCTCGCAGTAATACAGGTTGTTCTCGCTGTTGATGCGGTCAAGGAACAGGATGCCCGGCTCGGCGTGGTCGTAGGTCGAGCGCATGACCTGCTCCCACAGATCGCGCGCGCGCAGCTTGCGATAGACCCATTGCCCGTCTTCGCGCTGGTAGCCGCCGGCGGCGAGCAAATCCTCGTGCGGCCTCGCCTTGTGCGCCAGCTCGAACTCACCGTCGGTTTCGACCGCACGCATGAAGGCGTCGGTGACGCCGACCGAGATGTTGAAGTTGGCGAGATCGCCATGGTCCTTGGCGCGGACAAAGTCCTCGATGTCGGGATGGTCGCAGCGCAGCACCCCCATTTGCGCGCCGCGGCGCGCGCCGGCCGACTCCACGGTCTCGCAGGAGCGGTCGAACACGCGCATGTAGGATACCGGGCCGCTCGCACGCGAGCGCGTGCCCCTTACCTCGGCGCCACGCGGGCGTATTGCCGAGAAGTCATAGCCGACGCCACCGCCGCGCCGCATGGTTTCGGCCGCCTCCTGCAGCGCGATGTATATGCCGGGCCGGCCGTCCACGGTTTCGGAAATCGAATCGCCGACCGGCTCGACAAAGCAGTTGATCAGCGTCGCCTGCAACTGCACGCCGGCGGCCGAGTTGATACGCCCGGCGGGGATGAAGCCCGCCTCCATGGCGTCGAGAAAGCGCGCTTCCCATTGGGCGCGCTTGTCCTCGGTTTCAATCGCGGCGAGGGCGGCGGCAACGCGGCGGCGCACCTCGTCTATGGACTGTTCGTGGCCCTTGGCGTACTTCTCGAGCAGTACGTCGCGGCAGATTTCCTGCGCCGCCATCGGGGCTTGCAATTGCAGATGGGTGCTCATGTGTGGCTTTTTTCCTTGTTTTGTGTGTTGTCCCGGGGCGCCTTCGATGCCGGGCAGGCCACTCGTCAGGCTACGCCTTCAGCGCAAAAAATCAAACGCCGCTTTGGTCGGGATGCCTGATTCTGCCGTTTTTCTGTGCCGCTCTTCGAAACCGTGGCGGGCGCACCGTTTCAGGGCCTGGCATAGCTTATGCGGTAAATCGCGCCGGCATGGTCGTCGGAAACGAGCATTGAGCCGTCCGGCAGGGTCTCAACGTCCACCGGTCGCCCCGACACGCTGTCGCCCTGCAGCCAGCCCTCGGCGAATATCTGCTGATCGATGACTTTGCCGCCCGCCACGCTGACGCGCTTGATGCGGTAGCCGATTTTCTGCGAGCGGTTCCAGGATCCGTGCTCGGCAATGAAAATGCTGTTGCGGTATTCAGGCGGAAACTGGCTGCCGGTATAAAAACGCATGCCCAATGACGCGACATGCGGACCGAGCTTCGCCACCGGGGGCGTGAACGCGCTGCAGGCCCGCTTCGCGCCGAACTCGGGGTCGGGTGTGTCGCCCTGGTGGCAATAAGGAAAGCCGAAATGCAGACCGGCTTTGGGCGCGTGATTGAGCTCGTCCGAGGGTAGGTCGTCACCCATCATGTCGCGGCCGTTGTCGGTAAACCACAGCGACTTGTCCTCCGGGTTCCAGTCGAAGCCGACCGAATTGCGCACGCCGCGCGCCACCACCTCGTAGCCCGAACCGTCCAGCCGGATACGTGCGATCAGGGCATGGCGGTCGCCGGCCTCACAGACATTGCAGGGCGCCCCCACCGGCACGTAGAGCCAGCCGTCGGGCCCGATGCGGATGAATTTCCAGCCGTGGTGGGATTCGCGCGGAAAGCGATCGGTTACCACCACCGGCGCGGGCGGGTTGTCGAGGCGCTCCTCGATATTGTCAAAGCGCAGGATGCGGCTGATCTCGGCGACATACAACGCGCCATTGTGAAAGGCCACCCCGTTGGGGGCCTGCAGGCCGGAGGCGATGGTGATGACACGCGTCGCCTTGCGCCCGTCGTGGCGGACGGCGTAGACGCGACCGTCGCTGCGCGTGCCGACGAACAGCGTGCCCTTCGTCCCCCATGTCATGGAGCGGGCGTTGGCGACCTTGTCGGCGAATACCTCAATGCTGAAGCCGGGTGGCAGCTTGATGCGTTCGAGCGCACGCGGCTGCGCGGCGGCGACGGTGGCGCATGCCGCCAACAGCGCAAGCAGCAGGCCACGGAGCAAGGCCATTAGCTGGAAAGCCACGCCAGGCGGGCGTTTCCGGCTTGTCATCTGGATGGGGGTGTGGGTGAATTTCATGTTGTCTCCGGGGCTGCCTCGGGGTGTCGGGTGAAAAAATCCATCAGCCCGTCGAGCACTTCATCGGGTTTTTCCGCCATCAGTGCATGGCCGCTGCCGGCGATTTCGAGTGTCTGCACCTGCCTGAGCGCCTTCAGCAGGTCGCGCGCCGAGCGCGGCGGCGTCATCAGGTCGCGCTTGCCCATGATGCACAGCGTCGGGCAGGTGAGCTTTGCCGCACTCTCCAAGCCGGTGACGTAGTCGTTGCAGGCGCGGAAATCGGCGTTGAGCACGCCCGGTTTCTGACGCTGCATCAGGCGCAGGTTTTCGCCGATGACCCAGAAGCCGGGGCCCGGATTGCTCGGATAGTGGGCGTAGGACGAGTGCGACCAGATGTTGATCATGTCGTGGGCGGCCGGCTCGTCATGTCTGGTCGCATCAAGCAACTCGGGTGACACGCGCATCGGCAGCGTCGCGCCAAGCAGCGCGAGGCGGGCGATTTTTTGCGGATGGCGAGCCGCACATTCGATGGCAATGAGCGCACCCATGCTGTGTCCGACCAGCGTGACCCGCGCGGCGCCCGCGGCATCGATTGCCGCGGCGATCCAGTCGGCAAGGTCGCCGATGCGCTCGAGCGGCGCACCGCCGCTGCGGCCGTGACCGGGCAGGTCGATGGCCAGCACGCCGTAGCCGTGATGGGCGAGGTAACGCGATTGCAACACCCAGACGCTGTGGTCGTGCTCACCGCCATGGATGAACACCACTGTCGGCAAGGCGCTGTCAAAGGTCTTGCCGCCGGTGTACGCGTACGCCGTGCTGTCGTTGAGCCTGAATTCCATGGTTCTAGCCCGGGCTCTTCTGTGCGGCGCGCAGGCCCGCTGACAAGTCATCGATTAGGTCGTCGGCGTCTTCAAGGCCGACGGACAGGCGCATGGTACCCGCGGCAATGCCGGCTGCGGCGAGTGCCGCCTCGTCCATGCGAAAGTGCGTGGTGCTGGCCGGGTGGATGACCAGCGATTTGGCGTCACCGACGTTGGCAAGGTGCGAAAAAATGCGCAGCGCCTCGACAAAGCGCCGGCCGGCGGCGCGGTCGCCCTTGAGATTGAAACTGAACACGGAACCGCAACCCCTGGGAAGCAGCTTTTTCGCCAGTGCGTAATCCGGATGTTCGGGCAGTTCCGGATAGGACACCGACGCAACGGCCGGGTGTGCGACGAGGAATGCGACCACCTTGCGCGTGTTCTCGACATGGCGTTGCATGCGCAGCGGCAGTGTCTCGACGCCCTGCAGGATCTGGAAGGCGGTGACCGGGCTCATGCAGGCGCCGAAGTCACGCAGGCCCTCGCGCCGAGCGCGCAGGGAAAACGCCGCTACCGTCGATTCCTCGGCGAAGTTCATGCCGTGAAAGCCTTCGTAGGCCTCGGTGAGTTCGGGAAATTTTCCCGACGCCGCCCAGTCGAAAATGCCGCCGTCAACGAGCACGCCGCCGATCGCCACGCCGTGGCCGCCGAGGAACTTGGTGGCTGAATGAAACAACAGGTCGGCGCCGTGATCAAAGGGCTTGAGCAGATAGGGCGTAGTGAAGGTCGCATCGACCATCAATGGCAGCTTGTGTTCGTGCGCAATGGCCGCCACCTCGGGAATGTTCAGCACATCAAGGCCGGGATTACCCAGCGTCTCGGCAAACAACACTCTGGTATTGGGCCTGATTGCATCGCGCCAGGCCTTAAGGTCGCGAGGCTGTACGAATGTCGTTTCTATGCCAAAGCGCGTCAGCGTGTAATGCAGCAGGTTGTGCGAGCCGCCATACAGCGCGCTCGATGCGACGATGTGCGAACCGGCGCCGGCAATCGTCGCGAGCCCCAGGTGCAGGGCCGCCTGGCCGCTGGCGGTGGCGATGGCGGCGACGCCGCCCTCGAGCGCGGCGATGCGCTCTTCGAGCACCGCGTTGGTCGGGTTGGAAATGCGCGAATAGACATGGCCCGCGCGCTCCATGTTAAACAGCGCCGCCGCGTGGTCCGAATCCTTGAAAACAAAGGATGTGGTGAGGTAGATCGGCGTTGCGCGGGCGCCGGTGTGCGGGTCCGGCGCCTGGCCCGCATGCAGGCTGAGGGTGTCAAAACCGGGGTATTTGGGCTTGGCCATCGGAACTCCTTGTCGATGGCCTGATTTTACCGCGCGGCGCGCGTCGCGCCCGGAGCGCAGTCCGGGCCCGCCGACAGCTCAGAGACTCAGGGGATTCAGGGAACTCAGCCTTGCAGTTTGAGCGGCACGTACAGCTTGGCCTCGCCGCGCTGGACCAGGATGGCGATCTGGTCTTTGGCCTTGGCGGCGATGTTCTGCAACTGCGCGACACTGCTGATGGTTTCGGTTCCGGCGGCGAGGATCACGTCGCCGCTCTGGATGCCGGCACGTGCAGCGGCGCCGCTCGCCTGTTCGACAACGAGTCCACCGCTGAGCTGGAACTGGCGCTGCTCATCGGCGCTGAGCGGGCGCACGGCAAGACCGAGGCGACCGGGATTGGCCGCCGGCTCGGCGGCGCCGGCGACCTTGTCGGACGGAATTTCGCCCAGGCTGACCTTGATCTCGCGCGTTGCACCACCGCGCCATATCTTCAGCGCCGCCGACTGGCCCGGCTTCAGGTCGCCGATGACCCGCGGCAGGTCGGACGATTGCTCGATGCTGGTGCCGTTGACCGCCAGAATGACGTCACCGGCTGCGAGGCCGGCCTTTTCCGCCGGACTGGCTTTTTCCACGGCGCTCACCAGTGCGCCCTGCGGCTTGGCGAGACCGAAGGACTCGGCGAGTTCCTTGCTGACGCCCTGCACCGCAACGCCGAGGCGGCCGCGGCTGACCCTGCCATGCTGCTGCAACTGATCCTTGACCTTCATTGCCACGTCAATCGGGATGGCGAAAGACAGGCCCATGTAGCCGCCGGTCTGGCTGTAAATCTGCGAATTGATGCCGATGACCTCGCCGTTCATGTTGAACAGCGGGCCGCCCGAATTGCCCGGATTGATTGCGACATCGGTCTGGATGAAGGGCACGTAATTTTCATCCGGCAGGCTGCGCGACTTGGCGCTGATGATGCCGGCCGTCACGGTGTTTTCTAGACCGAAAGGCGAGCCGATGGCCGCCACCCATTCGCCGGTACGGGCCTTGGCCGAATCGCCGATTTGCACCACGGGCAGGTTGCCGGCGTCTATTTTTACCAGCGCAACATCGGTGCGCTTGTCCACACCGACCACCCTCGCCTTGAATTCGCGCTTGTCGGTCAGCTTCACCGTCACTTCGGTGGCCTCTGAGACGACATGCGCGTTGGTAAGAATATAGCCGTCGGTGCTGACGATAAAGCCCGAGCCCTGACCCTGGGCCGGTTGCGCGCGCTCCTGCGGTGCCTGTGGCAACGGGATGCCGAAGCGGCGGAAAAATTCGAACGCCGGGTCGTTGGGGTCGGCCGCCGTCCTGCGCTTGAGCGACAGCACGCTGATGTTGACCACGGCGGGACCTTCGCGATCGACCAGGGCGCTGAAATCAGGCAGCCCGCGCGAGGACACCAGCGGCGGTACGGCGGAGGTCGGCGCCGTGCTGACGGCGAACGGCGCCGCCTGGCTCGGTGAAATTCCCGAATGTCCGCTGTAGGCGCCGATGCCAAGGCCCAGGGCGAGCGCGGCAGCGACGGATGTGGCAAGTTTGGTATTCATGTGCGTCCTTCCAGTTGATTGTTGGTTGGAACACACATGGGGGCGCAGGTTCCGGACCTGAAGCCGCTGAAACAAACTGTTACGTTTGGCGCCGCAGGGGCCGCCGCCGGACGGACTATGCGGTGGCGTTGCGGCGCTGCTGGGCGAGGCTTTCCTCGCGTGCCACCTGCTCCGCGCGTGCCTTCTTGATGATATCAGCCACTTCGGTGGAGCCCATTTTAAGCGCAAGTTCCAGCGCGGTGTCACCGTCCTTGCTCATGATGGTGACGTCGGCGCCGTTGCGGATCAGCAATTCGACCATTTGCGCGTTGCCCCGAGCCGAGGCATACATCAGCGGCGTATAACCGTTGTCGGCCAGCAGGTTGGGATCGAAATTCATCGACAGGATTTTTTGCGCATAGACCAGGTTGCCCTTTTCGATGGCGTAGAACAGCGTCTTGATGCCCTCGGCGCTTTTCTCCTTCGGTTTTTCCTCGAGTCCGGTGGGCAGCATCCCGACGACATAATTGATCAGCGACATGCCGACCATTGCGGCGAGGGCGAGGATCAGCGGAACGGTGGAGATGCCGAGTTTGTCGGCGATCTGCGTCGGCATGTTGGCGCCGGCAGCGAGCGCGATGAACATCAGGAAAAAGGTGAATTTGAGGTAAAAAAACAGCGAGATGAGCACCACAACGGCCAGCACCGCGATCAGGTGGTCGGGATTGACACCCCAGCCGTCGAGCATGTCGCGCGGGAGATTGGCAAGCAGGGCGGTGAGGCCGATCAGGCCCACCAGCGCCCATTCACGGGCTTTCGGATTAATCTTCATTCACGCTCCCATGCGACTTTTGTTGTGCCCGCAGGTTGTGCCCGCAGGACCGCCACGGTCAATGGCAGGCTGATATGATAATTCATTCGCGCAAAAACCTGTTTACCGCGATTTCCCGACAGAATAAGCCATGAGCAAAGCGTTTACAAAGGAAAACGACAACGTCGAGGACGAGGACCCCGAACCGGTGGCCCCGGTGCCGGCTGGCACCAAAAACTACATCACGCCGGCCGGACATTTGCGTATGAAGAGCGAACTCAAGCAACTGGTCGAGGCCGAGCGGCCGGAGGTGGTGCGTACCGTGTCCTGGGCCGCCTCCAACGGCGACCGCTCCGAGAACGGCGACTACCTCTACGGCAAAAAGCGCCTGCGCGAAATCGACCGGCGCATTCGCTACCTGATCAAGCGCCTGGAAATCGCCGAGGTCGTCGATCCGCGCGACCTTGACCACGAGCGGGCGTTTTTCGGCGCGACGGTGACCTATGCCGACGCCAAAGGCGAACAGCGCACCGTCTCCATTGTCGGCATCGACGAGGTCGATCCGGCGCGCGGGCGGGTATCCTGGATATCGCCGGTGGCCCGCGCGCTGCTCAAGGCGCGCGAGGGCGATGCGGTGCAGTTGCGCACGCCCTACGGTGTCGAAGAACTCGACGTGCTGGAAATACGCTACGAAGGCCTCACCTAGGTCCAGACCCGGGGGCTGACCCGGGGGCTGACGCGGGGTTAGGGCCTGACCCGGGGCCAGGGTCTGCCCCGGGGCGAAGCCCGCCTGCGGGCCGTTATAATCTGCGGCTTGCCCGCTCGCGCCGGGCGCCGTTGTCGCAAGCGCAGCGAACAATCGAGTCCGCGCAACATCGCAACATCGAAACATCGAAACGTCGAAACATAAGTCCCGGCCCCATCATGCTCAGCTACCGCCACTCTTTTCACGCCGGCAATCACGCCGACGTGCTCAAGCACGCAGTGTTCGTGCAGTTGCTGCGCCATATCCTGAAAAAAGACAAGCCCTTCTGGTGCATTGACACCCACGCCGGTGCCGCGCTGCATGCCCTTGACGAGGGTTATGCCACCAAGAACGCCGAGTACGAAAGCGGCATTTCAAGGCTATGGGGACGCAAGGTGCTGCCGCCGCTGCTCGATGATTACCTGGCGCAGGTGCGCGCCGTCAACCGCGGGCCGGAACTGCGCAGCTATCCGGGCTCGCCGCAGATCGCGCTGCAACTGCTGCGTAAAAAAGACAGCCTGCGCCTGTTCGAGCTGCACAGCACCGAGAGCGAGCAACTGGAGAAATATTTTCGCGGCAGCGACGCCCGTGTCGAAGTGCTGGCCGGGGACGGTTTTACCGGCCTGTTGTCGGTGCTGCCGCCACCACCACGGCGCGCCGTGATCCTGATCGACCCTTCTTACGAAGACAAGAACGACTACGCCAGCGTGATATATGCGCTGGAGGAGGGGCTGCGGCGCTTTGCCACCGGCGTTTACATGGTCTGGTATCCGCAGGTGCAAAGGCGTGAGTCGGTGCAACTGGCGCAGGACCTGCGCCGCCTGCGTCAGTCCGACTGGCTGCATGTCACGCTGACGGTGAAAGACCCTGCGGCGGACGGCCTGGGTCTGCACGGCAGCGGCGTCTATATCGTCAACCCGCCCTGGACGCTGCCGGCGCTGCTGAAGGAGTCCATGCCCTGGCTGGTCGAAGGCCTGGGGCAGGACGATGGCGCCTTGTTCAGTCTTGATTACGAGATTGCCTGAGCGCGCTAAGCGTTGGCCGCATGTCACGATCAAGGCCAGATGCGTAACACCGGTACCGGGGATGGAAAGGGTAATGTCACCCACAGGTAACGAGGCGTTCGCGCTGATCAGGCTGGCCCGTTCTCTCGCCCTTGCAGTACTGCTGCTTTGCACCGCAGCCGGGCTGGTCAGAGCGTGTCGAAGTGGCCGGCCATGCGCGCGCGCATGGCCGCGTCGGGCAGTGTTCCGATGCCGGCGCGCATATTGTCCGCAAGATGGCGCGGGTCACGTGTACCGGGAATGACGCAGGTCACGGCCGGATGGGCGAGGATGTACTTCAGGAAAAACTGCGCCCAGCTCGTACAGTCGATTTCAGCGGCAAAAGCCGGCAGGGGCTTGCCCTTTACCGTGCGGAACAAATCGCCTTCTTCGAACGGCCGGTTGATGATCACCGCCACCTGGTTGTCCATCGCGGTGGCGAGCAGTGCTTTTTCGGCGTTGCGCGTGACGATGGAGAAATTGAACTGCACAAAATCGGGCCGCTCCTCGCGGATGAGTTCCGCCAGCTGGCGGTGCGAGTCGGTCGTATAGTGGGTGAAGCCGATGTAGCGCACGCGTCCCTCTGCCTTCCAGGCGCGCAGCGTCTTCAAATGGGTCGCCAGGTCGACAAGGTTGTGCACCTGCATCAGGTGCATTTCCGGTTTGCGGCCGGTGGTCCCGCCTTGCATGCGCTTGATCGAAGTGTTCATCTGCCGGATGCCCTCTTCGCGGCCGCTGGTCCAGACCTTGGTGGCAAAGAACAGTGCAGATTGCAGCCCCAGCGTGGACGCTGCGGCACCGACCACCGACTCTGAACTGCCGTACATCGGTGAACTGTCCACCAGCCGCCCGCCGGCGGCGGCGAACAGGCGCAGGGTTTCGCGCGCTGCGGCGAGTGCTGCGGTATCGGTTGCGACATCGAAGGTTTGCCAGGTGCCGAGTCCAAGCGCAGGCAGGGCCTCCCCGGTCGAGGGGACGAGCCGCTGCAACTGGCGCGGCGTGGCGTCCGCGGCCTCAGGCATGGGTACGGCTGCGGCAAGGGAGAGGCCGGCCAGCATTTTCAGCGTGTTGCGGCGCGGCGCAGCGGCGGGGGTGTCGGGGTCGCGGTAGTGCATTGTCAAACCTGTTCATTTGCCGGCGATTATTGCAGAAGGAAGGCTAGAATAGCGCGCATGAACGAACAAAAACACAGCGAAAAAAACGTGCTCGGCGACGCCCTGACGGCGTGCAGCTATGCGCCGCTCACCGGCTATTTTCGCGACGGCTGCTGTGCCACCAGCGGTGAGAAGGGCGTTGCCCACCTGGTTTGCATCAAGGCCACCGACGTCTTTCTGGCGTTTTCGATGGAACGTGGCAACGACCTCACGACAGCCCGTCCGGAAATGCGTTTTCGCGGCCTCAAGGCCGGCGACCGCTGGTGTCTGCACGTGTTGCGCTGGGTCGAGGCGTGGGAGGCGGGTGCGGCGCCGCAGGTGGTGCTCGAGGCCACGCACGAAGACGTGCTGAAAATCGTGCCGCTCGCCGCGCTCAGGCGGCATGCGTTCGACCTGCACTGAGTTCGCGCCCCTTTTTTTCCGTACTCCCGGTGCTGGCTGAAGGTCTGCGCCGAAGTTTTTTTTGCTGTTTTTTCTCTGCTGATTTTTCTCTGGAGCGACGGATGTCAAAAAAAATCATGGCCATGCTGCATCCGGGCGAGATGGGCGCCGCGGTCGGCGCCTGCCTGGTGACGGCCGGCCATCGCGTACTGTGGGCCTCGTCCGGCCGCAGCGCGGCGACGCGCGAGCGGGCCGGGGCCGCCGGCCTCGAGGACGTGGTGACGCTTGCTCGCGCCCTCGACGAGGCTGAGTTTGTGTTCTCGGTATGCCCGCCGCATGGCGCGCTCGATCTTGCGGCCGAGGTGGCCGCGCTCGGTTTTGACGGGCTCTACATCGATGCCAATGCCATCTCGCCCGACACCGTGCGCGAGGTCGGTGCCCGCGTCGAGTCGGCGCACGCGCGTTTTGTCGACGGCGGCATCATCGGCCCGGCGCCGCTGACGGCCGGCACCACCTGGTTTTACCTGTCCGGGCCCAAGGCGAGGGACGTTGCGGCGCTGTTCGAGGGCACATTTGTCAGCGCAGTCGCGCTCGATGGCCCGGTTGGCGCCGCCTCGGCGATCAAGATCTGCAACGCCGCCTGGAACAAGGGTTCCATCGCGCTGATCACTGCGGTACGCGCACTGGCGCAGCATGAGGGCGTGGACGACGCGCTGATGACGCACTGGAGAACCGCGCTGCCTGACGTTGCCAGGCGTTCCGAGGTGATCACCACCCAGGCGCGCAAAGCCTGGCGCTGGATAGGCGAAATGGACGAGATCGCCGCCAGCTTCGAGGCGGCCGGCCTGCCCGGCGGCTTTCACCAGGGCGCGGCCGATATCTACGGCCGTCTCGAGACGTTCAAGGACGCCGCCACGCCGCCTGCCATGGCGGCAGTCCTCGACGCCTTGGCCGAAGCGAAGCCGGACTAGCGTTTATCGGGTTTTAAAAAGGGCGCACCACAGAGATCACAGAGAACACAGAGATCACAGAGAACACAGAGAGCATAGAGAACACGGAGAAAACGCAATGGCCGCGAAAACCCGGATTTTCTCCGTGTTCTCTGTGCACTCTGAGGTTAAGGTGTTTAAGCGTTTTCTGAGCCCAGGAACTATTTCGCCGGGCGCGTCTCGATGCCGGCGATGCGCGCCAGTTCGCGGTGAACGCGCGCCACGCGCTCGATCTCGCCCTTGGCCGGGAAGCGCTCGTAAAAGCCCTCGGATTTGAACGCCTTGAGCTGCTGGCTCCAGGGCGAGAGGCGTTCCTCCCAACGTTTGACGCGGCCCTCGGCGGGCTCGGCATCGGCGTGCGCGAGGTCGGCGCAGACGCGCAGCATGGCCTTCAGGGTCACCGGCTTGGTCGCCATGGAATTGGCGTTGCCCCAGGCCTCGCCCCAGACGCGCTCGGCTGATTTAAGGAAGTCGCGCACGATGCCGTAGTAATTGGGCACCTGGGTGCGGCTGCCACCGTGCAGTTGGATTTTGCGCCAGTCACGGTTGACCCAGCGGTGCAGTTCGTTGAACAGTTCGGCCTGCAAAATCCATTTTTCCTGGGCGCTGCGGCCGCCGAGGCGGTTGATGCGGTAGCGCAACGGGCTGTCGGCCTCGCTGTACAGGCTGGCCACCAGACGCGAAGCAAACTTGCGGTGCGGTTCGGTGAAGGACACGCGCTCGTACAAGTCGATGAGGTGGCTTTTGTTGATGCGCGTCGGCGTCGAGTTGATGGTGACGAACATCTCGGTGGCGAAGTCCTCGCTGCGGCCGTCGAAAATCATGCACGGCACATTGATCGTCGCCGCCTCATCGGGGTGCTCGTCCATGTAAAAGCGCAACGCCGCTAGGCGGTGCTGGCCGTCGATGATGAGAAACTTTTTGTCCGGTTCGGCGAGGTGGCCGACACCCTCTAAGCCCGCGGTGCGAAAGCCGAGCTTTTCCGAGGTGAACAGCAACACCGTGCCGGGAATGGGCGGCTGGCTGACTGCGGTTTCGTAAAAATTTTTCAGCGCCTTGACCTTGGCACGCGAGACGGTGCGCTGGAAGGCGGAGTCGGTGCGTTCGATCTTGGCGATGAACTGTGCAATTTCGTCCCCGGCGGCAATGCGTGCGGGGGCTATTTCCTCGCCCTCGCCGTAAAAGCGGCTGATAAAGCGCACCTTGTCAAGCAAGTCGGTCGCGCGGTAACTGCCGAAGTAGAAAATCCCGTCTTTTTGCCGAATCTGCGTAGCGAGCACTTTTTTCTCCCCCCTCGTGACGAGCTACCCGCCAGCAGGCTGTACGGGCAGGACTTTGCCTCTGGACTCAGGAATCAGTTGAAATATAACTGACTTCTACCGTGGCAGGCTAATGCAGGACGCGGGTTTTTACCAGAGGAATGGCTGGAAACGCCCGCCTGGCGAGGGTTTTCAGGTGGCTCCCAGGCCGGTAAAAAGCCTTGCGGCGGCCCGATTTCAGCCTGCGGGGGTGGTGCGCGCAAAGTCCACCAGTGCGTCCTGCCAGAGCCGGCCGATGGCCTCCGGCGTGTACTGGCCGGCGATGAGCGCCTGCCCGGAGCGAATTCGCACCAGCACCTCGTCGCGATTGTCCACGGCCCATTCCAGACCTGCCATGAGCCTGTCACCTATCCATGCTGCTTCCCGAAACTGCCAGTAACTGGGCAGCCCGCTGGCGACGACGAAGCGGCCGGCCCAGATCGACTCGGCGATGCGATTGGTGCTGGCGGCCATGCGTGCGACCACATCGCTCGGGATGATCACCACGTCGCAGGCCTGCAGCTCGCGCGCAAGCACACCGGGCGACCAGGTTGCGATTCGCGCGGCCAATCCGCCGGCCGGGCTGTGCCAGCGGGCGACATCCGCTTCAATGTTGCGGTCGGGGCCGGTGACGATCGCAATCTCCAGCGGCAAGCTGCGTGCGAAGCGCGCCAGATCGGGCGCCAGCCGGCGCAGGTACTCGTAGTTGCGTTCCTGTCCGCCGAACCACAGCAGCCGCAGCGGTCGCGGCGGCGTGCTGCGGCCGGTAAGACGGGCAATCGCCCCGGGCACGGCAGGAGGATCGAATGCCGGCTCGCCGCGCGCCCCCTCGACCGGATCGCCGATCACCACCGCGCTGCGGCCGCTTTGCTCGGCGATGACATCGGCCAGGGCCTGGGTGTTGACGACAATGCGGTCACCGCGGACGATCATTTCGCGGTATTCGGCGGCGCGAAAGTCCTGGAAATGGTTTTCCGCGAGGTCAACTACCAGCGGCACCCCGGCGCCACGGAATGCATCGACGCAATCGAAATAACTGCGTGCATCGCGGCGCCCGTCGACATTGGGGTAAAGGCCGGAGACGACCGCCACATCGGGTCTCATCTCCAGCGCCCGCCGCAGTCCCTCGGTGGACGGTGGTGATACCAGCCATTGTTGTACGCCGGCGCCGGCCAGCCAGGCGGCCGGGATGCCGACGCGCAATCGCCGGCCCGCCGACCAGTGGGTGCGCAGCAGCGCCGGGTCGGGGTGCAATCCGGGCGCATCGGCGTGGGCGATCCAGACAACACGCAGCGCCGCAGCCATCGTCGCGGCCATCAGGCCGCGCCTACGCGGTGGCGGGGTGGGGCGCGGCGCATTGCGGGCAGTGCCGAGTCAGGCATTTTTTATTTCATGCATCCATATCCGGTGGCCGAGTATATAAGCACATCAGCGCGGTTTGAATGCCAACGGCCGGAGAACGAGCGCTCCGCGGTCCGCCAATGCCGCGTTCAGCGGGCGGTCTGCGGTCGACCGGCGCTGGTGCAGATTGTTGTTCGATATGCTGCGCCGCGACGAGATGCGCTTGTTCAACTCCGCCGGCAGTGTGGCGTAGTCGCCGGGGCCGAAGGTCTGGCATTCGCCGCGACGGGGAGGGTGCCGGGAATCAATAGTAAAATTCGCAGGCAGCATTAAAACAAGTCGGCAAGATGATGAACAACCTCATTCTGTGGGCCTGCATGTCGGCCAACGACGAGGGCCTGCGCCTGGGTGAAGCGCTGGGTGTAGATGCGGAAAAGCTGCGCGCGGCGCTGCACCACAGCAGCGCGCAAAACTGGTCCATGGACACGCGCGCCGAACAAAGCGGCATGCCCTGGGCGGAAAAGGACATGAACATCGTGCTGCAGGAGGCCGACCATGCGCGCCTCAGTCTGCCCGCAGTCTGCCCTTGTGCGGCACCATCAAGGAGGTTATCAAGGGCCTCAAGATCCGCGTGGGGCTCGGCATGCCGCGCGTGGCGGAGTCGGGCGCGCATGCGCATTCGGACTTAAAATCAGGGCCGGTGCCGAAAAAAGCGCATCGTCCCATCCATTCACGCCGGGTCGTCATCATGAACATTGCAGTTGTCGGGGGAGGCATTGCCGGGCTCAGTCTGGCACTGGGCCTCAAACAGCGCGGTATCGAGTGCCACGTGTACGAGAGTGCGCGCGAAATCAGGGAACTGGGCGTGGGCATCACGCTGCTGCCGCACGGCATGCGCGAGTTCACCGCGCTCGGTTTGCAGGACAAACTGCGCGCGGTGGCCGTCGAAAACCGGGAAAGCGCGTTTTTCAACCGCTTTGGGCAGCGCATTTACAGCGAACCGCGCGGCAAGTTTGCCGGCTACCCCTTTCCGGAGTTCGGCATCCATCGCGGCAAGCTGCACAAGGTGCTGTACGACGCGGCGCTCGAGCAGTGCGGCGCCGACCATATCCACACCAACCGGCACCTCACCGGCATCAGCCAGGACGGGCAGGGCGTCACGCTGGGTTTCAAGGAGAGTTCCTCCGGCGTGCAACTCGCGCCGGTGCGTGCCGATATCGTCATTGCCTGCGACGGCGTCAATTCCGCGGTGCGCCGCCAGTTCTACCCTGACGAGAAGGTGGTCTTCACCGGCATCAACTGCTGGCGCGGCGTGACCGTGCACAAGCCCATTTTCGACGGCCAGACCTACATGCGGGTGGGCACCATAGACACCGGCAAGATCGTCATTTATCCCATCCTCGACAACGTCGATGGCAAGGGCAACCAGTTGATCAACTGGACGACCGAGATCCGCCGCGAAGGCGACGGCATGAACGACTGGAACAAGAAGGGTTACGTCAAGGACTGTATCGACATCTACAAGGACTGGCGCTTCGACTGGCTGGATGTGGTCGACATGATGGAGAGCGCCGAGGAAGTGCTGGAATATCCGATGGTGGACAAGGATCCGGTGGCGCAATGGACTTTCGGCCGCATCACCTTCATGGGCGACGCCGCGCACCCGATGTATCCGCGCGGTTCCAACGGCTCGGCGCAGGCGGTGATTGACGCACGCACGCTGGCCGACCTGCTGGCACAGACGCGCGACCCGGTCGCCGCGCTCATTGACTACGAACAAGCGCGGCTCGAGCCGACCGCAAAAGTGGTGCGCACCAACCGTTCGACGCCGCCTGACTTCATCATCATGAAAGTGGACGAACTGACCGGTGACAAGCCGTTCAAGAACATCGACGATGTCATCAGCCAGGCCGAGTTGCGCCAGATTTCCGAGGACTACAAAAAAATCGCCGGCTTTTCCGTAGACGCCGTCAAGGCCTGATCCTGGTGGCCGGGCATGTGCAAATGATGTTCGAGAGCCTCAATTCGATGGCCGCCTTCGTGCGCTCGGGCAAGGTGCGCGGACTGGCGGTGAGCGGCGCGAAGCCCTCCAGGGTGTTGCCCGACCTGCCGACCCTGGATGAGAGCGGTGTGGCCGGTTACGACGTGACCTCGTGGTCCGGTCTGATGGCGCCGGCCGGCGTGCCGCGCGCGATAGTGGACAGGCTCAATGCCGAGGTCAACAAGGCCATCATTTCCCCCGCTTTCAAGGACAAGTTGGAAGCTCCGGGCAGCGAGGGCGGCGGCGGCACGCCGGAAGCCTTCGCCGAGCTGATTCGCAAAGACAGCGCCAAGTGGGCGGATGTGATCAAGCGCCCGGGTGCAAAAATAGATTGAGACCGGTGATCCGGGCGCCTGCCGTGTGGCCCCGGCAATACCGGCAAATCCGGCAACATAAAGGAGCGGAATGCAGTCTGTACCGGTAGTCATCGTCGGCGGCGGCCCGGGCGGCCTCACCCTGGCCATAGAGCTGGGGCGTCGTGGCGTGGAATGTGTCGTTTTCAACGACAAGCCCGGCACCGTGACCTTGCCGGCGGCCAATGCGACGCAGGCGCGGACGATGGAGCATTTTCGCCGGCTGGGCTTCGCACGGGAATTGCGCCAGCTTGGCATGCCGCGCGACTACCCCACCGATATCGCCTATTTCACCCGCTACAGCCGGCACGAGCTGGCGCGCTTTGCGCGTCCGGCTTCCGGCGAGGCCGACAAGATCGCACGCCAGGCGGGTGGTTCGTGGAGCACGCCGGAGCTGCCACACCGCTGTTCGCAACTGTATATCGAACAGGTGCTGTACAAGCACGCGGCGAAGCAGCCCGGTGTTACGCTGCATTTCGGCTGGCGCGTGGTCGCGTTCGAGGACGACGGCGCGGGCGTCAATGTCACCGCCGAAAAAATCGCCGGCGGGGAGCGCGTAACGCTGCGCTGCGCCTACCTCATCGGGGCTGACGGCGCGCGCAGCATGGTGCGCGAAGGCCTTGGCCTTGAACTCGAAGGTGAGCGCAAGGTCACGCGCAATTTTGTCGGCGGCCGCATGATGGCCTTGTATATCCGCGCACCGGACATGTACAAGAAAATCGCCGGCCCGCCGGCCTGGATGTACTGGTCGGTCAACGGCGAGCGCCGTAGTTTCATGACCGCGATAGACGGCGTCGAAACCTTTGCCTTTCACACCCAGCTCAAAGTCGATGAAGAGCGGCGTGACATCAGCGACGACGCGGCCCGCGGGTTTCTGGAGCAGTCCATGGGCTGTGCCTGCGACATCGAAATCATGGGCAAGTCGCAATGGAACGCCGGCTACACCCTGGTTGCCAATGCGTACCAGCGCGGGCGGGTCATGCTCGCCGGCGACGCGGTGCACCTTTTTACGCCCATGGGCGGCCTCGGCTACAACACCGCCGTTGACGATGTCGTCAATCTTGGCTGGAAGCTTGCCGCAGTGTTGAACGGCTGGGGCGGCGATGGCCTGCTGGCCAGTTATGAAATCGAACGCCGGCCCCTGGCCATCCGCAATACCGCCATCGCCCGCGGGTATGCCGACAGCGTCGGCCTGTTCGTGCCGCCGGATAATATCGAGGCTGCGACGCCCGAGGGCGCGGCGGCGCGCGATGCCGCCGGCGCCTATCTCAATGACCACGCCAGGCGCGAATTCAACATCCCCGGCGTGACCTTTGGCACCCGCTATGACGGGTCGCCGGTGATCGTGTCCGACGGCAAGACGCCGCCCCCGGACAATGCCAACGTCTATGTGCCCAGCGCCGTGCCCGGGGGCCGGGCGCCGCACTGGTGGCTCGCGGGCGAGCGTTCGCTGTACGACGCGCTGGGTTTCGAGTTCACGCTGCTGCAAATGCATGACAATGGCGCTGCGGGTACGGCGGCCTTTGAGCTGGCGGCAAAGACGCTGGGTGTGCCGCTGACGGTGCTGCGCCTGGCCGAGCCCGGCTTGCGCGATTTGTACGAGACCGATCTCGCCTTGATCCGGCCGGACCAGCATGTGGCCTGGCGCGGCGGCGCGCACGGACTCAATGCCGCCGGCGTATTGCGTGCGGTGACCGGCAGGAAAGAATAACCAGGGAGCATGGACATGAACGTAAAAAGCAGCTTGGCGCAGCAGGCAGGCAAAGCCGGAATCGACGCGGCGGAGTGGGAAACGCGGGTACAACTGGCGGCGCTCTACCGCCTGTCCGCCCATTACGGCTGGGACGAACTCATTTATACGCATATCTCGGCCCGGATGCCGGGCGGCGCCGAGCATTTTTTGCTCAACCCTTTCGGTCATGCCTTTAACGAAGTCACGGCCTCCAGCCTGATCAAGGTTGACCTTGACGGCAATGCCGTCGACCCTACGCCTTACCGCATCCACAAGGCCGGCTTTGTCATTCACAGTGCCATCCATGCGGCGCGCGAGGATGCGCTGTGCGTCATCCATCACCACACCGAGGCCGGCATGGCGGTGTCCATGCTCCAGTGCGGCCTGCTGCCCCTGTCACAGCACGCGCAGTTGTTTCACGACAAGGTCGGTTATCACGGCTTCGAGGGCATTGCCAACGACATCGACGAGCGCGGGCGCCTCGCCGCCGACCTGGGGCAGAACTGGATATTGATCCTGCGCAACCACGGCATGCTGATCGCCGGGCGCACCATCCCGGAGGCCTTCAGCATGTGTTTTCACCTAGAAAAAGCCTGCCGTGCCCAACTGCAGGCCATGGCCACCGGCAGCGAACTGACCATTCCCTCGGCCGAGGTCAGCCGCAAGACCGCAGACCGCGGTTTCGATGCTCCCGGCCAGTCGCTCGGGCGCATGGAATGGGACAGCCAGATCCGTCTCGTCGATCGTATCGACTCGTCTTACCGCGACTGACGCGGGCGCGCCTGCGGGCGCGTGGCGCCGTAGCGGATGCTGCGATGCAACTAGAATTTAATCGGTAGCGCGTTGCAAAACCCCTGCGTTTTGGTGAAAAATGAACATGTTCGGATATTTTCTTATACAATCTTTCGCAGGCGGCGACCCCGGCAAACCCGGCAATCCGTAATCCCGGGCGCGGTCTGGCGCATTGCCAGACCGCCCGGTTGCAAGCAGACAGCGAGGACTTCATGGCAGCAGCACGAAAAGCGGCACTGGTCACAGGCGGGGCGAGTGGCATCGGCAAGAGCGCGGTACTGGCCCTGGCCGCGGCAGGCTATGACGTCGCCATCAATTACAGTTCCAGCGAAGCTGCGGCAAAGGCCACTTCGGCCGAGGCGGAAAAACTCGGTGCAAAGACGCTGCTGTTGAAATGCGATGTCAGCGACGAGGCCGGCGTGCGTGCGATGTTGAAAAAAGTCGAAGAGGCGTTCGGCAAGCTCGATGTCCTCATCAACAACGCCGGCACCACTGCGTCGTGGAAGCCAAAAGACCTCGAAAGCCTCGACCTCGACGACTGGGACCGGGTGTTCAACGTCAACGTTCGCGGCCTCTTCCAGGTGACGCGCGCAGCGGTGCCGCTGCTCAAAAAAGGCGATAAGCCCTGCATCATCAACACCGCCAGCATTGTCGGCTTGCGGCCCGGACCGCAGCCGCTGCCCTACGCCGCCAGCAAGGCCGCCGTGGTCAACATGACCAAGACCCTCGCCTGGAACCTCGGTCCGGAGATACGCGTCAACGCCGTTGCGCCGGGCTGGATGGAGGGCGACTGGATGCAGCGCATGCTCAAGGACAAGTACGAAGACCTGATGGGCAAGCGCGCCAGGGCCACGCCGCTCAAGCGCTGCGTCACCGCCGACGATGTCGCCGAGTCGATGATGAGCCTCGTCAACGGCAACCGCTTTGTCACCGGTGAAATCGTCGTCATCGACGGCGGCTTTACCGCATCGACATAGGACAAGGCTTTACTTTCTACCCTGTCATTCCGAGCGCAGCGAGGAATCTGCTGTTAAAGCCCAATGAAAAGCGAGATTCCTCGCCGCGCTCGGAACGACAGTTTCACCTGATTTGTGTTCGTAGCCGCATAAGGAGGATGCAGTAATGATAGAAGGCGTTGTTCCATTTCCGCCGGAGTTTGCCGCGCGCTATCGCGCCAAGGGGTATTGGCAGGATCGCAGCCTGCGCGAGGAGTTTGCCGATGTGTTCAGGCAATTCGCTCCGCGCGTGTTTGTCATTGATGGCGAGCGCCGGTATACCTACGCCGAGGTCGATCGCCTGAGCGGGCGCCTCGCGCTCAACCTGCTGGAACTGGGTTTGAAGCCGCTCGACCCGGTGGTGCTGACGCTGCCCAACGTGGCCGAGTTCATCATCCTGTATTTCGCGCTGCAAAAAATCGGCGCGATTCCGATTGCTGCCCTCGCCACGCACCGCCATACCGAGGTCAGCCAGTTCGTGCGCATCGCCTCGGCCACATGCTGTGTCTATCCGGAATCACAGGGCGATTTCCAGTTCGGACCGATGATCAAGCGCGTGCAGCAAGAGTCGCCCGGCATGCGCTTCGCCATTGTTCTGGGCAAGGCCGGTCCGGGCGAGCATTCGCTGACCGACCTGATCGCACGCGAGCCGGCGCTGGTGCGCGCGGAACTTGACAAGATCAAGCTTGACCCGACCGATCCGTGTATTTACCAGTTGTCGGGTGGCACAACGGGGGTGCCCAAGCTCATTCCGCGCAGCCACAATGATTACGCCTACAACTCAAAAAAGGCCGCGCCGGTGTGCGATGTCGGCGCTGAGTCGGTGCTGCTGCTGGTGATTCCGATCGCGCACAACCTGGCACTGGCCTGCCCCGGCATCCAGGGCTACGCGTTCAATGGCGGCAAGGTGGTGGTGGCGGCCAGTGCGCGTCCCGAGGAAATGTTCGCCATTATCGAGCAGCACCGCGTGACCCATCTCAAGGTGGTGCCGGCGCTGCTGATACGCCTGATCAACAGTCCGGAGATCGGCAACTACGATTTGTCGTCGCTGAAGGTCATCCAGAGCGGCGGCCAGCGCATGCAGCCCGAGGTGCGTATCCGTACCAAGCAGCTCATTCCCGGCGTCTGGGTGCAGGAGAATTTCGGCATGTCCGAGGGCATGCTGTTCTTCGTACGCGCCGGCGACCCGGAAGAGGTGATGCTGGAAACCTGCGGCCGGCCGATTTGCGACGACGACGAGGTGCGCCTGGTGGACGATGATGGCAAGGAGGTGGCGCCCGGCGAAGTAGGCGAGCTGACCTGCCGCGGTGCCTACACGCTGCGCGGCTATTTGCGCGTGCCCGAGTACAACGCCAAGCAGTTCACGCCCGACGGTTTTTACTGCTCCGGCGACCTGATGCGCCTGCATCCTTCGGGCAATTACGTCGTCGAGGGACGAAAGAAAGACCTCATCAACCGCGGCGGCGAAAAAATCAGCGCCGAGGAAATCGAGAACCTGATCCTGATGCACCCGGCGGTCCAAAACGTCGCCTGCGTTGCCATGCCCGACCCGGCGATGGGCGAGAAGACCTGCGCCTGTGTCATTCTGCGCGCCGGCCAGGCGCTGACGCTGAAGGAACTGGTGGCTTTTCTCGCGACCAAGGAAATTGCCCGCTTCAAGCTGCCCGAGCGCCTCGAACTGATGAACGAATTTCCGCTGTCCACCTTCGGCAAGGTGTCGAAAAAATCGCTGGTGGAGATGGTCACCAAAAAACTCGAATCGGAGAAAAAATGAGAATCATCGACCTGCATTGCTATCCGGGGACGCAGGAATGGATTGCCGCGCAGGGCCCCTATGTCGATGCGCTGGCCAAATACTGGAACCGCACCTGGGCGCCGAAAAGCGAAGAGGACGTGCTCAAGGAATTCGCCGGTGCCGGCGTCGAGGCGCTGCTGGTGGCCCTCGACCTTGAAACCACTGTGGCGACGCCGCCGTGCACCAATGAGTACGTACATGCGATGTGGAAGCGCCATCCCGAGCGCATCATCCAGGCTTGGGGGTCGGTGGAGCCGGCCAAGGGCGAAATCGCCATACAGCAGGCGCGCAAGGCGGTGAAGGAACTGGGCTTCATCGGCTTTCACTTTCATCCGATCATGCAGCACTTCGCCGTGAACGACCGCCAGTACTACCCGCTGTTCGAGGAAATCAATGCCATGGGCGCAGCGGTGATGATTGACGTCGGCACCACAGGTATGGGCGCCGGCATGCCCGGCGGCATGGGTGCGCGCATCCGCCACGCCCATCCGGCAGCCATCGACGATCTCGCGGCGGATTTCCCGAACCTGAAAATCATCATGGCCCATCCGGGCTGGCCCTGGGTCGACGAGACCACCGCCGTCGCGCTGCACAAGGGCAACGTGTATTGGGAAATGTCGGGCTGGGCGCCGAAGTATTTCCCCGGCAACCTCAAGATCGACATGCGCGCGAGGCTGCAGGACAAGATCATGTTCGGCAGCGACTACCCGAGCATGCCATACGAGCGCATCCTGCGCGAATGGGGCGAACTCGGCTACAAGGACGAGATCATGGAAAAAATCATGCACGGCAACGCCGAGCGCGTTCTTGGCTTGTAAAACCCGCAAATGTCATTCCTAGGCTGAAAGCCGAGCAATCTGCTTCTGTGTTGATGCAATAACAGATTCCTCGCTGTGCTCGGAATGACTGGCTTTATGTCAGCCGTTATATGGTCTTACTGTGTCATTAAAAAAAATGTATTGAAGTCGCTTCTTCGAGTAATTTCGGGGGGGGGCGATGAGTACGAGTCAGCGTTTTGAAGAATACATGCGGCATTTGGCGACAGGACCGGGACACGCGGACC
>ENA-ORBV01000857-ORBV01000857.1-microbial-mat-metagenome-genome-assembly--contig:-NODE-857-length-69288-cov-12.536418_pt1 | contig 69288 bp, 48 predicted proteins | sample MGYA00237777_ERZ505514 | MGnify/ENA primary metagenome ERZ505514 (study PRJEB26160, sample SAMN06269048) | microbial mat metagenome | isolation source: Oligotrophic lake microbial mat | place...
CTCTATTCGTCGGCAGCGTCAGATGTGTATAAGAGACAGCACATGCGCGCCCCGGTGGGGCGCCGGTGGACGGGCGGGCCAAAGGATAGCCCGTCAGGCCCGGCGGAGCGTTCGCCAAGGACCGCTTTGGGTTGTTGCGCAGAGTTCTCCCGCGGGGTGGCCATAGGGGCCGTGTCCGATGGGTTGCTAGCCTTGGGTGTGCGGCGGCCCACATCGCGTCCGCGCAAACCACGATGACGAATCAGCGACCCGCGCGCGGACCCAACGAGCAACCGGCCAAAGCCCCGCGCAAGGTGACGACCGCCAGCCTGGGCCGCATGAAGCAGCGCGGGGAGCGCATCTCCGCGCTGACCGCCTACGACCATCTGATGGCTGGGGTGCTCGACCGCGCCGGCGTCGACGTGATCTTGGTCGGTGATTCGGTCGCGATGGTCGTGCAGGGGTTCGAAACGACTGTTGGCGTGACGATGCAGCACATGCTGTACCACGCGGCGAATGTGTCGCGTGGTGTCGAGCGGGCGCTGATTGTCGGCGACCTGCCGTTCATGAGTTACCAGGTGAACTCCGACGATGCGCTGCGTAACGCGGGGCGCATGGTGCAGGAGGCGGGTGTGGAGGCGGTGAAGGTCGAGGGTGGGCGCTCCGTCGCCGCCACCGTGCGGCGCATCGTCGAAGCGGGCATCCCCGTGATGGGCCACGTCGGATTGACACCCCAGTCGATCCACAAGTTCGGGACCTACCAGGTGCGCGCCACGACGCCCGCCGAAGCCGAGGAAGTTTTCGAGGGTGCACGCGCGCTCGAGGACGCCGGTGCATTCGCCGTTGTGGTCGAGAAGGTGCCGGCGGAGCTCGCTGCGCGCATGACACAAACGCTTTCGATCCCGGTGATCGGCATCGGGGCGGGGCCCGATTGCGATGGGCAGATCCTCGTCAGCCACGACATGCTCGGGCTCTACACGCGGTTCCACCCCCGCTTCGTGCGCCGTTATGCGGAGCTGGAGGTGGCGATGCGCACCGCGTTCGAGTCGTACGTCCGCGACGTGAAGGCCCGCGAGTTTCCGACGAAGGACGAGAGTTACTAGGAGGAGCGCGGGAGCCGGGAGCGCGGGCCTCCAGGCCCGCTTTGGAGCGCCCCGCTGCTCCACGGCTACGCGCCCCGCTCCAAAGCGGGCTAGAAAGCCCGCGCACCCATCGGGCAGAGCCCGGCGAAGCACGCGGCGTGAAGGCGCATTGCGCGCTGTTGTCGGCGCTCGCGGCCGGTCTGCGGTCGCGCGCGAAAGCGCAGGGCGGAGGTGTCGCCGCGCACGACACTTCGGCGTCGGCGCCGCGGGTCACGTCGAACGTTTGACGATCGTCGTCGACGCCTGGTCTGTCGGCCACAGGACGATCTCGCCGATGTTGACGCGCGCGGGGCGTGTGACGGCGTAGAGGATCGCGTCCGCGACGTCGGCGGGGCGCAGGCATTCGAGGCCCTGGTAAACCTTTGAAGCTTTGTCGGCGTCGCCGCGGAAGCGCACGACGCTGAACTCGGTTTCGACGAGCCCCGGGTCGACGGTGGTGAACCGCAGACCCGTGCCCGCGAGGTCGAGCCGCAGGCCGGTGTAGAGTGCCTTCACGGCGTGTTTCGTCGCGCAGTACACACCCCCGCCGGTGTAGACCTCGCGGCCAGCGACCGAGCCCAGGATCACGAAGTCACCGCGCCCGTGCGCGCGCATGGCGGGCACGACCGCGCGTACGACGTGCAAAACGCCCTTGATGTTCGTGTCGACCATTTCGGCCCAATCGCTCGGCTCGCCCTGGTCGAGCGGCGCCGTGCCGCGGGCGAGCCCCGCATTCGCGACCGCGATGTCGAAGCGCCGTCCGGCGAGGGCGCGGGCGAGCGCGTCCGCGTCGCGTACATCGCAGACGACCGCGTCGCTGCCCGGGAGCTTCGCGCACAGGGCGTCGAGGCGCTCGCGCCGGCGCGCCAGAAGAGTCACGCGGGCGCCATTCTCAACGAGGGCGCGGGCCGTTGCCGCGCCGATGCCAGCGCTCGCGCCGGTGACCAGGGCCGTCTTGCCGTCCAGTGCTGCCATGGGAAGGAGGTTAGCGCGCGGCCCCTCGCCCCGCGACGGCTAGACTCCCGCGACCGCTCCCGGGCGCGGCCCTGCAATCCGAGCGCGGTCCCCCTTTTCAAGCGCGGTCCACCAGCGACGTCCAATGGTCCAAATCGATCTGATTTACCGCGGCCAGCTCCTGTGCGAGGCCGTCCATGTGCCCTCCGGCGCCACGGTGTCCACGGACGCTCCCCTGGACAACGGCGGCCGCGCCACGTCCTTCTCGCCGACCGACCTGGTCGCCACCGCCCTCGGCTCGTGCATGCTGACGATCGTCGGCAAGGTCGCGGAGCGCGCGGGCATCCCCATGGACGGCGCGCGGGCGAGCGTCACAAAATCTATGCAGCACGAGCCGGTGCGCCGCATCGCAAAACTCGCCGTGCGCCTCGAAATACCCGGTGTGCCACCCGCGCGGCGTGCGTCGCTGGAGCGCGCCGCGCTCACATGCCCGGTGCACCAAAGCCTGTTGCACGAGATCGAAATTCCGGTCGAGTTCATCTGGTCCTGACAGTCGAGCCATGTCCCACGAAGCCACAGCCGTCGACGCGCGGCATTTCGCGTACATCGCCGCGCGCACGCGGCCCGAGGATGGGTTCCTCTTGGAGCTGAAAGCGGCCGCGGTTGCCGCGGGCATCCCGCCGATTTGGATCGCTCCGGAGCAGGCGAATTTCGTGCAGATCCTGCTCAAAGCCACACGCGCGAAGCGTGTTCTTGAGGTCGGGACCCTTGCCGGTTACGCCGCCATCCAGATGGCGCGTGCGCTGCCCGAGGATGGCTGCGTCGTGACGCTGGAGCTTGATCCCGCGCGCGCGGCGTTCGCGCGGACGTGGGCGGAGCGTTCCGGTTCCCAAGTGGCCGGTCGTGTCGACGTGCGCACCGGCTCGGCGGGCGATCTGCTCGGGGACCTGGAACACGGGGCGTTCGACGCCGCGTTCCTCGATGCCGACAAATGCAACTATCCGCTCTACCTCGCGCACGCGCGGCGACTTGTGCGCCCCGGCGGTTTGATCCTCGTTGACAACGCGTTTGCGTTTGGGCAGCTCTTTGATGCGGTTCCGACGGACGGGGAAGTCGAAGCCGTGCGCAACTTCAACGACCACATGGCGCGCGCGAGCGACCTGCACGCCGTGATCGTGCCCGTGGGCGATGGCCTGTGGGTCGCGGTCAACCCCGACCTTCCCCCGTCGGAGGCTCCGTCGCGATGACGGAAGCGCGCGCGGGGCTGTGTGTGATGGGCGCGTTCCACATGGACGTCGCCGTGGTGGCGTCGCGGATCGCGGCGGAGGGGGAGACTGTGATTGGCGAAGGTCCGTTCCAGGATCCCGGTGGACGTGGCGCAGCGCAGGCGATCGCCGCGGCGCGCCTGGGCGCGGATGTGGACGCCGTCGGCGTGGTGGGCGACGACGATTGGGGGCAGGATCTGCGCGCGGCGTTGATCGGCGAAGGTGTGAACGCGGATCGGGTCACCGTGCGCGCGGGATCGCGCACGGGCGTGCGCCTTGTGACCCGGTTGCCCGACGGCCGCTCGTCGCGTGTCGTGGGCGCTGGCGCCAACGCCGGATGGGGTCCCGAGGACGTGGAGGCGGTGCGCGGCGTCATCGCTGCGGCAAAGGTGCTGCTCGTCCAAGCGGAGCTGCCCACCCCCGCGATCGAGAGTGCCATCGCCATCGCCCATGGCGCGGGGAAAAAAGTCCTGTGGCACACCTGCGCGGCGGTCGGACTCGCGCCCGAACGGCTGGCCGAGATCGACGTGCTGGTGGCGTCGTTGCCCGAAGCGCGTGCCATGCTCGAACTGGAATCCGGCGAGCCCTGTTCACCCGGCGGGTTGGCGCGCCGCGTGGCGGCCCTCGGTCCGCGCTGGGTGGCGCTGTGGGGGACCGAAACCCCCGGCCACGCGGATGTGGGTGGCGGCTTCCTCTTCGACGGCGAGCGAGTGCACCACGTATCCCCGTCCGAGCACGACATTCGCGACGACTGTGCATCGGTGGATGCCTTTGCTGCGGCCCTCGCGGTCGCAGTCAGCGAGGACCAGCGCGCCCTGGGTGCGTTGCGGTTCGCCGTGGCGGCCGCGGGGCTCTGCACGGTAGCGGGCACGGTAGCGGGCACGGTAGCTAGCACGGCAGCTAGCACGGCAGCTAGCACGGCAGCGGGCGCGGCTTTCGCGCGCTTTCCGACACGCGCAGTGGTCGAGCGCCGCCTGGCCGAGTCCGCTGCCGCGGGCCACGAAAAACCGCCCGGCGCGCTTCCCGTGCGACCCTCGGGGGCCGCACAACCGAGCTGACCGCCAACTCGTCGAAGCGACGCCGCGCTAACCGTCGTTCGCGCTGGCCATCGATTTCGCAGGAAAAAGCGCATGGAGCCGCATCCCACCGGGGGTGGGCTCGCCCTTGAGCCACGCCACCGCGCCCTTGCCCATGTGCAGCCGGTCAGCCACGTCGGGATCCTCGAGCACGAGCCACGCCAGCAGCTCCGACAGCCACGGCTGGTGGCCCACGGCGGCCACTTTCTCCGCGGGAATCGACGGGGCCCGCGGGTCGATCGGAGCACCCCCTCCGGCGAGCTGCGCGAGCAGCGCGCGGCCGGGTGCCGCGGCGAGCGACGCCGTCACGCGGGATTCGCCGCGCACGATCGGCATCAGCAGTTGCGCCGTTTCCACGGCGCGTAGCCAGGGACTGTGGAGCACGAGGTCGAATCGAATTCCGAGCCGAGCGAGACCTTCGACGACGTGCTCGAATCGCGAGCGTCCTTTGGGGCTCAGCGGGCGAGCGGCGTCGTTGTCGCCGTTCGCCGCGTTCTCGGCGTGGGCGTGTCGGATGAGGAAAAGATCCATGGTTAACTTTCCGCGCTGACGTCGTCCCTGTGCATCTTCCACGCGGCCCGGGCGCGCTCCAGGGCGCCCGCAAGCCGCTCTTTGCTGTGGTCGAGAACGTTTCGAATCGCGTGCGGTTCGGGGAACTCGCGCAGTTGGCGCCATAGCAGCGCGAGGTCGCCGAGTTCACCTAATTCGTCCTGCAGCGCACGCAGCGGCTTCGTGGGCAGTTCGAACCACTCGCGTGCATACCGCAATTGCCGCAGCGCCCGGCGCAGGTCGTGCCACGCTTCCACCTCGTCGGAATCGCCGCGGGAGTCTTCCGCGCGCCGGCCGCGGCGGTGCACGCGGGCGCCCAGACGCTCGAGGTTGGCCCGTGCGCTCGCATCGGCGAGGGGGGGCAGCGTTTCGAACGCACTCTGCAATCCCACGGTACGCGGGGAATCGAGGGTTTCGACCAACATCGCCTGGGCACGCTCCCGGCGCCGTGCGAGCCACGTGTCCAATGGATCGCCGTGGCGCTCGCTCAGCAGGACATCGAGGTCGCGCACCGCTCCCGCGATCCGTCGTAGCCAGCGAAGGTCGCTCTGCAAAACGTCCCAGTCTCCAAGGTGGAGCCACGCGCCCAGCCTGCGGCTCGCCACGCGCAGTTGGTGCACACCCTCGGGATCGCGGCCGACACGCGCGAGCGCGACGTGGACGACGAGGTGTTCGAGCCAAGGTTGCGTGGGGATCATTTCGGGGCGTGTGGGCGGTGCCTTGACAGCGTCGCCGCAGCAGAGGCGCCTGGCACGGGCCAGATTCGGGCTCCGGAGCGCGAGCCTACGGAAACCCCTCGCGCGAACGGCCTCGGGCTACCGCTAATTTATCCTTGGTCCTGTATCTTTTGCGCGCGGAACCCGCCCGCGCCGCCGCGCGCGGGCCTAGGGACCGCCCGCCCCGCCCATGACGCTGCCCCACCCGATCGCGCTCGATGCCCCGGAGCTGTACGTCAACCGCGAGCTCAGCCTGCTGGAGTTCAACCAGCGCGTGCTGGAGCAGGCGAAGGACGAAACGGTCCCGCTGCTCGAGCGGCTGCGCTACCTGACGATTTGCACGACGAACCTCGACGAATTTTTCGAGATCCGCGTGTCGGGCCTCAAGCAGCAGGTCCTCCTCGGAGTGGATCGCGCGAACGGTCCGGATGGCATGGGGCCGCGGGAGCTGCTCGGCCGCATCGCGGAGCGCGCGCACAAGCTGGTCGAGGAGCAGTACCACGTCCTCAACGAAACGCTCCTGCCGCTGCTCGCGGCCGAGGGCATCCACCTGCTCACGCGCGACGAGCTGAACGAGCGTCAAACCACGTGGGTGCGCAGTTACTTCAGGCGCGAAGTGCAGCCAGTGCTGACACCCGTCGCGATCGACCCCGCGCACCCGTTCCCGCGGGTGTTGAACAAGAGCCTCAACTTCCTCGTGCCGCTCGAGGGCCGCGACGCATTCGGGCGCACCAACGGCATCGCCGTTGTCAACGTGCCGCGCTCCCTGCCGCGGCTCATTCCGTTGCCGCGGCACGTGGGGCGCGGGCCGCACACGTTCGTGATGCTCTCCTCGGTCATCCACGCGGCAATCGGCGAGCTCTTCCCCGGCCTCGACGTGACAGGTTGTTACCAGTTCCGCGTGACGCGCAATAGCGACCTATGGGTGGAGGAGGAAGAGGTCGACGACCTGTTGCGCGCGCTTGAGGGTGAGCTCCCAAGCCGCAATTACGGGGATGCTGTGCGCCTCGAGGTGGCCCACAACTGTCCGCCGGACATGGTGAAGTTCCTTGCCACCGAATTCCGCCTAGGGCCGGCGGACCTCTATCAGGTGCAGGGGCCCGTGAACCTGCACCGGCTCTCTGCGATCGCACGGGAAACCGACCGCCCAGACCTCAAGTTCAAGCCGTTTGTCCCCGGCTTGCCCCGCCGGCTCGAATACGGCGAGGACATGTTTGCCGCGCTGCGCCGCGGCGACGTGCTCGTGCACCACCCGTACCAGTCGTTCGCGCCCGTCATCGACCTTTTGCGTCAGGCCGCAGCCGATCACGACGTTTTGGCGATCAAGCAGACGCTCTACCGCACGGGCGAGGAGTCGGCGATCGTCGATGCCCTCATCGCGGCGGCGCGCGCGGGCAAGGAAGTCACCGTCGTCGTGGAGCTCTTCGCGCGTTTCGACGAACGGGCGAACATCGACCTGGCCACACGCATGCAGCGCGCGGGCGTGAACGTCGTTTACGGCATCGTGGGATACAAAACCCACGCCAAGTTGATCCTCGTGGTCCGGCGCGAGGGCAAACGACTGCGGCGTTATGCCCACGTGGGGACGGGCAACTACCACGCCGGCACCGCGCGGCTCTACACCGACCTCGGGCTCTTCACGTGCGACGCCGACATCGGCGAGGACGTGCACCAAATCTTCTTGCAACTCACGGGCATGGGCCGTGTGCGCAAGCTGAAGAAGATGCTGCAAGCGCCCTTCACGCTTGCGCCCCGGCTGCTCGAGCTCGTCGACGAGGAGATCGTCGAAGCCAAAGCCGGGCGCCCCGCGCGGATCGTCATCAAGTCCAACGCGGTCACCGAGCCGCGCATGATCCACAAGCTCTACGAGGCGTCGCGCGCGGGGGTCAAGGTCGACTTGATCGTGCGCGGTGCGTGCTCCTTGCGCCCGGGTGTGCCGGGGACCTCCGACAACATCACCGTTCGCTCGATCATCGGGCGTTTCCTCGAGCACCACCGCATTTTTCGCTTCTACGCGGGCGGCCGCGAGGTGGTTTATCTCTCCAGCGCGGACCTCATGGCGCGCAACTTCTACCGGCGGGTCGAAGCCGCGATCCCACTCGACGACGACGACCTGAAGAACCGCGTGATCGCTGAAGCGCTCGAGGGCACGCTCGAGGACAACACCCAAGCGTGGGTGATGCAGGCGGACGGGTCCTACAAGCGGCAGCGCCCGGGCAGGGCAAAACCCCGCGCGATCCAGGACGTGCTCCTGTTGAAGTTGGCCGCGTCCGGGCGCGAGCGCTTCGATGCGGAGGCGTCCCATCGGGCGCGCTTTGGTTTCGAAGTTGCGCCCCCGCCGTCGCCCGCGCCGCAGCCGGCTCGCCGAGATTCGTCCCTCGAGGACCACCAGCAGGCGCAGGAGCTGGGCGAGGCATGAGGAATCGCCCGGGGACTTCCCCAACCGCGAACCCCCGTGGAAGATGGCACCATGCTTCAAAGCCGTTTGCCCTCTGCGTTGACCCGCCTTGCGTGTGTCTTCCTCGGCGCCGCCGCATTGCTGGGACAAGATCCCGTACCCGAGCGTATCGCTCCGCCCGAAACCCCGGTGAAAACCATGGAACTAGGCGCGTTTTCGGTCAGCCTCGCGGTGAAAGACATCGCGGTCTCACGCGCGTTCTACGCCAAGCTCGGCTTTGAAGTGGTTGGAGGCGACCCCGAGCAGAACTGGCAGATCCTGCGCAACGGCACCACGACGATTGGACTGTTCCAGGGGCTCTTCGAGGGCAACATCCTCACGTTCAACCCGGGGTGGTCGCCGCTTGCGCAGCCCCTGAAAGAGTTCGAGAGTGTTCGCGCGATCCAGCGACGGCTTCTGGATGCCGGGGTGGAGTTGACTGCGTCCACGGACCCCGACGGCACGGGGCCCGCGAACATCGTGGTCACCGATCCCGACGGGAACACGGTGCTGATCGATCAACACGTCGATTGAGGTTTAGCCCGCGCCGAGGTCGCGGGTCGCTCCAGGGCGGGCTGGAAGCCCGCGCACCCCGCGCACTCCGCGCTCTTGGCGCGTTGCGCGAAGCGACGTTGCTGCGCTGTGCGGCGCGGCAGCGCTAGCCCGGGTTACTCATCAGGTTTTCGAGCAGACGAGCCCAAGTCGTCGCCTGGTGGTGCTTTGCGGCCGCGGGATCCACAGTCGACCTTGAACAGGTCAACGAGGGACGCCCGTGGTCGCAAAGTGCCGCCAGGGGGCGAAAGGCGGCCGAAGGCCGCCGGTTGGGCCGTCCGATCGCAAAGCTGGTAAATAACCCGGGCTAGGGTGTGCAACGGCGTTCGGCTCAGCGCACGCGCAGTTCGAAGCCCACCGCGCGCAGCGCTTCCGCTTCGGCCTCGAGGTCGGCGCGGGCCAAACTCTGGTCCTCGAGCCAGCCCTTCGGGAACGTGACTTCGAGGCTATTGTCCTGCGCTTCGAGTTCCAGGCGCGGCACCGCATCCGGTCGCCGCGAGTGGTTGAGCAAGACAGTGAGGCGCAGCAGCACCACGAGGCGCAGCGCGAGGCGTGTGCGAAACGTGGGGGGCTCGCGGAACAGCGACTTGTCGAGCTTGCGTCGGTGCATGCGCACCAGTGTTGCGAGCAGGGCCTGGTCCCCTTGGCCGAAGCCGGGCATATCCGAATGCTCGATCAGGTAGGCACCGTGCTTGTGGTGCCCCGAGTAGCTGATCGCAAGGCCGATCTCGTGCAGCCGCGCCGCCCAAACGAGGAATCGCCTCGCGGTTTCTTCGTCGATGTCCCAGGCCTGTGCGACATCGCCGAGGCAGCGCAGCGCGGTGCGCTCCACCCGGGCCGCCTGCTCGTGGTCGACGTGGTAAACCTCGCTGAAGCGCCGGATGGTGCGGTCGCGCACGTCCTCGTGACGGATCCGGCCGAGCAGGTCGTAAAGCAGCCCTTCGCGCAGGGCGAAGCTCGACGTGCGCATGACTTCGACACCCAGGCTGTCGAAGATCGCGCCCAGGATCGCCACCCCGCCGGGCAGCACCGGCCGCCGCTCGGGGGTCAGTCCGGGCAACTCCAGCTTCGTCACGTGGCCCGCGGCGACCATCGTTTTGCGCAGCCGTCGCAGACCCTCGCGGGTGATGCCGGATTTTGTCCAGTTCGATAGCCGCAGGATTTCCGCGATGGCGTTGATGGTCCCGGAGGATCCGACGGCTTCGTTCCAACCTTCGGCGCGGTAGCTGCGCTCGATCGTCTGCAGTTCGAGCCGCGCTCCGATCTCCGCGGCCCGGAAGCGATCGCGGTCGATCACGCCGCCCTTGAAAAACTCCTCGCTGAAGGAGACACAGCCCATGTGCAGGCTGTCGGTCAAGAGCGGTTCGAAGCGTTCGCCGACGATGCATTCCGTGCTTCCGCCGCCGATATCCACTACGAGGCGCCGGCCCGCGTCGTCGGAGATGTCGTGAGCGACGCCCAGGTAGATCAGGCGCGCTTCCTCGCGACCCGGTAAGACTTCGATGGGATGCCCGAGGGCCGCGCGGGCCTTGCGCAAAAACCCGCGGGCGTTGTGGGCGCGTCGCAGGGTGTTGGTGCCGACGGCGCGCACCGCGCCCTCGGGAAGATCGGCGATGCGCTGGCCAAAGCGCGCGAGGCACGCGAGGGCGCGCTCGCGGGCCTCGTTGGTGATGCGCTTGTCGTCGTCGAGGCCCGCCGCGAGCCGCACGGTCTCGCGCATGCGGTCGAGGATGTGGAGTTCGCCCTGCACCACACGGGCGATCAGCATGTGGAAGCTGTTCGAGCCGAGGTCCACCGCCGCAAGGACTGCCGGGGGATGGCGGTTTGCGGATCGCGAAATGTCCGCGCGGAGGGGGGCGTCAGGGGGAGGTTGCACGCGGTGTGGAGGGGCCAGCGCCGGGATCGTAGCAGTTGAGCGCGGGGGTGGCACCGCGCGCGGCTGGGTGACCGCGGGGTTGTTAGACTGCGCGCCATGGCCGGGGAATCAAAGGCGCGCAAAGTTGAGGGCACCCAAGGGGCAGGCGGTTTAGGCGCAGTGGGTTTCGACGAGGAACTCGCCGAACTCGAACGCATCGTCGCCGAACTCGAAGCGGGAGGACTCGGCCTGGAGGCCGCCATCGAGCGCTTCGGGCACGGGGTCGCCCTGCTTGGCCGCTGCCAGTCTGCGCTCGGGCGCTACCGCAAGCGGGTCGAGGAACTCACCGGCGATGCCGAGCGCGCGCTGGCGGCATTCGCGGACGACCCGGACGGTCACCTCGTGCGTGGTGACACCGACGGCGCTTCGGAGGATGCCCCCGGTGGTCGCGAAGACGGCGGCCGCGACGAGGGTGGTGGATCGCAGCGGAGCACCGGCGTTCGGCGCGGCGCGCGGTGAACCGCGTGGTGCCCGAAACCCGCGCGGCGCTGGCCGATTGGCTCGAAGCGGCGCGGTCGTGGTGCGACGACGCGCTCGCGCTTGCCCTTGACCGCGCGTGCGCCGCGGACGGTCGCGACGCACTCTTTGTGCCCGCGGACCTTGCGAGCGCACTGCGCTACGCGGTGCTCGGCGGTGGCAAACGCCTGCGCCCTGCGCTCGTGCGGCTCGTGGCCGAGGAACTCGGTGGGGATGCGCGCGCGGCGGAGGCCCCCGCGGTCGCGCTGGAGTTCGTCCACACCTACAGCCTCGTCCACGACGATCTGCCGTGCATGGACGACGACGACCTGCGCCGCGGCCGACCGGCGTGCCACGTGGTCTACGGCGAAGCCATGGCCGTGCTCGTCGGCGACGCGCTCCAGGCCCTCGCGTTCGAGGAACTCGCCGCACGCGGTCGAGCGGGCGCGGAGCTGGTGCGTGTGCTCGCGCGCGCCGCGGGCGCGTCGGGAATGGTGGGGGGACAGGTGCTCGACCTCGCGCCGGCGGCCAGGCGGCCGGGGATCCTCGGCATCCGCGACGTCCACGGCGCTAAAACGGCGGCCCTGTTCGGAGCGGCGGCCCAGATGGGAGCGATCGTCGCGGGGGCCGCGTCGGGCGCTGCGGCGGCCGCTCAGCGCTTCGGATTCCAACTGGGGCTCGCGTTTCAGGCGGTCGACGACGTCCTCGACGTCACTGGGGACGCGGCGACCCTGGGCAAGACCCCGGGGAAGGACGCGGCGCTGGAGCGCGACACGCTGGTCGCCACCCTCGGTTTGGATGGCGCAGGCAGGGAGGCCCAGGAGCGGGCCGCCGGGGCCCACGCGGCGCTCGCCGAACTGGAACTCGGCCCCGACAGCCGCGCCGCCCAACTCGTGGGTTACCTCCTCGACCGGCGCGCCTGAACGCGGCTCCCAAGCGGCTCCAAAAGCGCACCTTTGCCCCCGGTCCGCTTTTGGACCCACGGACGGCACTCCCGCACCTTGAAAAGCGGTCCCGCCTCTAAGACACTTGGCCCGCGCGTCCGACGATGCTCCACCCGCCCAACGCGGCCGCCCCTTTGGCGGCGCCAGCCGGGCCTTTGCGCGGCCGCGGTCCGGCCGCCTGCGCCTGCGATGTCCGACACCCAACGCTCTGGCCGCGAGGCCTCCAAGGAGGCGCCCGCCTACCCGCTCCTCGACGGGCTGCGCTCGCCGCAGGACCTCAAGCGGCTCCCGGAGACCGAGCTGCCCGCGGTTGCCGCCGAGCTGCGCCGCTTCCTCCTCGAGGCGGTGCAGTCGACGGGCGGCCACCTCGGGAGCAACCTCGGCGTTGTCGAGCTCACGCTCGCGCTCCACTACGTTTTTGACTTCCGCCGCGACCGGCTGGTGCTCGACACGAGCCACCAAAGTTATCCGCACAAGATCCTGACCGGGCGCCGCGACCGCTTCCCCGGGCTGCGGCAAACCGGCGGGATCTGCGGTTTCTCCAACCCTGAAGAGTCGGATTACGACCTCTTCCACACCGGCCACGCAGGCACGAGCATCAGCCTCGCGACGGGCCTCGCGATGGGCTTGCGGCACGAGCCCGACCCGCCCCATGCGGTTGCGGTGATCGGCGACGCATCCCTCGGCGCCGGGGTTGCTTTCGAAGCGCTGAACCACGCGGGTGCAAGCGGACTGCGCATGCTTGTCGTCCTCAACGACAACGAGTGGTCCATCAGCAAGAGCGTCGGCAGCCTCGCGCGCTACCTCTCGCGCATCCGCTCGAACCGGGTCGTGCAGCGCGCGCAGCAGGAGATCCACAACCTGATCGCGTCCATTCCGCTGATCGGTGACAAGGTGGAGCGCACCTTGGACGAGGTCCGCGAGGTGTTGCGGCACACGATCGTCGCGGGCCACGTGTTCGAAGAGCTCGGTGTCACGTACGTGGGGCCGCTCGACGGCCACGACGTCGGATTTCTCGTCGAGAAACTGCGCCGTGTGCGCGAGCTCGAGGGCGTCGTGCTGCTGCACACGCTAACGGAGAAGGGCAAAGGCCACCCCAAGGCGTCGACGCACCCCGAGCGTGTCCACGCAGCGAAGCCGCCGTCGGGCAAGTCCGCGCCCAAACCCGAGTCGCCGAAGGTCGAGCCGAGCCGCATCTCGGGCACGCCGCTCAGTGCGGGTCCCGCGTTCACCCAGTCCTTCGGCGAGGCGCTGATCGCCGCGGCCGAGCGGGATCTGCGCGTGCACGCGATCACCGCGGGCATGCCGTCGGGCACAGGCTTGCTCGAGTTCGCCGAGCGCTTCCCGACACGCTTCCACGACACCGGCATCACTGAACAGCACGCGGTCGCGATGGCCGCGGGCATGGCCAAAGCAGGTTTGCGGCCCGTCTGCGCGATCTATTCGACGTTTTTGCAGCGCGCCTACGACCAGGTGTTCCAGGAGGTCTGCCTCCAGGGGTTGCCGGTCCTGTTTGCGATGGACCGCGCCGGACTCGTCGGCCAGGACGGCCCGACGCACAACGGCGTGTTCGACATCGCGTACCTGCGCACACTGCCGGGCATCGTGCTCGCGGCGCCGCGGGATGCTTCGGACCTTGAGCGCATGCTCGCTCTCGGCCTGAAGTTGCCCGGCCCCATGGGACTGCGCTGGCCGCGCGCTCAAGCTCCCGCCCACGAGCGTGTCCACGTGTCGGAGCGGGCCGAAATGCGCCCGGGCCTGGCCGAAGTGCTGCTCGACGAGGGTGACCTCGTGCTGTGGGCCTTTGGCGCGATCGTGGGTGAAGCACTGCTCGCCGCCGAACGCCTGCGCGACCGCGGTATTGCGGTGGGGGTGGTGGACGCGCGCTTTGCAAAACCGCTGGACGAAGACCTGCTCGGCATGCACGTGCGCGAGCGCCGCTTTGTAGTCACGGTCGAAGAACACCAGCGCGCAGGTGGCTTCGGCTCCGCGGTGCTCGAGGCTGCAGCGCGTGTGCCGGGAGCCCGCGCGCAACTGCGGACCCTCGCGATCCCCGACCGCTACATCGAACACGCGACCACGCGGGAAGAACAGCTCTCCACCTGCGGGCTCGACGCCGACAGCATCGAGCGCTCCGTGTTGCAGCTCTTGCGCCCGACCCTCGTCTAACGTCGAATGACCGGCCACGACGTCCCTTCGAAATCCCCATGGCCCGCCCTCCCCAGCAGGATCCGAAGCGCTACGACGTCACGCTGCCCTCCCAAGCGACGCCGCGTTTAGGAGTCATCCAGCGTGTGCTCGTGTTCGCGCACCCCGCAAAACCGGGGGTGCGCGAGCTTTTGCGCGACCTCGAGGAATTCCTGCGCTCGCGCGTTGAAACGGTGCTTGTCGAAACGGACGTGCACGCGTTTGCGCTGGCGCGGGAAGCGGGCCGCGGCGCAGCTCCCCGGCCAGATCTCGTGATCGTGCTCGGCGGCGACGGCGCGATCCTCGGCGCGGTGCGCGCGTTTGCGTCCGATCCCGTGCCGACCCTTGGCATCAACTTTGGTCGCGTGGGGTTCCTGGCGTCGACCCCCACGGGCCGCTGGCGTGAAGTGCTCCAGTGCACCTTCGACGGCCGCGCGATCGTCGAACCGCGACTGCGCATCGCCGCCGAACGCCGCGGGCGCGGACCCCTTGCCCGGGCGATCGCCCTGAATGACGTCGTGGTGCACCGACCGTCCCGCGGGCCGATGGGGACGATTCGCCTGCGAGTGGGCGAAACCTGGGTCACCGACTACCGCGCCGACGGGCTGATTGTCGCGACGCCGAGCGGGTCGACCGCGTACTCCCTCTCCGCGGGTGGCCCGATCCTTGAGCCCTCGGTCGAAGCCATCGTCGTCACTCCCATCTGCTCGCAGGGCCTCGCCAACCGGCCGCTCGTGCTCTCCGCGGGCGCGGAGCTGCGCATCGAGGTGACCGAGGAGGATGAGGACCCGACACGCATTGTCGTGGACGGCCAGTCGATGGGGGATTTGGGACCGGGCGAAGTCCTGCGCCTCGAGGCCCATCCCCAGCGCTACCCGCTGATCGCCATGCCCGACCTCGACCCCTACCGGCGCCTGCGCGACCGGCTGGGCTGGGGCGGCGGCCCGAATCCCGCGGGCGGCTGAAGCCCGGCGCTGCGCCCCGGTCAGACGACACGGCCGTCGTGCATGTGCACGGTGCGTGCGCAGCGTGCGGCCACGGATTCGTCGTGGGTGACAAGCAAAAGTGTGAGGCCCCGGCGGCGTTGCTCTTCAAAGATCAGTTCGAGGACGGCAGCGCCCGTCGTGCTGTCGAGGTTGCCGGTGGGCTCGTCCGCGATCATGAGCGCCGGATCGTTGAACAGGGCGCGCGCGAGCGCGACCCGTTGGCGTTCGCCGCCCGAGAGTTGGGCCGGGCGGTGGGTGAGGCGCCGGTCGAGCCCGAAGCGCGTGAGCGACTGGGTAGCGAGTGAGCGCAGGTTCGAGCGGTTGCGCAGGTAGCTCAAGCGGCCGTGGGCGATCATCGCCGGCAACAGCACGTTCTCAAGAGCCGTGAGCTCCGGCAGCAGGTGATAAAACTGGAACACGAACCCGATCGCGCGGTTGCGCAGCCGCGCGCGTTCCTGGATCGAAAGAGCCCAGCATTCGCGGCCGTCGAGGCGCACGGACCCCGCGTTCGGGCGCTCCAATAGCCCCAGGACGTGCAGCAGGGTCGATTTGCCCGCGCCGGAGCTACCGAGCAGCGCCACGCTTTCGCCGCGCTCAAGATCGAGGTCGACACCGCGCAGCACCGGCAGTTTGGCACCGGCCAGCAGAAAGTGCTTTTCGACGCCGCGCACGACGAGCAACGGCCCGTTCGGCGCTTGGCCACCGCCGGTCGTCGGCCGTTGTGCCGGCAGGTGCTTGGCTCCGCCGCGGGCAGGGTCGAAGGTGCGGGTTTCCATGGGGCTCATTCGTAGCGCAGGGCCACCAGGGGGTCCAGGCGTGCCGCACGCCACGCGGGAACGGCGGCGCAGCACAGGGTGATCGCGAAGGCACCGCCGACGATGAGCGCTACGGGCCCCGGTTCGACGACCGCCGGGATGCGATCGAAAAAGTACACGTCGCGGTTGAAGATTTGCACGCCGAGCACACCGCTCAGCCACTGTTCGATGCGGTCGATGTGGAGCGCGCCCTGGACCCCCAGGAGCGCCCCGACGCTCGCCCCAAGGAGCGCGTCCCACAGGCCAATCAGAAGAAACGTCGCGAGGATCCCGCCGGGCGGAGCGCCCAGGGCCGCGAGGATCCCGATGTCGCGCCGTTTTTCCGCGACCATCATCGTCAGGATCGCGAAAATCGTGAAGCCGGCGACGAGCAGGATCAGGCTGAGCATGATTGCCATCAGCACCCGCTCGTTTTCGATCGCGCCGAGGAGCGTGCGCCGGAAGTCCTCCCACGTGCGCACCTGGCCGCCGGCGCCCAGGTCCTCTTCGCGGCCGTTCCACCAGATCGCGCCGCGCTCGGCAAGTTTGCGCTCAAGGTCCACCTGCAGCGCGCGGCCATGGCGATCGTAATCCTGTGTTTTGACGAGGATTTCGCTGAAGGCGAGGCCGCCGCCCAAAAAGTCCGCGAGCTCAGTGCGTTCCAGGTAGATGCGCTCAAGGTCCATCGCGTTTTCGCCCGAGCGAAAGCTTCCGGCGATCACGAACTTGCGGTTGCTGATCGAGACGCGGCCGGTCAGGGGATCGGGCACGACCGTGGCGAGTTCGAGTTCGTCGCCGCGGCGCATGCGCAGGGCGCTGAAGAGCTGCTCGCCGACGATCACACTGGCGCGTTTGGGCCCCGGGATGTCCGCGCGTGTGCGCGGGGGTGCGAACGGATTCCACGGGTCCTCGACCGGTGACCCCAGGCGCTTGGGATGGGGGTCGCGGTCGAGGCCCAGCAGGAGGTCGGTGGTGTCGAAGTCATCCTGCACGAGGGGCGCCCGGAACGGCCAGCCCATCAGGCGGCTGACACCTTCGAGCAGCGGGTACCCAAAGCGCTCGAAACTGAGGACATCGACACCGACCAACTGGGCGCCCATCATGCGCCCGGCTTCCGTGTCAGTGAGGACGTCGCGCGAGGTCCCGGCGCGCTGGCCACCCTGCGCCAAAAGGCCGTACCACACGAGGCGCGCGCTCGCCGCAACCACGCGCGGATCCGCGCGGATGACCTCGAGTGCGATCCGCGGATCCCGGGGCACCGGCCCGCCGGCCGACGTCTGGGCATCCTGCGCCGGCGATACGATCAGGTCCGCGAGGTTGCCACGCACCGTGCGCTTCGTCTCTTCGAGGAAGCCCGTCATGATCGACAGGATCATGATCAGCGCGCCGACGGCCACGGCGATGCCGACGATGCCAATCAGGTTCGTGAGACGCGCGCGCAGGTAGCGCCAACTGAGGAAGGTGCGGTACACGCGATCAGGACCCCGGAACCGGCGTTCCCGCGGGTTTTGCGCCTTCGCTCTCCCGATCGGATTCCCCGCCGCCGCCATCGTGGTGCACGGGGCGCAGGGTTGGGAACAGCAACACGTCGCGGATCGAATCCTGGCCCGTCAGCACCATCACGAGCCGGTCGACGCCGATGCCGACACCCGCGGTGGGTGGCATGCCGTACTCGAGCGCTTGGACGTAGTCGACGTCCACTTCACCGGGTGCTTCGGGATCCTTGGTCGCGATCTGCTCCTCGAAACGGCGTTCCTGCTCCTGTGGATCGTTGAGTTCGCTGAAGCCGTTCGCGACCTCCATGCCGCCGATGAACAGCTCGAAACGCTCCGCGACCTGCGGATTGTCCGGGTCGGCCTTGGCGAGCGGGCTGATCTCGATCGGGTAGCCAACCACGAATACCACACCCTCGAGCGCGTCTTCGCAGGTCGCTTCAAACACGTCGTTCGCGAGTTTCGGGTAACCGTGCGCTTCGCTCAGTTCGAGTTTGCGCGCGATCGCCCGCACCGCGTCGCGCTCGTGCCACGCGCAGCCGTTGCGCTCCTCGAAGAGGTCCATGTAGCTGACGCGGCGGAATGGCGCGCGCAGGTCGTACTCGCGCTCGCGGAAGCGCACACGCGTCGAACCGTTGACTTCGCGTGCGGCCGCTTCGATCAGCTCCTCGGTGAGTTGGATCTGGTGGCGATAGTCTGCCTGGGCCCAGTACACCTCGAGCATGGTGAATTCGGGGTTGTGGCGCAGGGACAGGCCCTCGTTGCGGAAGTTGCGTGCGAACTCGAACACCTTTTCGAGGCCACCGACGATCAGGCGCTTCAGGTACAGCTCGGGCGCGATGCGCAGGTACATGTCAAGCCCCAGCGCCTTGTGGTGTGTCACGAACGGCCGGGCGGTCGCTCCACCCGCAATCGGTTGCAGTACGGGGGTCTCGACTTCGAGGAAACCCTTCGCCTCCAGGTCGCGGCGGATTTTGGACACGATGCGGCTGCGCGCGACAAAAACATCGGCGATGCCGGGCGAGCTCCACAGGTCGACGTAGCGCCGACGGTACCGCTGCTCCTTGTCGACCAGGCCGTGCCACTTTTCCGGCGGCGGCGCGATGCTCTTCGCGAGGATCTGAATGGACGCGACCCACAGGGTGGGCTCGCCCTTTTGCGTGAAGCCGAGCTCGCCGGTCACACCCACGAGGTCGCCGCCGTCGAGCAGCTTGCGGTTTGGCCACCAGGCCTCGAGGGAGTCCTTCTTGAAGCCGAGCTGGATGCGGCCGCTGCGGTCCACGAGTGGCGCGAAGATCAGCTTGCCGAAGTCGCGCAGGGACAGCAGGCGTCCGGCCGCGGTCACACGGGCCGCAAAACGCGGGCCGGGAGCGTCGGCGTGTCCGAGGTCCTTGACCAGTTCTCCGAGCGGCTCCGCTTCCACCCCGCGGGCGGGGTAGGGGTCGACGCCGGCGGCGCGCAGGCGCGCCAACTTGTCCAAACGGTCGGGATGGGCGAGGTCGGTCATGGGGCGCGCACCGCTGGACCGGCCGCTTTGGCGAACGATACGAGACACCGCGGGAGACACCGCGGATCGGCCGTCGGAAAGGACGACGGCCGCAGCCCGTGGGGCCGCGGCCGTGCGTGGGTGGTGGAGGATAGGGGATTCGAACCCCTGACCTCTACAATGCCATTGTAGCGCTCTACCAACTGAGCTAATCCCCCGGGTGGTCGACGTGTCGGCCTCGAGCCGCGGGGTCCCCGGGCGGCTCACCAGCCGTGCGCGGGCCGGAGAAGATGCCGAGCGGCGCCCCCGGCGTCAAGGCCGCGCTTTTGCATGGCGGTGGCCGGACCCGTTCGCCGCCGTGAGATCCGTGCGGTCCAGACCCCGGCGCCCGATCTTCCCCCGCTTGTGTTGCTGGCTTCCCCGGCTTGCATTGCTGGCCTTCCCGGCTTGTATTGCTGGCCTTCCCGGCTTGCCATGCCGGGCCGTCCGGTGCGAACGCGCCTTCCCCCCGACCTTCCTCCACGTCCGTGAGCCAACACTACAACCCGAACGCCATCGAAGCCCGCTGGCAAGCCCGCTGGGAGGCGGAAGGCACCTATCGCACGCCGAACCCGGGTGAACCCGGCTCCGAGCGCGAAAAGTTCTACGTGCTCGACATGTTCCCGTACCCCTCCGGCGCGGGGCTCCACGTTGGGCATCCGACGGGGTACATCGGCTCGGACATCGTCGCCCGTCGGGCGCGCATGCAGGGCAAAAACGTGCTGCACCCGATGGGGTTTGACGCGTTTGGACTGCCGGCCGAGCAGTACGCGATCCAAACCGGCAAACACCCCGCCGAAACGACCGCACAGAACATCGCGAACTACCGCCGGCAGCTGCGCGCGATCGGATTCAGCTACGACTGGTCGCGCGAGGTCAACACGTCGGATCCGCGCTACTACCGCTGGACGCAGTGGATTTTTGCGCGCCTTTTCGAGCGTGGCCTCGCATACCAGGCCGAGGTGCCGGTGTGGTGGTGCGAAGCGCTGAAGACCGTGCTGTCGAACGAGGAAGTCATCGACGGGCGTTCGGAGCGCGGGGACCATCCGTGCGAGCGCCGCCCGCTCAAGCAGTGGATGCTGCGCATCACCGCGTACGCGGACCGCCTGATCGACGATTTGGACGGCCTGGATTGGCCGGAATCGGTCAAAACGATGCAGCGCGAGTGGATCGGCCGCAGCGCGGGCGCGGACATCCACTTCAAGGTGGAAGGGCACTTCGAGGTGGACGGCTTGGACCAGCGCCTGTCCGTGTACACCACGCGCCCGGACACGTTGTACGGCGCGACGTTCATGGTGATTTCGCCCGAGCACCCGCTGGTGGACAGCATCACGTCGCCTGCGCAACGCGCCGCGGTTGATGCATACCGCAGGGAGGCGCTGGGCAAGAGCGACCTCGCCCGCACCGACCTCGCCAAAATCAAATCGGGTGTGGCAACGGGCGCGTACGCGCTCAATCCGGTTCTGGCTGCGGATGAACCCGCCGCGCGATTGCCGATCTTCGTCGGCGACTACGTGCTGATGAGTTACGGTACAGGCGCGATCATGTGTGTACCGGGACACGACGAGCGCGACTTTGAGTTCGCGCGTGTGTTTGACCTGGCCGTGCGACCGGTGGTGCGCCAACCGGGAATCGATCCGGATCCCGCGACTTGCACACCGGGCGAGGGTGTCGCGGTCAACTCGCCACTGTGGGAGGGGCTTGCGACGGCGGAAGCGAAAGCGCGCGCGATCGCGGTGCTCGAAGAGCGTGGTGTCGGCACCCGCCGCGTCCAGTACCGCCTGCGCGATTGGCTGTTTTCGCGCCAGCGTTATTGGGGTGAGCCCTTTCCGCTGCTGCACCTTGAGGATGGGAGCATCACGCTCGTTCCGGACGCCGATTTGCCGGTCGAACTGCCGCAGATGACCAACTTCGAGCCGTCGAGCGACGGCAGCGCGCCGCTGGCAAAAGCGCACGCGTGGCGTGCCACCGTGGACCCCAAAACCGGTCGGCCGGTCCTGCGGGACACGGACACGATGCCGGGTTGGGCCGGCTCGTGCTGGTACTACCTGCGCTTCATGGATCCGTCGAACGATGACGAGCCGTTCTCGAAGGCCGCAGCCGATTATTGGCAGAACGTCGACCTCTACATCGGCGGCACCGAACACGCCGTGCTGCACCTTTTGTACGCGCGCTTTTGGCACAAGGTGCTCTTCGACCTGGGGCGCGTTCCGACGAAGGAGCCGTTCCAAAAGCTCTTCAACCAGGGCATGTTGACGGCGTTTGCCTACAAGGATAAGACGGGGCGTTTGGTGCCCTCCGACGAGGTCGAAGAAGTCGGTGGTGTGTTCACGAGCCGCGCGAATGGTGCACCGCTCGAGCAGGTCATCGCGAAGATGAGCAAGTCCCTGCGCAACGTCGTCAACCCCGACGACGTGTGCGCGGAATACGGCGCGGACACGTTCCGGCTCTACGAGATGTTCATGGGGCCGCTGTCGGACTCAAAACCGTGGAACCCGCGCGACGTGCCCGGATGTCGGCGTTTTTTGGACCGGTTGTGGCGCCTCTATGTCGATTCCGAAGGCGCTGAGCCGATCCGGCCCCATCTTCTGAGCGCCGCGCAAACCCCGCGCACGGGTGAAACCCTCGAACTTGAGTACGCGCTGAACGCGTGCCTCCACCGCGTCGACAGCGCGTTTGAGCGCTTCAACTTCAACACTGCCGTCGCGGGGTTCATGACGTTTCTCAACGCGGCTTCGCGCACACCGTTCGCTTTCGACCGCGACCAGGCGGAGCGCCTCGTGCGCGCGCTCGCACCGTTCGCGCCACACATCGCCGAGGAGCTTTGGCAGCGGCTTGGGCACTCGGGCAGCATCAACACCGCGGCCTGGCCAAAGGTCGACGCCGCGTTCCTCGAGAAATCTGAAATCGAGATCGTCGTCCAGGTCGGGGGCAAGTTGCGCGCCAAGCTGCTCGCGCCCAAGGGCGGCTCCCGCGCAGTCCTTGAGGGCCTCGCGCGGGAGGCGGCGGGGGACGCACTTGTTGGTCGCGAGGTCGTGAAAGTGGTGGTGGTGCCCGACAAGCTGGTCAACTTCGTCGTCAAGTGACGGCAAGCGACGGCGCCCGGGGCGCTTGAGAGGCCCGTGCGACTCTGCTAAAATGGTAGGGCGGCACAGGCCGCCGCCTTACCCTTCACGCTCTCACGCTTCAATCGAGGACTTCCCCATGGCCCATACCCTGCCGCCGCTTCCGTTCGCGCCCGACGCTCTTGCCAAGAAGGGCATGAGCGCGGAGACGTTCGAGTACCACCACGGCAAGCACCACAACGCGTACGTGGTGAACCTGAACAAGCTGATCGAAGGCACCGAGTTCGCGAGCAAGCCCCTCGAGGACATCGTGAAGAAGAGCTCGGGCGGCATCTTCAACAACGCCGCCCAGCACTGGAACCACACGTTTTTCTGGAACTCCCTCACGCCCGATTCCAAGGGCAGCCCGAGCGGTCCCCTCGGCGACGCGATCGGCAAGCAGTGGGGCGGTTTTGATGCCTTCAAGACCGAGTTCGCGAGCAAGGCGGCGACGGTCTTCGGCAGCGGTTGGGCCTTCCTCGTCAAGCAGGCCGACGGGTCCCTCGCCATCACCCAGGAATCGAATGCGGGCTGCCCGATCACGGCGGGGCACCGCCCGTTGATCACGATCGACGTGTGGGAACACGCGTACTACGTCGACCACCGCAACGCCCGTCCGTCGTTCATCGAGAACTTCTGGCGCCTCGCGAACTGGGATTTCGCCGCGAAGAACTTCACCGGCTGATTGCGGTTTGGGCCTGTGCCGGCGCTTCCCATGAACACGGGTCCCCGCAGAGTCCTCGTCACCGGCGCCAGCCGCGGCATTGGCCGCGCAGTGGCGCTGGAACTGGCCCGCGCGGGGTTCGAGATCGTGCTCAACTTCCGCAGCCGTGCCGACGAAGCCGAAGCGGTCAGAAGGGCAATCGAGGAACAGGGCGGGCGCGCGCGCGTGCTGGGCTTCGACGTGGCCGACCGGGTCGCATGCGCGGCGGCGCTGGAAGGTGAACTTGCGGAGCGCGGCGCCCTGTGGGGTGTGGTGCTGAACGCGGGTGTCACGCAGGACGCGCCGCTCGCGGGCATGGACGGCGACGCCTGGGACCGCGTGCTCGACACAAACCTCGGCGGGTTCTTCAACGTGCTGCGCCCTTTGGTCATGCCGATGGTCGGCCTGCGCGATGGCGGCCGGATCGTGGTCATGTCCTCCGTGACCGGGCTCGTCGGCAACCCCGGCCAGGTCAATTACGGTGCGTCCAAGGCGGGTTTGATCGGCGCGGTGCGCTCGCTCGCGCTCGAACTCGCGCGCCGCAAGATCGCCGTCAACGCGGTTGCGCCGGGTTTCATCGAAACCGACATGCTCGCGGGCCTCGAACGCGACACGCTGGAGAAGGCGATCCCGATGCGGCGCCTGGGACAACCCGACGAGGTTGCGGCGCTCGTGGGTTTCCTTTTTGGCGATCGAGCGGGTTACATCACCGGGCAGACGCTGTCGATCGACGGCGGATTGGCCTGAAGCGAAAAACGGCGTCGCCGCAGCGGGCGAGCGGACCGGTCTGCGATCGACGCGTCGCGGCAAGCACTACTTCCGCCGCGCTCCCGCTGCCCCTTTGACCTCCCGACGTGTGGAACCTGCTATTTGGCCGCGGCGATCGGGAGCGACCCCGCGATGGGGGAGCGCCCGTGGATCCGCGTGAGGCCGCGCAGCGCGCGTTGATGGCCTACCACCGCCGCACGAGCCACGGATTTGGGCGTTATGCCGCCGGGCCCATGGGACTCGATTGGGACAACCAGCCCGCGCCCTTCCGGAGCTGGACCGGCGCGCCGCGCACGCTGCTCACACGCTACGCCGAGACGCCGCTCGATGCCGGCCGCGAATCGGGACCGGACGGCTGTGCCGCCCCGGGTTATGGGGCGTTGTTCGATCCCGCGCAGCGAGTGCTCGTGGCCCCCAGAAAGCTGGAGCTCGAAGCGCTCGCGCGTTTCCTCTTCGACGCGTGCTCGTTGTCCGCGCAGAAGTGCTATGGCGATGCCCGTTGGTTCCTGCGGATCCCGCCGAGTTCGGGCAACCTGCACCCCTGCGAGGTGCACCTCGTGCTGCCGCCAACCGCGGGGCTCGATCCGGCGACGACCGTGCAGCATTACGACCCGCGCGAGCACGCGCTCGAGCGCCGCGGCGTGCTGTCCGCTCCGGAGGGTGCGGCGCTGTTCCAGGGTGCTCCCGACGGCGCGTTTTTCGCCGCGATCAGCGCTATCGCTTGGCGCGAAGCGTGGAAGTACGGCGAGCGCGCCATGCGCTACGTGCAGCACGACACAGGCCACCTGCTTGCGTGTTTGGACATCGCCGCCACGCTCTGCGGTTGGCGCACCAGGGTCGTCGACAGCGTGGGCGCGGCCGCGCTGTCCCACGCGCTTGGCCTCGGCGCCGAGGAGGGACCCGAGGCCGAGCGCCCGCAGGTCCTGCTCGCGGTCTGGCCAGGTGACGGCGAGCAGGAACCGGTTTTCGACGATGGGCGTGCCGCGATCCTCGGCCGCGCTGCCTGGACCGGCGTTCCCACGGCGCTTTCTACCGAACACGTTGAATGGGACGCCATCGACCTTGCGGAAAGCCTGTCGCGCGCGCCGGCGGGCGGCGTCGTGGACAGCACCCCCACGGCACCCTGGTCGCTTCCGCAGCCATCCGCACACCCGGACGTGCCGCTGCGCACCCTCGTGCGCCGCCGGCGCAGCGCGCTGGGGTACGAGCGCCGCGCGGTCCTCGACGCCGGCGCCTGGTTCGCGGGTCTCGCGCGGTTGCTCCCGCTCCCAAACCACCGTCCGTACACCCTGTGGCCCCACACACCGCGGATCCACGCCGCGCTCTTTGTGCACGGCATTGCGGGTGTCGAGCCCGGCATCTACCTCCTCGCGCGCGCTCCGGGTGCCCTCGAACGGTTGCGACCCCACTTCTCCCAGTCCGGCGTGCGCGGGCCGGCACTCTTCGAGCCCGTCGAGGGTGCGCCGGAGGGGCTTCCGCTCCTGCGCCTCTGCCGCGGCGACGTGCGTTCCCTTGCGGCGGAGCTCGCATGTGGCCAAGCGATTGCCGGTGACGCCGTGTTCAGCGTGGCGTTGCTCGCGGAACTTCAAACGGGATTCCTCGCCCTTGGCCCACCGGCCTACCGGCGGCTGCATTGGGAGGCGGGCCTCGTGGGCCACACCCTCTACCTCGAAGCTGAGGCCCAGGGCCTCGTCGGCACAGGCATTGGTTGTTTCTTCGACGGCGAAACGGCGCGTGCGCTCGGCATCGGTGGTGAGGGCCTCGCCAGCATCTACCAGTTCGCCGTCGGCGCGGCGGTGGTCGACACACGGATCGCGACGAGCGCTCCCTACAAGGACGCGTCCGCGCCTTAACGGGCTGCGCGCGAATCCGCACCCATCTGGTCGGCTTGCGGTGCGGGCTGGTCGGTTTGCCGCGTGGGGACCGCAGTGCGACGCCGTGGTGCGCGTCCGCGGCGGCACGGGCGTCCCCGCGCGGTGGAGTCGTTCCCCCGGTTGGGTCGCACTGGAGACCCTGGAAAACGGCGCTATCCTCAAGCATCGCGGCGCTACCCGGCCGCGGACCACCTCTCCATGGAGCGCCCCATCCTTTTGCTCGTCGAGTCCCGCGTCGAAGCCCGCGCGGCCTTGGCGGCGGGGCTCGAGCAGCGCGGGTTTGACGTCTGGAGCTGCGCCAGCACCGACGAAGCCTGCCGACGGGTGGCGGCCGGGCCGGACGTCATCCTGCTCGGAGCCGGCGTGGAGCCCGGCGAAGCGCTGCAGCTCCTGCAGTTGTTATTTCAGGGCCTCGGGCGTGCGCTGCCGGTGCTCGCGCTGGTCGACCGCGGACCGCACGAGCGCGCGGACTTCGACGACGCCGAGGAGTACCGCGCGGAGCTCACCGCGCGCGGTGTGCGTGTCCTCGACGGCGATGCCGACCCGGACCAACTCGCGGTGGGATGCGCCGGTGCGCTTGCACCTATCGAAGCCAGCCGGCGGCCGAGCTTGTTGTGGCTCGAGCGCCCGGGTGGCGCCAGTGCCCTGCGCCAGGCACTCCTGCGTGCGGGCTTCGAACTGACCGAATGCCGCGATATCGCCGAACTCGAGCGCGCGGTCGCACTGCGCGAGCCCCACGCTGTGCTCGTGCGCGACGTGCCGGCGCTGGTTGGCACTGGGGAGCCCCCGCGCGCCCTCTTGGATCTCGCACAGACCACGCCATTGTTCGTGCTCGCGGACGGTGCCGACGGCCAGCGCCACGCCACTTGGCTCGAGTCTCACGCTGCGGCATACCTGCCGGAGCCCCTTGACCTCGAAGCGCTCATCGAGCGGCTCGATCCACCCCGTCGGCGCACCCCGCATGCGCGCGAACCGCGCGGCTTCGAGGCGAACCGTGGGGAGCGCGCGCGGGTTCCCGGCGCGACCGAGGGCCTCTCCCGCGCCCTGTCCCGCGCACCCGGCCTCGTATGGCTGCGGCTCGACCCCACTGGGCACGTGCTGGCGTGGAGTCCCGCGGCTCGGGAGCTGCTGGAGGGCGCCGGTGCAGTGGACGAACACGGCGATGCGCCGGACGAACAACCGCCGATTCCCGACGGGACGCGGCGCCTCGTCGATTGGCTTGCGGGCGAGGGTCAGGCGGCGCAGTGTGAGCGCATCCTCGCGCGTCTGGCTGCGGGCACCGCGGAGCCCCTGCGCGCAGAGTGGACCGTGCGTGCGTCGGCGAACCCCGGTGGCGCACGTCGGCTCGCGTGCGAGCTGTTTGCGGCGCCGCTCGACGGCGGTGCCGCGTTGGACGATCCGGGAGAGATCGTGCTCGTCGGCCACGAGCTGCTCGACGGCCGTGTGGCGGATGGAAGCGGTGGCGAGGGCGAGCGCTTGCCAAGCGGCCACGGCGAAGTGTTTTGGATGGCCGATTCCGAGGGCAGCCGCGTGTACTACGCCAACCCGGCGTTCGAGTCTGTATGGGGTGTTCCCCGCGAGCGGCTGCTCGAAGAGCGCGGCGTGCTCGGGACGTTTGTGCACGACGAGGACCGGCCGCGCCTTGAGCGCGCGAGCGAAACCCACGCCGAAGGAAGCCCAACGGAGCTCGAGTACCGCATCCAGCGGCCCAATGGCGAAGTGCGCTGGGTGCGCACACGTTCGTTCCCCGTGCTCGACCGCCTGGGCCGTCCCTGGCGCGTCGCGGCGCTGTCCCGTGACGTCACCGAGCGCCGTCGCGCGGAAGAAGCCCTGCGCGAGAGCGAACAACGCCTTTCCAGCGTCGTGACGTCGGCGCCGATCGCGCTCTTTTCGATTGACCGCCAGGGGTACTTCCGCCTTTCCGACGGACGCGGGCTCGAGCGCATGGGGTTGTCGGCTGGCGAGGTCGTGGGGCGCTCGATTTACGACGTCTACCGCGACGCGCCGCATGTGCTGTCGAACCTGCGCCGCGCGCTCGCCGGCGAAACCTTCACCGCGACCGTCGACCTGCGCGGGGCATCGTTCGAAACGAGCTATTCGCCGATTTTCGAGCAGAACGGTGACGTGTCCGGGGTCATCGGTGTCGCCATCGACGTCACCGACCGGCGGCGCGCCGAGCGGCGCCTCGAGCTCATCGTTGAAGCGACGAGCTCGGTCGCGGGGCAGGGCTTCTTTCGCAGTCTCGTGCGTTACTTGACCCGCGCTCTTGGCGTGCGGATGGCCTACGTCGCGGAACTGATCGCCGGCACCGATCGGCTGCGCGTGCGCTGCCTGTGGTCGGGTGCCGAGTACCGCGAAGGCCAGGAGTACCACTCCGAGGGCTCGCCCGACGCGCTCGTGCTGCGCGACGGCACGGTGTATTACCCAAGCGGTGTGGTGCAGCGTTTTGGGCCGCATGCCTGGGTGTCCTCACTGGGTGTGCAGAGTTACCTCGGCATGCCGATCCACGACAGCTCGGGGCGGGTGATCGGCGTGCTCGGTGTCATGCACGACGCGGCCCTCGACGAGCGTCTGCCGACGGAATCGATCCTGCGCATCTTCTCCGCGCGGGTCGGCGTCGAACTCGAGCGTCTGCGGGCCGAGGACGCCATGCGCGAGAGCGAAGCACGGTGGCGATCGCTCGTCGAAAACGCGCCCGACCTGATCGCGACGTTGGACCGCGAAGGGCGCGTGCTTTTTGCGAACCGCAGCCTCGCGCCCGAGCGCGACGGCAAACCCGGCCGCGATTACCACTTGCTGGTGGGCGCCGAGCGCGAGCGTCTGGGGGTTGCGATCAACCAGGTGTTCGCGACGGGTGAGCCGGGTGCGTTCGAGCACCGACTGGACTTGCCGGGTGGGGGCGAAGCCTGGTTCGCCGTGCGCCTTGGGCCGCTCGAGCGCGACGGTCAGGTCGCGTCGGTGGTGTTGATCGCGACGGACATCACGTCGCGCAAGGAAGCGGAGGGCAAGCTCGATTTCCGTGCGAGCCTCGAAAAACTCGTCACGTCGATCTCAACGCGCTTCATCAACCTCGACGCCGAGGATGTCGACCAGGCGATCCAGATCGCGCTGCGCCAGATCGGCGTGTTTTGCGGAGTTGATCGCTGTTATGTCTTCCAGTTCCGCGGTGGTTTCGACGCGCTCGACAACACGCACGAGTGGTCGACCCTCGGTGTCGAGCCTTTTGTCGGTCGCATCCAAGCGGCGGAGCCCGCGCGTTTGCCGTCCCTGCTGGAGCGTATCCGCCGCCAGGACCATGTCTTCGTCCAGCGTGTCAGTGCGCTCGCCGACAACGAAGTCGTCCTGCGCGATGAACTGGGTGACCTGGGTGTGCGCTCGCTCCTGTGTGTGCCGATGACCTGCGCCAACGAGGCCGTAGGTTTCATCGGCTTCGACACTGTGCGGTGGGAAGTGACGTGGGACGAGCAAGTGGTGTCGCTCCTGCGCATCGTCGGCGACGTGTTTGCGAACACGCTCGAACGCCAAAGGGCCGAAGAGAGCCGCGCGCAGCTCGAATCGCAGTTGCGCCAATCGCAGAAAATGGAAGCGATCGGCACGCTCGCAGGCGGCGTCGCCCACGACTTCAACAACCTGTTGACCGGGATCTTGGGTTACGCAAGCTTCCTGCGCGAAGCAGTGGGGGGCGACCCTGCTGTGCGGCGCGCCGTGGCGGTCATCGAGAGCGCGGCCGAACGCGCCGCCGACCTCACACGCCAGTTGCTGGGGTTTGCGCGCCGCGGCGAAGTCCGCCGAGCACCCGTGCGAATCCACGGTTTGATCCAGGACGTCGTCGAGCTGCTCGAGCGCACCATCGACAAGCGCATCGCGATTGCGCTCAAACTGGCCGCGCCGGCGGACCTGATCCTCGGCGACCCCGGCCAGATGGGGCAGGTGGTGTTGAATCTCGCGGTCAACGCACGCGATGCGATGCCCGACGGCGGGCGCCTCGTGCTGTCCACGCGGCAGGTCGAAATGCGCCCCGAGGATGCGCACCTCTATCCCGAGCTGTCCCCGGGTGCGTACCTGGAGCTCTCCGTCGAAGACACCGGACTCGGGATTGCGCGGCACGTCCAAGCGCGCATTTTCGAGCCGTTTTTCACGACCAAGGGCCCGGGTAAGGGCTCGGGGATGGGGCTCGCCGTCGTGTACGGCATCCTGCGTGGCCACGGCGGCTCGATCCGCGTCGAAAGCGAGGAGAACGCGGGTGCCACGTTCCGCATTTTTCTGCCGCTCGCCGAGGAACAGGCCGAGGACGCGCGACCGCGCCAGCGGGACGAGCCCATCACCGGCACGGGCGGTGTGCTGGTCGTCGACGACGAGCCGATCGTGCGCAGCACGGCCGGGGAGTTGCTGCGCAACCTCGGTTACAGCGTCATCGTCGCGAGCGATGGTGCCGAGGCCCTCGAAGCGTTCGTAGCCCACCGGACGTCGATCGATGTCGTGCTCCTCGACCTCGTGATGCCGGGCATGGACGGGCGCGAGTGCCTCACACGCCTGCGGGAGATCGATCCCAACGTGCGTGTGGTGCTCTCGAGCGGTTGGGGCTTCGAGGATTTTGCGCACGACCTTGCGAGCGCGGGTATCGCCGGATTTGTCCGCAAGCCCTACCAAATCGCACAACTGTCGCGCATCGTGGCGCAGGCCCTGGGTTCGCCAAGCGAAGCTCTGCACGACGTCGAGATCGAGCCGTTCCCGCGCAAGAGCCCGACGCCGGACCCGACGCGGACAACCTGACGTGCGGGGTACTAGCCCGGGTTACTCAGCAGCTTTGCGATCGGACGGCCCAACCGGCGGCCTTCGGCCGCCTTTCGCCCTCTGGCGGCACTTTGCGGCCACGGGCGTCCTCCTTGACCTGTTCAAGGTCGACTGCGGGTCCCGCGACCGCAAAGCACCACCAGGCGACGACTTGGGCCCGTCTGCTCGAAAACCTGGTGATTAACCCGGGCTAGGGCCCCGAACCCGGGCCGAGCGCGCGGCGGAACGCCTCGAGCGCCGCGCCCGCCATGTGGGCTTCGAGCGCGCTGCGCTTTGGCACCTCGTAACCTTCTTCGTTGAACCGGTAGCGGTACGCCCAGCCGAAGCCGCGGAAAAACGGTTCCACGTCGGCGGGGGCGAGCAGGCGGTTCGCGCTGTCGAGGGTGCGTAGGGTCAGCCGCTCGTAGGGTGTCGACCGCAGGCCCCACTGGGCCCCCATGCCCTCCGCAGTCGGAGTGCGAAGCGCGGGTGGCAGCCGGGCCAGGATCCCGAAGCCCTGGGCGAAAGGTCCGTCGCCGCCCGCGGGACCGCCTGGAGGGTTGACCACGAGGTCGAAGCGGCCCTGCTGCAGAGCAGCGGCGCGGCCGACACCACGGGCGAACCAGGGTGCTTGGACGGGTGCAAGCCGCGTGGCGGCGAGTCCTAAACGGTGCACCATGATCTCGGCGAGCGGTGTCCCGGGCAGTGTGATGGCCTCGTCGGCCCAGCGGTTGCCGACCGCCTGGCCCAGCGCGAGCAGTGTGAACGGGCTCACGTGCGCGGGCTCGCGCTGGATGAACGCCAGTTCGGTGTCGAGGTCCTGCAATGTCAGCGGCGTCCTGGCGCGCTCGACCTGAAAGGCCGGACCAAAGGGCTGAAACAGCTTTGGGTATGCAAACGGCGCAACGCGTGGCCAATCGGGTGTGAGTTCGAGCAAGAGATCGACGCGCTTCGTCCGGTCTAAGCCGGCAGCGAAGGCCAGGTGGCCGCGGAACTCGTGGAACTCCGTCCCGCGCACCGTGGGCTGGCGCGTTGCGGTCCACGGATCGATGAGCGTCCCGACACCCGCAAAAAGCGCAGCCATCACGCCCGCGAGAGCCAGTGCCGCCGTACGCGGGTGAGCGCGCCAGAGGGTATCGAGTCCGAGGACGAGGACGCCCATGAGGGCGGGTAGCAGCGGCATGAAGTAGCGGCTGCCCATGCCGTCAAGGGGTGCGCCCAGGTTGACGTGGAAGTCGAGCAGCGCGTACGCGACGAACAACACGCAGATGTGTGCTGCAGCGAAGAGGCCGAAGAGGTCGCGCGCGCAGGGACGCGGTCCGAAGGGCAACAGGGTGCGCCAGCGCATGCGGATGAGGATCCAGGCGAGCGCGGCTCCCAGCGCGACGAACAGCACCCAGCCGGCGAGGGGGACACCGCGACTTGCGAAGAGCCACGCGTCGCGCAGTTCGTGCACAAGGGCGTTGGCGAGCTTCGAGAGCGGCGCCTCGATGCGCAGCCACTCGTCGAAGTTGCGGTTTACGAGCTTCGATTCGCGCGAGATCCACGGGATTGCGGCGATGCCAGGTGCCATGCCCAATGCGATCCAGGCGACCCGGGGTCGGCGCCACGCGTCCGGGTCGACCCGCGACCACAGGGCGAAGATGCCGATGTAGGCGACCCACGTTTGCATGGAGAACAGTGACCCCAGCCCCAGCCAGAGGCCGAGTGCGAGGGAGCGCCGCATCGCTAGGGGCTCACCCGCGGGCCGCGCGAGGAGCACAGCGAGCGGTCCCAGGATGAATGGCAAGGTGTCCGCGTGGCTGCCTAGGGCGAGCACCTCCACCATCTGTTGGGAGGGTGGCGCGAAGGCGATCAGCAGCGCGCCGATCCAGGCCGCGCGCCGGCCCGCGACCCGCTGGAGCACGAGCGCAAAAAGTGCGGCGGCAAGCGCGCTCCACAGCACCGCGAACAGCTTGATGACACCCAGGGTGGGGCCAAACAGCGCGAAGAGCGGCGCGAGCAACACGCCGAACACCACCGAACCGCGCAGGTGGGCGATGATCGGCCACTGCTCGGGATGCAGCTTGAGTCCCTGGCACAGGGCCCAGGCAAAACTCCCCGTGTAAAGGTCGAGCTCGTATTCGTCGAAGCGCGATAATGCGACGACGCCGCGGACGAGCGCGGTCAGCAGGAATGCGGCGAGGGGGACGGAGAGACGGGCCACGGAGGACGCCGGGGGGGGCGGGCCGACATTTCAGACGCCGCATGGTCCGAGCACAAGTCCGTGACCCGGTTCACCGGACGAGCAGGCTCCGGCTGCGGCTCCGGTTGCGGCTTGGGCCAGGAGGTTTGGACCGACGCGCGCACCGAGCTGGGGCGGGTGATCAACCGTCCTTGTTGCCGCCCAACAGGCCGCCGAGCTTTTTCTTCGCGTCGTCCGCGAGCTTCTTGGGTGCGTCACCCGGCGGGGCCATGTCGCCCTGCTTTCCACCGAAGAGGTCCTGGACTTTTTCACTAAGGTCGCCCGCGGCCTTCTCGAGCTCCTTTTCGGCGCGCGAGCGCAGTTCATCGAGCTGCTCGGACGCTTTTGCGTCGAGCTTCGCCCGAGCGTTGCCGATGATCGACGCGACATCCGCGGGCAGCAGTCCGTCGGCCTGCGCGAGGCCGAACTCGACCGTGGCATCGAGCAGGCGCGCGAGCAACTCCCCGAGGGGGTCCGCGTCGCCGCCGACCTCGATGTCGCGCAGGGTGTAGCGACCGAGGGTCAGCGTCTGCGCGGGCAGTGTCCCCGGAAGCACGTCCACCGTGAGGGCAACCCCGTCGATGGTGATCTCCTTGAAGAGCATGCGGCGCGACGAGCCGGGCGCAGGTTCGCCGGGTGCCGGATCTGTCGTGTCCCGCGGGCCGGTCAGGCGCTTGGCGTGCTCCAGCAGTGCTTCGTAGTTGAACGCACCGTTTTGGCGCTCGAGCACAAGGGCGAGGTCGCCGATCTCCACCTTTTCGACGATGAGCGGATCGTCGCGCAGGGACGCGATCGGCACGGCGACCTCGGCGCGTCCAAGGCGCAGAACGTCCGGGCGCTGGAAGCCCGCCGGCGACTTCACCGTCAGCCCGGAGATCTCCACACGAGCTTCTCCGAAGCCACCTTCTCCGAAAACGATGTCGACACCTTCGACGGGTGTGTTGACACCGAGCGCCGTTTCACCGCCCTTTTCGATGCCGGCGCGGACGATGGAGCCAAGGAAGAAGTAAACGGCCCCGCCGACGAGGACGAGGCCGAGGATGGCGAGCAGGAGCAGTCGAACGAGGATTTTCACGGCGACATCGTCCCCGCCACGCGGTACCCGGGTCAAGCGAACGGCGCAAAGGGCGGCTCCAAGCCGAGCTCAACTGCCAACGGAACAAGGCGTGTCGACGCCCGCGCCCACCCCCGAGGATCCGGTCGGGTGCCCAGCCCGCTACACTCCGTCCGCTGGTCGGCGCCCACGCGCGAGCGCACCGCGGGAAAACCATGAGCACGAACCCGAGCCGACCGTACCCGGAGCTCTGCTCCGACCCCGATTTCCCCGCGATCGAGCGCGCCGTCCTCGCCCGCTGGGAACAGAGCGGGACGTTCCAGGCATCGGTGGACGCCCGGCCCAAGGGCAAAAACGAGTTCGTGTTCTACGACGGCCCGCCGTTTGCGAACGGACTGCCGCATTACGGCCACCTCCTCACCGCCTATGTGAAGGACGTGGTTCCGCGCTACCAGACGATGCGCGGGCGCCGCGTCGAGCGCCGTTTTGGCTGGGATTGTCACGGATTGCCCGCGGAGATGGAAGCTGAGCGCGAACTCGGTGTGCAGGGCCGCGCCGCGATCCAGGCGTACGGCATCGGCGCTTTCAACGCGCATTGCAGAACATCCGTCCTCAAGTACACCCAGGAGTGGCGCCGCCAGGTGACGCGCCTTGGACGCTGGGTCGATTTCGACAACGACTACAAAACCATGGACCGCTCCTACATGGAGAGTGTCCTTTGGGCTTTCAAAACCCTGTACGAGCGGGGCCTCGTTTACGAGGGTTTCCGCGTGATGCCGTACTCGTGGGCCGCGGAAACGCCGGTTTCCAACTTCGAAACGCGGCTCGACAACAGTTATCGCGAGCGCACGGATCCCGCGCTCACCGTCCGGCTGCCGCTCGTGCCGCGGGCGGGGGATGGGCTGCCGCTCGACCTCGTTGTGTGGACCACAACTCCCTGGACGCTGCCCTCGAACCTCGCTGCCGCGGTGGGCGCGGATATCGAGTACGCCGTTTGGGAGCTCGACGGCCGCGGCATCGTCATGGCGGCCGCCGCCGCGGGGCGTTACGCGAAGGAACTCGAGGGCGCGAACGAGGTGCGCCGGCTTGCGGGCCACGAACTCGTCGGGCGCGCCTACACACCACCCTTTGCCTACTTCGCGGGGCGCACGGGTTGCCACGTCGTGCTTGCGGCGGACTTCGTGTCGACCGAGGACGGCACCGGCGTGGTGCACCTGGCGCCCGGCTTTGGCGAGGACGACCAGCGAGTGTGCGAGGCCCACGGCATCCAACTCGTCTGCCCCGTCGACGAAAAGGGCCGTTTTACGGTTGAGGTCCCCGATTACGTCGGCATGCAGGTTTTCGAGACCAACAAGCCGATCGCCCAAGCGCTGAAAGCGCGCGGACTCGTTCTGCGCCACGAGCAGATCGTCCACAACTATCCCCACTGCTGGCGCACCGACGAGCCTTTGATCTACCGCGCCATGGGCTCGTGGTACGTGGAGGTCACGCGCTTGCGCGCGCGCATGGTCGAGCTCAACCAGCGCATCCACTGGGTGCCAGACCACGTCCGCGACGGCCAGTTCGGCAAATGGCTCGAAGGTGCGCGCGACTGGTCCATCAGTCGCAACCGCTTTTGGGGCACGCCGATCCCCGTGTGGAAGAGCGACGACGACCGTTACCCGCGGATCGACGTGTACGGCAGTTTAGACGAGCTCGAGCGCGACTTCGGCGTGCGGCCCACCGACTTGCACCGACCGCACATCGATCTTCTAACCCGTCCTAACCCGGACGACCCGACCGGCAAAAGCACGATGCGGCGGGTCGAAGACGTGCTGGACTGCTGGTTCGAATCGGGGTCGATGCCCTTCGCCCAGGTCCACTACCCGTTCGAGAACAAGGACTGGTTCGAGGACCACTTCCCTGCGGACTTCATCGTGGAGTACGTGGCGCAGACCCGCGGCTGGTTCTACACGCTCATGGTGCTGGGCACCGCGCTGTTCGACAAACCGCCCTTCAAGAACGTCATCTGCCACGGGGTCGTGGTCGCCGAGGACGGGCAGAAGCTCTCGAAACGCCTGCGCAACTACCCGCCGCCCGACGAGGTTTTCGACCGCTACGGCTCGGACGCCCTGCGCTGGTACTTCATGTCGGCGCCGATCCTGCGCGGCGGAGACCTTGCGATCTCCAAGTCGGGCGCGGAGTTCGCCGAGGTCGCGCGCCTCGTGCAAAAGCCGATCTGGAGCGCCGCGCACTTCTTCACGCTCTACGCAAACGCCGACGGCGTGCGCGCGCGCGCGGTCGGCGACGCCGCGGCGCCCCTGGATCGTTACGCGCTGGCCAAAACCCGCGTGCTGGTTGAGCGCATGGAGCGCGCCTTCGACGCCTACGACATCCCGGCGGCGTGCGCGGAGGTCCGCGGATTCCTCGACGCGCTCAACAACTGGTTCATTCGGCGCAGCCGCGAGCGTTTTTGGGCGCCGGTCGAGGCCGGACTTCCCACCGCGACCAAGCAGGCGGCGTACGACGTGCTCTACACGGCGCTGTCGACGCTGAGCCGCGCGGTGGCGCCGTTGTTGCCGTTCCTCGCGGACGAGCTGTGGCGGGTCCTCGGCGGCGCGGGCAGTGTCCACCTTGAACCCTGGCCGGACGCGCAGGCGCTGCCGCGCGATCCCGAGCTCGTCGCGGACATGGACCGCGTACGCGCGGTGTGTTCGGTGGCGTTGTCTCTGCGCGAGGAGCGCAAACTGCGCGTGCGGCTGCCCCTGTCGAGCCTGACCGTCGCCGGGCCTGGGGCATCACGGCTCGAGCCGCACTTTGACCTGTTGCGCGACGAGGTCAACGTCAAACACGTCGCTACCCGCGAATCCCTAGCAGACCTCGGCCAGTTCGAGCTCAAGGTCAACGCACGTGTCGCCGGGCCGCGCCTTGGCGGCCGGATGAAAGACGTGCTCGCCGCGGCGCGCGCGGGTGCTTGGCGGCAGACCGCCGACGGGCGGGTCGAGCTCGCCGGCGAGGTGCTCGACCCCGCGGGTGACTTCGAGCTCGTCCTGCGGGCGAAGTCGGCGACCAAGGACGTGCTCGTCGCGGCGTTGCCATCGAACGACACCCTCGTCGCCCTCGATGTTGCGCTGACTCCTGAGCTCGAGCTCGAAGGGCTTGCGCGGGACGTGGTGCGTCTGGTCAACGACGCGCGTAAGGGCTCGGGCCTCGCGGTTTCGGACCAGGTGGAACTGCGTGTGATGGGGGGTGAGCGCGTGCTTGGCGCGATGGCGGTGCACGCCGCCTACATCGCCGCGGAAGTCCTCGCCCGGCACGTCGCGTTCGGTCCGCCGGAGGGGGACATGCACGTGGCGAAGGCCGAGCTCGACGGCGAGCCGCTCGTCATCGGCGTTGTTGCCGTGACGGCCTGATAGGCTCGCTCACGCGGCGCTTGCGCTAGCGTAGCGCGCCCCGCCGAGCGCGAGGCTCGACGGGGCGCGCAGGCTTTCGGCGCGCGCCCGGAGGCGCTCACCACACTGCTTCACCGCGGTGTCACTGCAACGCGGCGATCGCGCCCGGGGGCAGCAAAACGCCACCGATCGTGTGGATGATGCCGTTCGAGGCAAGCACATTCAGCGAGCCGAGCGTGTTGCCGTCCACCGTGACGTCACCGCCGCCGGTGGCGATCGTGAGGCTGTTGCCCTCGAGCGTCGTGAGGCCCGTGCCCGACGCGGCGACGACCCCCGCAGCGGTGTACTCGGTGAGCACGACGTGGTACTGGAGCACATCGATCAAGACCGCCTGGTTGATGGGGTCGAGGAGCTGGTTGAGGACGCCGGCGGGAAGCGCGTCGAAGGCCGCGTTCGTGGGCGCGAAGACCGTGAAGGGACCCTCTGCTGCGTTGTCAAAGGTCGCCGTCAAGTCGGCTGCGGCGAGCGCGGTGACCAGAGTGCTCAATCCCGCCGCGACCGCGGTCTGCGCGATCGTGACGGGCGCTTCGATGACGGTGTCGACGACGTGGATGATCCCGTTCGTGCACGGGATGTTGAAGTGTGTGATCGGGATGCCGTTGACTCGCAACTGGCCCGCTTCGAAGCTGAAGAGCACGTTTTGGCCCTGCGACGTCTCGACGAGCTCCACCGTCAGCGCATCGCTGGCGGTCGCACGCTGGTTGATCAGGTGGTAATTGAGGAGTGCTTGCAATTCCGCCTGGTCGATGGGGACCTGGCCGAGGGCAACGAACGCCGCATCCGTGGGGGCGAGCAGGGTGTAATCACCGGGAGTTGTGAGCGTCGTTTCCAGGTCGGCTGCGGTGATCGCCATCGTCAGCGTTTCGAAACCGCGGTCGGTCAACGTGGCGAAGATGTCGGCCGGGGGCAGCAGCACCTGGTCGATCGTGTGGATGATCCCGTTGGACGCGACGTTGTCGCCATCAAGCACGCGGGCGTTGTTGATGTAGAGCTCGGCGTCCAGCGTGTCGATCAGGATGTCGGGACCGCTCAGGGTGGTGTCCGATTCCATGGCGGCCGCGTCGGCGATGCTGACCGCGTCGGGAACCACGTGGTAGAGCAAAACGTCGATCAGCGCCTGTTGGTTTTGGGGCAGGAGCAGCGAATCCAGCACGCCGTCGGGAAGTGCGGCGAAAGCCGCGTCGGTCGGGGCGTAGAGGGTGAACGGACCGGTCCCGGCGAGGTCGAGGTCGAGTCCGGCAGCCGCGACCGCCGTCGCGAGTGTGTCGAGTCCGAGGACGGGAAGTGCGGCGGTGATCGTCGGTGTGGGCTTGTCGTCGTCGTCGTCGGAACAGGCGGCGAAGAGGAATGCTCCGGCCAGCGCGGGCAGCAGCAGGGTGCGGTGGATGGTTCCCATGGTGTTGGTTTCGTCGTGGGTTGTGCGGGTCCGGAGCCGGGCCATCGGCTCGGGCGGAGGTCCCCGGGCCGATGGCCCGCTAGGCCAGGGGACCAGCGGGCTAGTGGGCCAGGGCTTGATTCAGGACACGGCGGCTTACGGGGCTGCCAGAAGGCTTTGGTGTGAGCTTCGCCATCCTCACAGTGCCGGTTTCATCTTTTGGGCCGACATGTCGCAGGTTCGATGCCCTTGCCGCGCTCTAAGCGCGCAAGTTGAGCCTTCAGCAGGAACAACGTCGGTGTGCGCGCGGGGCCGCGGCGGTTACCGTGGACCCCCGTGCAACTGGTGCACTGCGACGACTATTTAGTACCCCTCCCCGCAGGGCACCCGTTTCCCATGGGGAAGTACGCGGACCTGCGTGGGCGACTTCGCACGCGCGACTTCGCACACATCCGCGCAGCAACCCCCGCAACCCGTGTGGCGCTGGTGCGTGCGCACGATCCCGTCTACGTCGACACCTTCCTGCTCGGCAACGTCGACCCCTTGGCCCAGCGGCGGCTCGGCTTTCCCTGGTCAGAGGCCCTGGTGCAGCGCTGCCTCGCCAGCACGGGCGCGACGTTGGAAGCCGCGTTTCTCGCGCTCGAGTACGGCACCGCCGGCGTTCTCGCGGGCGGCACCCACCACGCCCACCGGGACTTCGGGGCGGGATACTGCGCCTTCAACGACATCGCGGTTGCGGCTCGCGCGGTCCTGGATGCGGGTCGGGCCGCGCGGATCCTGGTGATCGATGTGGACGTGCACCAGGGGGACGGAACCGCGGCGATTTTCGCGAACGATCCCGCGGTGTTCACGCTGTCGCTCCACGGCGAGCGCAACTTCCCCGCGCGCAAGGCGGCCAGTGACCTCGATGTCGGCCTCGCCGACGGCACCACGGACCGTGCGTACGCGCAGGCGCTGGACGGAGCGCTCGCGGAAGCCTTTGCGCTCCAACGCCCCGACTTCGTGTTTGTGCAGGGCGGAGTCGATCCCCTTGGTGCCGACCATCTGGGGCGCCTCGACCTCTCCCTCGAGGGCCTTTTGGAGCGGGACCGCGCGGTCCTGCGCGCCGCGGCGGGTCTTCCGCTCGTGTGGACGATGGGGGGTGGTTACTCCCGGCCGATCGACGCGACCCTCGCGGCCCACGTCGCGAGCTTCACCGCCCTTTCCGACCGGCCGTGACCACGTCGAGAAGTTCCGACGCCATCCGGTGCGTCAGCCCCCACACCACGCGTTCCGCAAACGTCCACGTCGGCAGAACGAACGTGCTGCCAGCTTCAACCAGGCGCAGCGTGCCGTCCAGATCACCGCGCGCGGCGGCGGAAAGGGGGAGCCAAAAGTGGTCCTCCGCCTCGGGCCCGACGCGGGCTTCCACGTCGCGCTCGGCCAGCCACACATACGGCTGGATCACCAGCGGCAAAAGGCCGCCCCGGGCGCGCGCGCGGATCGGAGACAGTCGCCCCACGAGTTCCCCCGCGTCCGCGGGATCAAACCCCAGTTCCTCGCGTGTCTCGCGGCGCGCGGTGGCGATCAAGTCCACGTCCTCGGGCTCGACCCGCCCCCCGGGCATGCACACCTGACCCGACCAGCGGTCGTTGTCGCGGCGCGTGCGGACCATCAGGAGCAGCTCGAGCTCCCCCGCGCGCGGACGCAGGAGCGCGGTAACGGCGGCGCGTGCGAACGGCGGTAGGCCCGCGTCGGGCGCGGGTTCGGGGCCGGCGGCGTGGCCCCGCAGGCGGGCGACAAAGTCGGGATCAAGGGGCGGCTTCACGGGGTACGGGGCGCCACGAGTCTATCCGCGCGGGTCCCTGCGGCCGGGCGGTAGGATCCCCGCGCCCCCATGCCGCTCGACCAACAAGCGCTGCGTGTTCTGATCGTCGCGCCCAACGCCTCCACGCGCTTTGGGGGCGAAGCGATCCTGCCGTGGCATCACTTCCGCGGCCTGCGGCGGCGCGGCGTCGACGCGCATCTGCTCGTCCACGCACGAACGCGCGACGAGCTCTTGGAGCTTGCCCCCGAAGACCGGGACCGCATGCATTTCGCACCCGACTTGGCCTCCCAGCGCTTTTTGCACCGCGCGGGTCGTCCGCTGACCGAGCGTGTCGCGGAGTACACCGTGGGGTTTGGAATCCAGTGGCTCGGCGCGCGCGTCCAGCGGCGCATGGCCCGCGACCTCGTGCACCGGTTTGGCATCCACGTTGTTCACGAACCAACGCCGGTCTCGCCCAAGCAGCCCTCGTGCATGGTGGGCGTTGGTGCGCCGGTGGTCATCGGCCCGATGAACGGCGGCATGGATTTTCCGCCGGCGTTTGCGGGCCGCAAGAGTCCCCTGGAGCGCGCCCTCGTGAGCGCCGGCCGCGCCACCGCGCGCGCCGCAAATGCACTCGTGCGCGGAAAGCGCGACGCCGCGCTCCTTTTGGTCGCCAACGAACGCACCCGGCGCGCGTTGCCGCCGGGCCTTGGGCCGCCGGTCGAGCTGCTGGTTGAGAACGGCGTGGACCTTGGCCGCTTCCCTGCGCGCGCCGCGCCGCCGACCCGCGCGCCGGGCGACGCAGGTTTTGTGTTCGTGGGGCGCCTCATCGCGCTCAAGGGTGTCGATCTTTTGCTGCACGCACTCGCCGCCACACCCGCGGGGTACCACCTGGACATCGTGGGGGATGGACCTGTCCGCCAATCGCTCGCGGATCTCGCCAAGGAACTCCGATTGGACACCCGCGTGCGCTTCCACGGACAGGTTTCCCAGACGCAGTGTTCGGCCATCCTCGCGCAGTGTGATGCGCTCGTGTTGCCAAGCCTGCGTGAGTGCGGTGGCGCCGTCGTGCTCGAAGCGATGGCCACGGGATTGCCCGTGATTGCCACCGATTGGGGCGGGCCCGCGGACTACCTGGACGGTGCGAGCGGGTTCCTCGTCGCGCCGACGGGCCGCGACACGTTTGTCGCGGGGCTGCGGGCGGCGATGGAGCGCCTCGGCGGTGATCCGTCGTTGCGCGAGAGGATGGGGCGCGCGGGCCGCGCGCGTGTTGAAGCCGAGTTTGATTGGGAGCGCAAGATCGACCACATGCTCCGCCTGTACGCGAAGGTCGCGGCGAGCGGTGTGCCGCATCCGGTTCGAAGCGCGTAGCAATGCACCGCGCGGGGTCTCCGCCGCGCCCGGTGACATACGCTTGGGCGCGGCTCGCGCATTTGCGCATCTTTCGACGTCGCCCAGGATCCCTATGGCCGCCAACCGCACCGCCGCCGCCACCCTCTGCTTCATCGGCTGCGGCCTTGCGATGGCCGTCATCGGCGCCCTGTCGCTGGCCGTGTCGAGTCCGCTGTTGTTCCCCGCGATCGGCGCGAGCGCGTTCCTCGTTTTCTACGCACCCCGCTCGCCCATTTCCTGTCCGCGCAACGCCTTCCTCGGGCATGGCATCGGCGCGCTGGTGGGCACGCTAGCCGCGCTTGCGCTGGGAGTCGTCGCGCACGAAGCGTGGCTTTTGAGCACCGAACCGTGGCGCGCCGTGGTGTCTGCGGCCGTGGCCCTTGCGGTGGCGGGCGCGGCGATGGCGCGCTTCGACGTCGGCCATCCGCCGGCGGGTGCAACCACGTTAATCGTCGCGACGGGCTTGATGGGTGGCGCGCGCGACATCGCGGCGATTCTCGGCGCGGTCGTCGTGCTGAGCGCTGTGGGGCGCCTTGTCCACCGTTTCAGCGGCGAGCCTTTCCCCTGGTGGGCACCCGGCACCGTCCCGACGCCCCCCAGGGCGTGAACTCCGGAAATCCTTTCCGGTTGCCCGCAGCTTCGTCGCCGTTGCACGTCGGCTTGCCGACCGCGCTGCGATCGGCGGGATAGTTTTGGTTGTCGGCCCGATCCGTGGGGTGCGGGCCGCAATCGAATCCGGAGTGGGGGTCTGCTTCGCCGCGTGTCAGGACCGCGCGGCGGGTCAAGAAGGTGCGCTCGGGGGAGCGCGCCGGGGGTAACCAACGATGCTGATCGTCCGTATTGCCGTGGGGGCGCTCGTCGCCGCCGTCGTCGCGCCGAATGCCGTCGCTCAATCGAACGTCCGCCCGGTCGCCCGGGTGACCGCGCCGATCGCGCTGGGGACCGTGCACAGCGGGCCGCGCCACCGTGTCGACCCGCTTGCCGCCCATGCGCGCCTCGCCGCGGAAGAACCGCTGGCGGTCGCGCGCCAAGTGGTGGAGCTTGACTTCACCGGTAGGATGCAGCCCGGCGCCGATATCGCGGGCGGCGGAGACCTCGCGACCCAGCGCGGGGGCTGGACCGCGACCATTGCCCGCGAAGTGGGTGAAGAGCGCACCTTGGCCGTGGCGCTGAAGAGCGAGGCGACCTTCTTCGACTTCGGTGGCGCCGGGGTCGCCGGCCTTGTGGACCCGTTCAACGACCTCTACCGCACCGCCTTGGGTGCGACCCTCTACACCCCTTGGAACGACACCGTGTCGCTGTTTGGCGGCGCCGAGTTCACCCTGGCTGGCGAGGACACGTCGGACCTTGATTCCAGCCTGATCGTCGCCGCGTCGAGCGGCATCACGTACCGCGCGTCGCCGGAGCTCGAGCTCGCCCTTGGCATCAGCGCGTCCCAGCGCCTCGAGGCCGACGCCTGGGTGATCCCGTTCCTGGGTGTCGATTGGCGGATGGCCGACGATTGGCGCCTGCGGCTTGAGGGGGAGCGTGTGCATCTTGAGTGGCAGGCGCGCCGCGACCTCTCGTTCGCGGTGCACGCGGCCTACGAACAGCGCCAGTACCGTCTCAACGATTCCAACCCGCTTCCGGGCGGCGTTTTTCGCGACGAACAGATCGACGTGGGTGCGGCGCTGACCTGGCGGCCGACCGCAGGTGTCGAACTGCGCGCCGGTGCCGGTTACACGGTATGGCGCGAATTCACGCTGCTCGACGCCAACGGTGTCGGCGTGGAAGCGGAGCTTGCCAACGCGCCGTTTGGCGAGCTCGCGCTGCGCTTCTCTTTCTGACGTTGGCGCACGCCGCAGCGCGGGCAATCACCGGGCGGCTCAGTGGGCTTCGATACGCGCCACGGCGGCGTCCTCGCGCCAGCGCCAACCGCGCCGACCGAGCATGTCGCGCACCGTCATTCCGATGATGGTGAGGTCGCGGCGCAGGCTGAGGCCTTCGAGGTACTCAAGGCCGAGCGCGAGCTTGCGTTCGTAGGCGACCGTGTCGCGCCCGGTGTAACCCTGTTGGACCTGGGCCCAGCCCGTGATCCCTGGATGCACGGCGAGGCGCTCGGTAAAACGCGGCACGACGCCCGCTGCCCAGCTCTCGATCTCGACCATTTCCGGGCGCGGTCCGATCAGGGCCATGTCGCCGCGCAGGACGTTGAAGAGCTGGGGCAGCTCGTCGAGGTGGCTGTTGCGCAGGAACCGGCCAAATCGCGTCACACGCGCCGCGTCACCGCCCTCGGCCCAGGAGTCGAAAGCCGTATTCGCGCCCTCGCGCATCGTGCGGAACTTGTAGAGCACAAAAGGCTGGCCGCAGTGGCCGATGCGGACCTGGCGGAACAGCACGCACCGCAAAGAGCGGAACGCGAGCGCGTTGGCGAGCGCCACCGGCACGGCGAGCAGCGCGGCAAACGGTAACCCGATCGCGAGGATCACACCTTCCAGGAGCGGTTTGCCGATCCGCGGATAGAACCCGCGCGGCTCACGGGCGCTCCAGTCGGCTCCACCGTTGCCTACGAGAAGTGCGGGACCCGCGGCCGAGCGCGACCGCGGATGCGCGGTTAGCGACCCTTCGCGGGCCCCGTTGGGCATGGGAGACACGTTCGCGATCGCCGGGGGCTCGGCGCCGCGGTGGGAGGGGACCGCCTGTCGCATGGTGGGGGGTACGCGTTTTGGGCGCGTCCCTTGGCATCGACCACTTGCGACCGAGTCCCTTAGCCCGGTTTCGAGCTTTGTCCACGATCGGGGTCTTCCCGTGCCTGGGAGCTTGCCGGCGGGCGGCGTCCCGTGGCTTCGGGTTCCCGTGCGCGCGGACCGAAACCAAACCCATCGGCCAAACCACGGGGGCATCGCGCCCGCGTTCGGACAGCCGCAGGAAGGAGCATGAAGCCGCACACGAGCATCCTCGGGATCAACGCCTGGCACGGCGACGCCGCCGCCGCCCTATTCATCGATGGGGAACTCGTCGCCGCGGCCGAGGAGGAGCGCTTTCGCCGCGTTAAGCACTGGGCGGGTTTCCCGGCGGAGGCCGCCCGCTGGTGCTTGGCAAAGGCGGGCCTTGCGCCGGCGCAACTCGACCACGTCGCGATCAACCGCGACCCTGCCGCGCACCGTGCCGAAAAATTGCTTTGGGTGCTGTGCAACCGTCCATCCCTGAGCATCCTCGCGGACCGGCTGCGCAACGGCACCAAGGTGGGGTCCCTGCGCGCGGAATTGGCCGTGGCGCTCGCGGTGTCACCCGGAGAGCTCGCGGCGACGTTCCACACCGTGGAGCACCACCGCGCGCACCTTGCCAGCGCGTTCTTCGTTTCACCGTTCGATCGGGCCGCCGTGCTTTCGATCGACGGGTTTGGCGACTTCTCGAGCGCGATGTGGGGCCTTGGCGAGCGCAACCGCATCGACGTCAAGGGACGGGTGCCGTTTCCCCATTCCCTCGGGCTCCTCTATCTGGCGCTCACGCAGCACCTTGGGTTTCCTAGTTACGGCGACGAGTACAAGGTCATGGGGCTCGCCGCCTATGGCAAACCGCGGTTCCTCACGGATCTGCGCCGGCTCGTCAAATTGGGCAAGGAGGGGCGGTTCGAGCTCGAATCCCAATACTTCCGCCACGGCCAGGGCGGCGTGTCGATGACCTGGGAAGGTGGCGAGCCGAGCGTCGAACGCGCGTTTGCGGCGCCGCTGCTCGAACTGCTCGGACCGGCGCGCGAGCGCGGTGGACCGATCGAGGAACGCCACAAGGATCTGGCGGCCTCCGCGCAAGCGCTCTACGAAGAGTGTTTTTTCCACGTGCTTGAACACCTCCAGCGCAGCACGGGCGAGACACACCTCGCGCTCGCCGGCGGATGCGCGATGAACAGCCTGGCGAACGGCCGCATTGGCGCCGCGACCGGTTTTCGCGACGTTTGGATCCAACCGGCGGCGGGGGATGCGGGCGGCGCGGTGGGCGCCGCGGCCCACGTGTGGTGCGAGCGCCTCGAGCGCCCGCGCCCCGCACCGATGGTGCATGCGTACCTCGGCCCCGAGGCCACACTGCTGGAGCTCGACGCCCTCGTCGAGTACCGCCGCGTCGAGCTCGGGAGCGAAGGCTGCCACGTCGCACACGCGCGGGACGAGCAGGAACTCGTCGCTCGTGTGGCCGCGGCCCTCGACGAAGGCCAGGTGGTTGGTTGGTTCCAGGGAGCGATGGAATGGGGCCCGCGGGCGCTGGGCAACCGCTCGATCCTCGCGGACCCGCGCCGCGGCGACGTCCAGGACCTCTTGAACCACAAGATCAAACGCCGCGAATCGTTCCGACCGTTTGCGCCCGCCGTGCTCGCGGAGCAGCAGGGCGAGTGGTTTGACAGCGCGGCACCGGTGCCCTTCATGGGCCAGGTGTTCGGCGTGCGTCCCGAGCGTCAAGGACAGGTGCCCGCGGTGGTGCACGCGGATGGGACCGGGCGCCTTCAAACGGTCAGCAAGGACACCAATCCGCGCTTTTGGGCGTTGATTAAGGCGTTCGAGGACCGCACGGGAGTTCCCATGCTCGTGAACACGTCGTTCAACGAAAACGAGCCAATTGTCTGTCGTCCGGAGGAGGCCCTCGACTGCTTTCTACGCACAAAGATGGACATGCTCGTTTTGGACACCCTTGTGTTCCAGCGTGTGACCGTGCCGACCCACGGGGCGCGGCACGCTATCGATCCCGATTCCGTGCCGGCCGCGCTGCCGTCGTCGAAGACGGCTCAAAGCGCTCAGGAAGAGGCCCGCCGCCGCAGCGCTGATGCGTAGAGCGACGGTATTGCAGCGTGTCGCACACACGGGACCCCGCGCGACCGATGCGGGGCCGTACTAAGGGTCGTCCCGCGGTAAGTCGATCCGTAACCACCGCCGCGATCGGTGCGGCAACCCATCAACCAACCCATCGACGGACATGGTAAACAGAAAGGAGAACGGGGGCCGCGTGGCGCTCGTGGCAGGCGGCGGAGGATTCATCGGTGGCCACCTTGTGGCCGACCTTCTGGAAGATGGGTTCCGCGTGCGCAGCGTCGACGTCAAAACCCTCGATCAGTGGTATCAGCTCGATCCGCGCGCCGAAAACGTCGTGCTCGACCTGCAGTGTTTCGATGCCTGCGAGCGCGCCGTGGACGGCGTGAGCGACATTTTCAACCTTGCGGCGGACATGGGCGGCATGGGGTTCATCGAGAACAACAAGGCGCTGTGCATGATCAGCGTCTTGATCAACACGCACCTGTTGATGGCCGCGCGCAACACGGGCGCCAAGCGCTATTTTTACGCCTCGTCCGCCTGCGTCTACAACGGCGACAAGCAGCAGGACTCCGCGGTCACGGCGCTGAAGGAGTCGGATGCGTACCCGGCCCTCGCCGAGGACGGTTACGGCTGGGAGAAACTTTTCAGCGAGCGGATGTGCCGCCACTTCCGCGAAGACTTTGGGCTCGCCACACGCATGGCGCGGTTCCACAACGTCTACGGGCCGTTCGGGACGTTCGAAGGGGGCCGGGAGAAAGCGCCCGCCGCGATCTGCCGCAAGGTCATCGAAGCAAAGTTGAGCGGATCGGGCGCCATCGATATTTGGGGCGACGGTGAGCAGACGCGCTCGTTCATGTACATTGACGACTGCATCCGCGGCATCCGCATGCTGCACGATGGGCACGTCGTGGAACCAATCAATTTGGGTTCGTCGGAGCTCGTTTCGATCAGCCGCCTGGTCGATCTCGCCGAGGAGATCGGGGGTGTCAAGCTCGCCCGCCACCACGACCTGGACGCACCCAAGGGTGTGCGCGGTCGCAACAGCGACAACGCGTTCATCCGTGCGGAATACGGCTGGGAGCCGTCCATCGCGCTGCGCGACGGGCTCGAGCGCACCTACCGCTGGATCGAAGCCGAGCTGCTGCACCGCCAGGAAGCTCCGCTCCCCGGCAAAACCCGCGCGTTCGCGCGCTCCAGCGAACGGGCGGCCTGAGAGCGTCCGTGCGCATCCTCTTCGTCAACCAGTACTACTGGCCCGACATCGCCAGCACGGGCCAGCACCTTACGGACCTCGCCGAGCATCTTGCGGCGACGGGCCACGCGGTGCGGGTCGTGTGTTCCCGCGGAGAATATCTTGCAGGCAAGGGCATGGCGCCGGCGCGCGAAGTGCAGCGCGGTGTCGAGATCCTGCGCGTCCGCGGGACACGCTTCGGGCAGCGCCGCGGCATTTCAGCGCGCATCCTCGACTACGCCGCGTTCCATGTGGCCGTCGCACACCGGGTGGCCCTCGGCCGTTGGGCCGACGTCGTGGTGACGTTGACAACCCCACCCCTTGTGGGCCTGTGGGGAGCCCTCGCGCAGCGGCTCGGTCGCGCGCGTGGCACCAAGCACGTGGCGTGGTTCATGGACCTGCACCCCGAGGCGGAGTTCGAACTCGGGCTAGTACGCCCCGCTTCGGCGTTGGGCCGGATCCTGCGGATGCTCGCTGGCCTCGAAACACGTTTTGCGAGCCGTGCGGTCGCGCTCGGGCCCTACCAAGCTCAGCGCATTGCCGCGCGCGGGCTCGCACCGCAGCGCATTGCGCAGATTCCCGTGTGGAGCTCGAAGGACGAGGTCGCGCCCTGCGCGCCCGCCGACAACCCCCTGCGCGCGCAGTATGGCTGGCAGGGACGTTTTGTTGTGCTCTATTCGGGGAATGCGGGGCTCATGCACCGGTTCGACGAGATTCTCGATGCGGCACAAATCGTCGCCGCGCGTGCGCCTGACGTGTTGTTTGCGTTTGTTGGCGGCGGTCCACGTCGCGCCGAGATCGAACGCGAGGTCGCCCGACGCGGCCTCGGCAACGTCGAGTTCAGGGGTTACGTGCCGCGCGCGGCGCTGCGGCACGCGCTTCCCGCGGGCGATGTGCACTTCGTGTCCCTCGAGCCGAACCAGACCGGTGTGGCGGTGCCGGGCAAGCTCTACGGAATACTTGCGGCGGGCCGTCCGGTCCTGTTTGTGGGTGCCGAACACTGCGAGACCGCGGATACGCTGCGCGAGCACGCATGCGGCTTTGGCTTCAAGCCCGGCGAGGGCGCGGGTTTGGCGCGCGCGATCCTCGAGCTGCGCGCCGATCGGGAGCTGCGCGAGCGGCTGTCGACAAACGCACGCCGCGCATTCCTCGCGCATTTCGAGCGGGACGTTTGCGCCGCGGCCTGGGAACGGCTGCTGCGCGCCGTGCACGGGGCGCCAGCACCGGGCGCGGGCACACCGCCCGAGCGCTTGCGCCTGCCGCGCGAACGCCGCACCCGCGTGCTCGAGTCGGTGGCGCCCGCGCTCCCGAACCCGCGCAACGCAAGCCGCCTCCCAGAACCCAACGCTCCAACCCCCGGCGCACGCGTCGATTGAGCGCCGAGCCCCGCCGCGCGCGCTTTTTTTGCGCAACCGCGGGGGGCCGAGCCAAGTCTCGGGTGGGTGGAGGGGGCCCACCATCCAATCGTCTCGGGCGATCGCCGCGGGCAATCGTCTGGGGCAGGAACGTGGCTCATTTGAGCTCGGCCCCGTCGCCAAACGGTGCCCGTCGAAGCCGCGATTGCGGCCCTTTGCCGGCCTCTCCCGCGGATCCTGCGGCCAGCCGCTGGCGCCCGGGGTAGGTGGCCGGGCAGGATGCGGCGGTTCGAGCGTCAAAGCAAAGATGAGCGATAGCGAGCGGTGGGGGGTGGCGGGCGCGCCCGAGTCCGGCGGAACCGGTGCGCTGTCGGCGGACTCACGCCTCGCCGGGGGCGCGCGGACAGCTCCGCGTGCGCCCGCAGGCGCCGAAACCCTGCACGCCGCGGCCCTCTCCGTCGCTGGCCCGCGCGCGGACTCTCCCGCGTTTTTTGGGGCACCCGCCAGCTCCGCGCCGCCGCGCGCCCTCGCGCCCATCGCGCCCATCGCGCCCATCGCGGTGGTGGGGCTGGGGCACGTGGGGCTCGCGTTTGCGGCCGACGTGCTCGCGGGCGGCCGCGGCGTTGTGGGATTCGAGCGCGATCCACGCCGCGCCGCGGCCATCGCCGCCGGACGCAGCCCGTACCCGCACATTGAAGCGGCATCCCTCGCGGAACGGACGAACGCCGCCGGCGAGCGGATCCGCATCGACGTTTGCGGTGGAGCGGCGGCGGGGGACTTTCGTCGAATCGCCGAGTGCGCCGGTGTCGTGCTGTGCCTTCCAACCCCCCTCGGATCTACGGGCGAGCCCGACCTGTGCGCCATCGAAGCGGTCGCAGATGCGCTCGCGCCGCACCTCGTCCCGGGCCACGTCGTGGTCGTCGCGTCGACGGTCTGGCCGGGGGCGACGCGCCAGGTCGTCGCGTCGCGCCTCGCACGCAGCGGGCTTGAGCTTGGGCGCGAGATTTTTTGCGCCGCGTCGCCCGAGCGCGAAGACCCGGGTCGTACCGAGCCCCAAAGCCGCAGCGTGCCGCGCCTCGTCGGCGGAATCGATCCCGCGTCGACCCGCGAAGCGCTTGAACTCCTGCGCGCCGCGAGCGACGCGCTCGTCCCGGTGGCCTCCGCCGAAGTCGCGGAGCTCGCCAAGATGCACGAGAATCTTTTTCGCGCAGTCAACGTCGCGCTGGTTGGAGAGCTCAAGCAGATCGCGACGGCCCTGGATGTCGATGTCTGGGACGTCCTCGACGCGGCGGCGACGAAGCCCTACGGCTATATGGGGTTTGAACCCGGTCCGGGACTCGGCGGCCACTGCCTGCCGATCGACCCCCACTACCTGGCCTTCGCGGCGCGGCGTGTCGGCGCCCGGGCGCGGTTCGTCGAACTCGCCGCGGAGCTCGGCCGTGAGCTGCCCCTGTGGGTTGCCGACCGCATCGCCGGCGCGCTTGCCGCGCGCAACATTCCGCTCGCGGGCGCGCGGATCCTGCTCGCTGGCGTTGCCTACAAAGCGGGGGTCGCCGATCTGCGTGAATCGCCCGCGCTCGCGCTGTGGGACGAGCTTGAGCGCCGCGGGGCAAGCGTCGTGTACACGGATCCGCTCGTGCCCGAACTCGAGCGCGCGGGTCTGATGCACCGCTCTGCGCACCTGTGCGACCGCCTGCTCGCCGCCCAGGACGCGACGGTGCTGCTCGCGGACCAGCCCGGGCTTGACCTCGACGTCCTCGTCCGCGCAAAGGGCGTGCTGGTGGACACCCGCGGCCGCCTGCGCCTTCGCCGCGGTGGCACAGACGGTTACGTGAGCGCGTGAGGCCGCGCCGAGGCGCCGGCGCCCCGAAAGCGAACGGCGCGCCCGCGGACCGCGCCGTCTCCCCCGCGGGAGGCATCCGCGGCTCGAACTCGCGCCTCGGGTAGATCCGGTCGATCGGGACGGGGAGCACCCCGACCTGCGCGGGCGGGGCCCCCGTGCACGCCGAAACCCTGACCCCGACCCCCACCTGGGCGCCCCTGCGCGTCCTCGCCACCGCGGGTGTGATCGCCATGGCGGTCGTGTGGAGCGCGTCCCAGCGGGATTTTGGCCCCGACGGATACGGGCTCGCGTGGAAGGGCGCCCTGATCGTCGCGCTCGGACTTGCTCCCGCCTGGGTCCAGGGCTGGAGCCGTGCGCGGGGCGCCGCGGCAGGCGCTTCCATTCCGTTTGTGCCCCTAGTCGGCGCGATCCACGCCCTTTTTTTCGGAGCGCCGCTCTTGCTCTCCGACCGCGTCCAATTCATGAGCCTTGAGCCCCCGGTCGCCGCGCTGCAGGGCGCCGCCGACCTCGTGCTGCTCGGGCTGATCGCGCTCTATGCGGGTTACGCCGGCGCCGCCCGACTGCCGCTTGGCAGGCCGCTGCGCTTGCACTGCGATGGCCGCCGCGGAGCTCCCGCCGCGATGGCCTTGATCGCCATCGGCTTCGCGGCCCGGATCCTGGTCCGCGAGCAGCTCCTGCCGGAGGGCCTTTTGCAGCCGGCGGCGTTGCTCGCCCACGGAGTCCTCCTCGGCGCCGGCTTACTGATCGTTCTCGGTCGGCGCGGGCATCTCGGCCGGTGGGCGGCACCGCTTGCGATCGCGGGTGTGTTGCCGGCGCACCTCTTGCTCGAACTGTCCAGCGGGTCGCTGGGTTACGCGGTGCGCGACGGAGCGTTTGCCCTGATGCTGATTTGGGGCACGCGTGGACGCGTCCCCCTCGTTGTTTTGGCCGCACTGGGCCTTTTCATCATGGGTCTGCGGGGAGCCGCCAACGAGTATCGCGTCGTGCTTCACAACAGCCCGCATCTCCTGGAAGATCGGGCACTCGAGCGGGGGTTGCAGTTTTTCGAGTTGGCGCGCTCCGAATTAGAACGCGAAGGCGCGAGCAGCATCACCGCGTCGGCCTTTGGTCGTTTTTCGCAGATCGCGCTGTTTGCCGAGGTCGTCGACAAAACGCCGCTTGCGATTCCCCATTGGGGCGGTGCAACCTACGCCACGCTGCCAGCGACGTTCGTGCCGCGTGCGCTGTGGCCCGATAAACCCGCCAAAGAACTCGGTCAGCGCTTCGGACACCGCTACGGCGTGTTGCACGAGACGGACACAACCACGTCGATCAACCTGCCCCAACTCGTGGAGCACTACGTCAACTTCGGTGCGCTCGGTGTGCTGCTTGGATCCCTCGCGATCGGCCTCGTGTACCGCGTGCTCGTGCACTTGCTCGTGCACCCTGCCGCGGGCGAAGCGGGCCTGGTCTTTGGAGCGCTCTTCGCCAGTCGTCTCCTGCACGTGGAGTCGGACACGAGCCTTGTGCTCGGCATCGTGCTGCAGCTTGCGCTCCTGTGCGCGCCCCTCGCCTGGTTCCTCGCCCCGCGCGCGGGTGCGCAGCGCGCGACGCTGTTGGCGGGAGCGTTGCGGTGAAGATTCTGCATGTCGTCCCGACCTACGCGCCGGGATTCCGCTACGGTGGGCCGGTTGCGAGCGTCGGCGGACTGGCGCGGGCCCAGGCGCGCCGGGGCGACGACGTTTGGGTCGCCACGACGGACCAGGACGACGGCGTCAGGCTAGACGCACCCCCTGAGGAAATCCTCGACGGTGTCGAGGTGCGGCGTTTTGCTGTGCGCGGCCCGCGACGGATGCGGCGCGCGCCCGCGCTCGCGGATTGGCTCGCGGGTGCGGCGCAGGGTTTCGACGTTGTGCACGCCCACGGAGTTTTTGTGTGGACGACCACCGCGGCGCTCGCGGCCGCGCGGCGCGTGGACACACCTGCGGTGCTCGCGCCGCGGGGCATGTTGATGGCCGATGTGCTGCGCGCACGTGGCACTTGGCGCAAGCGCGTGTGGCTCGGGTGGGTGGAGCGCGAAAACCTGCGATCCTTGGCTGCGCTGCACCTCACCGCCGACCTCGAAAACGAAGAACTTCCCCCGGGTTTCGCGCCGGGTGCGCGGCGCTTCGTTGTGCCGAATGGCATTGCGCTAGAGGTCGATTCCGGGTCAGGAGCACCTACAAATGCCCCGGCGCCGATCGCAAGACTCTTTGCGGACCCACGGCCCTTTGCGCTGTTCCTCGGGCGCATCCACCACAAAAAAGGCCTCGATCGGCTCTTCGCCGCATGGCGCGCCGCGGGCCAACCGGCGCGGCTCGCCATCGCCGGGCCCGACGATGGTGCAGAGCGCAGTTTGCGCGCGCTCGCGGCCGATTTAGGCCTGACCGACGGCATCCATTGGCTGGGGGCTGTCGAAGGAGCATCGAAAGCGAGCGTGCTCGCACGCGCCGCGTTGTTCGTTTACCCGTCGCGCTCGGAAAACTTCGGCAATGCTGTCCTTGAGGCACTGGCCGCGGGATGCCCCGTTCTGACGACCCCGACGGTCGGTGCGAAGGACGCCGTCACGCAGCTGTGTGGGGGCGACGTGATCGACCCGACTTTGTGGGCGCCGCACGTCGAACATTGGCTCGAGCGCGGCCGGGATCCCGCGTGGCGCGCCGCCCTGCGCGAGCGCACCCACACGCGCTATGGCTGGGACGGGATCGCGGCGCGCATGGACATCGAGTACCACAACCTCACGCGCCCACAGTCCCGTCAACGCGCTGCTAACACCGCCTGAGCGGCGTTAGGGCGCGTGTCGCGCGGCGTCATTCACGCCGCGCGGTGGCGGCCGGCGCGGGATTCCGGTTCGGATCCACCCGGTGCACGTGTCACCTGCGAGGTTCCGTCGGACGCGAGCGCGCCGCGTCCAAGCGGCTGCTCGCCGTTGGGCCGGCGGAACTCTAGCAGGGCCCACGCGACCGCCAGGGCGCCGAGGGTTCCCGCGGAGATGCCAAGGCACAGGGTGAAGACTCCGCCGGGCGGCGCGAGGAGGAAACCGGCGCCGAGACCGCCGAACTGCATGGCGCGCAGGGCGCACAGGCCGAACGGGCGGCGCTCCGCGTAAAACTGAACCTTGCACAGCTCGAGCAGCGAGATGCCAAGGATGACGCCGAAGAGCGCGGCGAAGAGCGGAGCCACTGCGCTCCATTCGCGACCGAACAGGAGCGGGATCGCAATGGGCCCGAGCCAAACGCCGAGCCCCGCGAGGGCCGCGAGCGGACCGGCCAGCAACCAGGCCATGCGGCGGCGCAGGCGCCCGCCGTCGCGCTCGGCGCTGAACCACGCAAACGCGAGCCGGCTGACGAGCGGCGCGAGCAGCTGGTGGGGGACAAACGCGAGCCGGTGGGCTTGCGCGAACAAGCCTGCGCCGCGCTCCCCACCCACGAGGCCGGCGGCGAGCACCATCGCGCGGGCGAACGCCCCCTCGAGCACCCCGTCGAACCAAACGTCGCGGCATTCGCGCCACAGCGCGCGCCACTCCCACATGTGCAGCCGGCGCGGTGTAGACCGCGGCAAGCCGCCGGCCCAGCCCAGCAGCACGAGCCAGGCGACCGCGAGGACGGCCTCGCGCAGCACAAGCGCTCCAAGGCCCGCTCCCGCGCACGCGAGCGCGACGGCCGCCCCGTGGGACACCAGTTGAGCCAAACCTTCGAGTTGCGCGAGCCGCGGCCAACGGCCTTCGCGTTCGAGAAAGGCGCGCCCGTGCTGGGCGACATGTTTGCCGATGCAGGCTGCGAGCAGGACCGCCACCCAGGACTCGAGCTGGCCACCTGCAACGAGCACGGCCGAGCAAAGCAGCGCCGCAAACGCGCCTTCGAAGAGCAAAGCGCTCCAGTACCGCGACGGGTCGTAGGAAGCATCCCGCGGAGCGCGCAGCACGAGGGCGCCGATGCGCAAGCTCGCGATCGAAAGCACGAGGCTGAGGCCCGCGTACGCGAGGGCAAAGCGCCCGAAGACCTCCGGCGCGATGAAGCGCACGAGCACGAGGTTCGCGGCAAACGCGAGGCCCGCTTGGCCAACGCCGCCCGCGAGCAGCCACCCCGCATGGTGGCGGCGTGAGCCTTGCGCGCGGCCCGTGGGCTCGTCGCTGCGCTCGTCGCGCTCATTCACGGGATCACGCCGCCCGCCGCCGGCGGTGGGGTGGGACCCACGGGTGCGGCGGTGTTCGCTGGCCGGGGAGCATCTGGACTTCGGCACCGGCGCGCGGGCGCACCGCGGGTGCGAGCCGCGGCGGTGCGGGTGCGAGCGCGCCGTGGTAGGCCGCGAGGGCGCGTGCCGCGTAGTCGCGCCATGTGAATCCGCGGGCGACGGCGCCCGCGGCTCTTGCGCCGAACTCTCGGGCGCGATCCGGGGCGCGCCCCAGGCGCTCGATCTGCGCGACCAGGGTTTGGGTGTCGCCAGCCTGGTGCAAGAGCGCTCCGTGGCGTTCGTCGAACAATCCCGCGACACCCGTGTGGTCCGACACGAGCACCGGCAGTCCGCAGGCCATTGCCTGCAGGATGACCATGGCGAGGCCTTCCTCGAAAGACGGCAACGCGAACGCCGTGGCGCTTTGGTAGAGCGCGGGGAGCTGCGCCTGCGGAACGGGGCCGAGGAACCGCACGCGGTCGCTCGCGGCGGCACGGGCCCGTGCGGAGAACTCCGGCTCGATCGGGCCGACAAAAACCAACTCACCGCGCACGCCGCTTTGGAGGAACGCGTCGATCAGGACGTGGGAGCCCTTGCGCGCGCCAACGCGGCCGACGCACAGCAAGCGCGGATTCAAAGGAGGGCTCGTGGCCGGGGTGAACGCCGCCAGATCGACACCGAAGGGATTGACGATCAGGCGTTCGGGCGCAAATCCGCGCGCAACGAACGACGCCGCGACGAAGTCGGACGGCACGGCGATGCGATCGGCCAGTTGGTACTCAAGGATTTCGCGGCGGACGACGGCCGGCGACGGACGCCGCAGCGGGATTCCGGTGTGTTCGGCGAGCGCCCCCAGGATCTCGTCCTGGGTTTCGATGTGGGCGCTGCCGCGCTCGAGCACCGTCAGGGCCCCGCGATCCTTAGCGACCCTCAGACCCTCCAAGCTCGAGCCGGACCAGCCGACGAAAACGTCGGGATAAAGCGGGATTCGGCGCGCGGCAGCCCGTCCGAAGGCCGCGGCAACGGGGGCCTCGAGGGCGCGGTCCGCGGCCATCGGCAAGTGGCGGGCGCCCCGGGCGAGCAGCTCGTAGGCCGGCAAACCTATCACCAGGCCGCGGGGCACGCCAAAACGCTCGGCGAGCAGCGCAGGGGCGCTCGTGATGAGGCGTTGGAGCGCACCTTCGCGCGCAAGCTCGCGAGCGAGGTCGAAGGCCCAAAAACGGCCGCGGACGCTGATCGCGACCTTCACGCGGCCTCCGTGGCCCAGGCGGGCGCGGGGTCGCGGTCGGGTAGGGTCGACGCGAGGCAACGGGCAAGGACGCTGTCGTGGTCGTAACCCGCGCTCAGGCAGCGTTCCCGCCCCGCGAGCGCCAGCGCGCGGCGTTGTTCGGGCGAACCCAAAAGTTCGTGCACCGTCGTGATCAACTCGTCGTTATCGCCGAAGAAGCGCGCTTCGCGGCCCTCATCGAAAAGCTCGCGGTGCTCGCGGCTGCGCTCGGCGACGAGCGGCAGGCCGCAAGCAGGGATTTCGAGCGATCGGCTCGTGTGCTCGTCCCGATTGGCCCGGCGCAAAAAACCGATCTGGAGCGTGGAGGAAGCCATCGCCGCCAGGTACTCGCGCCCTGCGATCTGGCGCGGTTCGACGACGAGCAGCGCGTGGCGCGGTGCATGGCGCGTCCAGCCGTTGCCGAACACACGCACAAACACACCGGCCTGCGCGATCTTCAGCAGGGCCTGCGCGCGCGGCGCTTCATAGCTCCCGATGAATCCAACGTCGGCGAACAATTGGTCGCGCTCGCGCCCTGTGGGCTCGATCGGCCGGTGTTCGAGCAGGTCGAAACTCTGGAAGTGGAACCGCACGTCGCGCGCACCCAGTGCCACCAGCTCATGGTCTTCGACGTTGCGGCGTTTGGTGGTCCACACGAGGTCGTATTGGCTGAAACAATCCGCCATCCACGCCCACTGGTTGTGCGCGAGCGCGTGGTCATCCTCGCTGTGGAACACGAAATGTGTGCCCGCGCTTTGCACCTTGGCCCGCGCAAGCGTTGCAGGGCGCAACGGCGGCGCTTTGTCGACCCACACCATGTCGTAGCGTGTGCGGCGCACGGCCTGCTCGAGCGCTGCATTCACACTATAAGGATCCCGCGGTCGACCGAGCCGATGCCGCAGCCGGTCTTCCAAAGCAAGACGCGGCAATTGTGCATACGAGTCAAGCGTCGCGCAGTAGGGCAGTGCATCCACCTGGTGCCCCAGGCGCTCGAACGCACGACAGCGCTGGTGCGAACGCGATCCGGGTGTCAGATTGCCGATGTAGAGCAGCTTCAAGCGACCTCTTCCCCAACGGGGCGGCGGGAGCGGCGGCTGGGCAACGCGGCCTTTTGGTCGTCGGGTGCGTAATAGTGGGACCCGTACGCGGCGCCGTAATAACCCCCTTCGTCGGAGGCGGTGGCGCGCGCGGCGTTCAGGATCGTGCCGACGAGCTTGGCCCCCGATTGGCGCAAACGCCGCACGGCCGATTCGACCGCCTGGCGCGGCAAACCGTCCTCGCGGTAGAGCAGTAGCAGCGCATCGAGCCGGTGCGCGAACGTCTCGACGTCGGCGACGACGAGCGCCGGGGGAAGGTCGAACACCACCATGTCGTATTCGGCCTGCAATTCGTCGAGCAGGGCGAGCGAGCGACCGCCCGAGAGCAGCTCTCCCGCAGCTCCGCGGTGGCGTCCGGCGACGAGCACCTCGAGGCCCGCTTGGAGCGTCGATTGCACGAGGGGACGCCAGGGGACACCGGTGGTCAGGACCTCCGCAAGGCCCGGACCTTCGGCGAGTTCCAGGTAGCGGTGGACGGATGGCCGCCGCAGGTCGCCGTCGACGAGCAGCACGCGACGGCCCGCGGAGGCAAGCGCCCAGGCGAGGTCGACGTTGGTCGTCGATTTGCCCTCGGAGGGGGCGCAGGAGGTGACCGCGAGCGTGCGCAGTTGGGCGAGGTCACCGACCGCAAAACGCAGGTTCGCGCGCAGGGAGCGGTAAGCCTCGGCGAGGGGTCCATCCGGGGCGTCGCGCATGGGCAGGAACGCGCGGCCGCCACGTGCTTTGCGCTCGAAGAACGGGATCGTGCCGAGCACCGGCAAGCCGGTGGCGGATTCGAGTTCGCGCGCGCCGCGCAGGCTGCGGCGCAGGCGCTCGAGGCCGAGGGCCAGGCCGAGGGCCGCCGCGAGACCGGCAAAGAGGCTCGCCACAATCCCCACGCCGACGCGCGGGGCATAACGGCGGTCCGGGAGGACGGCGGGGTCGATGTAATGGGCGGAAGCGATCGACGAAGCGCGCGAGATCTCGGCTTCCTGGAGAGAGCGCAGCAGGAAGGTCGTCAGCTCCGTGTGGGTGGCGAGCCGGCGCAGCGGGTCGGCAAGCGCGCGCTCCTTTTCGGGCAAACCGCCCAGGCGCTGGTCGATTTCGGCGCCGATGCGCGCGAGTTCGGCGCGCTCCAGGCGAACGGCGTCGAGCCGGCTCGCAAGGTGCGCCGTCGTGCGGCGGCGCACGTCGCTCAGTGCGGCGCGGGTGCGCTCCCGCGAGGTGCTGTCGGCGCCCGCGACGTCGCGTTCGGCGCGGGCAACGAGTTCCTGGCGGCTTTCGAGCAACCCTTCGAGCCCCGCGAGCCGTGCGGCCAGGTTGTCGGCGATGCGCCGTGCGAGTTCGTCGCGGCCTTGGCGGGCGCGGACGAGTTCGGGGTGCACCTTTGTGAACGCCGCGCCCAGTCGCTCGATGTCGCCGTCGAGACGCGCGAGTTCGGCAACGAGACCGAGAGTCAAGGGATCGGCGAGGACCCCCGCGTCGGGACTTTGGGTGAGGAGCGCAAGCCCGCTCGAGTCGCCCGAGCGCACCCGCACGAGCAGTTCGCCGAGAGCCGCGATCTGAAGCTCGAGTTCCCGCGCCCGCGCGGCCAGGTCCTCTGCGTGTGCGATCAAAAGCGGGCGCCGGTCGGTGGCCTCGGGGCGGTCGACACCGGCGAGTTCGAGCTCGAGGACGGCGAGCTGTTCGACGAGGCCTGTGGATAGCGGATCAGCGAGTTCGGGCCCAAGCCGCGAGAGCGCGCCCGTTTCGCCTGCCTCGAGCAGCGCCAAGGCGTCGCCGATCGAGCGTTCGACGAGTCCGAGCTGCAGGGCGCGCACCGCGAACTCGCTGGAGGTGGTGACGAGGGCTTTTGATGAGCTCGCCCGGTCGATCAGGTCGGGATGGGAGCGCTGCAGTTCGACGACGTCGCGCTCCGCTTGCTCGAGTGCAACTTCCTGCGCAGCGAGTTGTCCCTGGATGAAGTCGACGGTTTCGCTCGCGCGCCGACGCCCGCGCGCGACGTTTTGGTCGAAATAGGCCAAGCATAGCGCGTTGGCGATTGCTGCGGCGCGCAGGGGGGTGGAGTCCGACACGGACAGCTCGAGCACCCCCGAGTTGCGCTGGGTTTCGACCACACGAGTCGCCTGTTGCACGCGCGCGATCGCTGTGCCCATGTCGAGCCGCCAAACGCGGAACACACCGTCCATGGCAGTGTCGTCGCGCAGGACCCGCAGGCGCCAACCGTGTGCCTCGAGGATCGCGTCGTTTTCGAAGGGTAGTTCGCGGCTGGATACGCTGCGGCCAAACAGCCCAAGGGCATCGATACGCACACGATCCAGGCCCACAAAGCGCAGGCGCAGCGCGCTGGGTGCATCCGGCGCTACATCGATGAGCCGCACCGCGACACGCCCTTGTGCGGCAGCGGCGAGTCCGACGCGCGCAAACAGTTCGCCAAACGGAGTGCGGCGCTCGTCGTCCACGAGGACATCCAACGCGAGCGCGTGGTTCGTCGGATCGGTGAAGTCGACGGTGCCGTTCCCGTGGGGGCCGCGCACGACACCTTGGGCGAGCGATCGGGAGCGCAACACGGCGATTTCAGCGGCCGCTGCCGGCGGAGCGGTCAACGCGGCGAGTTCCGATAGAACACCCCCCGACGAACGCTCCGTGTCGAGCAGCAGCGTGGCGCGGGCGCGGTACACGGGCTCCTGCGATGCCAGCCACAGCACGCCAGCGCCAGCGCACAGGATCGCGCACGCCGCGGCGAGGTGCATCCGGCGGCGCAGTGCGCGCGCGACTTCGACGAACAGTCCGGCGGCGGGCGCCAGTGGATCGCGTTGGTTGGTTTCCATCAGCGGGACAACGCGTCGGCGATGATGACGAGGTTTGTGATCGAGCTGAAGATCGGCGCCGCAGCCTGCAGCATGGGCACAACCTGCTCTTTGAACGCGCCGCCCTTGCTCAGGCGCACAAACAAAAGGTCTTCGGGCTGCACGACGACGAGTCCCGCGGCCGTGGGTGTGGCGGCGTCGAAGAACGCGACCTGAAGTTCACCGTCGACGACGCGCATCAACGCGACGTTGGCGCGATCGCCGCTCGACGTCACACCACCCGCGAGGGACAGGGCTTGCAGCGCCGTCAACGGCCGATCCATGACGATCGCGCCGGGCACACCCACTTCGCCGAGGACGTAAGCGCGTCGGGCGGCGTACTGCGCGACGGACAGGCCGACCGCGGGGTCCACGAGGTACGTTCCCAGCGCCGATTCGATCGCGTGGCGCGCGTCGCCGACGGTCAGGCCGGCGAGGGGCACTGACCCGGCAAGGGGCAGGTGCACGGAGCCCAGGGGGTCGATGCGCACAGGGACCGCGGCGTCGTGAAACTCCCCGTGGCCGTACACGGTCAAGCTCAGGGTGTCGCCCGGGCCCAGGGTGTAAGGTGCGAGGCTCGCCTCCTGCGTGAAATCGATCGGCGCGGCGGTGCCTTCGACGAGGGGCGGCGCGCTGACACAACCTGCGCACAGGATGAGGGCGGCGACGGCAAGGGCGCGTCGCGTGGATCGGACGTAGAACATGGCTCGGCTCCTTCTCCGCGCTGCCCCTGGGGTGGGTCGCGCGAGGCAGCTATCGGCCGCGGCGCGCCGTCAACCCATGGCGCGGGAACGGCGCCGGGGGGCCTCTTTCCCGTTCCGGAGCGGGCGCGGCGCAGGGGCGACCGGCGACCCGGACAAGGGCGCTCCAGGTGGACTCGACGTCCAGGTCGAGGAGGCAGCGGCGGCCCACGGGACACGTGTCGAGAAAGCACGGCGCACAGGGAACACTCGCGCGCAGGGCGATCCCCGCGAACCGCGTAGGACCGCTGGGATCCCACGCGCCGCGCCGGTCCCGGGCGGCCTGCAGGACGACGGTGGGGGTGCCAAGGAGCGCGGCCACGTGCGCGGGCCCGGTGTCGTTCGAAAGGCAGGCCCGGGCGTGCTCGAGGAGCGCCGCGGTGCCACGCACGCCGAGGTGGCCGGCCAGAGCGAGCGCTGAGCGCCCGTCGGCGTGTCGGTCGCCACTGCCCGCGTGGATCCCGTCGGCGATGGCGCCCGCGAGTGGCGCTTCCGCCTGGGAGCCGATGACCGCAACCGCGCCCCCCGCGTCGCGCCAGCGCGCGCCGATCTGCACGAAGCGCTCCGCGGGCCAGCGTTTGAGCTCCAGCTTTGCGCCGGGAACCAGCACGAGGAGCGGCTTCGACGGGTCCAAGCCCATGACACGCGCCGTCTGGAGGGCGTTGGAGCGCTCCAACGCGGAAAGGGCAAGGACCTGCGCGCCGTCCGCGGGGCCTGGCGGCGCGGGAAAGCTGAGGTCAGCGAGGACAGCGCGCACGTGGTGCTCAAGGCGCTGCGCCTGGGGCATGTCGCGCGCGGGACCGGACTCGTTGTACCGATCGTGGGCTGCGCGCGGGCCGTCCACGCGCATCCACCGTGCGTTGGCGACGCGGAACCCGCGCGCGGCCCCGACACCCGCCGCGAACAGCGCCAGCGCGTGCTGGGCCGCGCGTCGCGGGGAAGTCAGCGCGGCCGGCAGCACCACAACGAGGTCGAGGCGCAGGGCGCGCAGGCGCGCGAGGAGCCGCGCTTTGCCGCGCAGGCCGACGAGGTCATCCCTGTGCCATTGCACCACGGCGAACGGGCCGTCCGGGCCCAAGAGGTCGGCGGCACCGGGCGCTCCCCGCGGGCCCGGCGAGCTCAAAAGAATCAACTCCGCGCCCGGGAACGTCCGGCGCACAACATCGAGCGCCGGCAGCGCGACGGCGACGTCGCCCAACATGCCCTCGCGCAAAACGCCGATGCGACGGGGGTCCGCGGGGGCAAACGGCCAAAGTGTGCGCTCGAGCGCCGACAGGCCGCGGTTCGCGCGCAGGAGGGCGCGCTCCGCGCGTGCCGCATTCCGTTCGTCGGCGGCCTCTGCCCCGTCGTGGCTGCGCCCGAAACCCGCGTGCATGCTCACGCTGGGGCCCATCGACCGTGCGTGCCAAAAAGACGAGTCCAAAACGGCGCCTGTGCCGCGCTGGGGAGGCCCCTGTCCAGGTCAGCCTTCGCGCAGGACGCGGCCGTGGCGCGGATGGTTCACCAGCTCGGCGAAGTCGGGATCGTCGAGGAGTCGCCTGCGCCAAACCGCGGTGAGCGAGGCTTTTTCGAGCGCGCTCGCCGCGAGGGGCAGCTTGCCGTCGAGCGCATAGGCGCGCGCAAGGTCGATCCATACGTCGCGGCGCGGCATGGGGCTGTTCTGCGCCTCGGCGAGCTCCAGAGCCTTCTTCAAGTCCTTCGCGGCAGCCGGCCAGTCGCCAAGGCGCAGATACAAACCGCCTCGCGCGACCAGGGGCGCGGGTTCCCCCCGCTCACGCTCAACGGCGTCGTCGTAGCGTTTTTCCAGGGAGCGTCGCGCGGTGCGGTCACCCCATCGTGCGAGGCAAATCGATGCCGCTTCGCCGACCTCGGGATTGCCGCTGCGCTCGATCCGCCCCAACTGTGCCGCGAGTTCCTTCGAAAGCGATGGACCCATGCGCCCCATCCGCGCCAAAAGGCCAACCGCCGCCGCGCCATCCAGGTGGCGCGCCTCGACGAGGCTCACGAGGTTCGCGGTCACCTGCGCATCGAGGGCTGCTGGCACCGCGGTGTAGTAGTCGGCGAGGAACGTCCACATTTTCGCGGCGCGCGCGCCGTCGCGCACGAGCGGGGCGACCTTGGCGGCGGCGTCCGTGCGGCGACTGCGCGCCAGTTCCACCAGCGCCGCCCGTGTGAGCAGGTTGTCGCTGCTCGCGAGCGCGGCGTCGAGTGCGCGGTCGCCCGCGGGGCCGCCCAAACGCACTAGGCTGACGAGGGCGGCGCGTTTGGGTTCGCCGCTCTCGCGTTCGAACGCGGCGCTGAGCGGTTCGATGACGGCCTCGCGGTCCGACGCAAATCCAAGCAATTCGAGGGCACGCCGACGGCCCCCTTCGCTGCCAAGGGTGGCGCGATCGAGCAGCGGCGGCAGGAGCGGGTCGCTCAGCATCATTTCGAGGACGTCGCGCGCTTCGTCCGCGAGGCGCGCCGCGGGGGAGTCGGCCGCCGCGTCCACGCCGGGGTCCAGGCGCTCGATGAGCCACAGTCCGGCCGCGGCGCCAAGTTCGCGCAGGGCCGCATGCTGGACGTCGGGGGCGCGCTCCGCGGCGCGCTCCGCGACCGCCGCCTCGAGCAGCGGTTGGGCGTGGGTGCGCGCGGCTTCGACCGCGGCGGCGCGCTCGGTGCGGGCGTTCGCGAGGATGTCCTCGAGGGCGCGGCGCTCGGCGGCGCTTCCCCCGGCCAGCCCCGGCATCAGCACCGCGCCAACCATGGCGGCCGTGGCCCAAACGCGCGCGCCCCGCCGGGGTAAGGGTCGCTCCATGCCCTGATTCTACTCTGCGAGGAGGCCCAGCTTAGAGCGCGAGGAGGCCCGCCGGGAGCGCGGGCCTCCAGGCCCGCCACGGAGCGAGCCAAACACACCCCAACCCCGCCCCACGCTCAACGCCTCGCCCCCCATACGGTCATGGGGATCGCCGAACAGCTATCGACGCTCGACCATAAGCCCGCGCACCGAGCCCAGACTCAGCTCGGGGCCATTGGCCGCATCACAAACGGCGCCAGACGGCGCAGCGGCGGGCGGGCGCCCCGGGTCGGCGTACTGGCTGGGGCGTTCGCGGGAGCCGCCATCGGTCGCACCCCTGGCCCCTTGGGAACCCGGGGCGTGACGTCGCGCTCGGGCGACTTGGGTGCGCGCCCGCGCGACACTTCGTCGTCAAGACCGTAAATCCGGCGCAGCTCGTGGCGGTTGCGGAACACCCAAGAGTGCATGGGCGGGCTATCGGCGCCACCGCGTGCGCCAATGAAGTCCGAGCGCGATCCCCAGCTCGGGCTATTCATCAGGTTTTCGAGCAGACGAGCCCCAGTCGTCGCCTGGTGGTGCTTTGCGGCCGCGGGATCCACAGTCGACCTTGAACAGGTCAACGAGGGACGCCCGTGGTCGCAAAGTGCCGCCCGACGGCGAAAGGCGGCCGAAGGCCGCCGGTTGGGCCGTCCGATCGCAAAGCTGGTGAATAACTCGGGCTAGCGCCGGGCACACCCGAGGCGTTCTAGTATTCGCGCCTGTGACCATGACTGCTGCTCAACAATTGCCCGGCGCCGCCGAGCGCCGCCATCCGCACCGCGCGCCGCCGACTGATCCCAAACGCACGGTGGACGTGGTTGTGGTCGGTGGCGGCCATGCCGGCGTGGAGGCGGCGCTCGCCGCCGCGCGAATGGGATCGTGTGTCGTCTTGGTCACGATGCGGGCGGACCGCATCGGCGAAATGAGCTGCAACCCCGCCATCGGCGGTGTCGCCAAGGGCCAGCTCGCACGCGAAGTCGACGCGCTGGGTGGAGCGATGGGACTCGCGATCGACCGCACGGGCATCCAGTTCCGCATGCTCAACACGGCCAAGGGTTTTGCGGTCCAAGGCCCGCGCGCCCAGGCGGACCGGCATCGCTATCGCGACGAAGTGACACGCATGGTGCTGGACGCACCGGGTCTGACCGTGCGGGAGTCGGCGGTCGAGCGGCTGCTTGTCGAGCACAACGCGGATCGCGTGCGTGTCGTGGGTGTCGCGCTGGCGGGGGGCGACGAGCTGCGCGCGTCCGCCGTCGTCATCACGACGGGCACGTTCCTGCGCGCGATCATGCACACGGGCGAGAGCCAAACGGCGGGTGGGCGCGTGGGGGAGGACTCGACGGGTGGCATCTCCGCGGACCTCGTTCGCCTCGGGCTCGAGCTCGGTCGCCTCAAGACCGGCACACCCCCGCGCCTTTCGCGGGAGGGGATCGACTGGGACCGACTCGAGGCGCAGCCCGGCGATCCGGCGCCGCTGCCATTCAGCTTTCGGACGCCGCTTTTGGGCTTTCCCGGGCTCCCGCAGGTGCCGTGTTTCATCACATACACGGACTCTGCGAGCCACGACCTCGTGCGGGCGAATATCCACCGCGCGCCGATGTACGCAGGCCGCATCCAGGGTGTGGGGCCGCGTTATTGCCCGAGTGTGGAGGATAAGGTGATGCGCTTCCCCGAACGGGATCGCCACCAGTTGTTCCTCGAGCCCGAAGGCCTCGACACGGATGTCATCTACGTCAACGGGTTGTCCACGTCGCTGCCGACGGACGTGCAGGACGCGTTGCTCGCGAAGGTCCCCGGCCTCGAGCGCGCGCGCATCCTGCGCCACGGTTACGCCGTGGAGTACGACTTTTGCCAACCGGCGCAGCTCGACCCCACGCTGCACGTTTTGCGCGCCCCGGGCCTCTTCCTCGCCGGACAAATCAACGGCACGTCGGGTTACGAAGAAGCGGCGGCCCAAGGACTGCTGGCCGGAGCCAACGCCGCCCTATGGGCGCGCGGCGACGGACCGTTCGTACTCGGACGCGATGAGGCGTATGCGGGTGTCTTGGTAGACGACTTGACGTCGCTCGCACCGACGGAGCCCTACCGCATGTTCACGAGCCGCGCCGAGTACCGTCTTTTGCTGCGCCAGGACGACGTTGACCGCCGGCTGGTGCGGCGCGCGGCGGCGATCGGGCTGACGGACGCAGCGGCGGTGCGCCGCGTCGAGGGGCGCGAAGCGCAGTTGGGGGCTGCCGCCGCGCTGCTCGCCAAACTACGGCCGGATTTCGCGGGTGGACGCACGCTGCTCGAGTGGTTGCGCCGCCCGGAATCCACGGTTGTCGCCGCGCTGGCCCTGTGCCCGCAGCTCGCCGCGCTCGATTTGCCCCGGGACCTCGTGGTGACACTGGAGGCCGACGTCAAGTACGCCGGGTACGTGCAGCGTGCGCGGCTCGACGTCGAGCGCCAGCGGCGCCAGGAATCCACCGAGATTCCGACCGAGTTTGATTACACGGGGGTTGGCGGGCTAGGCAACGAGGCCCGTGAGAAGCTCGGCAAACTGCGCCCGCGGACCCTGGGTGCTGCCGGGCGGATCGCGGGGGTGAATCCGCCGGACGTGGCGCTCCTTGCGATCCATGTGGAGCGCGCGCGGCGCCGCGGGTGATTTGCCGTGAGCGCGCGCTTGTCATTCATCCCAAAGCGGGACACATTTGCCCGCAGTGACCCGTCCGCGCGACGTGCCGTCCGCGCCCGCCCGCGCCCGTCCGCCGTCCGTGCCGTCCGCCGTCCGTGTTTCCTCTCTACGCCGCTCTGCTGATCCTGTGCGTGGGGGCGGCGCGCTCGGGTTTTGCGCTCGGCGGCGTCCCTGACGTCATTCCCCTGGACGGCTCGCGTGCCGCGGCGCAGGAGGTCGACGCACCGCACGTCGAGCACCTGCGAGCTGAACTGCGCACGCTGTTTGCGGCGGAGTATGCGACGCCCGTGCGCTCGGTACGTGTGCAGCGCGCCCAGCGGCTGCTTGAGCGTGCGATCGAAACGGGCGCGGCCCGCGACCTGCGCAAGGCGTTTGCGCTCGAGGCGCTCGACCTTTCGATCGCAGGCCGAAGCTGGGGCATAGCAGCGCGCGCCCTGGACGTGCTCGAGCGCGATTTTGGACACGTGGATCTCGATGTGCGCATCCGAGCGCGCGCGGAACTCGACATCCTTGACGAACGGGACCGTTTGCTGGCGCTGGCGGACCGCTGGTTCCACTGGTCGCAGGTCGCACAGGACGCGGACCATGCGCGTTTTGCTCTCCAACGTAGCCGGCTGTGGTACGACCTTGTGTTTGCGACCCGCGGGGACGACCACGTCCGTGGCACGCGCGCGCACCGTGCGGCGTACCGTGCGGCGTACCGCGACCCCGCGCTCGACGCCGCACGCGATCCGTGGATCGCCGCACGCAGCGGCCGGCGTTTTGTGGTGCGCGAAGCGGCACCACCCGAGGTTTTGCGTGCGATCGACGGCGCGGCACTGCAACTCGCCGCGCAGCAGCAGCAGCACGATGGGAGTTGGCTCCCGCCCAGGGCCGGCGGGAGCGTGGTGCACAGCACCTCACTTGCGCCGCGCGCTCTGCTTGCGAGCGGGGACTTTGGCCGCGTGCGTGCGGTGGACGCGGCGCACGGGCGCTCGGTCCGTTCCTCGAGGCGGACCTCGCACAGCTTTTTGAGCGCAGCGTGACGCAGGGCCACTGGTCGTTCGACCTGGGCGCCGAGGCGGGCGCCGCCATCGCGGCCGACACGCTGCGCGCCGTGCATCTTGTGCGCCGCGCGGGCCTTGCGGTGGGCGCGGGATTCCTCGTGCGCGCGCACTCCGCGGCCGCCGCCGGCGCCGCGGACCCCGCGTCGAACCCCAGCGTGGCGTGGGAGCTCGCCGAGCTTGTGCAGCGCGACCTCGAGGCGTCGGGTGAAAACTTCGATGCCGAGCGCGCGTACGGTTTCGCCGCGGCGACGCACGCCCACCGCGAGCTCCACGCCGAGCCCTGGCGCAGGGCTTATACGCGCGCAGCTCGGGCGGCGCGGGATGCTTCCGCGAGCGGAGCGGACGCCGAAGCCGTGGCGTACGGACTGCTGCTCCTCGCCCTGCCCTTCAACTTGGGGGCGTGACCCGCGATCCTGGCATCAAGTTCCGCGCCGCAGCACGACCGTCTTGATCGTGTTGATGACGATCGAGAGGTCGAAGGGCACCGAGCGGTATTTGATGTAGAACAGGTCGTATTGGAGCTTTTGCAGCGCGTCCTCGACCGTGTTGCCGTAGGGGTAGTTGATCTGCGCCCAGCCCGTGAGGCCCGGCTTGACGATGTGGCGCTGGTTGTAGTAGGGGATCTGGCGCGCGAGGTCGTCAATGAAGTGCGGGCGCTCCGGACGGGGGCCGACCATCGACATCGACCCGCCGATGACATTGAACAGCTGGGGCAGTTCGTCGAGGCGCGTCTTGCGAATGAAGCGCCCGACGGGGGTGATGCGCGGGTCGTTCGCCTGGGCCCAAACGGGACCCGTGGCTTTTTCCGCGTCCGCCCGCATCGAGCGGAACTTCATCAGCGTGAACGGCTGACCGTAGCGGCCCGTGCGCTCCTGGCGGAACAGGATCATGCCCGGAGAATCGAGCCGCACGGCGATGGCCGTCAGTGCCATGGCCGGCAACGCCAAGATCAGGATTGTGGTCGCGAGCACAAGGTCCAACGTGCGTTTGGCGGCTTCGCTGAAGGGGTGTTTAACGAACCCCGCGTTGAAGATCAGGTACGAGGGCCGCATCGCTTCGACCGCGATCTTGCCGGTCATGCGCTCGTACAGCGCTTCACCTTCCTCCACGATCAGTCCGGCGAGTCGGCAGTCGAGCAGCTCCTGGGTCGGCATCGTGCCGCGCCGGTCTTCGAGCGCGACCACGATGTCATCGGCCCGCAGACGCTGGGCGAGTTCCAGGAGCGATTCACCCGCGCGGTGTTCGACACGCGGGGACAGGCCGTCGACGGGATGGACTTCGTCGCCCTGCGCTTCGCGCCGCCGCTCGGTGTCGTCGCGCCCGCCGGGCGCGGCGAAGCGCACGGAGCCCCCCAGGGGGTCGTCGGGTGACTCCGCGCCGGTGCGCCGGTGTGGAAGGGGATCGGCGAGCACTCCCACGACTTCGTAACCGGAGAACGCGCGCCCGCGCATTTCGCCGATGAGCGTGCGCGCGACGCGCCCTTGGCCGAGGATCAGCACACGTTCGTCGAAGCGGAACATCCGCAGCAGGCGGTGGAACGCGTGGCGCCACAGGTAGAGCACCGCGAAGCCGACGAGCAGGCTGAACACGAGCGCCTGGGCCGCTTGAGAAAGTGTCAGGCCAGGGAAATCGAACACTTGATCGAGTTGCCACAGGTGCGCCAGAACCAGCAGCACCAGCGACATGGCAATGGCGATACCGCTTGAGCCCAAAAACCGCGAGAAACGCTCGTAACGCGAGCCTGAGACGCGGAAGTCGTAGAGCTCGTTGAACGCGAAGGCGAGCTGCGCCACCAGCGCGATCAGGAATGCCGAAACGACGCAGCGGAAACCGGCCTGGGGGCGGGTCAGGCCCTGGAGCGCGATTTCGCGGGTCACGCTGGCCGCGTCGTCGCTCCAGATGTGCGCGGTCATCCCCGCGCCGACCGCCGCCGTGAGCAGCGCGGTTTCGGACACGACGAGCAGGGCCTTGCGCAGGGGCAAGTAGTGGC
>ENA-ORBV01000860-ORBV01000860.1-microbial-mat-metagenome-genome-assembly--contig:-NODE-860-length-69232-cov-8.049223_pt1 | contig 69232 bp, 65 predicted proteins | sample MGYA00237777_ERZ505514 | MGnify/ENA primary metagenome ERZ505514 (study PRJEB26160, sample SAMN06269048) | microbial mat metagenome | isolation source: Oligotrophic lake microbial mat | place...
ACGATGAGGACCGCAGCCGAATCCGAACCGGGTTCGGCCCGGAAAACATCACGCGGCTGCGCCGCTTTGCCGTGGGCGTCCTTAAGTCATTGCAGAAACCCGGACAATCCATCGCCGCAATGATGCGCAAACTCACGTTCCGGAACCGTCTCGTCTTCGACTACTTGCGAATGACTCAAAATTCCAGCGCCCGGGGTTTCGCCAATTGAGAACAAATTTGCCGTGGGTTGCCGTTTACGGTTACGTGACCGAGTTCGCCGATGTTGATCACGCCAATTTCGCGGCGTTCGGTGAAGAAGCTATGGTTGAGTTCCGGGCACGGCGGCAGGGCGGCGCCGAGGATGAGCCGGTCCATATCGGTGAGGACGATATTGACATAGCCGGGAGAAAAAAGTGATTTGACCAGAAACGCGTCACGGAGCGCGGCGGTGTCCATCCCGGCGGATTCCAGCGGGCCTGGGAGAATCGTTGATTTCACATTGTGAAATGCGTGATTCACGTTGGTGGAATGAATTTATCGTAAGGGCATGGCGGCGTCAGGATAATTTTGCAATTTAAATTCGACCGTTTTACGATGTGAAATTATGCCAGAGACGCGAGGTCCGGCGGGCGTGCGGGTTCTGCACAAAACGATTGATGTGCTGGATGCGCTGCGGAGCGTGCCGGACGGATTGAGCCTGGCGGAATTGACGACGCGCGTGGGATACCGAAGCCGACGGTTTACCGGATATTGGCGACGCTGGAAGCGCGGGGTTATCTGGAACGGGTGGTCAAGGCGCGATACCGGATCTCAAGAAAACGATTCGAAGCGCCCCGGGACAAGACGGCGGAACAACGACTGTTGGCGGCGGCGCGGCCGGTGATGGAAGAGTTGGCCAAATGGTGCAAGGAGACGCTGAATTTGGGGATTCTGGACGGCGGGGAGGTTCTGGTAATCGATACAGTGGAAAGCCCGCAGGCGGCGAGGATGACCTCGAAAATCGGCAACCGCCGCTATCCGCATTCGACGGGGCGGGGTAAGGTGTTGCTGGCGGATTTGCCGGAGCGTGAGATGCTGCGCCTGGTGCGGGGCAAGGGGATGCCGAAGTTCACAGCGACGACGATCGTGAAGGAGAGAGATCTGATCGTGGAATTGGAGCGGGTGAGGACAACGGGCTATGCGCTGGATAATTCCGAGAACGAGCGCGATGGGCGATGCATTGCGGCGCCGATCCTGGATGGGGAGCGGAAGGTGGTGGCGGCGTTGAGCATATCCGGCCCATTGCCGCGGATGACGGAGGCGCGGGCGAAGTCGTTTTTGAAGGCACTGACAGGGGCTTGCCGGGAGGTTGCGGCGGGTAGTGTGTAGCTCGACTCCAGAACCGGCGCGCCCAGGCCTCGACAAAAAAACAGCGCCGAAAAAAGTGAGATCAGACGTTACATTGGCATCTCCCTTTGAACGCCGGCTGGAATCCTAGAAGCATGTCCGGGTAATCGAGGTGTAGAAATTGGCTTGCCGTATACCCGTCCGAAACGGGATATTTCCACCGGACACGCTTCTAGAATGCCTGTCGAGACGATCTAGAATACAGGCGCTTTGCCGGTCGATAAAAGTTTCGATCCCCGTCGAAACAGTTGCAAAGCGAGTTACAAGGCCATTTGTAACGGTTACATCTTAGCGATTCGGCTCGATTTCGCCCGACCAGACGTCGCTGCGGGTCTCCGCCAGACTGAGGACAAGCTGGTCCCTGGTGACCGTCAATCCGACATAAAGCGGAGAAAGACCGCTGTACGTCAAGGGATTTAGACCCGGATTATGAAAATGGTAAATGGAAATCGGATCGCCGACGCGGCGTTTGGAAATGGAGTCGACTCGCTGCGCCCATACGCAAATGGCCCCATCCCGCTGGGAAAGAAAGTAAAGAAAATTGCCGTCGGGCGACCACCACGGATCCCAACTCGACTGGTCCGTGGAGGTAATGGGGATCCACACATTTGGCTCAATTTTCGCGGCGGCGCGAAAGGGCGCGACATGTATTTGCCTGCCGTCCAGTCCGCGATCAGCTTGGAAGGCGATCCAATTTCCGTCCGGAGACACGCGGCCGGATGTGACGGCATGGTGGGGATGTTCGAGAAACTCCCAACGCTCCCCGGTGTCCAGCCGAACGGCTGACAGCCGGACGATAGTATTTGGCGCTTCGTAGATTACCAGTTTGCCGTCGGGAGTGGCATGGGTGGGCGGTCCGCAGTCGGGACAGATTTTCTTGACAGATCCGGCCGCGACATCGACGGCGTAGATTGGTTGCTTTTGAGCGCCGGTTCCCTCCATCAGGCGAAGAAACACCATTTTGCCGTCGTGCGAGAACTTGAGTCGATTGCTCGTTCCAGCGAACTTGCCCAACTCGGCGACCTTACCGGTATGCAAGTCTATTTTGCAAAGAATGAACCGCCTCCGGCCTTCCGGGGACGAGAAAACCAGTGTTTGGCCGTCCGGCGAAACGGCCGGGCTGACGGCCTCGCGCGAACCAGTAAGACGCCGAAGGGCGCCGGTGACGTGCCCCTCATTGGGCGCGAGGCCCAGGCCCCAGATGCCGGTTGAGGCGCGGGCGGTGGCAAACGCAATCTTTGCGCCGGAGCGGAAGGGATGGATTGGCTGGTCGACGGCGGCGGGGCTGATAGGGGAATCGGAGATTGTCCGCCAGGACGTGTCGAAGGCGATCCGGTGGAATTCATGCCTGCCTGCGGACTGAATTGCAAAAAGCAACTCGCGGTCGCCGATCCACCGGAAGGAGGTTGCAGGGAGAATGTCGGTATGCGGATTAGCGGGGATTTTGGCAAGTCTCTCAAATGTCCCCGTCTTAATCGCGGGTTTGCCGTCCAAGCCGGCGATCCAGAAATCGTGCTCCTCAGCCGGACCGCCTTGACTGCGGCGGGTGCCACAAAAAAAGATGCCTTGGCCGTCGAGCGTGAAAATTGGATTGTGAGCATCGTCGAATTCTCTAGCGACGTGCCGCGGTTCCTCCGGGCCATTCAGGCGGGCCGCATAGGTCATTCCGAATCCAGTGCGTGGATTGCGGGCCCAATAGGTCAGGTACGTGGCATCGGGATTGAATCGGGGAGAGTATCCGAAACGGCCGACTAATCGCGGAGCACCGCCGGCGCTGGGAATCAAAAAGATTCCCCCGCCATTGCAATCGGAGCGGTAGGCGATCCAGGCTCCGTCGCCGCTGACGTCGGGATCGGTCTCGTTGCGAGTCCCGTTGGTCAATTGAATTGCGTCGCCGTCGACCGGTTTTTTCCAAAGATGGAGGGCGCCGCCGAGTTTGTCGGAAGAAAAGACCATCCATGCGCCATCGGGAGAAATTGCAGGGTACGCGCTGAGGCCCTCGCCTGAAGTGATGCGGGTCAGTCGCACGAGGCGGCGAACCGGGTCTCTCAGCGACGCTGTGGCCGACCAGGCGATCCAGACGATCGCGACAGCGGCGAGGACAATCCACAAGGGGCTTGCGGCGCGAAGGAGATCGGCAACCCCCGTTTTCGGCGGAGCCGTTACTTGCGGCTGGGAGTGGAATTCGTAAGTGGGCAGATAAGAGCCGACGGGGATATCGATCCGAAGGCGATCGGCGGTGCCGGGCCCGTCATAGTAAGACTTCAGCCGTGACCGCAATCGATTGACCTCGACGCGGACCAGCGAATCGATGCGCGGGTCGAACGATTCCTCGCGACCAAAGACCTCCACGGCGATCGCGTATTCCTTAACCCGCTCACTTCCATTCTTCTGAGATTGCGAAACGAGGAACTGCAACAAACTGCTGGACCGTTTGGACCGCGCGAACGGCGCGCTGACAAGAATCGCCGAAAGTTGGCTCGACACCTCAGCGGGTGAAGGACTCACTGAATCCAGCATGGATATATTGGCATTGTAGCGGATCGAATCCGGGAGAGGATGGAGTGATGGACCTGGAACTGGCTGGAGGCGTGGCGGTGGTGACGGGCGGAGCGAGCGGGATAGGGCTGGCATGCGCACGGGGGCTGGCGGCGGAAGGATGCCGGGTGGCAGTGTGGGATCTGGCGGAAGGCGCGGATTTTCGGGTGGATGTGAGCGATTTCGCGGCGGTGCTGGCGGCGTTGGCGGAGACGGGGGCACGGCTGGGTCCGGTGAGACATTTGGTTCATGCGGCGGCAATGGGGTCGGGGAAGTTTGGTTTTCCGTTCACGAATTTGCAACCGGCGGATTGGAAGCGCGTGATGGAGGTGAATGTGATGGGAATGGTGCATGTGGCGCAGGCCGTAGCGCCGGGAATGGCGGAGAGAAAAGCGGGGACGATGGTGTTTATCGCGTCAATTGCCGGGCAGATCGGGTCGCAGACGGATCCGCCGTACTCGGCGAGCAAGGCGGCCAATATCAATTTTGCGCAGTGTTTGGCGAAGGACATGGCGCCGCACGGGGTACGGGTGAACACGGTGAATCCGGGGATGGTGAAGACGCCGTTGAACGAGAATGTTTGGCGAGCTTGGAACGCGCTGCAACCTTTGGAGAACCAGCGGTCGTATGAGGACTGGGCGGGGGAGAAAGTTAGAGCCGTGGCTCCGTTAGGGCGGTGGCAAGAGGCGGAGGATATCGCCGATATGGTGGTGTTCCTGTCGTCGGAACGAGCGCGGCAAATTACCGGGCAGACCATCAACGTGGATGGCGGCCAAGTGATGCACTGGTGAACTATCGCTGCGCGGCGCCGGCGCGGCCCATAATGGGCCATACGTCGACAATGTCATTGCCCTTGGCGATGTAATAACGGTCGTAGCAGTTGGTGCTCATGTCGAGATTGCTGCAGTAGATTTCAACGCGGTCGCCGACCTTGATTTCACTGCCGCCATCCTTCCACTTCAGCAGCCCGTATTCGGCGCCTTGCTTGTCGACCTGCAGCCAGGTCTTACCCTTTACTTCGTCGGTGAGTTGGGCCATGGCTTTGTTGCCATAGTCGGTGGTCACCTGCCCGGCGTGATGCTTGCTATCGACGGTGGTGAGCACGGACATCGAGCTTTCAAAGTCCGTGTAGGTAGTGTCGTCGGTCTTACCGCCGACCCGGCGGTAAATGGAATCCATGAAGACGTAGCTGCCGCATTCGAGTTCGGTGAGGCCGTACTCATGGTCCATGTTGTAGGTGCCGGTGGAGCCGCCGCTGACGATCTTGACGGGCAGACCAGCCTTCTTGGAAAGGGCGACGGTTTCATTGACGCCGGAGAGATCTTCCGCGGTCTTCCGCTTGCGCGCGGCCCAGCCCTTGGTGTGCGACGCGCCTCCGGAGTACGCCATGTAGCCTTCGAAGCTAATGTTCTTAGACCCGGCGACCTTCTGCGCCAGTTCGAGCGCGGGCTGACCATTGGCGATGCCCTGCCGGGTGAGCCCGGCGAAGACGGAAACCGCGACGCGGCACTTGACTTTCGCGGCGGCCGCGGCTTCCTCGACATTGGCGACGACGGCGTAATCGTCGACGACGAACATGAACGTGGGATCCTTCTTTGTGAGCGCTACGGCGCGGAGAAGGTTGTTATAGCTGGCAGGCTGCTTAGTCCACAGGACGCCTTTGATGCCGCCATTGGACATGAGTTCGGACTCGGCGATGGTCGCGGATGTAATGCCAATAGCGCCGAGGGCGACCTGGCGTTTGGCGATGTCGACACTCTTGTGAACTTTGACGTGGGGGCGAAGGAGAATAGGCGCGGTCTTGGCGTAGTCCGCCATTGTCTTCAGGTTCTTATCGAAAAGGTCAATATCGACGACCATGCAGGGCGTGGGCAAGGTGTCTTTGGTCATGCCGCGAAAGTCTTTGCGCGCAATGCGCTGTTCGAATTCGGTATAGGGATATTTCGCGGGGTTGGCGCGGGTGACGGCTGAGGCCAACAGGGCGCTGGCGCTGGCGGTGAGGAAGTGGCGGCGTGAATTCATGGCGGGGATCTCCTGTATTTGCTTGCTGGTCCGATTACAGGTGAGCATAACGCGGATGGGGCTTGGGGAGCAAGTCTCGGTGGCGAACCAGTTACACTATGAGGCGGCGGGCGGCATTTGCGAAACTATGAATTCGACGACTGAGATCACGCCTGTTGATACCGCGGTCGAACACGCGCGGCTTACGGAGTTGCTGCTGCAATTGGATGGGTGCGAGGATCTCTCGCCGGAATAAGAGACCCTCGCGGAAGTGCTTACCTTGTTTATTGAAGATTTCGAGGAAAAGTACCATTCGCTGCCGCGCGTATCACCCAATGAATCGTTGCAGGCGCTGATGGAAGAACGCGGGCTGAAACACAAGGACATCTGGCCAGTCTATGGCAATAAGGGCGCCGCGACTGAAGCGTTGAGCGGGCGGCGGTCGATCGGCAAGGCGCAGCCGAAACGGCTGGCGGAGTTTCCTCGTGTGCCGGTTGAGCTTTTTATTTGACGGCCGTTTCCGCGGCTGGCTGGTGAGTCGATGGCTTCGCCATGATTCCGCCGCGGTGGACCGGCCTGTGCCAGTACTTCGAGCTTATTCGCGCGAATGAACGATGCGAAAATCAACCTGGCTTTTGCCATTGCTCGATCCGCGGATCCAAGTTCGAATTCCTCACCTGTGACGAGATTGGCGCCGCCAGAAAGTCTTTGTCACCGGTATCAAGCAGCACCACCGCCGGTCGAACCTTGGTGCTGGCATGCGGATTTGAACTACGTCACCGAAGCGCAGGGTCATCGATAACCGCTCATAAACGGCATTCCCGGGGGCAAGACGCTGCCTCGAAGCGCTGGTGGCTTATGGTACGCAACGCACCGTCCGAGTCTGCCGCGTCCCACATCACACCAATACGAATCCGCTCGGCAGCCCGGATCTCGCTGGCTATCTCCGGCGGAGAGCGACATGGCCGTCTGGTGCGACGGTACCTTCGAATTCAACGCTCATAATGAAGCGTCTTCCAGCCGCCTACTTTTTCGCCGCGGGCGGAGGCGCCATTTCCTTCGCCGCCGCGGCCAGGTCTTTTATCTCGCTGACCGTCTTGCCGTCCAGCACATACACCTCGGGCTCGTTGGCCCTCCGGGCGTAAAAGATATCGCCGAGTTTATTGACGATCACCTTTTCCTTGCCGGCCGTGTACTCCGCCAATGGCGCGCCAGCCGCGGACGCGGCAAACTTTGTTGCCGTTAATTCGCGGAGGCGATCCACCAGTTGCTGCACCGAGCCAGGGTCGATCGTCTTTCCGTCGCGCTTCCAGTCCGCGCCGGACTTCGTGAACAGGTATGTTGCCCCGTCCTGCTTCACTTCGACCGTGTCCGGTTGATTGAAGCCGAACTCGAATAGCTTCTTATTGCGGAAGTCGTCGAGGCCTTTGGCCAGGCCGTCGCCGAGTTCGGCGGTGGTCTTGAAAATGCCTTCAAGAGCGCTGGATTTGGCGTAGTAGTCCTTCTCCTTGCCCATTCGCACTTCGATCTGCATAGTGCCCTTATGGTCCGTGACCTTGGCGATCCCGACTGGCTTTGCGGCGGCGAATTTCGCGGGAAAAGATGCCTCCTCCCCGGTATCGTTGGTCACCTCCATTTTGGCGTCCTTCAGCTTGCGCACGAGTTCTTCGGCGGCGAAGTTGTCGGCGCGCATGGCCGCCGGTTTCAGGATAGTCCAGGCGTTCGCGTTGTTCTTTCCGAACTCAATGGCGCCCAGTTCCACTCGCGTAAGCTTGTCGCTGTCAAACGGCAGGAGCCGTTTATCGCGCAAGTCGCGCCAGGTTTTTTCGAGCGCGGATTTGGTGGAAGTCGATACCAGAAAGAGCCGCTGTTCGCCTTCGACGCGGGCGTACGCGGCCGCTCCGCTCGGCGCACTGTCGCCCAAATGCAGCGTGTGGGTCTTGCCGTCCTTGCGCCCGACGATGACGGTCATTAGCGGAGCCTTCAAACCATACGGCGCGAAGTCGTTCACCTTGTCGTCCACCAGCCGTTCGGACGAGAGTACCGCGAGCGAGGCCGCCATGCCGTTCATCGCGTCGCCATCGGCGGGCAGTTTCACGGGCGCGTCGATAGTCCAGTTGGCGCCCTTGACTAGCACCACCGGCTCGGAGCCCATGCGGCGAATCTCGATCCTGGCGATCTGATCCTGCGGAATTTCCAGCACTTTCGGCGCGTCCTCGGCCGAGGCCGGTGGTTTGGGTTCTTGTTTATTCGACCACCACAAAGCCCCGCTTAGCCCCAGCAGCAGCACGGCGCCGATGATCAATCGTTTGGGATCCATCGCGCTATCTCCGCTTCAACCAGACCATGATGCCGGCCGCCAGCACGCCGAGCGCGGGCAGGAAGCTGGTCGCGTACAACACCCAGAATTGGTTGGGCTTCACGGTCAGGCGGCGGTCCTCGGGTTCCTTGGGACGAATAGAGATTAGATCCTCATCGGACGACATCCAGTTCACCATATTAAGGAACAAATCCCGGTTGCCGTAGCGGTTCAGCATGGCCGCGCTGGCCCAATCGACCGAGCCGACGACGACGACGCGGCCCTGCTTCTTGATATCGCCGCCGCCAACCGTGGTCGCGGCCGCGAGTACGAACGGACCCTTCGCGTCCTGCGGAGGGGCGCCAGCCTGGAGCTTTATCAAGTCCAAGGTCTTGGTGCTGAAGGCTTCGGCCGAGGAAGAGAACAGCTTCTCCGCCCCGTTCTTAGCTTCCATGCTGCGCGCCAACGCGATGAGCGCGGGCAGGCCGCGCATGTCTCGGACAATCGGATGCTGGGAAAAGTCGTCGACGGCGAGCACGCCGGGCCCGGCCGCATCGAACAACAGATCGTTGTTCACCTTGATATTCCAGGAGTCCAGCAGCGCGACGAGCTTCGCGTTCTCGTCGGTCTCTTCCCTGGCGCCTTTGATTGCCGGCGTCATCAGGAACATGGCGTCGCCGCCCTTTTCCACAAAGCCTTTGATGGCGGCGATGGCGGCCTCGTTGTATTCCAGACGCGGGCCGGCCGAGAGCAGGATGGTACAAGCGGCGGGGATCTCCGCCTTCTCCTGCACCTTCACGGTTTGGGTCTTGTAGTTATTGCGTTCGAGCGCTTGTTTCACGCTTCCGAAGCTGCTGGGCTCACCGCCTTCCAGCGACCGTTCGCCGTGTCCGTCGAGCGCGCAAAGCACCTGTTCACCGGCCTGTTGCAAACGCACCATGGCGCCGGTGATTTCTTGTTCGGTGACGGCTTTCGCCTCTTCGCGGCGGGTACCGCTATCGATAACGAGCGTGCCGTAGCTGCGCGCGCCGAAGGCCTTCGCCTTGGCTGGATCCTTGTCGGGGTCCACGTATTCGACCTTGAACTTGGTCGACATATTGGAATAGCGATCAAGCAGGCCCTTGGCCGTTTCAAAACGGCTGGTACGGTCAAAATACTTGGCCTGCAGATCGCTCTTCAAGCCCTTCACTACTTTTTCCGTCTGGTCGGAGAGCGAATAGCGCTTGTTGGCGGTGGTGTCCCAGGACTTGTTATTGCGGTCCGCGAGCACATTGATAACAACGAGCGCGGCGACGAAGATCGCCACATAGAGGCCGGTGTAGGCCGTGAATTTGGTTTGCCGGGTTGCCATTATTTATGCTCTCCACCGCAAGGATTCAAGCGATCGCGCGGTGAGGAAGATGCCGAGTACGATCACTGAAAGGAAATATATAGTGTCCTTGGTGTCGATGACGCCGCGGGCGTAGGCGCTGAAGTGCGACGTCAGCGAGAGATAGGCGAGGACCTTGGCCCAGCCGTCGGCCTTGAATGTGGTGGCCCAATCGAACGTCCAGAAGAGCAGGGCCATGCCGAACGTGGTGGCGCCGGCGACGATCTGATTCTTGGTGGTGTTCGATATAAACATGCCGATGGAGAGCAGCGCGCCGCCTTGCAGGAACATGCCCAGGTACGCGGTGGCGAGCGGGCGCCAATCCGGGTTGCCGAACATAAAGACGAAACTGAGACACAGCAGCTTGACCAGCAGGATGGCGGCGTACATGCCCATGGCGCCGAGCCATTTGCCAAGAACGATCTCCATGTCGGTGACCGGCGAAGTGACGAGCAGTTCGATGGTGCCGGTACGCTTCTCTTCCGCGAAGAGACGCATGGTGATCATGGGGATGAGGAACAGGGAGAGGACAGCGGCGTTGGAGACAACGGGCGCGATGACGTAGCCGTTCAGGTCCGCGGGGCCTTGTCCCTGCTGCGACATTTCGATGAAGTTCGCGATGGCGATCAGCGAGAACCACCCGGAGATGAGGGCGTAGATGGCCAGCAGCGCGTAGGCGATGGGCGAGACGAAGTAGCTCTTCAGCTCCTTCTGGGCGATGGCGAGAATGTTGCTCATGCAGCTTCTCCTTTCTCAGTATTGTCGGCGGATGTCAGTTGCAGGAACACGTCCTCCAGCGACATGCCCGCGGCTTTCAATTCGGTCAGCGCGTAGCCGCCCTCGACCACGGCGCGGGCCAGATCGGCGCGGATGCTGCGGCCTTGCAGGCTTTCCACTTCGAACATCGCGCGATTGTTCTTCTCTTCGCGCAGGACTACTTTGCTAACTCCGGAGACCTGCTCCAGGCGCCGCTGCACGGCCTTCGAATCCAGCTCGCCGTCGATCCCTTCCACTTCCACGCCGATATTCTCCGAGCCGCGCATGCGGTTGGTGAGATTATCGACGGTATCGGTGGCGACCAGCTTGCCTTTGGAGATAATGACCACTCGTTCACACGTCGATTCCACTTCGGGCAGGATGTGTGTGGAGAGGATGATCGTGTGGTCCCCGGCGAGGCCCTTGATTAACTCGCGCGTCTCCAGGATCTGCTTGGGATCGAGACCGGACGTCGGCTCGTCCAGAATGAGAACGTCCGGATTGTGCAACAGCGCCTGCGCGAGGCCGACCCGCTGCCGGTAGCCCTTCGAGAGCTTGGCGATCAGCTTGCTACGGACATCGCCGATGTTGGTCTTGTCGGACACTTCGGTGATGCGCTTAGCCAGATCGTTGCCGCGCAAGCCTTTCAGCTTGCCGACGAAATCCAGATACTCGCCCACCTCCATATCCGGGTAAAGAGGTGGCGTTTCGGGCAAATAGCCAATTCGCTTCTTCACCTCCATCGGCTGTGCGAGAACATCAAATCCGGCCACGCTGGCCTTGCCTTCCGACGGAGGCAGGAAGCAGGTCAAAATGCGCATCGTCGTTGTTTTCCCGGCGCCATTGGGGCCGAGAAAACCGACGATTTGACCCTTCCGAACCTCGAAGGAGACGTTATCGACCGCCGTGAAGCGGGCGTAGCGCTTGGTAACACCTTCGACTTTAATCACAGTTGACCCTCGATCATAAACCCATAATCTGATAGCCGGAATCCACGAAGATCGTGTTCCCGGTGACGCCGCGCCCAAGGTCGCTGGCGAGGAAAACGGCCGTGTCGGCCACTTCGGCCGGCGTGCAGTTTCGGCGTAGCGGAGCCTTGGCGGCTATCGCTTCCAATATCTTGCTAAAGTCCTTAATACCACGAGCGGCGGCCGTCTTGATAGGACCGGCGCTGATGGCGTTAACGCGGATGTTGCTAGCTCCCAATTCGCCCGCCAGATAGCGGACCGAGGCTTCAAGCGCGGCTTTCGCTACGCCCATGACGTTGTAGTTTTCAATGACGCGCTGGGCGCCCAGATAGCTGAGCGTCATGATCGCGCCGCCATCGGTCATCAAGGGGCGAACGGCGTTGGCGACCCCGACGAGCGACCAGGCGCTGACTTCCGTGGCCAGTTTGAAGCCGTCGCGGGACGTTTGTAGAAAGGGTCGGGCAAGGTCTTCGCTGTTGGCGAAGGCGATGGAGTGGACCAGGATGTCGATCTTGGGGAACTCTGGGGCGAGGGTGGCGGCGAGGCTGGCGAGATCCTCATCCTTCGACACGTCGCATTGAAACACCTTCGTGGCGCCGAGGTTTTCACCGATCTCTTCGAGCGAGCGTTGGAGGCGTTCGCCCTGATAACTGAGAAGTACAGTCGCGCCTTCGCGGCGGAACGCCTGGGCGATGGCGTAGGCAATACTCCACTTATTGGCGATCCCCAGAATGAGGGCCGTCTTTCCTTGCAACAGGGCAGACATAACTTACAAGTCTACCGCTAAGTGATTCATTTCAGAAATTCGCACGTGTAGGAAATCCGCTCCTGTCCCGCTACGCCGACCTACGTTCCAGCCGCTGTAGGCGCTCGCGCAGTTCCGAGATCTCGCGGTCCTTGCCTTCGAGGGCGCCATCCACCTTTTCCGCCCACGCGTCCATGCGGCTGCTCCATCGAGTACCGGTTTGCCAGAGACCGGCGTGGCGTTCCAAGCGCGCTGCCTGGGTGTCAAAACGCCCGTTGAGTTCCGCCAGTCCATGTTGAACGTCGTTCCTCAGACCGGCCAGTTCCCGCTCCAAACTGTCTTTCAGACCAAGAATGAGCTTTTCTAGATTTTCCACGGCCCCTCAAGGATCATCATACCGCACAGGCCAATATCTACCGCTTCAACTTAACGGGCTTGCCGCCTTGTTCCTTGCTTTTCTGCGCCGCGTCCATGAAGGCAAAGATTTCCATGGTCTCCTCCTCATTCACCGGGGAGACGCCCGTCTGGAAGAACTTCACGATCTCCTTAAGCAGCGGCACGTAGCCGACCTTGATCTTGCCGCTTTCGACCACCTTCTTTTCGGTGTAGGCGATGGCGCCGAAGTCGCCGTAGGGACGGAGGACTTGTACGGTGCCGATGCGGCCATCGGACCATTTACCGACAACGACATCGTTATGGGAGGAGATGCGGGTGACCTCCTCGCAGCCGGGCCCCATCAGCGCGTAGAGCATTTCGATGGGGTGAATGGCGTACCAGCTCAAGTCCAGGTAGTGCGACTTGTCGATGGGGCCGGGACCCCAGACGGTGAGGCTCTTATTGGCTGGACTCTTCATGGCGCCCAGTTGATCGGCCCAGCGGAGGCTAGAGGAACTGAACCACTTCACGTTGGCGGCCTTGGCTGCTTTGGCGATGGCAAGGGCGTCAGGGTAGGTGGCGGCGAGCGGTTTGTCGATGAATATCGGCTTGCCGCACTTCACGGCCGCGGTGGCCTGTTCGAGGTGCTTGCGGCCATCGACAGATTCGAGCAGGATCGCGTCAACCTTGCCGCAAAGCGCGGCGATGGTGGGAACGATTTCGACTTTGTACTTTTCCGCGAGGTCTTTGGCGAATCCCTCGACACGGTTGGCGCTGGAGTCAATATCCGGGCTGCCGCCTTTGTAGGCGGCGACTATTTTGGCGCCGGGGATGTGATCGGGGCTGGTAGGGTCGTTCAACACCTTGGCAAAGGCGGTGACATGGGAAGTGTCGGTGCCGATAATTCCGAGACGGAGGTCGGCGGCGGTGGCGGCAATGGCACACAATAGGAGTAGGCTGACAGGCTTCATTACGGGAATTGTATCGCGCGTGCAACTGGACACACCGCTTGTTTATGTAAAAGGCGTCGGGCCCTATCGGGCGGGGATGCTGGAGGCCAAGGGCCTCGTCACCGTCAATGACCTGTTGCACTACCCTCCATTCCGGTACGAAGACCGCAGTAATTTGAAGCCTATCGACCGATTGGCGCCCGGTGAGATGGCGACGGTAATAGTGGAAGTGCGGGAGACGCGGCTCCCGAAAGTAGGGCGGAAAAACGTCGGCATGTTTGAGGCAACGTTTGGCGACGGGTCCCGCGCGACGCTTACGGGCAAGTGGTTCCACGGGGCGTATTTGGCCAATGTGCTGTTGGAGGGGACGCGGGTTTCGATTTACGGAAAAGTGGAATTCGACCCCTACAAGGGCGACCTGATGATGATGCATCCGGAGTTTGAGATGCTGGCCGCCGATGATGAGGACGGCGGCATGTCCTTGCATACAGGGCGCGTTGTTCCGATCTACGAAGCGACGGGCAAGGTGACGCCGAAAATGATGCGGGCGTTGGCGCGGCGAGTGTTGGACGAAGTGGCGCCGCTGGAGGATGTTCTGCCGGTGGCGTTCCGGGACCGGTTAAAGCTGATGGGCCGTTGGGAGGCGGTGCAAGCGATTCACTTTCCGGGGGAAGACGCGGACTTAAGGCTGCTGAATTCGTTCCGTTCGCCGGCGCATCTGCGGATGATTCTGGAAGAGTTCTTCTGGTTGGAGTGCGGATTGGAGCTAAAACGTACGAAGGCCAAAGCGGTGGAGGGCATCCGGTTTGCGTTGAACGACAAAGTGCGCGAGAAGATAAAGGCGATGCTGCCGTTCAAGCCAACGGGGGCGCAGAAGCGCGTGCTGCTCGAGATCGCCAACGATATGGCGGAACCGCATCCGATGAACCGTTTGCTGCAAGGCGACGTGGGCAGCGGGAAGACGCTGGTGGCGGCGGAGGCGGCGATCATCGCGATTGAAAATGGCTACCAGGTAGCGGTATTGGCGCCAACGGAGATCCTGGCGATGCAGCATTACGCGTACTTCAAGGTCCTGTTTGAGAAGCTTGGGTACATTGTGGTGCCGCTGGCGGGATCGTTTAAGCCCAAGGAGAAGGACAAGATCCGGGGGTATGTAGAGCAGGGGTTGGCACAAATCGTTGTCGGCACGCACGCGATTCTGGAGGAGGGCGTGAAGTTCCAGAATTTGGGGCTGGCGATTGTGGATGAGCAGCACCGGTTTGGCGTTATGCAGCGGTTGAAGCTGATGGAGAAAGGCACAGTGAAGCCGGACGTGCTGGTGATGACGGCGACGCCGATTCCGCGGACGCTGGCGTTAACAATGTATGGCGATCTGGACACATCCGTGATTGATGAAATGCCGCCCGGGCGGAGGCCGATTCAGACGAAGCATCTACCGTCATCCCGGATAGAGGAAGTCTGGAGTTTCGTGGGGCGCGAAGTGGCCGCCGGGCGGCAGTCCTATGTGGTTTATCCGGTTATTGAAGAGTCGGAGACGGCGGGCCTAAAGGCGGCGGAGAAGAGCTATCTGGAACTGCGCGACACTGTGTTTCCGCATTGCGCGGTGGGGCTTCTGCATGGGAAGTTGCCGCAAGCGGATAAGGAAACGGTGATGGCGGAATTCAAGGCGGGGCGGATTCAGATTCTGGTGGCGACGACGGTGATTGAAGTGGGCGTCGATGTGCCGAACGCGACGGTGATGGTGATTGAGCAGGCGGAGCGGTTTGGCTTAGCCCAGTTGCACCAGTTGCGCGGGCGCGTGGGGCGCGGCGGGGACCAGAGCTATTGTGTGCTGGTGACGGAGAAGTTGGGCGAGCCGGCGCGGGATAGGATACGGACGATGACGGAATCGAATGATGGCTTTTACATTGCCGAAATGGACTTGCGGCTGCGCGGGCCGGGGGAATTTTTCGGCACCAAACAGAGCGGGATGCCGACGCTGCGGTTTGCCAATATCATCCGCGATTCGGAGCTGCTGGAGACGGCGCGGACGGAGGCCGAATCGTTCATTCATCATCCGCCGAGCGAGGAAGAGTTGCGGCGGGCCGTGCAGTTTATTCGCGAGAACTGGCAACGCCGCTACGGCCTGGTGCAGGTGGGTTGATGCGAGTGATTGCGGGGGAGTTCAAAAGCCGAAAGCTAGCGAGCGTACCGGGCTGGGATGTGCGGCCCACGCCGGACCGGTTGCGCGAGACGATGTTCAGTATTTTGGCCCCGGTGATTGAGGGGGCGGTGTTTGTAGACGCGTATGCGGGGAGCGGGTCGGTGGGGATTGAAGCGATCAGTCGCGGCGCGGCGCGGTGCGTGTTTATCGAGCGGTCACCGGGGGCGCTGGAAGTGTTGCGGGCGAATGTCGCGAGCTTGGGATTGCAAGGCCGGGCGAATGTGTTGCGCGGGAAGGCGGCAGGCGCGCTGGCGGGCTTCAAGGCCGATATTGTGTTTCTGGATCCACCGTATGCGGAGGCGGAGGAATATGCATTGGCGATGGCGGTTCTGAATGCGCCGCTGGTGGTGGCGCAACACGCTTCGCGAGAATTGCTGGAGGAGCGCTACGGGAAGCTGGCGCGGTATCGGACGGTGAAGCAGGGAGATAATACGCTTAGCTTTTACCGCGTGCAAGAGGGATAACCTAGCGCAGGCCCTTCCCCTTCAAATACGCGATCAGCGCCGCGGGATCATCGGAAATAATCGCATCCACCTCCGCCGCAATCAGCTTGTCCCAAACAGCCGGCTCATTCGCCGTCCACGGCACGACCACTAAACCCGCCTTATGCGCCGCAGCCACCTCCTCGCGCCTGACGGTCGTAAAATGCGGGCTTACAATTCCCGCGCCGGATTCCCTCGCCAGATCCACAAGCGACCGGTGCGGCTCCGTCATCTTATCCGGATACAACGCCGACAGCCGTATCTTCGGCTCCAGTTTCTTCATCGCGCGCAGCGTCCGGAAATCGAACGATTGCAGTATCACCCGGCTCGTCAATTTGTTCTTCCGAACAATCTCCAACACCAGTTCGACGAACCGTTCCGGCGTCGGCGTTAACTCCGGCTTGGACGGGAAAATTTTCGTCTCGATGTTAAACTCCACGCGGCTCCGCTTGCTCTTCACTAAATCGAAAACCTCCTGCAGTGTCGGTACACGCGTCCCTGGCATCGCCTGTTGTTTCGGAAAATCGTGATTTGCTTTGGCGCCGCAGTCCCATCGCCGCAACTCCGCCAGCGTCATCTTTCGGATCAGCGTCTCACTTCCCGCCGGCCCCTCGCAGAAGGCCGGGTTCATTTGCGAATCGTGCGAAACCACCAGCACGTCATCCTTGGTGACGGCGAGATCAAGTTCCAGGACATCCACACCCTGCGCCATCGCATATTCGAACGCGGGCAGGCTGTTCTCCGGGAGAAGTGCGCGGGCGCCCCGGTGACCGTGGACTTGAATTCGGGGAGCGGCGTTGGCGAAGGTCATCATCATAAGAAGGCCGGAAACTACAATCGAAGGTCGCACGTAGATCAGCCTACCAGTTCACAACTACAGGAGCATGACATGAACCGCCGCCTCTTTACCGCCACCGCCCTCAGCTATTCCCGCATCCTCGGAGCCAACGGCCGTCTCCAAATGGGTTTCATCGGGCTCGGCAATCGCGGCGATCAGGTCCACGAAGGCTTCCTTGAATACGGCGACTCCCGCACCGTCGCCATCTGCGACCTCCGCGACGACTACCTCGTCTTCGCGTCCGTCAAATCCCGCGCGAATCCCGCGCGCTACAAAGATTACCGGAAGCTCCTCGAAAACAAGGACGTCGAAGCCGTCGCCATCGCCAGTCCGGACCATTGGCACGCCCTGATGTTCATTGACGCCTGCCGCGCCGGTAAGGACGTCCACGTCGAAAAGCCGCTTTCCCTCACGGTGTCCGAAGGCCGCCGCATGGTTCAAGTCGCCGCCGAATCCAAGCGCGTTGTCCAGGTCGGCATCCAGCGCCGGTCCTCCAAATTCCTTCAGGAAGCGGTCGACTACGTTAAGACCGGCGCCCTCGGTAAGATCAGCGTCGCCCTCGGTTTTCACGTTCAAAACGAAGCGCCCAACGGGATCGGAAATGCGCCCGATGGCATTGCGCCCTCCCCGGAGATGTGGGACCAGTGGCTCGGCCCCGCCCCGAAAGTCACTTACAATCCGAACCGGACGTTCTACAATTTCCGTTGGTTCTATGACTACTCTGGCGGCCAGATCACCAACTTTGGCATGCACTACATGGACATGCTTCGCTGGGCTCTCGGCAAACAAACGCCCCGCGCCGTCGTCGCCATCGGTGGAAAGTACGGCGTCAACGACAACCGCGAAATCCCCGACACCTGCGAAGTCCACTGGGATTGTTGGGGACCTTCCAGCGGCGGCAAGCGCCCGGATCGCCTCAACTTGATCCTTCTGCGGCGTGATCGTTATTTTGGGTGTCGCCATACTAAGCACCATACCCTGGCTGCGGCGCTTCCATAGACATCTTCACTTGTGACCGTCAAGGAAATCGGAAGGCGGAGGACCGGAGTGAATCCAATGGTCTTCCCGACATCTCGCCATCGGGATGCCCGGCCGTATTAATCTAACCTCCACTCACGCTAAGTTCGAACGCAGGCTTTGTGACGATTACCGAACCTGTGTTGGAGGTACTGAACGCTTAGAGCGCCGTTAGAGCTTCCGCCCGACGATCGCATAATCGAGGCAGCCGAAGAAGGCTTCGCGAAAATCCCCCGGCAGCGATGCCAGGCTGGGCATCGAATCGATGGCCGGGGCAAGGCGCTTTACTTCAATGCGGCCGAGGCCCGCTTCCTCCATGTGGAATGCCGCCAGGATTGGCGGGACGGGGCGGTGGTGCGTTGGGTCGAGATAAAAGTGTGTCGCGAAGATGGCGAGACATTCCGGGTTTGGCGTTTCCAGGATTAGGACGCCGCCTTTTTCGAGCTTGGCCGAACAGTCGCGGATGAATTGTGGCAGCTCCAACGGTGGAAGGTGTTCGATTACCTGGCTGCAGAAGAGGACTTCGAAAGCGCGGTCGGGCTGCGAGCGGAGCCATTGGAAGAGGTCGGCTTCCTCGGCGTCAAGATCCTTCGATTTGCAAATGGCCACGGACTCCGCGTCGCCGTCGATTCCCTTGACCGGAATGCCTTTTTCCTTCAGCAATTCGAGCATTTCGCCGCGGCCGCAGCCTAAGTCGATCACTCGCGTTTTGCCGATGAAATACTCCAGATAATTCTCGAAGTTTTGGCGCACATACTGTTCCGGGCCACGGTAACGCTCGGCAAAACGCAGGAAATCGTAGGGGTGTTGCTCTACTTTCACGGCTGGGGCGATTGGGGGCAGAGTCGCGGCGGCGAAGGCCTTTTGCCGGACACTGCGGAGCTCGGAGTGAATGATGGTTTCGTACTCGTTGCGGATGCGGTCGAGGTCGGCCCAGAGGCGCTTTTGCAGATCGGCGTTCGCCCGGGCGACGGCGCTTTCGAAGTCGGCATGTTGGGCTTTTCCAATTTCCCGGAAATTCGATTCCATAATTGTGGAACGATGGCTGAAGCCGCTTTGCAGTTCGGCCGCACTCCGGAGGAACTGGGTTTCGTTGATGGCGAGCTTGCGCTCCCACTCCTTGCGCCATTCGTGCCAGTGTTTGGCGATGTCGGCGAGTTCGGTAGCGCGGTCTCTGAGTGGTTCGATGCACGCTTCGATTTGTTCGAGCGCGGAAGGCAGGTGGGCCAGTTTATCCACCCGCGCCTGGCATTCACCGATGGCGATGGCGATTGCCTCCAGGGCACGGTTGTGATCGTTAAGCGCTTCGAGCGTGGACTGCACGCAATTCATTTGCGCGCGATTGAACTCGACTTGCTCGCGGACGTGCCAATCCAGGACGCGGGCGATGAAGCGTTTCCACTTCTGGATGACCTTGTTTTTGAGGCCGGGCGGGCGCGGATTGACGGAACCGATGGCGGCGACTTTGGCTTCGGCGGCGTCGCGGGCATGGAGCAGCGGCAGGAGGGAGGGCAGGGCTACGCCGAAGGTTCCGCGCTCCCCCTGCGGATGGCGGGCGCGGACGCGGTCCTGAATTTCGCGAACGGCTTGTTCGAGTTCGCGGAGCGCGGGATCCTGCTCAGCGGCCACGCTTTTTGCCTCGTTCATAGCTAGCGCGGATCACCGTGGCGATACCGCCGCGGGGGGTAAAGTCGCCGATCACGGCGGCGCGAATTGGGTCGGCATGTTTGACGACATCGCGGAGGAATTTATTGACGATGTTTTCCTGGAAAATACCTAAGTTGCGATAGGCCAGCCAGTACATTTTCAATGATTTTAGCTCCAGACATTTCTCGCCCGGCGTGTAGCGGAGGGTGAGCGTGCCGTGATCGGGAAGCCCTGTTTTCGGACATATGGAGGTGAACTCCGGATTGGTGATCTCGATCTCGTACTCCTCGTTGTACTGGCTGGGCCAACATTCGATAGCGGGGAGTTCGGTTTCGACGCCGGCGGCGGCGTGTTCGTCAGTATAAGCTTTGTTCTTTTTCATGCGGGAATAAGGTGGCGCGAAAGGTGATCGAGGAAAAGGCCGACGTCGGTGACGACGCCGACGGCCTGGCCGGTGCCGCGGTCACTGACCTTGGTGGCGACGGCGGGGTTGATATCGACACAGACGATTTTGACCCAACTGGGCAGCATATTTCCGGTGGCGATGGAATGCAGCATGGAACTCAAGCACAGGACAAGTCCGGCCCCTTGCAGTTGCTCGTTATAGGCGTCCTGCGCTTCATTCATGTCGGTGATGGTATCGGGAAGAGGGCCATCATCGCGCAGGCTGCCGGCGAGAACGAAGGGCACGCCGGCTTTGACGCACTCGTACATAACGCCGGTGGTGAGGCGGCCGGATTCGACCGCGCCTTTGATGCCGCCGGCGTGATTGATGGCGTTGATGGCTCGCATGTGGTTGCGGTGGCCGTGCTCTTCCAGGCGGCCGTCAATGACGCGCACGCCGAGGGAAGTGCCGAGCAGCGCCGCTTCAATATCGTGGACGGCGAGGGCGTTGCCGCAGAGCAGCGAATCGACCCAGCCGTGACGGATCAAACGCGACAACGGCCCGACGCCGCCGGTATGAACAACGACCGGGCCGGATACGACGACGATTTTCTTGCCGGCGCGGCGCATCTGTTCCATGATGGAGGCGGTCTGGCGGACGGCGGTTTCAACCTGGCGTTCCGAGGAAATCTCGTTGCTCATAAAGGAGAAGCCGTGACGGTCGCGCTCCTTCGATTCGGGGATAACGCGGATGCCGCGCATGCCGACGACGACGGCGTCGCCGGTCCGCAAATCGCGCAAGCGGCGGCAGACGGCGCCCCCATTCGCGAGGACGACCATTGCGTCCATGCGCTGGCGGTCAACGCGTACCCAAACGTTGTTTACGCGGACTTCGGTGCGGTGATTGGTGGTGGAGTAAAAATCTTCGGGGGCGCAGAAATCTTTCGCGACGATGCGGCTTTCGGCATCGCCATCTTCGGCGGGGGTGCAGCCGAGACCGAGAAGTTGGCCGAGGAGATTGTCCATCTGCTCGCGATTCGGGGCTTCGATTTTCAGGCGGAGATGGGAGGGGTCGGAATTGGTGCGGCCGATCTGGAAGATCTCGACTTCGAAGCGGCCCTGAAACTCGACAACGGTGTCGAAGATCCTTTCCATGATGTGGGAATCGATCAAGTGGCCGTGAGCTTCGACGGTTTCCTGGAAGGGAAGGGGGATGATGGAGGGATCCATGCTTACTTTCAGGATAACGGGTATCGTGTCAATTCACGCCGCCTGTCCGTTTGGTTGAGCGCGCTCCAAGGAACTTCAGCTCCAGTATGTTCTCGCCGTCGAGGAAATAGAGATTCATCCTCATGCCGCGGTGGGAGCGGCAAGTGAGGAGTTGGGGGTACCAATGGGAATCGCGCTCGTACCATTCGCCAAATTTAGCCTCTCCGGGAAGCAGAGCGGTATTCGCGAAGGAGAGATCGCTCTGCAATGAGTAGGCGAGAATGACCGGCGAGACCGGGCTCCGGTCCGCGGCGTTCTTGGCGGGTTTTTCCGCTTCCGCCTGAAAGATTGCAGGCGATCCCAGCCGAGACCCACCACGATTCCAACGATCACAATGGCCACGGCGGTAATCACGGTTCCCATTCTCTCAACGCCTGGGCGGCGAGGGTGAATGTGCTGGCATCCCAGGCGTGAGTCGCTCCGCTTCCTACTTTGACGGCGGCGCCCTCCGAGTATTCGCGCTGTCTGCGGGACTGGCCTTTGCCTTCGAAATGATGGGGACGTATCTAATCCAGCGGATCGGCGATTCCGATGCGATCAAATCCGGCGCACCGATCGCCGGTTTCGCGGCGGCGATTCTTATTTCGAATTATCTGGATTGGCTGACGTTGCGGGCGACTCCGTGGCCGTATCTGAAGGCCGCGGCGGGACTGGTTATCGCGATGCCCGCGGCGTTCGCCGTTTTCATCGGACTTAGCGCGGTGAGCGGAATTGTGATCGACAGGATGTTTCCATCAACAATAAACAAGGATCTTCTTTTCGCCGCCGCCGGGATCGCATTCCTGTCCGGAAGCGCGGTGTGCGCTTTGTTGACGGGCTACACGCTGACGGGGGTGTGGGATTGGCCGTTGCTGGGGGCAATGTACTTCCTCATGTGGCTTGCCGTTCTGACTCCGTCACCTTGGGACAGGCCATTTGTTTGCGTCCTGGGCGGTCTGACCGGGCTGTGGTTGTCACCTACATAGGCGCGACAACTTTCATTGAATGGGAGAGAATGAAGAAACCAGACCATGACGATCCCGATTGCCTGGCAACCGGACCCCGAGGCGCAGGCACGGGCACGGCTAACTGAGTTCCTCCGGCAGTGCGGGGAGACGGATTTCGACTCGCTGTACCGGCGTTCGATTGCGGACGTGGAGTGGTTCACGGAACAGTTGTTGCGGTTCCTGGAAGTGAAGTTCGACCCGCCGTACGAGAAGCTCCTGGACGTTTCGGCAGGCGTGGAATGGGCGCGGTGGTGTGTGGGCGGCGGATTGAACATCGGCGTCGCCTGTCTGGCGGGGAAGGACCCGGCGCAGACAGCGGTGGCGTGGGAAGGGGAAGAGGGCGTAACGCGGGCGTGGAGTTACCGGGCGTTGCGGGTGATGGTGAAGAAGTGCGCGGCGGGATTGCGGGACCTGGGCGTGGGGAAGGGCGACGCGGTGGGCGTGCATTTGCCGATGATGCCGGAGACGGTGGCCGTGATGTTGGCGTTGGCGCGAGTGGGGGCGGTGGCGGCGCCGTTGTACACCGGGTATGGCCCGGCGGCTATCGCGGAACGGCTGAACGATGTCGGCGCGAAAGTGCTTTTTACGGCGAACGCGTTTCCGCGGCGGGGCCGCGCGATTCCTTCGAAGGCGACGGTGGATGAGGCGTTGGCGCAATGCCCGGCGGTGCGGCACGTGGTTGTTGTCACGCGGCTGGAGGGAACGCCGGCGGCGATGGCCGAGGGCCGGGATTTAAGCTGGGAAGCGCTTTGCGAGCGCGGCGCGGACAGCCATGTGGAGCCGGTGAGCGCGGAGGACCCGCTGTTGATTGTCTACACGTCGGGGACGACGGGGCGGCCCAAAGGAATCGTGCATGTACACGGCGGGTTTCCGCTGAAGGCGGCGGCGGATATGGCGTTCGGCTTCGATGTTGGCTGGCGCACACGAATTGGTTGGGTGACTGATATCGGATGGATGATGGGGCCGTGGCTGATCTATGGCTCGTTGCTGCTGGGCGGAACGATGGCGCTATTTGACGGCGCGCCGGACTATCCGCATCCGGCGCGGATCTGGGCCTTTGCGGATCGTCAGAATCTGGCGGTGCTGGGCGTGTCGCCAACACTTATCCGTGCATTGCAAGCGCACGGCGGAGACTGGGCGCAACGGTATAGCCTGGAATCGCTGCGATTTTTCGGGTCGACCGGGGAGCCGTGGAATCCGGCTGCGTGGTGGTGGCTGTTTGACAAGGTGGGCGGGAGGAAAATACCGATTATCAACTACTCCGGCGGGACCGAAATTGCGGGGGGGATCCTGTGCAACAATCCGCTGCTGGCGATGAAGCCATGCGGGTTTTCGGCGGCCTGTTTGGGAATGGCGGCCGACGTGGTGGATGAGCGGGGACGGAGCGTGCGGGGAGCGGTGGGAGAATTGGTCATCCGCAAGCCATGGCTGGGAATGGCGCGAGGTTTTCATCGGGACCCGGAACGATATTTGGACACGTATTGGCGGACGGTTCCGGGCGTGTGGCGGCATGGTGATTTTGCCAGGATCGACGGAGACGGACACTGGTTCATTGAAGGACGGAGCGACGACACGATCCAGGTGGCGGGCAAGCGGGTGGGGCCCGCGGAGGTGGAGAGCATTGTGACGAGCCATCCGCTGGTGCGCGAGGCGGCGGCCGTTGCCATTCCCGATGCGTTGAAGGGGCAGGCGATTGCGGTGTTCGTGGTGGCGGAGGAGGGAGCAGGACTGGAAGAGGAGTTGAAGGAGCTGGTGGCGCGGGAGTTGGGCAAACCGTTGCGGCCGGCGGTGGTGAAGCGGGTAAGCGGGATACCGAAAACGCGGAACGGGAAAGTGATGCGGCGGCTGGTGCGGGCGGCGTGGCTGGGGGAGCCGTTAGGGGATCTTACGGCGGTGGACGATACCGCCGTATTGGATGAAATCGCGGATCTGCGGCGAACATGAAACTATTGTGAGAAACCGCCAGCCGGATTTATGCTACGATTCGCGTCTGATGAATGTAACAAGGGTATTGGTCGTTGAGGATGAAAAGCGCATCGCGGACTTCATTTCGCGAGGCTTGGAGAGCGCTGGCTATCAGGTGGCCACGGTTCATGACGGCGCCAGCGCCGTGGAGAGGATCCATGAGATCGAATTCGATCTGATCGTTCTGGATCTAGGCTTGCCGGACATGGACGGGTTAAAGGTTTTGGAGAAGATCCGGAACCGGAAGACGATGCCATCGGTGCTAATTCTTTCGGCGCGCGGCAATTTGGAAGACCGCGTGAAAGGGCTGGAACTGGGCGCCGACGACTACCTGGTGAAGCCGTTCGCATTCGTGGAATTTCTGGCGCGGGCGCGGGCGCTGCTGCGGCGCGGATCGGCGATGCCGGAGCGCTACCAAGTGGGCGATCTGGTGCTGGACGCGTTGCGGCGCAAGGTGACTCGGGCGGGGGAACCGATAGAACTGGCGCCAAAGGAGTTCAGCATTCTGGAGCACTTGATGCGGCACCGGGGCAAGGCGTTGAGCCGGACAATGATCGTCGAACACGTCTGGGATATGGATTACGACGGGCTGACGAACATTGTGGACGTCTACATCCGGCACCTGCGCAGCAAGATCGACGACGACTATCCGGTGAAGCTGATCCACACGGTGCGGGGCGTCGGGTATATGATCGATTTACCGGCGGAATCGAAGGGCTAGCCGGAGGGGCGAGTCCCGTGGCATGACTCATCGCGTAAAGAGTTTGCGGTTCCGGCTGACGATCAGCTATGTGCTGATCTTCGGTCTGTTTTTGACGGCGATCGGATTCACGTTCCGGTCACGGCTGATGACGATTATCCAGGACCGCGTGGAAGAAGCGGTGGATGAGGATTGGGGCGCGGCGCGCGGTTTCCTGCGGGTGGAACGCGGGCAGGCGATCTGGCAGGTGGACCCGCGGGAGATGGACCAGACGCTGTTCCTGGAGCGGCTGCGGCGGTTCGTGATGGTGGCCGATTCGCAGGGTGAAGTGTTGGAGATGTCGAACGGGTACCGGCTGCAGGGGGTAGAGTCCGCGGCGGAGATTCGGGCGCGTTTCAAGGAGGGGAGTGCGCGGCTGGTGGTGAAGGAACAGGGAAAGGACCGCGTACTGCTGCGATTCGGTGTTTTTCGCTCGGAGGGCAAATTGTACCTGCTGGGCGTGGGACGGCGGATGACAGACGTGGGCGGGCTGCCAAATGCGTTTATGACGGACTATTTCACGGCGCTGCCGTTGTTGCTGCTGCTGACGTTTGTGCTGGGGTGGTTTATGGCTGGCCGCGCGCTGATGCCTGTAAACAGGCTGGCGGAGGCGGCGCAACGAATCTCCGGATCGAGTCTGCATCTGCGCATTCCGCAGCGGTTCGCCAACGATGAGTTGGATCAACTGATTGTCGCCTTCAACAAAATGATGGAGCGGCTGTCGGAGAATTTTGAGCAGATCCGGCGATTCTCGACGGATGTTTCGCATGAGTTGCGGACGCCATTGACGGGGATTCGCGGGCAGTTGGAAGTGGCGCTGATGACGGCGAAATCGGAGGAGGAGTTTCGCGAAGCGATCATCAACGCGCTGGAGGATGTAGACCGGATTTCCAATATCGTGCGGGCGCTGCTGTTGCTGTCGCAAGCGGAAACGGGCCAGTTGGCATTGCAGCGCCAGCCGGTGAATGTGACGGAAGTGGTGGAGGAACTGGTGGAGCAGTTCCGGGCTTCGGCGAAGGAGGAGGGACTGCGGTTGAACAGCGAGTTACAACCCGATGTGTACATTCTCGGCGACCGGACACAAATGGACCGGCTGGTGACGAACCTGTTGGCTAACGCGTTGAAGTATACGCCGCGCGGAGGGCACGTGGATGTCGCGGTGCGGCTGGATGGAGCGAGCGCGGTGATCACGGTGACCGATGACGGAAAGGGTATTCCGCGGGAGAGTTTGCCGCATATATTCGACCGCTTTTACCGGGTGCCGGGAGAGGATCCGGACAAAGGGTTGGGCTTAGGACTGAGTTTTGTGAACTGGATCGTCAAAGCGCATGAAGGCCATATGGAGGTGAGCAGCGAAGTCGGCCTTGGGACGTCCTTTACGATTACGCTGCCGGCAAGCGCGGATGCGCGGACGCCCGAAAGTTCCATTCGCCTGGCGGAAGCGCGACAATAACGGCATGGACCTTTCGCTTACCGAACGCAGCAAAGAAGGCATCGTCATACTGGACGCCAAAGGGCAGATAGTGGCTGGCGACGGCGCCGACCGTTTGCGGGAGCGGTTGAAAGATGTGGCGGAATCCGGTTCCGCCAACGCGATTCTGAATCTGGCGAACGTCGATTACATCGACTCTTCGGGCCTGGGCGCGCTGGTAATGAGTTTTTCCGCGCTGAAGAAAAAACAGGGGACGCTGAAGCTGCTGAACCTAACGCGGCGCAACGTGGAGTTGCTGGTGCTGACGAAGCTGGAGACGGTTTTTGAAGTGTTCGACGATGAGCAGAGCGCTGTCAACAGCTTCTTCCCGAACCGCGAAATTAAGCGCTTCGATATTCTGTCGTTTTTGCAGCAGCGGAATAAGGGCGCGGATGGCGAGTAAGCGATGCTGGGCGTAGGCAGCACGGCGCCGCTTTTTGGGCCAGTGGAGCGTCTCACGACAGCGGTTTTGCTGGCGTTTTTCAAGATGAGTTGCCCGGCGTGCCAGTTGACGTTTCCCTTCTTGCAACGGCTGGCGGATCGCGGCGGGCCGCGCGTCGTTGGCGTGTCGCAGGACGATGCCGAGGGAACGGCCGAGTTCAAAGCTGCGTTCGGGGTGCGGTTTGAAACGGTGATCGACGAGGGCTACGAGTTTAGCGGCGATTACGGTCTGGAGTACGTGCCGTCGCTGTTTTTGGTGGAGCCGGACGGGCGAATCAGTTGGAAAAGTGAAGCCTTCGTAAAGGCGGATTTGGAAGAATTGGCGGCGCGGTGGGGCGTGACGATGTTCGACGCCGGGGACCGGGTCCCGAAATACAAGCCCGGTTGAGGGTCCAGGAAATGACTCCGGGCCGGAGTCGCGATACACTGGAGAACGAATGGCATCCAAAATATCGGAAGTGTTCGGCAACACAGCGGCGATTGTAAAGGGATTGAGCGTCACCTTCAAAGAGATGATGGCGCCGACGATTACCGAAGATTATCCGGCGGCGCCAGCGATCTTCCAGGAACGATTTCGCGGCACGCATGTGCTGCAACGGGACGAGAGTGGCCTGGAAAAATGCGTGGCCTGCTTTTTATGCGCCGCGGCCTGTCCGGTTAACTGCATTTACATTGAGGCGGCCGAAAATACTGAGTTGAAACGCATGAGCGGCGGCGAACGGTTCGCCGAGGTATACAACATCGACTATAGCCGATGCATATTTTGCGGCTTCTGCGTGGAGGCCTGTCCGACCGATGCGATTACTCATGGGCATGGCTTTGAGACGGCTAGTTACAACACGGCGACGTTGATTATGCGGAAAGAGCAGATGCTGACGCAGATTTCGCCTGGCGCGATTCCGGCGCGTCCGTTGGGCGATGGCGCGGGCGGGCACTGAGCGGCGTCCGGCCTGCGTGGGGAGTTCGGCTCCAGGCTCATCTTATGTTGGAAAAGGCTGAAAGTTGACTTCTGAATAGGGTGTTGCGACACTAGTGACGTGGTGGCCGGGACGTAATTCGTTTCGCATCTTGCGGATGTGGCGGAATTGGCAGACGCGCTAGATTCAGGTTCTAGTGGGGGAAACTTCGTGAAGGTTCAAGTCCTTTCATCCGCACCAATAAAATCAGTGAGTTGCAGAGATGGGGCGGCCTTCCACGGTCGCCTTTTTCGTTGTGGGTAGCGCTGGGTAGCGGAAATGGGGGCAAATCGGACTACCGCTAGACCTCAGAATTTTGCCTTTCGCCCACTGGCTCCGCGCGACCCTTCGCTACCGCCCGGAAAAAAATCTAGTGTGTCAAGAATCGCGTTTTGACGCGTAGCGGGGATTTAGACTTCAGCTTCGCTCGGCATTTTTCACCCCCCCGCTTCGCCCAGCGCGTTGGGGAAGACTGACTGCCCAAACTGGCAAATCAGAAATATTTAGGATTTCTTGCGCCAGATGCGGGTTGTGCATGCTTGCCGGAAACTCACGAACCAACACACATGCACTATACGCAGGGCCGGCAAGTTGCCATTGGGGAACGGCGCTTGCCGGATCTGCTTGCGGGATGCGAAAGGAGCGCCTCAGATTTGGAAGGACTGCCACCGGAAAAGATTAAGAAGAGTGTGACGTTTTAGCCAACATCCTCACCTCTACCCGTGCTTCTGATCAGAAGTAAAGTTTCGCGCCGAATTGAATGACGCGCATCGGTTGACGGAGGCCTCGAATTTCGCCTTGGCGCGGAGCATCGGGAATGATGCTGTCGAGCCCGGCGAAGCCGATGCCGTTCGGCTGGCCGAAGTTCGGGCGGTTGAGGAGATTGAAGAATTCAGCGCGGAACTGAATGCGGCCGGCATCGCCGAGGAAGGGCAGCTTCCAGTTCTTGTAAAGCGAGAAGTCGACATTCTGGCCGCCGGGGCTGACCATCGCGTCAACGGCCGCGTTGCCGTAGTGGCAGAGATCGCGGCGATTGGGGATGTTGCAGTCGGTGCGGCGGAAGGCGGTTGGGTCGAACCAGCGCTGCCGGCTGGCGCTGTCGTTGAGACGGCCGTCGGCAATGCGGTCGGGCAGCGTGAAGCCACCGGTATTGAGGTTGCCGCCGAAGACGGTGAAGGGGAAGCCGGTGCGCAGGGTAATAATGCCATTGGTCTGCCAGCCAGCGAGGAATGCGCCCGCGACGCCCTTGAAACGGTTGAGGAAGGGCATCTCATAGACGAAGTTGTAGACCATGTTGTGCGTGACATCGAACCCGTAGCGACCGCGGATTGCGCGGCGGTCGCGCGGGTTCTGATATCCGCCGCCGACGCCAGCGCCGCCTTCATTGCGTCCGTAGCCTTCTCCGAGAGCCTTGCCGTAGGTGTAGGCCAAGCCGAAGGTGAGGCCGCTGGAGAAACGCTTGTCGTAGCTGGTCTGTAGCGAGTGGTAGCTGCCGTTGGCGTAGCTGTCGAGGTAGCGGATGTTGCCGGTACCGAAGACGGGAGCTTCGCCCTGACTCTTGTGGAATGGATACGGACGGCGCGCTTGGACGTCGGTGTCCTGGAAGGCCGGGTCGGGGTTGTTGAACGTGACGGTGTTGTCGAGGTGGCGGCTGCCGCTGCCGACATAGCCGACGGTCAAGAGTGTGTTCCAGGGGAGAGCGCGTTGAAGGTCCAAGCTCCACTGATAGTGATTGGAAGCCTTGTTGTCGGGGGGAACGAGGATGGTATTGCGGATGGTGGAGGTGGATCCGCCGCCGCCGTAGAGGCTGCCGACACGGTTCACGGGGCCGACGATACGGCGCGTCTGCAAGGTGTAGTTGACGCCGCCATAGGTGAGGGGAATCGTCTGCGCGAGTTGGTCGACGACGGGGAAGGCGATCGTACCGGAGATGGGCGGGACGAGGTTCAGAATCGTGAAGTTGTTCAACTGCTGGGCATTCGCGAACCAACCGAAACCGGCGCGCACAGTCCATTTGTCGGTAGGGCGATAGGCTAGGCCAATGCGCGGCATGTAGTAGCGATTATCCCTATTGTAGATGGGGAAATTCTTTGTGTTGACTTCGGGAATGACGGTCGGAACGCGGCCCCGCGGTGAATCGCTGAGTATGTCCAGTCGAAGCGTGCGCCATGCGCCGAAGCTGTCGAGCGGAACCTGGAATAAGTCCCAGCGCAAACCGATGTTCATCGTCAGTTTCCGGGAGACTTTGAAATCGTCAAGGAAGTACGCGGACCAGCGATTCTGGCGCGGCGCGGTGAAGGGGAATCCTTCGCCGGTTTCGGTGTTGCCGACGATGCCTTGCAGCCAGCCGGCGAGATTGTAGCCGCCCGGGCAGCAACTGATGTTGCCGCGAGGAACGTTGGCTGCGGCGCGGTTCAGGATGTTGCGGCGATATTCAAAGCCCGCTTTAAAGGTGTGTTTGCCGAAGGTGTGGGAGAAGTTGTCGGTGATCTGATGGACCGTGTTGAAATCGAAGCCGTTGCCGCCGTCGCCGTCGCCTTCGATGAGACCGCCGATGGCGGGAAGGCCCATTTCGCGGGACGTCAGTTTTCTGCCGCTGGTGGTCGCCCGGGTGACCGGAATTGAAGTGCAAAAGAGGAAACATGAAACGGCCATGTGGGCCAACAGTGTGCTGGGTTTTCAAAACATTTCCTTCCGGCACTCCGACTTTCTTGTCGATCTCTCCATCGAACCGCACGACATCATCTTCGTTTCCGAAGTCGTGAATCACATGCTTTGCCCGCTATGGGCGTTGACGCGGCTGGTGAGTCTGGCAAAGGAACTCCTTATCCTGGATACTGGAGTTTTCGAATCCCAGGAGCACAGCCTGGAGCTTTCGACGGGCTGGACGCGTGACGGCAAGGATCTCCGCTTCTTAAGCTTTCATATCAGCGACGGATTGCTGTGCTCCTATCTGAAGCTGCTGGGGATTCGCTCCGATGAAATCGTGAAGTACGTCGAGAAGGGCGCTGAACACATTCTCTATCGCATTGATACGCGCGGGTTGCATGAGCGGCGGTTGCAGGGCGAGATCGTTGAGAACATGCGCCGATCGCTCACCGTGGACTTAACGCTGCCGGAGTAGGTGACACATAAGCAAAACGCCCCGCCGGTTGGAGCCGGCGGGGCGTTTTGTCAGTTACGGTTAGAAGAACAGCTTCAACCCGAACTGCATGCGCCGCATCGGGTTCCGGATGCTTCGAATTTCGCCGTCCCGGCTGCCGTTGGACGTAATCTGATTGGGATTGGTGAAGCTGATGCCAGCCGGATCGCCGAACCACGGCGTGTTGGTTGCGTTGAAGGCTTCCCACCGGAACTGTAACTTCACCCGTTCAGTGAACGCGAAGTTCTTGAACATCGAGAAGTCCACGCGCCGCTCACCGGGGCCGCGCAACGTGTTATACCCGTTGCTGCCCAGACGGCAGAGGTCAGGCCGGCTGGCAATCTGGCAGGTGACCCGCTGGAACGCCTGCGTGTTGAACCACAACTTTCGCGTCGGTTCGCTGAGTTCCGGCTCGCCAATTACGTCGGGGCGAATCGAACCATTCGGCAGCGAAAGATCGCCCGCGCCCTGTCCGATCGTGATCGGAAAGCCGGAAGCAATGCTCAGAATTCCGTTCAATTGCCAACCGCCAATCACGTGCCTGGCCGCTCCGCGCAAATTCTGACCCGGCAACTCGTACACCCAGTTCCCAACCAAGCGATGCGTCTGGTCGAATCGCATCAAGCCGCGGGAACCGCGACGGTCGCGTGGATTCTGCAGTGAGGCGCCCTCCTGGCCTCCATTTTCGCCGTCTCCGTGCACTTTGCTGTAGGTATAGGCAATCCCATAGGTCAGCCCTTTGGCGCTGCGTTTATCCAGTTTCACCTGCAGGCCGTGGTAGAACGACTCGCCGTAGGAATCCAGGTAACGGATTCGGCCCATCGCTTGCACACCCAGGTTCGGCGTCGCGGCGTCGTAGAACTCCGGATACGGCCGGTTGGCTTGGACGAACGTCGTCGCTGGACGCAGCGGGTCGTTCCAATTGATGATGCTGTTGCCGACATGCGTTCCCTTGCTCCCTGCATATCCCACTGACAGAATCATTGCCGCCGGAAGCTCGCGCTGCACGTCGAGACTCCACTTCCACACGGCGCCGTCCTTATAGTCATCCGGCAAATACAGCACGTCGATCGGCCGTATGGTCGACCCGCCGCCGCGCGTCAGGAACGGATCGTCCATCGTCAGGATGTTCGATCCCGGTGCGTAGCGCTGCGACGCGATATTGAACGTCGCGCCATTGGCGCCCACCACGGTGTTCGTCTGCGCAGGTTGCATCGACGTGTTGTAGACTTGGCTGCCCGCCTTGGGCGGCATCAGATTCAAGATCGTAAACGTGTTCTGATGCTGAATATTGTCGAACCAGCCCACGCCCGTGCGGATCACCCATTTGTCGGTCGGGCGGAAGGCGATGCCAATGCGCGGCATAAAGAACCGGAACCGCTGCTGCTGCGCAACTTTGACTGCTCCCGCTTCTCCCAATTGTTCGGGGAAAACAGTGGGAATGATGTCGCCGTTCGGCTTCCGGAATCCCGCGCCGCGTCCTACCGCCGCGCCCAGCCCCGGAATGCTCAGCGTACGCTGCAGGCCCTTCCGGTCCACCGGCCAGCCGTTGTAGTCGTAGCGCAGGCCCAGGTTCACCGTCAACCGCGAAGAAACCTTCCAGTCATCGTTGATGTAGGCACCCCCGCGCTGCGCTCTCGGGAACGTCAGCGGCAGGCCTTCCGGCGTCTGCGTGGTGTTCATCCGGCCCAACAGGAACGAAGCGAATGCATTACCCGTCTGCACGGCGCTAAAACCCAGCAGCCCTTCTTCCAGGTTGGCGGCCCCGCGTTCAATCGTCAATCCGTAGTATTCCGCGCCGAATTTAAAGTTATGTTTGCCCTTGAAGTACGACAGGTGATTCCCGAACTGGTACGTGTTCATTCGGTCGTACCCGTTGCCATTGGTCAGTTCCTGCAACGGAAACGGCAATCCCGTGAACTGCGGAATGCCATGCTCGCGCGGCGTCAGTTTCCGGTTGTTATCCGACGGAATCCGGAACAGGCCCACTCCCAACGAGTCCATATCAAACGAAGTGTTGTCCGTCCGCGGATTAGACGTCAAATCGTTGGAGATCTGAAAGCCGAACCGCAATTCATTGATCATGCTGGGGCTGAAAGTGTGAATCCACTGCGTCGCCAGATTCGTCACCTGCGAGCCCACAAATACCGGCAGGTTCGGATTGATATTGTTGCGCGTCAACGACGAACGGTCCCACGCCAGCCGCGCGAAAACGCGATCCTTGTCTGAGAAGTTGTGGTCCACGCGTGCGAAATACGTATTCACGTCGATCGGCGTCGCCACCGACGCCCGCGCCGTAAAGTCCACCGGATCTTCCTGCACAAACTGCGCCCGCGGAACGAATTTCTCCAGCATGTTCAGCGCGCCCGGATGCAGCCGCGACCGCGGAATCACGTTGTTCGGGAACAGGCCGCCGGTGTCCGGATCCCAAATCAGCGTCGGCGCCACGAATCGCGCGTTCGCCGTATAACCCCGCTGCAGGCGGCTAAAATCACCATTACGGAATTCGTCGATCGGGAAATTCGCCGTGCTCACGATCCCTTCCCGCGACCGGCGGGCTTCATAGTTGAACGCCCAAAAAGTCTTGTTCTTGCCGTTATAGAGTTTCGGGATCAACACCGGGCCGCTCACCACAAATCCAAACTGATTTTGACGCAACGGATTCTTCTGCAATCTCTCCAACCCCGCCGCGCGCTCAAAATTCAAGAAGTAGTTTTCCGCGTCGAACTTATCGTTGCGCAGGAAATTAAACAACGTCCCCCGGAACTGATTCGTCCCGCTCTTCATCGTGATCGTCACCACCGCGCCGCCTCCGAACCCGTACTCGGCCGTGTAGGCGTTGGTCTGAATCTTAAACTCCTCAATTGCCTCAATCGACGGTACGAAATTCATAATGTGAATGCGCGGATCCTTCGCGTCCACGCCGTCCAGCGACGCCACTTGGTTGGTCTCCCGCTGCCCATTCGCGCTCACACTGAATCCCTGGCCCGGAATCGGAAATCCCCCCGATCCATCTCCGCGGCCCGTCCGTTCGCCGTATTGCACACCGGGAACCAGCACCGCCAGCGACTGCATATTCCGTCCATTCAACGGCAGTTCGATAATCCGGCGATTCTCAATCACCGCGCCGACCGTGGCATTCTCTGTCTGTAAACTCACCGCATTCGCCACAACTTCAATCGACTCCGTGACGTTCCCCACATCCAGCCGGAAATCCTGCCGGAACTGCGCCGCCGTTTCCAGCCGCAGGTTTCGCGTAACACCGGTCCGGAACCCGGTCCGCTCGCAACGTACCGTATAATCGCCCACCGGCAACAACGGGAACGTGTAGTTGCCCGTCTGGTTCGTTGTTGTCGTAAACGTCACGTTTGTGGCCTGATTCACGGCAGTCACATTCGCTCCCGCCACAAAAGCCCCCGATGAATCGGTGACCAGGCCTTGAATAGATTGCGTCGTCGATTGGCCAAACACGGCAAGGCCCGCAGCCATCAATACGAGTAACGGTAGGACTCTCCGGAAATGCGGCATCTGCTTCCCTTTCTACGGCCATATTGAAATTAAAAATCGATTGGGTTGCCCGGACCTGCAGACCGCGAAGATTGCTCGGAGTCTGCGAGTCAAACAACTAAAGCTCAATACCTGGAGCCGTCCACCTGAATTGTATTCGGCCTAACCCGGGCCACTGAGTACTTAGTATCTAATCACGCCACGGCCACATTGTCAAACTTCAATGTTCCGGCCTCAATGTTCCGGCCACAACTGCGAAACCACCGCCAACGCCGCCATCCCCGCCGTCTCCGCGCGCAACACATTCGGCCCGACACTTCGGGCGGCCCAACCCAGTTCCAGTGCCGCTTCGCGTTCGCGGTCCGCCCAGCCCCCTTCGGGTCCCAGGAGCATCGCCACGCTTTCCCCCGCTCGCACCGTCAACTGGACCAGCGGCGGCCCTTGCCGCAATTCATCCAGCAGGATCCGGTGCGTCGCTTCCAACCTCAGCGCCTCCCGCAACTTCACCGGTTCCGCTAGCACCGGCAGCGTCATCCGCCGGCACTGCTGGCTGGCTTCCATCAGAATTCGCTCCCAACGCTCCTTCCGCTTCGGCGCCGCCTGCTCCAGCCCGCGCTCACTGCGCTCGGCAATCACCGGCACTATCCGCGCCACATTCAGCTCGGTAGCCTTCTCCAGCAACCACTCAAAATGGTCAAATTTAAACAGGCTCGCCAGCAGCGTTACTTCCGGAACGGGCGCCGGATCCGGCAACCTTTCGCTCACCTTGAACACCACCGAACTCTTCCGCGCCGTTGTGACTGTCGCCAGATAAAGGTGCCTATTATCGGAAATCTCAAACTCCTGTCCCTCTTCCACGCGCAGCACGCGCACCAAGTGCTGCGCCGCGTCGCCGGTGAGTTCAGCCTCATCGCGCCGAACCTCCGGAACATAGAATAATCGCCGTGCCATGTAGAATGTGAGTTTACGATGATTGCCCACTTGCGCGGCAGCGTGCTGGAGAAGCACCCCAATTTGGTGATTGTGGAAACGGGCGGCGTGGGCTATGAAGTCCATATCCCGGTGTCGACCTTTACCCGTCTCCCCGACCTTGGCGGCGAAGCCAAACTCCGCATCCACATGCACGTTCGCGAAGACGCCATGCTGCTCTATGGCTTCCACACGCCAGAAGAGAAACTGCTTTTTGAGAAGCTCATCACCGTCAGCGGCATCGGTCCGAAGGTCGCGCTGACAGCGCTCTCCGGCATCGCGCCCGCCGCACTCGTGCAGGCCATTCGCGCCGGCGATCTGGTGCAGTTAACCCGCATTCCCGGCGTTGGCAAAAAAACCGCTGAACGCATGGTCGTCGAACTCCGCGACAAACTCGACCTCATCATCGCCGGTTCCACCGCTCCCGTTTCTCTCGACAAAGGTCCGCTGCTTTCCGAACTCGATCTCGATCTCATCAGCGCCCTCGTCAACCTTGGCTCCCAGCGCCCCGCCGCCGAGATTGCCGTCCGCAAAGCCCGCGCCGCGCTCCCCGATGGCGACTTTGAAAAGCTCTTCCGCAAGGCCATGGAGCTGGTCCGCTGATGAAGGATCGCGAACTCATCTCCGGCGCCGCGCTCGATAGCGACAAACAGTTCGAAACCGCTCTCCGTCCCACCCGCCTCTCCGATTTCACCGGCCAGTCGCGGCTCAAGGAAAATCTCTCCATCGCGATCGAAGCCGCCAAACAGCGCGGTGAGGCGCTCGATCACGTCCTTTTATATGGTCCTCCCGGCCTCGGCAAAACGACCCTCGCCAACATCATCGCCGGCGAACTCGATGTCGCCTTCGATCAGACCGCCGCGCCCATCATCCAGAAGAAACTCGACCTCACCGGCGTCCTCACCAACCTCCGCGAAAAGCAGGTTTTCTTCGTCGACGAGATCCATCGCCTCCAGCCCGACATCGAAGAAATCCTTTATTCCGCCCTCGAAGATTTCCGCGTCGATATCATGATCGGCGCCGGCGCCGGCGCGCGCACGCATTCGATGAACATCGCGCACTTCACCGCCATCGGCGCCACCACGCGCCAGGGCCTTATCAGCGCCCCCCTGCGTGGACGATTCGGGCTGGTGCTGCGGCTAAACCCATACGACATTAACGACCTCACCACCATCGTCCTCCGCAGTGCCAGTCTCCTCCAAATTCAAGTCGATGAACCCGGCGCCGCTGAAATCGCCCGCCGCGCTCGCGGCACCCCCCGCATCGCCAACCGCCTCCTCCGCCGCGTTCGCGACTACGCGCAAGTTCGAGCCAAAGGCCATGTCACCCACGCCGTCGCCACCACCGCGCTGGATATGCTCGAGGTCGATCGTTATGGCCTCGATGAGATCGATCAAAAAATCATGATGACGGTTCTTGAAAAATACGCCGGCGGTCCCGTTGGCATTAAGACCATCGCCGCTTCGATTGACGAAGAAGAAGCCACCATTGAGGACGTATACGAGCCGTATCTCATGCAACTCGGCTTCCTCGATCGCACGCCCCGCGGTCGCGTGGCAACCCGGCGCGCCTTTGAATATTTCAAAGTACCCCCGCCGCCAACCGCCCAGCCCAACCTCTTTTGACCACCACGTATCTTGCTCTCGGCTCCAACCTCGGCGACCGCGAGGCCCTCCTCAACGAAGCCATTGAGCGCCTTTCGAAGGAAGGCGTCGAAACCATCCGCCGCAGCGGCATCATCGAGACTGCCCCCGCCTACGTTCTCGATCAGCCCGACTTTCTCAACATGGTCATCGAAGCCCGTACCGAACATTTCGCCTTCGAACTGCTCAATCGAACGCAGCGGGTCGAACGCGCCATGGGCCGCCAAAAAACCATCGAGAAAGGTCCGCGTAACATTGACATCGACATCCTTTACTTCGGCACGCTAATCCTGAAATCGCCCCATCTCAATATCCCCCACCCACTCATCCACGAACGCCCCTTCGTCCTCATTCCCCTTGCCGAGCTAAAATGAAGGAAGTGCAACGCACGCTTATCGCCGTCACATTCGCAATTGGCGCACTCGCCGCGCAGCCTATCGATTTCGTCAAAACCATCGAGCCGATATTCGCCGCGAAATGCTACGGCTGCCACGGCCCCTCCAAGCAGACATCCGGCCTTCGCCTTGATGACCGCGCCGGGGCCATCGCTGGCGGTTACGGCGGCAAAGTCATCATCCCCGGTAACGGCGCCGATAGCATTCTCATCCAACGCATCTCCGCCGCCAAGGGCCTGATGGCAATGCCTTTCGGATCCAAAGGCCTCCCCGCCGAACAGGTTTCCCTTATCAAATCCTGGATCGACCAGGGCGCCAACTACCCCATTCGCGAAACGGCCAGAACCTCAACGCAGTCCCGCCACTGGGCCTTCCAGCCTATAAACAAGCCCGTCGGCACCATCGATCACTTCATCCGCGCCCAACTCACCAAACAATCCCTCAGCCCTTCGCCCGAAGCCTCAAAGCCAACCCTGCTTCGCCGCCTCTCGCTCGACATCACCGGCCTTCCGCCCACGCCCGAAGAGTTGAAAGGCTTCCTCAGCGACACCGCTCCGAACGCGTACGAAAAACAGATTGATCGCCTTCTGTCCTCCCCCCAATTCGGCGAAAAATGGGCTCGCCATTGGCTCGATCAAGCCCGCTACGCCGATTCCGATGGTTACGAAAAAGATTGGGTTCGCCCCTGGTCCTGGCGTTGGCGCAATTGGGTCATCGACGCCATCAATCGCGACATGCCCTTCGACCAGTTCACTCGCGAACAAATCGCCGGCGACCTGCTGCCCAACGCCGCCATCGAGCAAAAAGTCGCGACCGGCTTCCATCGCCACACGCTCACCAACCGCGAAGGCGGCATCGACACCAACCAGTTCCGCTTCGAAAATATCGTTGACCGGTCAAGTACGGTCGCCTCCGTCTGGCTTGGTCTCACCGCCGGTTGCGCCCAGTGCCACGACCACAAATACGATCCCATCAAGCAAAAGGATTTCTACCAGCTCTTCGCCTTTTTCGACAACGCGGAAGAAGAAGATATCGACGCACCTCTTCCCGGTGAAACCGGCCTCTGGCTCCGCAAAGCCGCCGAATACGAAGAAAAACGCGAAGCGCTCATCGCCCAGTACAAGGTCCGCGAGAAGCAGCCCGCCTGGGAAGTCGACATGCTCGACGCCTTCAAAAACCCCGGCCGCCGCACCGATTGGGATCTCGCCTGGGACTGCCTTCTCAAGCTGACCGAAGGCGGCGACGGCGGGCGCATCATCGGGAAAAACGCCGCGCAACGCACCGCCCGCGAACAACGAATTCTCGAAGTTCACTTCGTCCGTAACTACCACTTCGCCATCGGTCAAAAAGCCTACAAAGACATCAAATTCGACGAGCTCGATAAAAAACTCCGCGACCTGGAAACCGCCTATCCGCAACTCACCCAAGCGTACACGCTGCTCGAAAACGCGATCCCCGAACAGTCGCATCTCCGCATCCGTGGCGACTTCAAACAGATCGGGATCCCTGTCGAGCCCGACGGCCTCAGCTTCCTGCCGCCCTTAAAAAAGCAAGCCCCCCGCGCCACGCGGCTCGACTTCGCCAACTGGCTCACCGCCGCCGAGAACCCGCTCACCGCGCGCGTCACAGTGAACAAAATCTGGCAGGAACTCTTCGGTCAAGGCATCGCAAAGACGGCGGAAGACTTCGGCGTCATGGGCGCGCGCCCGTCGCATCCGGAACTCCTCGATCACCTCGCCGCGCAGTTCCAAAGCAACGGTTGGAGCCGCAAACAAATCATCCGTACAATCGTCGCCTCCACCACCTACAAACAGTCCTCCGCCACCCGGCCAGACCTTATCGAGAAGGATCCCGAAAACAAGTGGCTGGCCCGCCAGTCGCGGATCCGAATGAATGCCGAATCCATTCGCGATGCCGCTCTTTTCGCCGCCGGACTGCTCGATACAAGCAGGATCGGCGGCCCCAGCATCAAGCCTCCTCAGCCCGATGGCGTCACGTCCATCGGCTACGCCCGCGGCACGAAGTGGGAAGTTTCCCAGGGCACGGAACAGTACCGCCGCGGCCTTTACATCCACTTCCAGCGCACCACGCCGTATCCGCTATTGATGAACTTCGACGCGCCTCGCTCGACCTCCGCTGTCTGCCGCCGCGGCCGTTCAAACACGTCCCTGCAAGCCTTGAATCTTCTCAACGATCCCGTCTTTCTCGAAGCCGCCGAAACCCTTGCTTTACGCCTTCTTCGCGAGGGTCCCGCAACCAACAAAGGCCGCATCCAATATGCCGCGCAACTCGTACTCAACCGTGACGCCCGCCCCGAGGAAGTCGAACGCCTCTCCCGGTATCTCGACCAGCAACGAACCCTCTTCGCCAGCGAGAAAACGCTCCCGGTCCACACCGTTCCCGGCATCGACCGCGCCGAGCACGCCGCCTGGACCGGCCTCGCCAGCGTGCTCTTGAACCTCGACGAATTCGTCAACCGCGAGTAGCCCTCCAGTCCCGCTGCGCTGCAATTACGGTGTATCCGTCATGCCAACCAGCAACGTAGAACACATTCAGCTCTTAGAACTGCGCGAACCGGAGGACAAGGCGAAACTCGAGTGGCTGCGCGCCGCCGCCAAGGGAAGGTTTCGACCAACTGGATCGAGGTGAGGGAATCGAGTTTGAATGGATGGATGATCTGGATGCCTATTTCGACCAGATCGGCAAGAAGTTCTCCAGTGAGACAGCCGTCGAGCGCAGGCTTGATTAAAAGGCGAGGTTCGCGGCCCTGACTTGGCCCCGCCGCGCTCGCGTGATGTTCGTGAAGCTGTAAATTTCTCCAAACCGCGGGTGCGCTATATTGGGCGCTTATCACGCAAGCCGTAAGCGATATCGGAACCGGCCCGGAGCGGTTTGGACAAAAAGAACTCGTCCTGTCATCTTTCGTTGAGTCGAAGCCAAGTACTCGGCTTTTTGTTTCATGCGCCTCGACCAAATTCGGCGGCTTATTAACGAGTGACCTCCCAAACACGCGATAATTGAAATGAAATGAACGGGAACGCCATTCAAAAACGCCGCGAGTTCTTCCAGAAAATCACCGGCGGTCTCGGCACCATCGCCCTCGGCGACATGTTCGCCCGCAAGGGCTATGGCGCCGTCAAACAGCCCCACTTCCCGGCCAAAGCCAAGCGCGTCATCTTCCTCTTCCAGGAAGGTGCGCCCAGCCAAATGGATCTCTATGATCCCAAGCCACTCCTCAACGAGTGGCACGGTAAGTCGCTCCCGCCGTCCCTGACCAAGGACATGAAGCTAGCCTTCATCAAGCCCACCGCCGCCGTCCTCGGCAGCCCTCGCACCTTCAAGAAATACGGCCAAGCCGGTATCGACTTAAGCGACCTTCTTCCCCACACTTCTAACATCGCCGACGACATCTGCCTCGTCCGGTCCATGCAAAGCGACCAGTTCAACCATCATCCCGGCCAACTTCAACTTTTCACCGGCCACAATCAGGTCGGCCGCCCCAGCATGGGCAGTTGGGCGCTCTATGGCCTCGGCAGCGAATCGGAGAATCTCCCTGGCTTTGTCGTTCTAAGCAGCGGCGTCGGAACCAGCGGCGGCACCGATAACTTCTCCAGCGGTTTCCTCCCATCCACCTATTCGGGCACCCAGTTCCGCGGCTCCGGCGACCCTATTCTCTATCTCACCAACCCAACTGGTATCAGCGGCAAGACCCAGCGCGCCCGCCTCGACGCCATTCGCGATTTAAATGGCTTGCACCTAACCCAAACCGGCGACGAAGAAATCAACGCCCGCATCCATTCCTACGAACTCGCCTACCGCATGCAATCCAGCGCCCCTGAACTCCTCGATTTTTCCAAGGAGTCCGAAGCGACGCTCGAGATGTACGGTATTGGCAAAGAAGCGAACCCCTACGCCGCCAACTGCCTTCTCGCCCGTCGCATGGTCGAACGCGGCGTCCGCTTTGTCATGCTGATGCACGCCTCCTGGGACCACCACTCGAGCATCAATTCCAATCTCCCCAAGCAAACGAAAACCACCGATCAGCCGTCTGCGGCGCTCATTAAAGATCTCAAACAACGCGGACTGCTGGAAGACACGCTCGTCGTCTGGGCCGGCGAGTTCGGCCGCACGCCCATGTCGGAAATGCGCCGCCCCGAGGACGCCGACAACGCAGGCCGTGACCACAACCCTAATGGCTATTCCATCTGGCTCTCCGGCGGCGGCGTAAAAACCGGCCAGGTTATCGGCAAAACCGACGATTTCAGTCTGAATATTCTCGAAGACAAGGTCCACGTCAACGATCTGCAAGCCACCATTCTCCACCTTCTAGGATTCGATCACACCCGCCTCACTTATCGTTTTATGGGCCGCGAGTTTCGCCTCACCGATGTCCACGGTGAAGTGGTCAAAAAGCTCCTCGCGTAGATTTGTTACGCCGGTGTAAAAAATAGTTTGCCTTCTGGCCAACCTTCTGAGAAAATATTGCGAAGCAAGAAGCCATCCGCATATTCCCCATCCGGCCGAAGGAATGTAACCCTCACGGCCCAATTGGCGCGGCTTGGTGTTTAGCATTAGGAGATCGGTAGTGAGAGAAAAAGGTGTCGTGAAATGGTTCAACGCTGCGAAGGGCTACGGCTTCATCCAGCGTGCCAGCGGTGAGGACGTCTTCGTCCATTTTTCCGCCATTCAAATGAATGGTTATAAGTCCCTTGATGAGGGTACGGAGGTGGAGTTCGAGGTCAAGACAGGCCCGAAAGGCCTGCAGGCCGAAAACGTCGGCCGCCCCTGACACCGCGTGAATTTTAAGTTTCGCCGAAGGCCGCCCGCCAATGGGCGGCCTTCGTGCTTCAATAAGCTAAATGCGCAGTCTTTCCCTATCCCTGCTCGCACTCCCGATCTTCGCCCAGCCTGTCGTTCTTATAAATGGGTTTCAGTTCCCGCCCTGCGGCGCTGCCACCGCTGAAAGCACTTTTGGCCAACTTCCCCAGCGGCTCCGCGACCTCGGCCGCGAAGTGATTTTTTTCAATAACTGTGCCGTTCCCGCTCCCGCCGGCGCCACTCGCCCCGGCCTTGAAGCCCTCGGCGCAGCCCTCGCCGAACGCATCGCCGCCGCCGGCGTCCCCGAAGTCGATGTCGTCGTCCACTCGATGGGAGGACTCATACTTCGTGCGTATTTATCGGGTAAGCAAGCCGCGCCCGGCGCCTTCGCGCCTCCCGCAAATCATATGGTGCGCAAAGCCGTCTTCCTCGGTACTCCTCACTTTGGACCCGGCTTGGCGCCCACTCTTCTTTCCTTCGGCGGTTCCGACCCTCAGGTCCGCGCCATTGTCCCCGGCAGTCAGTTCATCTTCGATCTCGCCACCTGGAATCAGGGCGGTGACGATCTTCGCGGTGTCGATTCCGTGGCCGTCGTTGGCAGCGTCGCCAACGGGACCGATGGCTTCATCCCCGTTCCCTCCGCTTCCCTGTCTTTCGCCACCGAGCCTGATCGCACGCGCGTCGTCCCCTACTGCCACACCGACTCTGGCGCCCTCGCCCTCGTCGCCGCCGGTTGCAACCGGCCTCCGTTTCTCGCCAATGTGAATGGCGACGATCATTTAAGCTGGCGTGTCGTTCGCAGCTTTCTCACCGGTACCGAAGAATGGCGGACGCTGGGGACATCGTTGGCGGCCGATACCCGGGGCGGTCTCCTCGTCGTGGCCCGCGATAAAGATGACAACCCCATCACTGGTGTCACCGCCGTCACCGCCGGAACCACGCCTTTTCAAAAAGTGTCGGATTACTTCTACGCCGAGCAGATCGCGCCCGGGGCGCAGAATTTAACGATCAACGCTCCGGGCAGCAACACTGCCGCCGCGCAGAACGTCACTGCCGGCCTCTATTCGGTGGCCGTAGTTAAACCAGGCCCGCGGGCGGCCGCCATTCTCCCGGCTGCCGGTCGCGTTTCCACCCGCACCCTCGCCCCCGGCATGTTCGTCAGCCTTTACGGTGCGGCGCTCGCTTCCGAAAGTGCGGCCGCCGCGTCCCTCCCCCTTCCCACGAGTTTGGCAGGCACCCAAGTGCTCGCCGGCGCCAACGCAATCGGACTCCACTTCGCCGGTCCCACTCAAATCAACGCCATCCTTCCCGAAGACGCCAGTGGCCTAATCACTCTGACCGTCCGGACTGCCGCCGGAGCCAGCAAAATTAACGTCCTTATCGAGCCAGCGGTCCCCGCCATTTTCACGCAAACTAATACTGGCAGCGGCCCGGCCTCGGCGGCGCAAGCCTTGTCCGGCGTGATCATATCCACGCAATCCAAAGCGCGCGCGGGAGACGCCATCAGCCTGTATCTCACCGGCCTGGGAGCCACCGAAACGCGCGACGGGCTTCCATGGGCGAAATTGCAGCCCAAACTGTTTGTAGGAAACCTGGAAGCGCAAATCCTCTACGCTGGCCGCGCCCCAGGTTTCGCGGGATTGGACCAGATCAACTTCATCGTTCCGGCCAACGCCCCATCGGGCGACACCACGGCGCTGCGAGTGGAAACGAACGGGCGCGTTTCCAACAGCGTCACGCTTCCGACACTCTAAGGTTATGTTCCATCTACCGGATTAATCTGAGCGTAAAATTTCTTAAATAAATCGATTAATCCGCGCGTATTGCCGATATACTCTTAGCACCGCTCTAAAAGCAGGCACCTTGACCGAAGGCAGCCGTAGGTCTATGAAAATTCTCAGTTTTTGTGTCTTCAGCATCCTTTCTGTGCATTCCGCGCAGATTTGGACTCACCCGAATGTGGAGGCAGCCTTGCCAGACACACCCCTTGCTCCCGGCGCGGTGCAATTAAATATCGTCTCAATCGAAAGTGAATTTCCACAAAATTATATTTGGTTTTCCGGCATCTGGATTGGTTATTTTGCTAACGAATGGCGTGCGCCGGTGTGGACAACGGCGGTCGTAGCACCGCCTGTGTTTTTTGACGACAGTCCGCAGTTCGAAAGAAGTGCCCTCCCCGTAATCACCGTTCCAGGACCGTCTGTTCCGCCCACGATCATTCCGCCGTCAACCACGCTGCCTGTGATCCACGACCTGCCAATCACACCCGATCCCGACCCGTCCGTAGTAATTTCGAACGTTCCAGAGCCCGGGTTCCTGACGCTTTGGCCGCTTTGGATCTTCTGTGGCGTGGGTTCGGTCGTCAAAAGGAGAATCGGGCTTTAGGAGCGCGAGTCTTTCTTGCCAAGTCCCCGTTCCATAACCTCCCGCAAATAGAAATTGACACGAGTTTGATATCCTTCGCCACTGCCTCGGAGCCAATCGACCACATCGGCATCAAGGCGCATCGTCAGGCTTGTTTTATATGAGCGGCAAAACCCCTGAACTACGCTTGACGTACCGCATATTTCCTGCGATGCTGGCCATGATCGTCAGCTTCCGCGATCGAAAAACTAGGGACTTCGCCTCCGGGCGCAGGGTTCGGAGTTTCTTCGGCATTGAAAAAGCGGCGACCGTGAGCGTAACTCAGCTCGAGGCGGCCACTTCCCTTGGCGATTTGGCTCGGCCGGGCAACCGGCTGGAACGGCTGCGCGGCGATCGGGTGGGGCAGTGGAGTATCCGGATCAATGATCAATCGCGGATCTGTTTTGAGTGGCCGTCGGGGTCTCCCGGTCCCGCGAATGTGGAAATTGCCGATTATCACTAGAGGAGGCGTTATGGCATTGAAGGCTGTGCATCCAGGCGAAGTTTTGGCCGAGGATCTGGCGGCGCTCGGAATGAGCGCCGCCGAGCTGGCGCGGCAGTTGCAGGTTCCCGCGAACCGGATTACCGGGATTTTAAATGGGCAACGGGCCGTTACCGGCGACACGGCGCTCCGATTGGCGCATTACTTCGGTACGAGCGCGGCGTTTTGGTTGAACTTGCAGGGATTGTATGAAATTCGGGTAGCGGAGCAGCAGACTGGAAAAGTGATTGAAAAATTGCCGCGCCTGAAAGAACGCGTTGAAGTTTAGCCGTCGGTCCCGTCCGCGGCACCGCCAGGAATTGGAATCCCTGCTGGAATCTCGTCTCCGAACGCCGCCGAATGCTGTAATCGCCCGGCGAAAGGGTCCGCGTCTGGAATGCCAGCGACACGTTCAGTCGCATCCCGGCCCCGAACACCCTGAGGAGATCACCATACTCAAAATCGCATGGAAATCGTCCGGCGCAACCTGACGGCTGCCATCGGCATCAAAATCGACTTTATGCACCACCACCATCTCCATCGCCGGCAGCGCCGTAATGTACTGTCCGTTTGCGCCCATTGCGCTGTAAGCGCCCTGGAACGGTCCGGTGATCGCCCCCGCCATCGCCTCCGGCGCATCCCACACCCACCACCGCATCCCGTAGCCCCACAGGCCTTGCCGTGTCCGTAAATGGAACTGTGTCGGATGCATTTCACCGTGCGGCGTCACCAGAGTCGTTACCGCTCGCGCCCAACCTTTCGGCATCACTTGCTTCCCATTCCACTTGCCGTCGGAAAGCATCAACACTCCCACTCGCGCCATGTCCCGGGTAGAGAGATACATTGCATATTCCGGATGCACCGAATCCGGCTTGGAAGAGTTCTTCCTCTGCTTTGCCCGGTCAAAATCCTGCATCCCCAGTGGGACCGCCAACTCCGTCTCCAGCGCCACGAAAATGTCTTTACCCGATATTTTCTCAAACGCCGTACCCGCCGCGTTAAAGTCCCAATTCTAATACTGAAAACGGGTTCCGGGCGCTTCCGCCCCTCGCCGAGGCGACAAAGCCGTCAATTCCGTATTCCCCGACGGATGGTAAATCCCCGACCGCGCGGTCAGCAAATGCCCCAAATTCGCGCCCTTCTCAATCGGCAGAAACGGCTGCAAATCCGTCAGCCCCAACTGCTCCACGGACTTGTTGAAATTTGCCTTGCCCGACGCCACATAGTTCCCCTACAGAATCGCCAGAATGCTCTTTCGCACCGACGCGATCTTACTAACTCGTTTGATGTCTCCGTACTCAAAGATCACCCGCCCGCGATACACGAGCATCATCGCCGTTGTCTGCTGCGTCTTCAGCCAGCCGCGCAACGCCTCCAGTTTGGCCGTGGAATAGCCCGCCGCCTCTGGCCTCGCCCGTTCCCATTCAACGCCCGGAACCGCCGGTTTCAACTCCTCCGCCCGCAGCGCCGCCGACAGCATCAGCAGGAAAGCCAGAGCCCGCATACGTCTACCCCCGAATCGCGTCCAACATCCGAAACGTCTCCGCCGTTAGTTCAAACGGCGCCAACGCGGAGTTCACCGTCTCCAGCCGGTTCTCATATGCCGGAAACTCCACAATACTCTTCATTCCAACGTGGCGCAAATCCGGATTCACCGGGAAGGGTAACGCCGCCAGCGATTCCAGAACGTCCTCCAATTGCCGGGATTCTACCTGCAATCGCACCAGCAACAACTCGCCTTCCTCGCGTGAGGTCAACACTGTCGACATACCTGTCTCCTTGAATTTGCAAACCGGCTTTCAGGGAGAAAAAGTCGCAGGTCCTGAGGGAGGCCCGATTCGCGTTTAGCACTTTTTACCGTGGTTGCAAGTAGCTTGGATCAGCCGGAAGCTGACACCTAAATCACTCCACGTGCCATCAGACTAACATTGGTTTCTTGCCGGCGCAAGTAAATAGATTGCCCGGTAGCGCAAGGATAAAAGGCTTATACCGCGCCCAACCGCGCCCGGCTATCCACCCGCCCTACTCTAGCCAACAGGTACTCCACTTCCCGCTTCGCCACCACCGTCAAACCGGCCCCGGGCTTCCGTTGCGCGTCCGAAGCGATCATCCCCCGGCGCATCATCACATACTTCCGTACCGCCAGCCCCACTCCCTGTTGTTGCTCGTACCGCAATAACGGCAAGTGCGCGTCGAACAGGTCGTGGGCCGCATCCCGCTCCACCGCTTTCTGGAGCCGCACCACATCCGCCAGCATGTCGGGAAACGCATATCCCGTCATCGCGCCATCGGCGCCGCGCTCCATCTCAAAATCCAGAAACAATCCCCCATTGCCGCACAAAATCGAGATGGCGCGCATCGCGCCCTCCGCCGTAAACCCACGCAGCGTCGAGATCTTTTCCAGCCCCGGCCAGTCTTCATGTTTCAGCATCACGCACGAGGGATTGTCCGTTATAATTCGGCGGATCACGCCTGGCGTCATCACCACCGTCAGCGTCAGCGGATAGTCCTGCAGCACCCATGGCACATCCGGGCCGATCGCCTCCACCGCCTGCTTGAAGTAGGTAACAATCTGGTCATCGGACCGTAACGACGGCGGCGGCGCAATCATCACTCCCGCCGCGCCCGCGTCCATTGCCGCGCGGGTCAACGACGTCATCGCCGCAAACCCCGGTGACGATACGCCCACCACCACCGGAATTCCCGGCGCCCGTTCAATAAACCGCTTCGCTACCGCAATCGCTTCGTTCTGCTCCAACTTCGGCGCCTCGCCCATTATTCCCAGCACCGTCAAGCCAGTCGCTCCCGCGCCAAGATAAAAATCGGTCAACCCGTCGATGGAATCGAAATCGATCCGGCCATCGGCGAAGAATGGCGTTGGCGCAATCGGGTATACGCCGTGCGCGGAGTTGTCGAGTAGCATTAACGTCCATTATCGCCCCATTTGATACGATGGCAGCCGCAATGAATCGCCGCTACTTCTTCTTTGGATCCGTGCTCGCCGGCACCGTGCCCGCCGCTGGCTTTGGCAGCGTTCCCTCGCTGCGCGCCCTCGGCTACAAGCCCTACTACGACAAGCTGAACGTCGCCGCCATCGGTTGCGGAGGACAGGGCGGCGTCATCCTCAACAACGCGGCCCAAACCGAAAACATCGTCGCTCTGTGCGACGTCGATGAGACCCGCGCCGCCGCGAACTTCCAGAAATATTCGAAAGCGCCTAAGTACAAAGACTTCCGCGTCATGCTCGACAAAGAAGGCAAGAACATCGACGCGGTGACCGTCGGCATCCCCGATCACATGCACGCCACCGTCGCGCTCAATGCCATGCAGCGCGGCAAACATGTTTACGTGGAGAAGCCGCTCACCCGGACCGTTTGGGAAGCACGCCTGCTTCGCGATGCCGCCGCGAAGTACAAAGTCGCCACGCAAATGGGCAATCAAGGCTATTCCCATGAAGCCATTCGCGCCACCGCGGAGATGATCTGGTCCGGCGTTATCGGCGACGTGAAGGAGGTCCACGCCAGTTCGACTCCCGGCACCCACCCCACCGGCCTTCAGCAAATGCCCGCGGAGTCCTCCGTCCCCGGCAATGTCGATTGGGATCTGTGGATCGGCTCCTCCAACATGCGCGCCTTCAGTCCCGATTACGTTCCTTACAACTGGCGCGGCTTCTTCGATTTCGGTACCGGGCAACTCGGCAACTGGGGCATCCACGCCCTCGGTCCCGTCAATCTCGCACTCCAACTTGGAGCCCCCAGCAGCGTCGAACTCTTGACCCAGGAGAACCAAAACAAGTGGACCTTTCCTTCAAAAGCCGTCATCCGTTTCGACTTTCCCCAGCGCGGCGGCCTCGCTCCCGTCTCCGTGTTCTGGCATGATTCGGCCTCGTCCGGCGATGCGGACGCCTACAAAGTCCCCGGCGCGGAAGGCGAACTCGTCCTCCCGCGCAGCGGCAATCTCAGCGAGAAAGGGCGCGGAACCGGTGCCCGCCCTGCCGGGCCAGGCGCTGGCGGTGGCCCGCCCCGCCGTCCGGCCGGAGGCCGCCGCATCGGCGCTGGCGGTCCGGATGTGAAAGTGTACGGTTCGCAGGATCCGCTCGGGCCGCCTCAGCCCGGAATTCTGAGCGGGAACGGCGCCGTCTTTGTCGGCTCCAAAGGCCTGCTGTCAACCGTCGAACGTGGCGAAGGCGTTAAACTCCTGCCCGAAGAGCGCTGGAAGGATTACGCCCTTCCCCCGCAACTATTGCCCCGTTCCCCCGGCCACATGATGGACTGGGTCCGCGCCTGCAAGGGCGGCGAAATGTCCGTCTCCGATTTCAGCATCTCCGTTCCTTATGTCGAATGGGTGCTGCTCGGCGTAATCGCCTTCCGCGTGCAAGGCAAGTTGATGTGGGACAGCAAGACGATGCGATTCACGAACAGCGAAGAAGCGAATAAACTGCTGAGGCCCATCATTCGTAAAGGCTGGGAATTGAAGTTGTAGCTGCCAATCCGGAACTGAGGCGCGCGCGTCAGCAAGCGCTTTTTCCTCCAATACGGTCATTCCGAAAATCCACTAAACTCACAGTAGTGGCAAATTACAAAATTGAAGACGTAGAAGGAATTGGGCCCGTCATCGGAGAAAAGCTCCGCGCGGCCGGTGTCGCGAATACGGACGCCTTATTGACCAATTCGAAGACACCAGCGCAGCGGCAGGCGCTAGCCGAGGCCAGCGGTCTTTCCGAAGCGCAGGTTCTGAAATTCGCAAACATGGCGGACCTTTATCGCATCGGCGGGGTCGGCTCGGAGTTCGCCGAACTGCTGGTAGCGGCCGGTGTCGACACGATTCCCGAACTGGCCCAGCGCAATGCGGAGAATCTTTCCAAGCGGATGGCCAAACTGAACCAGGAGATGGACCTGACCCGCCACGTTCCATTGGAATCGCAAGTTACACGCTGGGTGGAGCAGGCGAAAGTTCTTCCGCGGATGCTTGAATACTAATGGTCTTCGCGGGCCATTCCGAATCTCATCCACTCCCGGAAGCCGCCGGTGCGAACCAATAATTCGATTTCCTGACCTGTTCGAGGATCCAAATTGCCTGGTCCTCCCGGACCGCGTAGACCCAAGAGGAGAGCAACGCTGGCACGCCATTGGCGCCGCGAACATTGGTTCCGGGGTCGTCGTCGTTCTTCTGGCCGTACACGAATAGAGGGAGTACACTCATGGCGAAGAAATCATCCGTATCATCTCGGCCCGCAGGGCTGAAGCAAATGACCTCAGAAGATACCAAGAACACGAAATGGACTGACGCGGAGTTGGGTGCTGTAAGCCATGCCGCCGAAAAATAGGCTGCTCGCGACGACTCGGACATTAACTTCGAGGACATTCCGCGCCTGACCGAAGCGCAATTGACAAGTATGGTTCGCTTGCGAGATGTTCGCCGAAAGGTAGCCGTAAGCGTGCGCCTCGATCCGCAAGTCCTCGAATCAACGATATTCTCGTCAACCTTATGGAGGCGGAACAACGGACGAGGCCAGAAGCGAAAATTTTGTCAACGCGACCGCTTCCCCTGCTTAAACTCCTCAAACTTCTTCCGATTCGCCTCATTCAAATTCGGATAAACGCCATAAATCGGCTCCCCCTGCAGCAATAACTTCCGCTGAAACTGCTCCTGATCGTCATGCTCCATCGCCTTCTCCAAAACCTTATCCACGATGGCCGCCGGAATCACCAGCACGCCATGCGCCTCCCCTACCAGCAAATCCCCCGGCATAACCGTAACTCCTCCAATCCGCACTGGCACCTGGTAGTCGACGCTCATCATCAGCGGACTAACACTCGATGCGTGTCCGCACCGCAAGTAGAAGCTCCCCGGCATGGCGGCTAAATCCGGAACGTCCCGCATGCATCCATCCACCAACATCCCCGCGCCGCCGCGCATCAAAAATCGAGTGGTCACCATCGCCCCCGACACCGAAGCCTTCCTCTCGCCCCCGGCATCCAACACCAGCACATCCCCCGCCTGCGCCTCCTCCGCCGTCCGGTAATTCAACTGCGGTCCGGCCGCATAAAGCTTCTCCCGCAGATCCTTCCGATTCGGCAAATAGCGCGCTGTTCGCGCCCGCCCCACCAGCCGCCGATCCCCGTTCAACGGCGTCAATTCATTGATAAAACACAGCGGATAACCCTCCTGCGTCACCGCCGACCACGCCGCCTCTAACCCCACCCGCATCAACTTCCCGAATAGCACCCGATCAGCCGCGTTCAACTTATCGGCAACATAGGCGGGCAGAGTCCGCTGCGGGGCCTCCACCGTAATCGAAGCGGGTTGGGCGCACAACCCGCCGGTAATCAACAACAGATAAGCAGATCGCATGCATCAACTATATGTCTACTCATGCAACACCGTCATCGGGTCCACCCGTAGCGCCCGGCGCGCGGGAATAACACACGCCAACAGGCTCACCGCCGCCAGCGTCCCCATCACCAGAACCAGAACAAGCGGATCCAGCGGCTCCACGCCGTAGACCTCATTCGCAATGGCGCGTTGCATCGCCACCGCTCCAGCCAGACCGGCCGCGAGTCCCGCGCCCACCAGCACACATCCTTCCCGAACCACTAATTGAACCACCTTTCCGCGACTGCTCCCCAGCGCCACACGGATGCCGATCTCCCGCCGCCGCTGCGTCACCAGATACGCCAGGACGCCATAAATCCCGGTTGCCGACAGGAACAAAGCCAGCCCGCCAAAGGTCAGCGCCAGCGTCATTGATGTTCTCCGCGACGATAACGACAACTCCATCCGTTCCGCCATCGTGCGGACATCGAATAGCGCGAGCATGGGATCTATCGCCGCGACCTCCGCGCGAATCGCACGTGTCAGGTCCCCGGCCCCCGGCTGCGTCCGAACGGCCAGCGTAAATCCTCGCGATGCGTCCTGCGCATATGGGAAATAATAGGCGCCCACCGATTGCTCTTCGGCCAAGTCCCGCAGCCGAATCGACCGCACGATACCGGCTACACGAACCCACCGCGTATTGGCATCCGGCTTTAAGTCGGAGGCACTACGTGGCGAGTACATCCGCTGGCCGATCGCGTCGCGATCCGGCCAGAATCGCTTCGCCAGTTTTTCGTCAATGATGATCGCGGGCTCCGCCGCTTCATGATCCCGCTCCGTAAAGTCGCGGCCGGGTATAATCGGGATCCGCATCGCCTGAAAGTATCCGGGTGTAATCGTCTGATTCCGCGGGGAGATGATCGACTCTCCCGGTTTCATCACGTAGCCTTCGGCGAAAATCACGCTGTCGCTGAAGCCGCTGCCCAGTGGAATGGACGTCGTCGCCCCAACCGCCGCCACGCCCGGCAGCTTCCGCATGGTTGCCAGCAGCCGGTCCATCAACGTACGGAGATGCGCGTCATCCGAATACCGCACGCGAGGCACATTGGTTGCCGCTGTATAGACCCCGTCACTCTGAAATCCCGGATTCACTTGCAGCAGATTACGGAAACTCGTCAAAAACAGGCCCGCTCCCACTAATAGCACGAAGGCGAACCCCACTTCGGCCACTACCAGTCCCTGGCGAAGCCGGCGCGAACCCTGGCCGCTTGTACCTGTCCGGTTGTCGTCGCGGAGCGAATCGCTCAGGCTCGCCGGAAACAGATTCGAAAGCGGTAACAACCCCATCGGCACACCCACCGCCGCGGCCATCGCCAGCGAGATCAGCGCTACAAACGAATCGATGCGCACCTCTCCCGCCCGCGGAAATTTGTCGATGCCCGCCGCCGCCAGCACGGGCAGTAGCAGATACGCCGCTCCCACGCCCGCCAGGCCGCCGAAAGCGGTGATCAACACGCTCTCCGTTACTGACTGCCGTGCTAACTGCGTCCGGGTCGCGCCCAGAGCCAGCCTCGTCGCAATCTCCTTCCGCCGTGTGGCTAACCGCGCCAACGCCAGGTTCGCAACATTCAGCGCGCCGATGAAAAGCACCAGACCCGCCGCGGTCCACAGCAGATACAACACGCCTTCCACACCCTTCACCAGCGTGTGCTTGAGCGGCTCTGCTTTGGTGTGAAACCCGGCATTCAGAAGCGTTTCCTTCAACTGCGGCTCCCGTTCGCTATTCGCCCGATTCAGCGCGTCCACTTGCGCCTGTACCTGCTCGATTGTCAACCCCGGCTTCAACCTTCCGGCGTTGTAGTAGTTGTTGCTGTGGTGCTGTAGTTTCTCCGCCGCAGTCAAAGCGAGTGGTGTCCACAGGCGCACTTCAGGGTCCATGAAACTGAATTGCGCGGGCATCACGCCGGTTATCTCGTACGGTTGTCCGTCGAGCCGTAACTGCTGCCCGATTACGTCTGCCCGGCCTGCGAACAGCTCTCGCCACAACCCATGGCTCAGAATCACTTTCCCGTCCGCACCCGGCTCTCCGTCGGCCGCCGTAAATGCATGACCTAATGCGGGCGCCGTGCGGACGAGTTGGAAGAATGATGGCGTCACCGTCATTCCCGCAGTGCGCTCCGCCGTGCCATTTACGTCAAGCGTGCGGGAACGTTGGCGGAATAGTGCCTGGTCTGCCAATCCCGGCACGCCGCTCTGCCGGTCGATATAGTCGCCCGTGGCGCTCTCATTCAAATCGCCCACGCCGGCTCTCGGGTAGCGGTTCGCCAGCAGGACTATGGACTCCGCATCGGGCACCGGCAACGGACGCAACAGCACCGAGTTGACGACCGCGAAAGTCAGCGTGTTCGCCGCCATGCAAGCCAGCAGTGTCACCACAACCGTTGCGGCGAATCCCTTATCGCGGAGGTTGGAACGGATGGCATGTCGAATATCGCGGACGAACGATTCAATCACTGGCCTCCACCATCCTCCATAATAGTCTTCATGCTCCGTGTCCTCGCCCTGATTCTCCTCGCCCTCTTCCAACTCCCAGCCCAACAGCCCTCAAACTGGCAAGCCGCCACCACCCTTCCCGGCGTCGACATGAAGGGCCTCACGCCCGGCCAGCAAAAAGTTGTACTCACCATCCTCCGCGATTCCACCTGTCCCTGCGGTTGTCCCATGCAACTCGCCCAGTGCCGTGTCGAAGATCCCGGCTGCGGGCAAAGCACCACTCTCGCCACCCTCGTCGTTGAAGCCGCCGCCGCCAACAAAACCACCGCTGAAATTCGTAAAATTCTCGCGGATTCCCCCCTCGTCAAAGCCGCCTCACAGCGGGACCGCGTTCTCCTCGACCCCGTCTCCATCAACATCCTCGGCGCCCCCGTCAAAGGTCCCGCCAACGCCAAAATTACCATCGTCGAATTCTCCGATTTCCAGTGCCCTTTTTGCGTCAAAGCCATTCAGGAACTTGACGCTCTGCTGAAGGCTTTCCCCAACGATGTCCGCCTTGTCTATAAACAGTTCCCCCTCGACACCCACTCCCAGGCTGCCCTCGCCTCCCGCGCCAGCCTCGCCGCCCACGCCCAGGGTAAGTTCTGGCCCCTGCACGACAAAATGTACGCGAACAGCCGCGCCATCAACCGCCAGTCCGTCCTCGAATGGGCCAAAGAGTTCGGTCTCGATATGCCCAAATTCACCAAAGTCTTCGACGCTCCCGAAACCCAAGCCGCCGTCGACCGCGACCTCGCCGACGGCAGCCGCGCCGGCGTCAATGCCACCCCCACCATTTACATGAACGGCAAGAAATACCAGGGCGCCATCGCTCTCGCTCAACTCACCCCCATCGTCGCTAATGAACTCAAAGGCAAGTAACATGCGGCGCCTCCTCCCGCTCCTCTTATTGCCAACGGCCTTCGCCGCCGCGTTCCGCGCCGCTGTCGTCAAAGTGGATATCACGCCAACGACGCCCCAATGGCTTCTCGGCTACGGAGCCCGCCAGTCGACCGGTGTCCACGATAAAATCTTCCATCGCATTCTTCTCCTTGATGATGGCGCCACCCAGTTCGCCCTCGTCAGTTCCGACATCTGCCTGATCTCCCCGGCGGAGTATGAAAAGGTCGCCGCCGATCTCGAAAAGCGCACTGGCATCAAACCGGTCAACTTCTGGTGGTCCAACACCCATACGCACTCCGCCCCCGAAGTCGGTCCCCCGGGCCTCGCGGTCGCCTTCCTCGGCGACCGCTACACCCACAAAGTCGAAACCGCTTACACCGAGATGGTGGAGAAAAGTCTAATCGACGGCATCGCCGAAGCCCGCCAGAAGCTCCAACCCGCCAAGCTCGGCTTCAACTGGGGCGTCGCCTACGCCAACATCAATCGCCGCGCCCGCGACGTCGAAGGCGAAACGTACCTGGGCCTCAACCCCGAGGGGCCCTCCGACCGCCGTCTCGGCCTCATCCGTCTCGACAAAGCCGATGGCGATACGCTGGCGCTTATCGCCAACTACCCCATCCACGGCACTGTCCTCGGTGGCCAGAATCTCCAAATCTCCGGTGACGCGCCCGGCGTCGTCAGCGAGTACGTCGAGCAAAAAACCGGCGCTCCGCTGCTCTTCATCAACGGCGCCGCCGGTGACCAGGCCCCCATCTATAGCGTCTACCCCGATTTCAAGAGCGGCAAACTCAGCCAGTTCCGCGTCCTCCTCGGTGACCGTATTCTGGAAGCCAATAAACAACTCAAAACCACCACGTCCGTCGTGAAGCTCTCCGCCACTGGGGCCGATGTCGAAACGCCGCGCCGCCCGGGCCTGACGTTTCCGGAAGAACTCAAAGCTTATGCTCCCGGCGATAAAGTCCGCCTGCCAATCCGGTTCCTAAAGATCAACAAAGACATCGCCATCTGGTCCGCGCCGATTGAACTGTTCTGCGAAGTAGCCATGGAAATCCGCGAAAAATCCAAGGTCAAAAACACTCTCTACTTTGGCTACACCAATGGCTGGCTCGGCTATCTCTTGACGCCTAAGGAACTCAAAAACGGCGGCTACGAACCTCGCGTCTCCCCTTATACCGCCCAGGCCGCCGAGGACTTGACCAAGGTGGTCCTCCAGCAACTCGGCAGGCACTAAATCAGGTTGCCCTCGGCATCAAGTACCACTGGCAATACCACCCTCTGCGGAATCCTGGCGGAGTAGCGGGCGTAGCGCCGTTCGCCAGTGCGCACGAAAGCGCCCGCCGCCACCATCTCCACCAGATCGCGTGTCGCTGTCGCGGGCGATGCCCCGGTGATCGCTGAATAATTTCCCGCGCTCAAGCCGCCCTTGAATCCCTCCGGCCCCTCGCGCAACACGCGAAGTAGCGCTTTTTCCTGCCGTTCATTGATCTCGCCCCGCAATCGGTCGAGGAGCCGGGTCTTGTCGATCACGAATTCCACTCGTGTTTCCGTTCGCCGTTGGCCTTCCAGCGCTACTCCGGCGAACCAGGAGAGCCATGGCGATAACTCATTGCTTTTGTTTGCCGCCGCCAGCGCCTCATAATATGCCTTTCGCCGGGCAAGTATGGTTGCGGCCAACGCCGTCAGCGTCGGCTGGCCCGCGGATTGCGCCAGCGCCTTTTCGGAAATCGAGCGGCCGATACGTCCGTTACCGTCTTCAAAAGGATGGATCGATTCGAAATAAAGATGCGCGATCCCCGCCCTGGTCAGTGCCGGTAATGGGTCGCTCCCGTTTGGCGCGGTGCGGTTAAACCACTCCACAAATCGCTTCATCTCCCGCGGAACCCTCGCGGAGGGCGGCGCCTCGAAATGTACTTTGGGTGAATAGAGTGCCCCGGAAACGACCTGCATGGCCTCAGCGTCGGTGCGATACCGTCCAATGTCCTTCAGGTCCCCGCGCCCCTTCAATAGCATCCCGTGCCAAGCGAACATCGTGGAGCCGGAAAGCGGTTTGGCAAAAGTACGGTAAAGGTCCACCATCATCGCCGCCACCCCTTGCTCCGCCCGTCCACTCCGTCGATTGTCCACAGCCAAGCCAAGTTGTTTACGGATCGAGGATTGCACGCTTTCGCGATCCAGAATTTCGCCCTCGATTTCCGACGTTGTCAGCGCTTCCGTGGTCATCGCTTCAATGGTCAATTGCTCCCGCTCCGGTAAACCCAGGTGCCGGACTATGCCCGCATATACACCTTTTCCCACCAGGAACTGCTCCTCCGCCTTCTCAAAGCGGTGCTTATCCCATGTGAAATTCGGCCAATCGGATCTTTGCCAGTTCCATGCCATGAGCGATAGAATCACTTTCTATCGCTCATAATATCACGAATAATGAGCGATAGAAAGTGATTCTATCGCTCATGGGCCGTCGATGATACTCTGGCGTTTCATGCACTGGTTCCGCGGCATATGGTTCGGGCTGGCGTTGGCGGCGCAGGATGCCGGCCCATTCGCGGGGGCGGCGGTTTGCGGGAAATGTCATGCGGCGCAGTTCGCGGCACAGTCGAAGACCGGACACGCGCAGGCGCTTTCCCGGGCCGCCGAACATCCCATGCGCTCGGCCTGGCCACTCAAGTCGACCGAGGCGCGGCGGGCGGGCAAGTTCCGGTTTCGATTCGATGGATTGTCGCTGCGCGTCGATGACGGCGCCGACGTGCTGGCGGTGCCTATGGAATGGGCGTTTGGCGCGGGGCAACAAGCAGTCACCTTCGTCAGCCGGGGCGATTCCCGGTTCTTTCTGGAGCATTATTTGAGTTATTTCTCAAAGCTACGCGCGTTTGGTCCGACGCCGGGGCATGCCGCCTTGCGGCCATCGAATCTAGCGGAGGCGGCGGGGTTGCTTTACAAAGTAGGCGATCCGGTGGCGGGGATTGACGGGTGCTTTGAATGCCACTCCACCGGCGGTTTGAAGCAACTGACGCCAGCGGAGAATGGCGTGCGGTGCGAAGCTTGCCACGGTCCGGGCGCGAAGCACGCGGAAGCCAACGGAAAATCACCGGTGTTGAACCCAGGGCGGCTGGCGGCTTCGGCATTGAACGATGAATGTGGCAAGTGCCATCGGCCGCCGGCCTCCGATCCGGCGAAAGTGGACTGGAACTACGCCTGGAACGTGCGGCATCAGCCCGTATATCTGAGCCAGTCGACTTGCTTTGTGAAGAGCGCCGGAAAGCTATCGTGTTTGACCTGCCATGGACCGCATGAGCCACTGCGGACGGAAGCCGCCTTCTACGACCAGAAGTGCGCGAACTGCCACAAAACCCGGCCGGCGGACTGCGGGCCGCGGGATTGCGCGGGGTGCCACATGCCGCGAGTGACCCCGGAGCCGCCGCTTCAATTCACAAATCACTGGATTGGCATCTATCGCGGCGGAGCCGGATTAAAGCCAGCCCCGCCGCGCGCTCGCTAAAACGTCAGCCGCAGCGCCAGTTGCACTTCGCGCGGCTTCGGGTTGAAGGCCTGCGCCGTCACGATACCGAAAGTGGCCGTATTGATGCCGCGGCCGGGTTCGCCGAACGTTGGCGTATTGGTGAAGTTGAACGCCTCGGCCCGGAATTGGAGTTTGACGTTCTCGCGGATGGCGAAGTTCTTGAAAAGCGACACGTCGATGTTGTAGAGCGAATCGGTGTGGACGTTGGGCAGTGTCCGGGAGACGTTGCCGTAGGTATAGCCGAGTGGGTTGCTGAAGGCCTCTGTATTGAACCAGCGGTCAATTGTTGGGTTTTCCAGTTTGGCCTGGGCGCCAGGAACGACGTTGGGCCGGTTGCCGCCGCCGGCGACGGTCGCGGCGAGGGCGATGGGGGTGCCGCTTTCGATGGTCTGAATGGCGTTCAACTGCCAGCCGCCGATGGCGTGGCGGACGAAGCCGGAGCCGGTCTTGCCGAAGGGCATTTCCCAAAGAGCGCTAAAAACCATCCGCTGGGGCACGTCCTGCGCGCTCTTGCTGCGCTCGGCACGGAGGTTACTCCAATTCTGAACAGTGGTGCTGATGGCGGCGCCAGGCCGCACTTGGCCAGCGTTGGCGCCGTCGTCAATCAGCTTGGCGCCGGTGTAAGCCATCAGGAATGACAGGCCGTTCGCCATGCGCTTTTCCACCTTGATGGCAAGCGCGTGATATATCGAATTGTTGATAAACGAGTAACCCGCATTGACGCCGGTGAACTGCGGGAAAGGCAGCAGGCTTTGCTGGCGGGTGATCGTGGCGCCGCTCAAGGGGCCGCTGGCGATAATGCCGCGGAAGGGATTGGGGACTGGCTGAACCAGAGTGGCGCCCTGCGCGAAATTGGCATCGGAAATCTGATTGAGATTTCTGGCGTCGGCGAAAAGGCGGACGCCGTGATTGCCAACCCAGGCGGCTTCGAACAGCCAGTTATTCCAAGGCTGATGTTGGATCGTAATGTTCCACTGTTCCGTGTAGCCGCGCTGCGCATTCTTGAGTTGCCCGGCGATGGCTGTGCCAACGCCGGTCAGGAGGCCATCCTTGCTGCCGGTAGGCGGGGTGAGTCCAGTGGGGAAGGGGTTGCTCATGCGGTCGGCTGGAGTAAGGCCGTCATCGAGGCTGGTGACCATGGGCGTGTCGTTAAGGTAGCCGGTGCGGGCGAGCGAGACGGTGATGGGCACGTACATAATGCCGGCGCCGCCCCGGACGACAGTCTTCTGCGTCGCCTGATAGGCGAAGCCGAAACGAGGGCCGAAATCATTCCAATTAACATCGCGCTGGTAGCGGGATGCCCCGCCGACGCCGGGATAAGTCAGACCGCCGCGGAGATCGAGGCCGGGAACTCTGAGGGGCGAGGCAACATTGGGATCGAAGGTGGACAGGACATTGTAGCGATCGGTGGGAGGCGCTTCAAGCTCCCAGCGGAGACCGATGTTCAGGGTCAACCGGCGCGAGATTTTCCAGTCATCCTGCACGAAAGCCGCGTGGTATTTGACGCTGGCGGTGCCATCCGTTTGGAGCCGCGCAAAGCCCGATGCCGGGGTGCCGAGGAGCAGTGACGCAACGCCGAAACCGGCGTTGGCGCCGGCCTGCACGGGATTGGGGCCTTGCGTAAAACCGCGATTGAAGGAGTAAGTCCCGACGGAGAATTCCCGGCCGTAATCGTTGACGGCGTAGAAGCGATGCTCATAGCCGGTCTTGATCGTGTGGGCGCCGGTTATCTTGGTGAGGGCGGCGCTGGTAAGGGTGGTGTGGGAGGGACTGCCGCGTGAAGCGATCGCGCCGAAGTTAGCGGCGTCGGCCACATTGAAAGTGGGAAAGCGCCCGGTGGCGGCGCCGCGCCCGACATAAGTTTGTTGTTTGAAAGCGGCAGGGAAACCGAGCGTGGCGATGTCGAAGCCCTCACTGGGCGTGAAGAAGTTTTCGTGTTCGCGGTTGAAGCCGGTGCGGGCTTCCAGGAGCAGCGTGGGGGTAATGGTTTCGTTGTAGTTCAACGAAGAACTGTTGCGGGGAATGAGTACTGAGCGGCCATCCGGCTCCGCCGGGGTGTTCCAGACACTGGCGAATTTCCAGTTGAGATCGTCCCAGGTGTAACGGCCGGAGATGCGGCGGTTAGCGGAGATATTCCAATCGCCCTTGGCCGTGATAGCGTGACGGTTGATCGGACCGGGACCTTGGAGAAAGAGATTCTGCGCACGCGTGTTGAGGGCCCCGGGGAGATTGGGCTGCGGGTAGTAGGTCAGCGCGTTGCGGCCAACGGGGTCAATCCGGTTAGCGGGGATGACGTTCCCGGGGAATGCGTCGCGAATGAACCCGCCGGCGGGATTCGCGCGAGTGGTGTTGGGATCGAAGATGGTGATCAACGAGCCATTGGCGGTGCGGGTATCGGAGAAGTCGCCGGCGCGTTGCAGCGCGGTGGGAGAGGTGATGATGGACTGGACCCCGCGACGTTCGATAAAGGCGTCATAGTTGGCGAAGAAGAAAATCTTGTTCCGCTTGACGGGGCCGCCCAGCGAGCCGCCGAACTGGTTGAAGGCCAGAGGCGCGACGGTGCGGCCGGCCCGGTTGGCGAAGAAGTCGTTGGCGTTGAGATTGTCGTTGCGTAGGAACTCAAACAGGTTGCCGTGGAAAGCGTTGGTGCCGCTTTTGCTGACGATGGAGATGATGCCGCCGGCGGTGCGTCCGAACTCGGCGGACATGGCGTTGGTGAGAACTTTAAATTCCTGCGTGGAATCGATAGAGAGAAAGGTCTGTGTGCCGGCGATTGTCAGCTTTTCGCTGGCGATGCCATCGACCAGGAAGCCATTGGCGAGAGGCGGTCCGCCGCCGATTGAAATGGCGGCAAGGCGCCAACTGGAAAGGACCTGTCCTCCGAAAAAGCCGATGCCGCGGACAGTGGGAATGAGGTTAGCCAGGCCGAGCGGGTTGCGGCCGTTGAGAGGGAGGTCTTCCACCTTACGGGAGTCCATCACCGTACCGAGCGAGGAGGTATTCGGCTCCAATAGAGCGGTGCCTCCAGTGACTTCGACGACCTCCGTGACGGCGCCCACTTCCAGCCGGACTGGAACCGCAAGAGAGCGGTCCGCTTCAACGACGATACTATCGCGGCGAACGGCTTTAAATCCTGTCTGGGAAACATCCAGCGTATAGACACCCGGTTGAAGGACGAGGAAGCGGAAGCCGCCCTCCTCGTCGGACTTGGCGCTCCGGGAGAGCCCCGTCTGTGTATTGGAGAGGCGCACCTCCACTCCGGCGATGGCGGCGCCGGAAGTATCCGTGACAGCGCCGGTAATGGTTCCCGTGACCCGCTGGGAATAGCCGGCGAGAGCGAGAAGCAGAGCGGCAAGAATCGGTTTCATAGAGGCCCCTTTTTGGACTGCTCTATTATAGCCGCCCGCGAGGGGCCGCGCGGCACAGAATCACGGGCTACACTTCAACAGGCAACTGCCAGGGATACAGGTAAAAATGATGTCCGCAGAGTCCGCAGCGGAACGGATGTATCAGCCACGCCAAGGACTCCTCAATAGCGCCCTGCGCGCCGACTTTCCGGAAGTCGATGGATCGGCAATAGGGACAGCGGGATGTTTTTCGCCAGATCACCGGCTTTCCGCCTTCCTTCAGCCTAAGCCGCAAATCCGCAAAAATGCCGGATGACGCGGCGGCAAACGCCTGGTCATCCGGTTAAGCCACTAGAGCGCGCGGCACTCGCGGAGCCACATGCGCCTTTAGACTTCTTAAAATTTCCAGCGTTAACGATCCCCTGTCGGCACGCCGATCTTGCTACCGATGACCTCACCGGAAATCACGATCTCCACCCGCCGATTTTGCTGGCGGCCCTTTGCCGTGTCGTTGGAACCGATGGGTTGAGTTTCGCCTAAGCCTTTGGAGGTAACCGAAGTGGCCGCCATGCCCTGCCCGGTAAGGTACGTGCGGACCGCTTCCCCGCGATCCTCCGAAAGCTTCTGATTGTATTCGTCCGAACCAACGCTATCGGTATGACCTTCGACCTCGAGCCGGAGACCCGGGTGTCCGGAGACAATCCCCGCCACCTTGGCGAGTTTTTCACGGGCAATCGGACGGAGTGAGAATTTCGCCGTGTCGAAAAGAACGTCGGTCATATTCACAATCAGGCCGCGGGCGGTATCCTGCGTTTGCAGGATGGCGTTAAACTGTCGCAGTAGTTGACCGCGCAGCTCCACCTTTTGGGCTTCCGACTGCGCCAGTTGTTTGGCTGCCGCATCAAGGGCGGCTTGGTTGGCGGCACGCTGTGCTTCGTTTTCGCGTTGCAGCCGATCCGACTCCGCCTTGGCGGCGGCGGCTGCGGCTTCATTGGCCAGTTTGGCCCGCTCAACGGCCAGCGCCGCGCTGGCCAACTGCGCTTCATTCTCGCGTTTGATGCGGTCCACTTCCGCCTTGGCGGCGGCGATGGCAGTGTCGTTCGAGAGCTTAGCGCGCTCCGCGGCCAAGGCGGCTTCGGCTAGCCGGGCGTCGCTTTCGCGTTTTGCCCGGTCGGCATCGGCGGCGGCCGCGGCGGCTTGGGCGTCTTTTTCGCGGGTGAGACGTTCGGAGTCGGCTTGCGCCTTCACGCGGGCGATTTCGGCTTCGCGGGAAACGCGGTCAGCCTCCGCTTGCGCGGCGGCTTTGGCGGTCTCGGCACGATTCTCACGGTCGAGCGAATTCTGCCTTTCAGCCGCGAGGGCCGCTTCCTCCTGCCGTTTGACCGCGATGGCCCGGGCGTCTTCCGCTGTCTGCACGGCCTCTCGGGCCGTCATTGTTACCGGTTTCCGGCCAGCCTTACGAGCCTGATAGGCTTCGGCGGCGGCTAAACTCTTTTCCGCCTTTTGGAATGACTCCGACGCGAAGGTATTCGCGCCGACCGAGCGCGCGATACTAACTGCGTTGCGGGCTTCATACAATTCCAGCGGGATGTTCTTATCCGCCTTCAAGACCAGCGGATTAGCGAGGCGCTGGTACTGCCCGCGCTCCAGGAGCTCATACTTGGCGTCGATCTCTTCGATTTTGCCGAGCGTATCCGCCCGCACGACGTTTTGCATGACGATCAGGTCGCTCGGCCGGCTGACGGCATAGTACGGTTCGGCGGTCACAACAAGCCCGAAGACCTGCAGTTCAGTGGTGACGTTCAGCTTGCTCTTCGTGCCGTTTAGCAGCACTTCACCGAGGTTAGTAGCCCGTCCTTCCGGGGTTATGGCCCACATGACGTAGGTCAGATACTCGGCGCCGTTCTTCGTGGCCGGCTCAAGGTCGTCAAACTCTACTTCGATTTCGATGTAGCCCTGTTTGCTTTCCACCTTGGCCTCGCCCCGGGCCTTAGGGAGGAGGTCCGTTCCCTTGAAATCGATTTTGGTCGCCCCGCTGCGATGCCTGTAGTTGATGGCTTTGGCGGTCCGCTCGGTGACGCTGACGCGAAAGATCGGTTGGGCGCCCGCCGCCATGCGGGCGGCGTTCTCAGTCTGAGCGTTTTGGCCTGTCAGTAGTGCGCAGGCCAGAAAAGAAGCGGCGAATAATTGAATTGTTCTCATGTTGGGATCCTTTCCAGCTAATGGCTATTTGCCCGAAGAGCGCTTTTCTCGTGCGGAGAATTTATTGAGCTTCGCCAGCAGGCCGCGGGCCGCTTGCGGTGTAGTGGTTGGGCCGGTTACGATTGCCCTGTTTTCGAGTTTCTTACCGTACAACTCGGCGTTGTCGTCCAGATCCTGGCGCAGAGTCGCACCTTGCAGGGAGACGCCAGCGAACAGGCCCTGAGCGCGGGACCAGGAAAGAATTTCAGCGTTCATCTGCGCGTCGGTCTGGGCCGAGGCGGTGCGACCGACTGGACCGGCCGCCACGGTGCCTTCCCCGCCCAACGTGAATTTGCTCGAGAGGAGTTTGTCTGCCCCGCGCGTATTCATCACCAGCATGACAAGATCGGTTTCCGACCCGCCAATCTGAAAGCCGACGCTTCCGCCTTCAATGCGGATCGTGCCGGGAGCCGACCATCCGACGTGATTCTTGTTACGGCAGGAGAGATATCCCTTGCCATACTTGGCGCCGACGATGAACGCCGCCTTCTTCATGTTCGGGACGATTACAATGCAATGGGCTTTGGCGACCAAATCCTCCGGGATACCTTTATCGGGTGCCGCCATGAGTTCCGATAGGATCGCAGTGGCCTCATTGAGTCGTTTCACTGTATCGGTTTCTTCGGCGAGGAGCGGAGTGATGGCGAGAGCCGCCAGCATAATGAATCGCATGTTTTTTCTTTTCTGCCGCTCCATTTTGACGTTGGGATTTGGGCGGCGCTAATACTTATGCACGTCGTCCGCCAATCTCATTTGTTGCAGCGATTGCACCCTTTTAAGGGCAGTCCGGCGGCGGGCGGTCAAATGACCCCGTATGGTCGTACTCTCTGCCGGGGGGGGCTTTGGATCAAAAGTAAAGACAATGGAAAAATGAAAGAACTTGGCCGGTCTAGACCGCTCCTTCGATAAGGAATCTACTATCCGCGCCGGCGCGGATTCCTGCTGGAGGCCGGCCTTGTTGCGCAAATCCTCTACATATCGCTACGGCGAAGTCGAGGATGAGCTCGGGCGCCAAACCGGGTAGCGCTGTGAAACAGCGGCTGACGAAAAGAACAGCGGGGCCGCCAAAATTCGATCGCCCCGCCGCCGCTTGGTGTGACTGGACTCCTACCGCAGACCGAAAAGGTCCGGCTCACGCCATTCCTGCAGACCGCGAAGGTAGTAGTCTCGTGCGATTAAGAGCAAACTACTGGCCAAAAACGCCTGGAAATCCTTCCGGGAAATCCCCAGCTTTCGCATCACGGCGTTTAGCGTGGTCCGGTGTAGGCCGAGGCGGGTGGCGGCGTTGGTCACAACGCCATTGGTTGAGCGGATGACGCGGAGGATATGTTCACGTTCGACCTGTTCCAGGGTTGAACTGCCTTCAGGTGCGCGGTCAGCGTCGCGGATTTCGGAGATCGGCGCGCGGAGGATGGGACCGACCGAGAGAATAACGGCGAGTTCAATAAAGTTTTCAAGTTCGCGGACGTTTCCGGGCCAGCGCCAATCAACCAGCGCGCGCATTGTTTCCGCGGGAATCTTGTCAATATGGCGCCCCATTTGATCCGCGTATTTTCGGGTGAAGTGCCGGGCGAGTATAGGGATGTCGTCGGGACGTTCCCGCAAGGGCGGAGTGGTGATGGGGAAGACTTTCAGACGATAGTACAGATCGCTGCGGAAGAGCTTGTCCCTCATCATTTCCGTGAGATTGCGATTGGTCGCGGCAATCAGCCGGACATCAAGGGGAATCGTACGGGTGCCGCCCAGGCGCTCGAACGACTTTTCCTAGCGCGCGCAGCAGCTTGGGCTGGAGTTCCAGCGGAATGTCGCCGACTTCGTCCAGGAACAGAGTGCCGCGATGAGCCATTTCAAACCGGCCGATTTTCTGAGAAAAGGCGCCGGTGAAGGCGCCGCGCTCGTAGCCGAACAGTTCGCTTTCCAGAAGCCCGGTGGGGATTGCGGCGCAAATGAGCGTTATAAACGGCAGACTTCGGCGCGGACTCAGGCGGTGGATGGCGCGCGCGACGAGTTCCTTCCCCGTACCCGTTTCGCCGAGAATGAGAACCGTGGCGGCGGTGGGGGCGACAACTTCCACCTGCTGGTGTACGCGGAGAAGTGCGGCGCTTGAGCCGACGATTTCCCCGAAATTCTGCGTCGGTTGAGCGGCTTGCTCAACGCTTTCGAACCGGTCGCGCTCGCGTAGATCCTGTATGACGGTGAGCCAACGAAAGGGAGATAGATTCAATACAGCCGTAGTGATGAGGACGGTGTGCAGGCGCCGAAGCGGAGGCCCTCTTCGTGGGCGAGTTCATCCAGAAGCGCGTATTCGGCGGGGGTCAGATCGGGCCAGGACATGCGACCGGCGGCGAGGTCCTCGCGGGTATAGCCGACAAGGTCGAGGAAGGGGTCGGTTAGTTCGGGAACACGGTCGAACTCGCCGGAGACAATACAGGCGATCATGGATCCGGCGGGCAGGGGGGCGGAGGCGGGCGCGCGAGCGGCGGAGTTTTTCGTCACGCTCATGGCGTTCGGTGAAGTCGCGGACAACGCGCGCAAAACCATGCAAGGGGCCGGTTTCGTCTTTAAGCGCCATGGTGATGGTATTCGCCCAGAAGCCGGCTCCATCCTGGCGGGTCTGCCAGCCTTCGGTGCCAATGTGGCCGCTGGCGGCGGCGCGTGTTAACTCCTTTTCCAGATTGAGGCGGACGCCGGCTTCGTCCCCGTATAGAAACGAAGCGTTCCGGCCAACGGACTCTTCGGCGGAGTAGCCGTAAATGCGGACGGCTCCGGCGTACCAGGCGGCGACGGCGCCAGTACTGTCGAGCAGGAAAAGGGCGTATTCCTGGACCCAGGCGGGGATGCGATCGGGTTCCGCGGGCCGGGATTTATCGCGGAGCGCGAGTACGTGACGAACGGGGAGAATGTTGCCCTTCGCCCTGTATTCGACTTCGTGCGGCGTACCGTCCGCCCCGACAAGCCGGAGAGTGCCTTGCTGCTCGCCTTGAGCGATGAATGCTTGCCAGAGATTGGCGACGACGGTTGTGAATGCAGGTTCGGCAAAATCGTCGAGTTTTTTTCCGATGAGTTTTTCGCGAGCGAGGCCGAGAAGTTTGGCTGCGCCAACGCTAGCCTCCCTGTACTGGCCGTCATTGTCGGCGATGAGGATCGGTGAGGAGGAATGGGAAACGACCGCCGCGTAATAATTTTTCCAATTCGCGCTGACCGTTCTCGCCGAGCCAATCTCTGGCAAGGGATGTTGCACGGGCGGGCTGCACTCGGCGCACTCCTCACGGCTGCTGGTCGGCGAAGCCGGACTCATGAGCCTCAGCCGCCCCGAGCCTACCACATAAACAAAAATGGTGCAAGCAGTTCGACCGTATTTGGTCAATTCACCGTTGGATGCCGGATTGCACTATAAATCCCGAAGGAGTATTCTAATGCCGCTGTTAAATATCGTGCTCGTGTTGATTGTTGTGGGCGTCGCCCTATCCCTTATTAACCGTTACATCCCGATGGCTTCCAGTATTAAAACAATCCTTAATGTTTTCGTAGTGGCGGTAATATGCGTCTGGGTTTTACAAGCTGTAGGGCTATGGGGCGAGATCGGCGGCTACCGGCTGACGCGATGAACAACAGACAAATCGAGTGTGTCCGGGACGGGCGTTGTAATGTACTGGGAAGTCGTGCGGGGCGCTGGAACAGAGCGCGCGGCGCGCTCCGGGAAGCGGCGAAAAGAAAGGTAAGGCAATGCACTTTTTGAGTAAATCGATGCTGGCCGGGACGTTGGCGATATTGGGTGCGCTGACCGCGCCCGCAACGAAAGCCGACACGTGGAATCGCAGATCGGTCGTTACTTTCGATGGCCCGGTGGAAATACCGGGGGTGCATCTCACTGGATGGAAGACGTTGCCGGCGGGAACCTATATGTTCAAACTGCTGGATTCCCACCCGCACCGGAATGTCCTTCAAGTACTTAACAAGGAAGAAACTACCGCCTACGCTACAATTCTCGCCATACCGAACTTCCGTTTAAAAGCCACCGATAGAATGGTATTGCCGTTCAGTGGGCGGGCGGCGGGAGAGTCCCAGGCGTTACGTGCGTGGTTCTACCCGGGCCGCGGCTGGGGCGAAGAGTTCGTGTATTCGCGGGCCCGAGCGCTGGAACTGGCCAAGGCGACGAATTCGCCCGTACTGTTCTCGCCGGTCGAAATGCCTGAGGAACTGAATGAACCAGTGAGTTCAGCGGAGGCGCCCATCGTCACTGAGATGAAAAAGGCGCCCATTATGGCGATTACCCCGGCGGGTGAAGAGATCCAGTTGGCGGAGGCGGTAACAGCTCCGCCTGCCGAGGACGAACGGGCCGCGGCGTCGCTGGCGAAGGCTGGGCTCGCGCCGGCCGAATCGGCCAAGACGGAGCAAGCGGCGGCGGTTCCGCCAAAGGCCGAACTCGCTGCCTTGCCCGCCACCGGCAGTTCTCTCGGACTCGTGTCTTTAATGGGGTTGCTCGCCGTGGCCGGTGCGATTGCACTTAAATCGGCGCCGGGCGGACTCCGGTAACCTTAGCTCGCCTACCGAACGCGACCGCAAGGGATCTGCTTCCCAATTCCGTATGCCCGTGTACTCAAATACAGAAGACATTCGCAATAGACCGAAAGCAACGGTTCGGGGCCGCTGAGCCCGTGTTCCAACAGACCGTCGACGGCGACTGCTTCAGAACTAAATCGCGCGGGCTGGATGTGTTGAACTCCCCAGCCTCGTCGCCGACTATTAAAATGGAGCGAAGAAAACCACAACTAAGCCAGTCCAAAAATGGCTCAAAGGGCTGCTGCCTTAATTCCGAGTCCGCATGCTCCGGCTCAATCGCCGCGTCGCCCGGTCGGAAATCATCCCCGCCACCTGCCCCAGCAGTTCCGGTATGTTTTCCGTCTCAATCAACATCGTGCCCGCCATCTTGGCGGCCTCATACTGTTCGGGCTGCCAAATGGACAGAATCGCCGTCGCCGGACGATAGTCCAACCCGCGCGCATGCGCCACAACGCGGAGTCCAGATTCGAACGATTCCATGTGTAAGTCACTGAGGATTAAGGAGTATTCATTGATATCCATCTTTGCGATGGCTTCCGCCGCCGATGCCGCGACGTTGCCCGCGACGACCGTCGGAACTCACGTCGCGACCTTGGCCCTTCCCGACGGTCTGCCGCCGAACCCGTCGCATCCGTATGTCGTGGTCGTCGCCGAACCCGACGCCGCGGGTGCTACCGATCTCGGGCGTTCG